>QFCE01002363.1_pt1 | contig 255418 bp, 271 predicted proteins | sample 5346091 | NCBI WGS metagenome assembly QFCE01 (sample SAMN09062252, study PRJNA434731) | Human gut metagenome, whole genome shotgun sequencing project. | isolation source: stool timepoint A chromium assembly | host: Homo sapiens | collected 2015 | reverse complement strand
GTTAAAGCGACAGCCCCTTTGTTTTAGAAATTACAAGCTGGGCGGCGTATCCAGCATCTCAGGTACTCTTACGAGTGTGTCGGGAGCCTTTCCGACCTTTGTAATTTAATTTATTGTATCCATATTATAGAGGAAATTATACTATTTGTCAAATTTTTTTAAGCGGCCATTTGCGATACCATGTTTTAATTTTCCATTAGTAATAGTATGTAGAGTGGCGATATATAAATAATTTTCTTTCATATCAAGTTTTATTCCGATTTGAATATTTTCATGAAACGTTTTGACAAGTTCAAAACTGTCTCCAATCTCATTAGGATTTACTCCGATATAATCCGGAGAAGAAATGATAGATGAGATAAATTTGAGATAGGGAAGACATTCCGGATGTCTTTTTTTATATGCTTTTCTAATCCGGAGGATTGATATATAAAGTCCTGATTAAAATGTACAGGTAGATAGTTGTTAAATTTTTTATTATAAGATGCAACAGGAAATATTTTGCTGTTTGTGATTTATCTCACCTCTTGTCTATATGTGTTAATAAGAGAATTTTACTGAAATTCTGTCATATTCTTCCGAAACCAAAGGGGCATAAGGTTTCTTTGGCATCTTGCGTTTTTTCTTTCTTTAATGGCAACAGAATGAAAAAATGTTTTCCACAGCTCAGAATACAAGTCTGTATCTTGTCTTGAATTTTCCAGAAAAGAGAGTTCTTCTTTGGTAAGAGGACTTAAAAAGGATTTTTGGTCCCAAGAATGGATTAAAGCAATCTTGCGATTTTTATCAATAATCATCCAGTTTTCCGAAGGCATACGGTCTTCAAAATGAGGAGCAAGCAGCGTAAGTACGTTGCATTTTGGTTCAATAACAGAAAGAAGTATATTTTCATTAAGTCTGGAAAATCGTACAAATTCACGAAATTGATGGGCTTCATTTGTTACCTTTCTTTTTAACTCAAACAGGGCGGCAACAGCCGGATTTCCAAGCATTTGGGTGACTTGTTTTTGATAGAGAAATCCGACAATTAAGAAACGATAAATAATATCCAGTTTATTACTTTCATAAGAAAGAGATGCGGTATAGACATCATAAAAAGCCTGCGGACATATTTTATTTTGAATAGAGCGAATGACTTTTTTCACTTTTTCTTTATCTGCATCAATATGGCGGTATTCACAGAATAATTCGAAATTTCCAATAGGCTCTGTCTGAAGACGAATATTAGAATGACCTAAACGGGCAGCCCAGGCATCGTAGATGCAGGTCATCATATCATCAAAGGTATCACAGCATGTAAAAACAATCATATCAATTTTCCTTTCATTTTTTAAAATTGTCCCAGAATACTTTTGTATTTATCCTCCACGGTGGGCGGAATATCGAGAAAATGGTCATCAAACAGAGACAGCTGCTGGTAGGTCTGAGGATGCTCCAGCTTCCATGAGGTTTCTTTTTGCTCTGCGGTAAGCTGTCGGGTAATAAAATTTTCTTCAATGGGCATGGAATAGAGCATTTTTCCATGACAGGTAACAAAATATTGTGCCCGTTTTAAAACAATCCCAAGACGTTTTAAGATAGAAAAATCCAGACGGATATTTTTTCTCGTTTGAACAATGCGGAGAGCTGATTTATTCCCAATCCCCGGAACTTTTAACAACTGGTTGTAACTTGCAGTAGTAACTTCTACGGGAAACTGTTCTAAATGTCTCAGCGCCCATTCGCATTTGGGATCGAGGAGAAGATTAAAATTCGGTTTTTCAGGACTTAGCAGTTCTTCTGCATGAAAACCGTAATAGCGCAGCAACCAGTCTGCCTGATACAGACGGTGTTCCCGCAAAAGCGGTGGCGGTGTCTCAGGAGACGGCAAAAGGCTATCTTCATTTAAAGGAATATAAGCAGAAAAGAATACACGTTTTAAGTCGAACTTTTGATAGAGTGTCTGGGTAACTTTTAAAAGCTCATAATCATTTTCCGAAGTTGCGCCGATAATCATCTGTGTGCTCTGGCCTGCCGGAACAAAAGAAGGAGCAGAAGAGCTATATGCAGACAGGGGAGAGGCAGTTTGCGTAGTTAACGAATAAGCAGAGGCATTTAGTTGCTTTTGCTTGGAGTCTGAAAAAATAGAATTTGGCAAATAGCGGTTTCCGTAATGGCGTTCAAAAGTAGCTGACTTTCCAAGGGCTAAGCGGGAAGTCATAATATTCTGTTGTATTTGTGACATAGGCTGCAAAATTTTATTATAAGTCTTGCCCGGAGCAAGTGTCTCAAGCCCTTCTTTTGTGGGAAGCTCAATATTCACGCTCATTCTGTCTGCAAGATATCCTGTTTTTTGAATAAGCTCAGGATGAGCGCCGGGAACGGCTTTGGCATGAATATAGCCGTGAAAGTGATATTTATTTCGAAGGAGATACAGGGTTTGATAAATAAGTTCCATGGTAAAGTCTGGGCTTTTTACAACGCCGGAGCTTAAAAACAAGCCTTCGATATAATTGCGTTTATAAAATTCCACAGTAATTCTGCAAAGCTCTTCGGGCGTAAAAGTAGTGCGAACTCTGTCATTGGAGCGACGGTTCAGGCAGTATTTACAGTCATAAATACATTCATTAGAGAAAAGCACTTTTAACAGAGAAATACATCTTCCGTCAGCGGCAAAGCTGTGGCAGATGCCGGAAGCACAGGAATTTCCTAAATGTCCTTTTACACCTCTGCGGTCTGCACCGCTGGAGGTACAGGCAACGTCATATTTTGCGGCATCTGATAAAATTTCCAGTTTTTGATTTATAGTTAATGAGGTTTGAATATTCATAGGGTACTCCTTACATGAGAAAACGAATATATGTTCTGGTTTTATTATAAAAGAGAAAAGCGAAAAAGTCAAGAACAAATGTTCTGGTAATGACCGGTAATTTTTTGTTTTTCTTACGCATATAATTTAGTAATCGAAAAAAGGGGGTATAGTATGGATACATATAATATTTATAAAGATATACAGGCACGTACAGGCGGGGAAATTTATATCGGTGTAGTTGGACCTGTGCGTACCGGAAAGTCAACCTTTGTCAGAAGATTTATGGAAATTGCGGCGCTACCCAATATGGAAGAACCGCTGAAGCAGGAAGTCAGAGATCAGCTTCCTTTAAGCGGTTCCGGCAAAATGATTACAACGGCAGAGCCCAAATTTATTCCAAAAGAAGCGGCGAAAATCCAAATAGGAGAAGATCTATCTGCAAAAATACGTTTAATAGACTGTGTAGGCTTTATGGTGCCGGAGGCAGCAGGAAACATGGAAAACGGAAAGGAGCGTATGGTAAAAACCCCTTGGTTCGGATATGAAATCCCATTTCATCAGGCAGCAGAAACCGGCACGCAAAAAGTGATTACAGAGCATTCTAATATCGGGCTGGTTTTGACCTGTGACGGTTCTTTCGGTGAAATCCCACGGGAAAATTATATTTCCAGCGAGGAAAAGACAGTAGCAGAGTTAAAGAAAACAGGAAAGCCGTTTTTAGTTTTAGTAAACTCTCAAAAGCCATATAAAGAAGAAACTTTAAAATTAGTGGACGAATTAAAACAGAAATACCAGACTGGTGTTTTAAGCTTAAATTGCGAACAGCTTCGAAAAGAAGATATTTCTCGAATAATGGAGAAAATTTTATATGAATTTCCCATTGTACAAATGGAATTTTATGTTCCTAAATGGGTAGAAATGCTTCCTCCGGAGCATTATTTGAAAAAAGATTTAATCGAAAGCATTAAAAATCTCATGGGAAAAATGCGCTATGTCAAAGATGCAACAAAGGAAAATATGCGGATTTCTTCTGAATATATTCAAAACCTTCTTTTGGAAAAGACAGATTTATCCACGGGAAAATTAAAAATAAGAGTGGATATGGATGACACATGGTATTATGAAATTTTAAGTGAAATGACAGGAGTAGAAATTTCAGATGAATATGAGCTCATTCATACCATGCAGAAATTGGCAAAAATGAAGGCAGAATATGTAAAAGTACAAGACGCCATTTCGTCTGTAAAAGGAAAAGGCTATGGTGTCGTTACACCGCAAAAAGACGAGATTAAGCTGGAAGAACCTGTGGTTATCAAACAGGGAAATAAATACGGAGTAAAAATAAAATCTGTCAGTCCTTCCATCCACATGATACGGGCAAATATTGAGACAGAAATTGCGCCGATTGTGGGAAGTGAAGAACAGGCAAAAGATTTGATTTCTTATATTAAAACAAGTGACGAGAGAAAGGAAAGTATCTGGCAGACCAATATTTTCGGAAAATCCATTGGGGAGCTGGTGGAAGACGGCATTCATACAAAACTGGTTCAAATCGGTGACGAAAGCCAGATTAAGCTTCAGGATACCATGCAGAAAATTGTCAATGACAGTAAAGGCGGAATGGTCTGTATTATTATATAAAAAATAGGGAGGCGCTGTATAATTATGCAGTAGTCTCTCTTTTCTTGTGAAAAAGAGAGTTTTATGATAAAATGACAAAAAGAAAAGCAGAAGAAAAGAGAGGATATTTTCGGTGGAAGACTCCAATTATGAGAAAGTATTTCAACACTTTCAAAATCGTTTTTTAGAAAAGAATATAGAAGAAACAGCGAAAATTTTACGATTGAAAACAGATATTCATTACCTGTATGTTCCGTTTTTTTATGAGAACTGCCGTGTGGAAAAAGCAACAGGAGAGATTACAGGAGAAAAAGGACAGGAGCTTTGCGTAAGCGACCGCTTGACGATTATGCACCACTTATGCTGCTACCGGCAATTTGCACAGGAAAGTGACAGGAAAGTTCCTTTTCGGGAAATCAGAGAAGCGGCTGTTTTTGAGGCGGCTTATAACCGAATGGCTTTAGAACCTTTAAAAAAAGCTTTTCGGGGGCGTGGAGCGGAGCTTCTAAAAGCCGGATTAAAAATAGGCGGCACGCAGGAAAAATTTGGTGATGCCAGTATTACTTTACAGGCATTTCCTACCATTTCCCTTACTTATATTTTCTGGGACAGTGACGAGGAGTTTCCGGCGGCAGCCAACATTCTTTTTGATAATCGAATTACACAATGGACACATCCGGAGAGCGTTCCGGTTTTGGCAGAAACAGGAACAAAAAGATTGATAGCGGCGATGGAGATTTCTGAGTAAAGCTTGGTTTTACGTTGACTTTTCACAGGGAAAATTATATAATGAGTACGGTTATTGAGGAATGAAACAGAACTAAGCATTTTTATGGAAGCAGGCGAAATTCCTGTGCAAGTCCGTTACTGTAAAGCCAGATACATAGATTGCTTAGAGGAATGAAGGACGTCTGCGGCAACCGGATGACTTCAAATAAAAAAGGGTATATCTTATCCAATGGGAATTCGTTGTCTTGAAAGGACAGCGAATTTTTGCTTTTAAAGGAATAGACAATGAAAGAAAAAACAGGCTTAGAAGGTTATTACAGTATTGTAAACAATAAAAAAATGCGTTTTGGCTATACCACCGGCTCTTGCGCCACAGGAGCGGCAAAGGCAGCGGCGATGATGCTTTTTACAGGGCAGGAACAGAAATATGTAGATTTTATGACACCAAAGGGGATTTTGCTTCATCTTGAAGCGCTGCATATTACAAAAGGAGAGGATTGGGTTTCCTGCGCCATTCAAAAAGATGGGGGCGACGATCCTGATGCCACAAGTGGTATTGAAATTTTTGTAAAAGTTGAAAAAAGAAAAGAAAAAGGCATTCGTATTGAAGGCGGCATTGGCGTAGGTCGAATAACGAAGAAAGGGCTGGAACAGCCTTTAGGGAATGCGGCAATTAACAAGGTTCCCCGTGCTATGATACAAAGAGAGCTGGAAAACGTTTGTAGTGATGCAGATTATGAAGGCGGACTTCTGGTAACTGTCAGTGTGCCAAAAGGAGCGGAAATTGCCAAAAGAACGTTTAATCCCAGACTTGGGATTGAAGGGGGGATTTCCATACTTGGCACATCGGGAATTGTAGAGCCTATGAGTGAGGCTGCTCTGATAAAAAGTATTGAGGTAGAAATGCGTCAGAAGGTAGAAAACGGTGCAAAATACCTGCTAATTACCCCCGGAAATTATGGTGCAGCTTACATGAAAGAACATCTTTCATTGCCATTTGAGGAAAATATAAAGTGCAGCAATTATGTGGGAGAAACTCTGGATATGGCAGCATCCATGGGCGTAGAAGGGATTTTGTTCATTTCTCATATCGGAAAATTTGTAAAGGTGGCAGCAGGTATTATGAATACCCATTCCAGATGTGCAGATGCCAGAGCAGAAATTTTAAGCGCCAATGCCCTTCGAGCGGGAATTTCCTTGGAAAGTGCGAAGGAAATTTTGAATACCGTTACGACAGATGAAGCATTGGAAATTATTCAAAGAGAAGGATTATTAAATCCGGTTATGAAAGAACTGACAGATAGAATTCTGTTTTACTTAAATCACAGAGCTTATAACAGAATGCTTTTAGGCGCTGTGCTGTATTCCAATGAATTTGGTTATCTTGGAGAGACAGAGAATGTAAAGGAACTGACGGATTTATTAAATCATCAGTACCGGAAAGGACAAGAAGAATGAAGGGAAAATTATTTGGACTTGGAGTAGGACCGGGAGATCCGGAATTATTAACAGTAAAGGCGCTTCGTCTGATTAAAGAGAGCGACGTCATTGCAGTTCCGGGGAATGATATTAAAAAAAGCGTTGCGTACCAGATTGTAAAAGGCGTATATGAGGAGCTGGATGAGAAAAATTTAATTCCCATTGCAATGCCTATGACAAAGGATAAAGCTGTTTTGGAAGCAAATCATGAAAAAGCAGCCAATGATATTGAAGCTTATTTAAAAGAAGGAAAGCAGGTAGCTTTTTTGACATTAGGAGATCCTACGGTTTATTCCACTTATTTATATGTACATAAAAGAATTTTATCCAGAGGTTATGAGGTTGAAATCGTCAGCGGAATTACTTCTTTTTGTGCAGTGGCGGCAAGACTGAACATGGGACTGGTAGAAATGGCAGAACCCCTTCATGTAATTCCGGCTACTTACCGTGCCGAGGAGATGGATGAAATTTTAAAAATGCCGGGAACAAAAGTATTGATGAAAACAGGAAGTAAAATGCAGCAGGTAAAAGAAAGCATTGTAAACAGCGGGCAGCAGGCAGTTATGATTGAAAACTGCGGTATGCCGGATGAGAAAATTTACCTGTCAGCAGAAGAAATTCCGGAAAAAGCAGGATATTATTCTTTAATTATTGTGAAAGAAAACAAATGAGGTGAAAGAAGATGATACATTTTGTAGGTGCAGGAAGCGGAGCGGCTGATTTAATCACAGTGCGTGGAAAGGCATTTTTAGAAGAAGCAGACGTATTGATTTACGCAGGCTCTCTGGTAAATCCCCAGTTATTGGATTATGCAAAAAAGGACTGTGTAATTTATAACAGTGCAAAGATGACATTAGAAGAAGTTTTAGAAGTCATGTTTCAGGCAGAAAAAGAAGGAAAGATGACCGTACGTTTACACACAGGTGATCCCTGCCTTTATGGGGCAATTCGAGAGCAGATGGACGTTCTGGATGAAAAGGGGATTGCTTACGACTATTGCCCGGGTGTCAGCTCTTTTTGCGGGGCGGCGTCTGCTTTAAATCTGGAATATACATTGCCAAATGTGTCTCAGAGCGTTGTGATTACACGTATGGCAGGAAGAACGCCTGTTCCGGAAAAAGAAAGCATTGAGTCTTTTGCTGCCCATCATGCTACTATGGTAATCTTTTTAAGCACAGGCATGCTGGAGGAGCTGTCAAAACGTTTAATTGAAGGCGGTTATGAGCCGGATACACCGGCAGCCATTGTATATCGTGCTACATGGGAAGATGAAAAAAGCTTTGTCTGCACGGTGGATACGCTGGCACAGACAGCAAGAGAAAATAACATTACCAAAACCGCACTGATGATTATCGGCGATGTGGTGGCACACCGCCAGTATGACCGTTCGAAGTTATATGATCCGGGATTTACCACGGAGTTTCGTCAGGGAACAGATTGATAAGCAAGTAATCAGGAAGGTTTTTACATAAGAAAGGATTGTGGGAAATGAAGATAGCAATAATCAGTTTCAGCCAGTCAGGATACCGATTAAGCGAGATGCTTTATTGGGTATTAAAAGAGCGTTCTTATGAGGTGGCGTCTTATACAAAAAGTAAATATACCAAAAAAGTTTTAGATGAGTCTCAGCTAGATGAGGACTCTCAGGATTTTAGAAGTGTAAAACAGTTTGCAAAACCTGTGGATGAGTCCATTAAAGAATGGACAGGAAGAAGATTTGAAGATTGTGATGCCATTGTGTTCGTAGGTGCTTGCGGCATTGCAGTACGAAGCATTGCTCCTTTTGTTAAAAGTAAAAAGATAGACCCGGCAATCGTAGTTGTAGACGAGCAGGGACAGTTTGCAATCTCACTGCTTTCCGGTCATATCGGCGGCGCTAATGAGCTTACAGAGGAAATTGCAGAAATTCTTCGTGCTCAGCCGGTAATTACCACGGCAACCGATTTAAACGACAAGTTTGCCGTAGATGTTTTTGCTAAGAAAAACGGTTGCTTTATTTCCGATATGGAATTGGCAAAGGAAATCTCAGCGGCTCTCTTAGCAGGAAAAGAAGTTGGATTTGTCAGTGATTTTCCATGGCTTGGAGAAATTCCCGATGAATTAAAGCTCTGTCAGAAGGAAGATGAAGAAAAGCCGGAAATCGGTATTTATGTTACCACCGGATATTTGGAGCATCCTTTTGTACATACCTTATATTTAATTCCGAGAGTGATTACCACAGGCTTAGGATGTAAAAAGGGGACGGATAAGGAAACCGTGGAAAGTGTTGTACGCAGAGCCTGTGACGAGCTTTTAGTTCCTTCTGTTGCCATGGAACAAGTGGCGAGCATTGATTTAAAGAAAGAGGAAGCCGGTATTCTGGAATATTGCAAGGAGCGAAAAATTCCGTTTATTACCTATACGGCGGAAGAATTGCAGGAGGTAGAAGGCACTTACGCCAGCTCCCAGTTCGTGGAGGACGTAACAGGTGTGGATAATGTCTGCGAAAGAGCGGCGCTTTTAGGCAGCAGCAAAGAAGGAAAAGGCAGACTGATACAGAGAAAATATGCAAAAGACGGCGTAACAGTAGCGCTGGCTATGAAGAAATGGAGTGTGAACTTTGAATAAATTATATGTTGTGGGAATTGGTCCCGGCGCTTATGAAAAAATGACAATCGAGGCAGCAAATGCTTTAAAGAACAGTGATGTAATTATTGGTTATACCGTATATGTGGATTTGGTAAAAGAACATTTCAGCGGAAAAGAGTTTTTGACAACACCCATGAAAAAAGAGGTAGACCGCTGTGTTATGGCATTTGAGGAAGCCATGAAGGGCAAAACCGTATCTATGATTTGCAGCGGAGATGCAGGTGTTTACGGGATGTCAGGACTGATGTATGAAATCGGTGTGAAATATCCGGAAGTAGAATTGGAAATTATTCCCGGTGTTACCGCAGCAACCGGCGGAGCGGCTGTTTTGGGAGCGCCTCTTATTCATGATTTCTGTCTTATCAGTTTAAGTGATTTATTAACACCTTGGGAAAAGATTGAAGCAAGACTTTTAAATGCAGCAAAGGCGGACTTTGTGATTTGTCTATATAATCCGTCCAGTAAAAAGAGACATGATTATTTGGAAAAAGCCTGCGATTTGATGATGCAGCATCAGTCACCGGAAACCATATGCGGAATTGTGGGAAATATCGGAAGAGACGGGGAACACATGCAGGTGATGACCTTAAAAGAGCTTCGTGATACAAAGGTAGATATGTTTACCACTGTATTTATCGGAAATTCACAGACTATGAATATTCAGGGGAAAATGGTAACCCCAAGAGGCTATAAAAATGTGTAAAGTAATTGTTTTTGCAGGAACTACGGAAGGCAGACAGCTTGCACAGTTTCTGGAAAAAAGACAGGTTTCTGCTCATATCTGTGTGGCTACGGAATATGGGGAACAGCTTTTAGGGGAGAATGAAAATCTGGAAATTTCTCATGAGCGGCTGGACAAGACGCAGATGGAAGAACTGATTTTAAAAAATCAAAAACCTCTCGTCATTGATGCCACGCACCCTTATGCAGCAGAAGTGACGAAAAATATCCAAGCAGCCTGTGAAAGTACAGGTGCGGAATATTTAAGAGTTCTTCGGGAAAATCAGGGCAATTCTGATTTGGGAGACTGCGTCTATGTAGAAACTGTGGAAGCTGCGGTTGCGTATCTTCAGAAGACAACAGGAAATATTCTGGCAACCACAGGGAGCAAGGAAGCTGCCAAATATACAGCGCTTTCTGATTTTGAAAATCGTATTTTCCTGCGGGTGCTCTCTTTGCCAAATGTAGTGGCAGAATGTGCTCGTTTGGGATTTCAGGGAAAAAATTTGCTCTGTATGCAGGGACCTTTTTCAAAGGAGTTTAATATTGCCATGCTCCGGCAGTTGGACTGTAAATATATGGTAACAAAAATGTCCGGTAAAAGCGGGGGATTTTTGGAAAAACTGGAAGCTGCGAGAGCTTGTGGTTGTACTCTTATCGTAGTGGGGCGTCCTTTGGAAGAAAACGGAATTTCTCTGCAAGAATGTAAAAGAATTTTATGCAGAAGATTTTCCTTGTTATCACAGGCAGAGATTTCCCTTGTGGGAATTGGAATGGGAAACACGGACAGCCTTACAAAAGAGGCGGAAAAGACCATACAGGAAGCAGATTTACTCATTGGCGCATCCAGAATGGTTGCAGCTTGTGAGAAAAATGGGCAGGATGTTTACATAGAATATAACAGCGAAAAAATTGCAGCTTATATACAGGAGCATCCGGAATATGAAAAAATTGCCGTGGTTTTATCAGGAGATGTGGGATTTCACAGCGGCGCAAAAAAGCTTTTGAATGTCTTGGGAAATCAGGTAAAAATAGTCTGTGGGATTTCTTCTGTGGCATATTTTATGAGTCGTATTCAGAAATCGTGGGATGATGTTGTCTTAACCAGCAATCACGGAGAAGAAGCGAATTTGATTTCTCTTATCAGACAAAATGAAAAAGTCTTTTCCATTCTGGGAAAGAAGGACAGCGTCTCTGAGCTTGCAAAAAAATTGCTGGCATATGGGATGAACGAAGTAGTTCTCTATGTGGGAGAACGATTGTCTTATGCAGATGAAAAAATCCAAAAGGGATTTCCGGAAAATTTTGTGGACTATGAAGGCGACAGCTTAAGCGTTTTATATGCAGAAAATAAGAATTACAGACAGCAATCCGCAACCCACGGCATAAGAGACGAAGAATTTTTAAGAGATAAAGTTCCCATGACAAAGGAAGAAGTGCGAACCGTATCTCTTTCTAAACTACGACTTTCTGAAAATTCTGTCTGCTATGATGTAGGAGCAGGTACAGGCTCTGTGGCAGTTGAAATGGCGCTTAGGGCTTATAAGGGAAAAGTATATGCCATTGAAAAAAAAGAACTGGCAGTAGAGCTTTTAAAGAAAAACAAAGAGCAGTTTCAGGCTGACAATCTGGAGATTATCGAAGGTTTCGCTCCGGAGGCAATGGAAGATTTGGAAGCGCCTACTCACGCCTTTATCGGAGGTTCATCCGGAAACATGAAAGAAATTATGGAACTCCTTTTAAAGAAAAATCCAAAGGTTCGCATGGTTATCAACTGTATTGCATTGGAAAGCGTATCGGAAGCTTTGGAATGTCTGAAAACTTTGCCTGTGTCAGATACCGAAATTGTGCAGATGACCGTAGGAAAATCAAAAACAGTAGGCAGATATCACATGATGATGGGAGAAAACCCCATTTACATTATTTCCTGTACGGGAAATTGCCAGTAGAGAGGATAGAATTATGAGTACAGCTCGTTTTCTTTTAACAGCCGGTGCAAGCGGCAGCGGAAAAACTTTGATTACCTGTGGGATTTTACAGGCGTTAAAAAACAGAGGATTAAAAACCGCTTCCTTTAAATGCGGACCGGATTATATTGATCCCATGTTTCATACAAAGGTAATCGGAACAAAAGCCCGAAATTTAGATACTTTTTTTACTACGCCGGACAGAACCAGATATTTGTTAAAGCGAAATTTGGAGGACTGTGATATTGCCGTAATGGAAGGCGTTATGGGATATTATGATGGTGTGGGCGGAACAACGACAAAAGCCAGCGCCTATGATTTGGCAAAGGTGACACAGACACCGGCGGTACTTATTGTAAATTGTAAGGGAATGAGCGTTTCCATTCTTCCTTTTATTCAGGGATTTGTGAATTTTATGCCGGACAGCAATATAAAAGGGGTGCTGTTAAATCAGATTTCCCCAATGCTGTATCCCAGAGTAAAAGAAATGATTGAAGCAAAGCTGGGGATAACGGTATACGGTTATGTTCCTGTGGTAACAGACTGTGTTATTGAAAGCCGCCATTTAGGGCTTGTGATGCCGGGGGAGATACAGGATTTTAAAGAAAAGCTTGTAAAGCTTGCCAAACGTATGGAAGAAACCATAGATTTTGACGGTCTTATCGCTCTGGGAAAGAGTGCGCCTGCTTTGTCTGTGGAAAAAGAAACAGAGGAATATTTTCAAAGCTTGAAAAATCAAGGAGAGAAAATAAAAATCGGATTAGCAATGGACGAGGCTTTTTGCTTTTTCTATGAAGATAATTTAAAGCTCTTAGAAGAAATGGGAGCAGAACTGGTGCCCTTTTCTCCTATTCATGATAAAAAATTGCCGGAAGATATTCAGGGACTTTTATTGTATGGAGGTTATCCTGAATTATACGGAAAAGCGCTGGAAGAAAATGCTTCTATGCGGAAAGAAATAAAAGAAGCTCTTTCAAAAGGAATGCCGGTTCTTGCAGAGTGCGGCGGCTTTATGTATCTTCATGATACCTTTGAGGATGAAAAAGGGATTTTTCGTCAGGGAGTGGGACAAATTAAGGGAAAAGTTTTTAATACTGGAAAGCTGTCCCGCTTTGGGTATATTGAAGCATCCTGTAAAAAGCCGGTATTCGGAACACTCATAGGAACATGTCCGGCTCATGAGTTTCATTATTTTGACTCTACAAACTGCGGTACTGATTTTCATGCCAAAAAGCCTGTGGGCAAAAGAGGCTGGGATTGTATTCACAGTACGCCGACTATGATAGCGGGATTTCCCCACTTTTACTATTATGGAAATCCGGATTTGCCTAAGGCGTTTCTGGATTGTTGCAGAAATTTCAAAAGAAGACAGTCAGGAGGACTTGAAGAATGAAGTTGCAGGAAGCTTTAGAAAAGATACAGCCGTTAAATGAGGAAGCAATGAAAAGCAGTCAGGCGCATTGGGACAGTATTGCCCATCCTTTGCATAGTCTTGGAAAATTGGAAGATATGGTTGTGCAGATTGCGGGAATTACAGGCACGCCAAAGGTATGTGTGGAAAAAAGAGTTTTAATCCCCATGTGTGCAGATAACGGTGTGGTAGAAGAAGGCGTCACACAGACAGGACAGGAAATTACGGCTTTGGTGGCAGAAAATTTCTTGCAGGAAAAAGCAGCCTCCAGTATTATGTGCAAAAGTGTGGGCTGTGATATTTTTCCCATTGATGTAGGTGTGGCAAGAGATGTAAGCATTTTTAACCGCAAAATTGCCTATGGAACAAAAAACATGACAAAAGAGCCTGCTATGACAAGAGAACAGGCAATCAAAGCTATTGAAATCGGAATAGAAGCAGCCCAGATGATGAAAGAAAAGGGCTATCACGTAATTGCAACGGGAGAGATGGGAATTGGAAATACCACGACCAGCAGCGCTGTGGCTTCCGTACTTTTAGATATTCCGGTGGAAAAAATGACCGGAAGGGGAGCAGGACTTTCCACAGAAGGATTAAACCGTAAGATTACGGCAATTAAAAAAGCCATTGACCTTCACCAGCCGGATAAAACAGATGCTATTGATGTTCTTTCTAAGGTAGGGGGCTTTGACATTGCTGCCATTGCCGGATTGTTTTTAGGAGGAGCGGCTTTTCATATTCCTGTTCTCATTGACGGGGTGATTTCAGCCACAGGAGCGTTGGCGGCAGCAGCTATCTGTCCTCTGGCAAAAGATTATATGCTTGCCACCCATGTTTCCAAAGAACCGGCAGGCGCTTTACTTTTAGAAGCGCTGGAAAAAGAAGCGCCTTTGCACTGTGATATGTGTCTGGGAGAGGGAACAGGAGCGCTTAATTTATTCCCTCTGTTAGATACAGGATTGGCGGTTTATAACCAGATGGGTGATTTTGGCAACTGGGGAATGGAAGCTTACCAGCCTTTGGATTAGAGAGGACAGGGAAAAATGATTACTTTAATTACAGGGGGAAGCGGCAGCGGGAAATCCGCTTACGCAGAGCAAAAGGTAGTAGAATTCGGAGATTTCAACCGCATTTATATAGCCACCATGTACCCTTTTGATGAAGAAAGCCATAAAAGAATTGCCCGCCACCGTACCATGCGGGCAGAGAAAAATTTTTCTACGGTAGAATGTTATGTAGGCTTGAAAAATGTGAAAATACCAAAACATTCCTGTGTACTTTTGGAGTGTCTTTCCAATCTTACTGCTAATGAAATGTTTCAGGAAAACGGCGCAAAAGAAAGAGTAGTGGAAGAAATTTTAGAAGGTGTGAAAAATTTAGACAAACAGGCAGAGCAAGTGGTCATTGTGACAAACGAAATTTTTTCCGATGGGATAGAGTATGATGAAGAAACAAAGCAATATCAGAAATATCTGGGAGAAATTAACACAAAGCTTGCCGTATGGGCACAAGAAGTTACCGAAGTAGTATATGGTATCCCATTACAGCATAAAAAGACAGAGAAAAAAGAAGGACAGAAAAATGGAAAAATTGTGGAACAGTTTTAAAATTGCCTTTTCTATGTATTCCAAAATTCCAATGCCTGCCAGTGATTGGAAAAAGGAAAATATGCGCTATATTATGTGCTTTTTCCCACTTATCGGTGCAATTATCGGCGGTGTAGTATGGCTTTGGGGCTTTTACGGAAGATATTTTATAGAAAGTAAAGGCTTTTATGCAATGATTTTTGTGATGATACCGGTGTTTCTCACAGGAGGCATTCATCTGGACGGTTTGCTGGACACCTCCGATGCCATCCATTCCTATCAGCCAAGGGAGCGCAAATTAGAAATTTTAAAGGACTCTCACGCAGGGGCTTTTGCCATTATCACAGCCGTGGTATATTTTTTCCTGTATTATGGAATATATCATGAAATTACTTTAAAAAGCCTGCCTGTTGTATGTATTGGCTTTGTACTTTCCAGAGCGCTGGGAAGCTTTTCCATTGCCAGCTTTCCTATGGCAAAAAACACAGGGCTTGCAGCTACTTTTTCTGACGGAGCACAGAAGAATTGCGTGAGAATTGTTTCCTGTGTTTATATGGTTCTTTGCGTATGTGCCATGCTGGCATATAATCCGATAATCGGCGCATGTACCATAGTGGGAGTTGCTTTGGAATATTTGTATTATTATAAAATGTCCATGAAGGAATTTGGAGGAATTACCGGAGATTTAGCCGGTTTTCACATTCAGATTTGCGAGCTGGTAATTGCATTTTCCTGTGTAATCGGTGAAATTATCAGCAGAATGATGTAAAAGAAGGGAAAGACCATGAAGTTAATTATAGGCGGAGCTTTTCAGGGAAAGAAAGAATATGTAAAAGAAAAGTTCTCTCTTTTGGAGGAACAGATGACAGACGGAAAAGATGCAGACTATGAGGATATTTTTCATTGTACCTGTCTGTATCATTTTCATGAATGGGTAAAAAAGGGCTTGGAACAAGGATGGGATTTTGAAAATCTGACGGAGAAAATTCAGGAAAGAAATCCGGATATCATTGTGATTTCCAATGAATTGGGATATGGAGTAGTCCCCATAAACGCCTTTGACAGAAAATACAGGGAAGGTACAGGACGGCTCTGTACACAACTGGCTGCAAAAAGCAGTCAGGTCATTCGTGTGGTATGCGGTCTTGGTACGGTAATAAAAAATGCTTAAAGTGATTTTAATCCGACACGGAAAAACCTTAGGAAATACAAAGGGCAGATACATCGGTTGCAGAACAGATGAAAACCTATGCTCTCTTGGCATAGAAGAAATAAGAAAAAACTGCTATCCAAAAGCAGAGTTTGTATATGCAAGTCCCATGAAGCGATGTCTGGAAACAGCAGAGCTTATTTATCCAAATCTTTCAGTGGAGACAAATATACTTTTAAGAGAATGTGATTTTGGAAAATTTGAAAATAAAAATTATCAGGAGCTGTCAGATGTAAAAGAATATCAGGAATGGATTGACAGCAACGGAACGTTGCCTTTTCCGGAAGGCGAAGGCATGGAAGCATTTCAAAAACGGTGTAGCAAAGGCTTTGAGGAATGTATTTCAAAAGCCTTTTCAAAAGAGCAGAAGCAGGTTGCCATGGTGGTACACGGAGGTACGATTATGAGTATTCTTTCCCGTTTTGCACAGCCAAAGGGAGAATATTTTAAATGGCAGCTTGAAAATGGAGGGTTTTACATGCTCCATATAGACAAAGAAGTATGGGAGCAAAAAAGAGAAATCACTCTGGTACAGAAAGGATAAAATCATGATAAAATGGACAGGAACTGCCCTGCTTTTGGGCTTTTTTATAGATTTGCTTTTGGGAGATCCCAGATGGCTTTACCATCCCGTTCGAATAATCGGAAACGGTATTTCTTTTTTTGAAAAACATTTGCGTAATTTATTCCCAAAGACAGAAAAAGGCGAGCGCAAGGCAGGACTGGCGCTGGTTATTCTAATTTGCTTGTTATCCGGTTTGATACCTTTTGTTATTCTGTATATCGGATATCAAATACATACCATACTGGGAATTGTAATCGAGAGCTTTTTCTGTTATCAGATGCTTGCGGTAAAATCCTTAAAACAGGAGAGCATGAAGGTATACAAAGAACTGAAAAAGGGCGATTTAGAAGGCGCAAGACATGCGGTTTCCATGATTGTGGGACGTGATACAAAAGCGTTGGATGAAAAAGGAATTACAAAGGCAGCCGTAGAAACCGTTGCGGAAAATACTTCTGACGGAATTATCGCACCGCTTTTTTATATGGCAATCGGTGGTCCGGTGCTGATGTTTGTCTATAAAGGGATTAATACTATGGACTCTATGGTGGGATATAAGAATGAGAAATATATCAACTTCGGAAGATATGCTGCCAAGCTGGATGATATAGTCAATTATATTCCTGCCAGAATTTCTGCATGGCTGATGATTGCGGCGGCTTATTTGGAAGGTCTTGACGGTAAAAACGCAAAAAAAGTCTTTTTGAGAGACCGATACAATCATGCCAGTCCAAATTCCGCACAGACAGAAGCAGTGATGGCAGGGGCTTTAAACGTGCAGCTTGCGGGAAATGCCTATTATTTTGGAAAATTATATGAAAAACCGACCATCGGAGACGCAAACCGAGAGATTGAATATGAGGATATTAAACGTGCCAATACATTATTGTATGTAAGCGCCTTTTTAGGCGCAGTGCTTTTTGTGGCAGGAAGAACTGCAATATTGGCAGGTATTTTATTTCTTTAAAGGAGATTAAAACAATGACAAAGATACACGTACACGGCGGAGACGTATACCGTAATCCCGGTATTTTAGATTTTTCCGCAAATTGTAATCCCTATGGAATACCGAAAGGTGTGAAGGAGGCAGTGATACAGGCGCTTGAGAAAGCGGAATGTTATCCTGACGTAAGCTGTGATAAGCTTCGCAAAGCCTTGGCAAAGGAGGAAGGGGTAGCAGAAGAAAAAATCATCTGCGGAAATGGCGCTGCGGATTTGATTTTCGGTCTGGTATTGGCAAGGAAGCCAAAAAAGGCATTGCTTCTTGCCCCTACTTTTGCAGAATATGAGCAGGCTTTGTCTTCTGTGGGATGTGAAATCGTGTATGTGCCGCTTTCAGAGGAAAAAGGCTTTGTGCCGCAGGAGAATTTTATAGATAGAATTACGAAGGATATTGACATGGTATTCTTCTGCAATCCCAACAACCCAACGGGAATACTGGCAGACAGAAGTTATGTAGAGCGAATTTTACAACGCTGCAAAATTTCAGATGCTTTTCTTGTGTTGGATGAATGTTTTATTGATTTTGTAGAAAATCCGGAAGCTTATACCATGAAAGCATATTTAGAGACTTATACCAATTTCTTTTTGCTGAAGGCATTTACGAAAAAATATGCAATGGCGGGTATTCGTCTGGGATATGGACTTTGCAGTGATAAGGACACTTTAGAAAATATGAAGGCAGTCATGCAGCCGTGGAATGTATCGGTGCTGGCACAGGAAGCAGGAATAGCGGCATTAAAAGAAAAAGAATATGTAAAAGAAACCTTTGATAAAATCAAAGAAGAAAAAGAATATCTGTTAGAAAAATTAAGAAAATTGGAGCTTTTCTGTTATCCTTCAAAAGCCAATTATATCTTTTTTAAAGGTCCTCTGCATTTAAAGGAGGACTGTCTGAAACAGGGGATCGCCATAAGAGATTGCAGTAATTATCCAAATTTGGAAGAAGGCTTTTACCGTATTGCAGTCCGAAAAAGAGAGGAAAATGAGCGATTAACAGAAGCTTTGGAATATATTTTAAACGGGGAAAAGAGGAAATAACAATGGCAAAGGCAATTATGATACAGGGAACTATGTCCAATGCAGGAAAAAGTCTTTTGGCAGCAGGACTTTGCAGAATTTTTAAACAGGATGGTTATCGGGTAGCGCCTTTTAAGTCTCAGAACATGGCGTTAAATTCTTTTATTACCGAAGACGGATTAGAGATGGGAAGAGCGCAGGTGATGCAGGCAGAGGCAGCGGGAATTAAACCTTCCGTGTTAATGAACCCTATTCTTTTAAAGCCTACCAACGATGTGGGAAGTCAGGTGATTGTCAACGGAGAAGTGCTGGGAACGATGAGCGCCAGAGACTATTTTGCTTACAAGAAGCAGCTTATTCCCAAGGTCATGGAAGCCTACCATAAATTAGAAAAAGATTATGATATTATTGTCATTGAAGGAGCGGGAAGTCCTGCGGAAATCAATTTAAAAAAAGAAGATATTGTGAACATGGGAATGGCAAAACAGGCAAAAGCTCCTGTGCTTCTGGTGGGAGATATTGACAGAGGCGGTGTTTTTGCACAGCTAATCGGAACAGTCATGCTGCTGGAAGAAGATGAGCAGAAAATGGTAAAGGGCATGATTATCAATAAATTCCGAGGAGATAAAACCATTTTAGATCCGGGAGTGGTAAGTCTGGAAGAAAAAACAGGTATTCCCGTGGTGGGAGTAGCTCCTTACATGGAGCTGGAGGTAGAAGATGAAGACAGCCTCACCGAGCGCTTTTCCGGCAATCAGGAAATCGGCGCTATTGATATCGCAGTTATCCGTGTGCCCAGAATTTCCAATTTTACAGATTTTAATGCCTTGGAAATGATTTCCGGTGTTTCTCTGCGCTATGTAAAATCAGTCAGTGAACTGAAAAATCCCGATATGATTATTCTACCGGGAACGAAAAATACCATGGAAGATTTACTCTGGTTAAGACAGAGTGGGCTGGAAGCAGCAATTTTGAAAAAAGCTGCCGAAGGAAAGATTATTTTCGGTGTCTGCGGCGGATACCAGATGTTAGGAGAAAAACTTTCCGATCCGGATGGCGTTGAAGCAGGCGGGGAGGTAAAAGGCATGGGACTTTTACCAATGGAAACCGTGTTCCAAAATTCTAAAACCCGTACAAGAGTTTCCGGTACTTTCCCAAAAGTAGACGGTGCATTAAGTGCTCTTACCGGTATCAAGCTGGAAGGATACGAAATCCACATGGGTGAAAGTGTGCTTTTGGAAGGAGCGCAGCCCTTTACTGAGATTACCGACCATGTACAAAATACAACTAAAAAAGACGGAGCTTATTCCGGCAATGTATATGGTTCTTATGTGCATGGAATTTTTGATAAAGAAGAAGTGGCAAAAAGTGTGGTAAAAGCCATTGGAGAAAGAAAAGGTCTGGACGTTTCCCAAATGACGGGAATGGATTTTGCCGCATTTAAGGAAACCCAGTATGATAAGCTGGCAGACGGTCTTCGGGAACATTTAGATATGAAGAAAATTTATGAGATTTTAGAAGCCGGATTGAATAAAAAGAGAGGCAGAGGACAAATGAAAGTAGAATTGGAAAATGTAAAACCAAAAGAAATCGAAACAAGAAGTTTTGAAATTATTACAGAGGAGCTAGGAGACAAAAAATTAGTTCCCGGTACAGAGTGTATTGTAAAAAGATGTATTCATACAAGCGCTGATTTTGACTATGCAGATAATCTCTGCTTTTCTCCAAATGCAGTGGAAAAAGCCATTGAAGCAATTAAAAACGGCGCTTGCATTGTCACAGACACACAGATGGCAAAAGCAGGAATTAACAAAAAAGCGTTGGCAAAGTACGGCGGTGAGGTCTATTGCTTTATGTCTGATGAAGACGTGGCAAAGAAGGCAAAGGAACTGGGAACTACCAGAGCCACTGCAAGTATGGACAAAGCAGCAGAGCTTGGAAAACCGTTGATTTTTGCCATTGGCAATGCACCGACTGCTCTTGTAAGACTATATGAACTGATAAATGAGAAAAAAATTTCTCCATATTTGATTATAGGGGTTCCCGTTGGCTTTGTAAATGTGGTACAATCTAAGGAAATGATTATGGATACAGAGGTTCCTTATATTGTTGCCAGAGGAAGAAAGGGTGGAAGCAATATTGCCGCATGTATCTGTAATGCTTTATTATACATGATTGATAATGAAAGAGATTACTGGAAATAGGAATTTCAGGAAGGAAAAAACATGAAATGTGACAGATGCGGAAAAGAAATACCGGATACCGACCTCTATTGCGGACGGTGCGGAAAAGCTGTTTTTCCGGAATATATGGATGAAGATGACAGATGGGCTTATTATAAGACGGATGAGGAGCTGGAAGAAATTTTAAAGGCAGAGCAGGAAGGAAAGGAAGCAGAACCTGCAAAGCCTGTGAAAATAACAAGGTTTCCGAAGGAAAAAGAAAATGTAGAAGAACCGGTTCAAGAAGAAGTCTTACAAACAGAAGAAGAACCGGAAGAAGTAAAAACAGAAGTAGCAGAAGAAACCGAAGAAGCAAAAATTGAAGCAGAAGAAGAAGCTGAAGCAGCACCGGAATTGAACGCAGAACCGCAAACAGAATACCAAGAAGAAGGCGAACAGGCTGTTTTAGAAGAGATTTCGGAAGATGCTTCACAAGAAGAGGAAAACGTTTGGGAGGAAGACCTTTTCGAGGATGAGGAGGAGGAAGACGAGAAACCTCCTTTAAGTCCCGAAGGAAAAAAGAAAAGATGGAAAATTACTGCGTTAATTACCTTGTTCTTGCTTTTGTGTCTGGGAATTGGAATTGCTTTGGGAATGAAGCGAATGAAGGATTTAGACAGACAGGAAAAGGAGTATTATGAAAAATTACATAAAGAAGTGGTTCATCAGGATACTCCGTCTTCGGAGACTGAAAAGGAAATGGACGAAGAAGAAAAAGAAGATACTTCAAACGAAGAAACGCCGGAACAAAAATCTTTTCAATTAGTAAATCCGGAGGAAATTGATTTTTCTCAGTATCAGAAAATTACGCCTGTCAGCGCCGAACAGAATTCTATCAAAGAGTCCGCTACCTATGATTACAGCGCCAAAAGCGCCATTGACGGAGACAGCAGTACCTCTTGGCAGGAGAATGAAGAGGGGACAGGAGAGACGACAGGTATTCAAATCAATTTGGACGGAAATCACAAGGTTCGCTATCTTGTGCTGTATTTAGGAAACTGGAGAAGCGATCAGCTCTGGGAATACAGCGCACGCCCGAAGACCTTGACCATTCAGATTGGCGACAGTCAGACAAAGGATGTGGAATTTTCCGATGAGAAGAAAAAATTCTGTCTTTCCTTTGACGAACCAATCGATGCGTCTTACATTTCCATGTATATTGCAGACTCTTATGAGGGAAGCAGATGGAATGACAATGGTATCTCAGAAGTAGAAATATATGAATAAACAAGCTTATTATTCCATGACAAAGCATTTATTTTCAGTTTGTCATGGAATAACTGCGTTTAGAATATGGAGAAATTATGAAGAAAAAACAACGAATGAGAGAAGCTAGAAGAAAAAGAAGAATTTTATTTACTGTTTTAGCCGTGTGTATTCTTTGTCTGTGTGCTGTTTTAGGCGGAATAAAGCTAAAACAGGCTTATGACCAAAAGCAGGAAGAAAAAGCAAGAATAGCAGCCGAAGAAGAACGCAAAAGACAACAGGAAGCAGAAGAAAGACGAAAGCTGGAAGAACGGTTAAATGTGCAGATTGATATGGATATTTACAGTGAAGCCGCTATTGTAAAAGACGTACAAAATAATAAAGTTCTGGCTTCTAAAAATGCCGAGGAACGGATTTATCCTGCGTCTATGACAAAAATTCTTACCTTATTGATTGCCGTAGAAGAGCTTTCTGATTTGGATGAGAAAATTCAAATTCCCGTGGATGAGGTTTTGGCAGAATATGAAAGAGGCGCTTCCATGGCTGGTTTTCAGCCAGGAGAGAAGGTTTCTGTAAAAGATTTGCTGTACGGTCTGATGCTTCCGTCAGGAGCAGAATGTTGTACGGCATTGGCATGCAGAATATCCGGAAGTGAAGAAGCTTTTGCTGAAAAAATGAATGAGAGGGCAAAAGAGCTAGGTATGTTAAATTCTCATTTTGTAAACGCCTCCGGACTGCATGAAGATGAGCATTATACAACGGTTACAGACATCATGATCTTATTGGAGCAGGCAATTAAAAATGAAACCTTCTACGAAGTGTTTACGACTCGTTCTTATACCACTGCTCCCACAGCAGCAGAGCCAGACGGAATTACCTTTGAAAGCACTATGTATGATAAGAAATCAACCTTAGAGGTGACAGACGGAGAAATTCTGGGTGGAAAAACAGGATTTACCAACGCAGCAGGTTTATGTCTGGCGAGCTTGGCAAATGTAGAAGGGCAGAATTATATCTTAGTAACAGCAGGCGCAGACGGAAATCATAATACCGAGCCTTTCCACGTGCTGGATGCAGAAAATATTTACAGTCAGATAGGAGCTGCAATTCAAAGTGAATAAATCATCAGAATTTTGGATAACAGAAGATAAATTTTTCCCAAAAGCAGTTGTCTTTGATATGGATGGCTTAATGCTTGATACCGAACGAGTTATTAAATACAGTTGGGATGTGACAGGAGAGAAGTTGGGCTACGGAAAACTGGGAGAGAATATAAAAAATACGCTGGGCATGAATAGAGCCCAAAGAAATGCTTATTTTCTAAACAAATATGGAGAGGATTTTCCCTTAGATGCTTTTTTAGACGGGTATCATCAGGTCTATTATGAATACGAAAAAGAAAAGGGAATTCCTAAAAAAGAAGGCTTGCTTTCTCTTTTAGATTATTTGAAGGAGAAAAATATTCCTATGGCTGTGGCAACCTCCACTCATCAAATGTATGCCAAGGAAGCGCTGAAGGAACAGGAAATTCTTCCTTATTTTCAGGAAGTCATCACAGGTGACTGTGTGGAACAGGGAAAACCCGATCCTGCTATTTACGCATTGGCGTGCAAACGATTAAAAATCAATCCTTCCTCTGCTTTGGCGCTGGAAGACTCCTACAATGGGATTATTTCAGCCGGAAGAGCAGGAATGAAAGTCATTATGATACCCGACCTTTTAGAAGACGAGACACCTGTAAAGAAGTATTTATACGGAAAATTGAAGACATTGGAAGAAGTAAAACGCTGGATAGAAAAGAACTATTTGATATAATAATCTGAATAATAAAAAACGAGAGGCTGTCGCTTTAAATATTGGGGATAATATTTAAAGCAAGAGCCTCTTTGCTTTTTAACAATCTATGGATTTTAAATGTTCAATAAAGAGTTTTCGAATACCCGAATATTCGCCCAAGCCTTTTAATACAGGTTCTACCTCATAGCCTTCCGCTTTAAACTGGCTGTACCAAGAGTCCGGCTCATCGCTTGCCATATCATTTTTGGCATGGTCTCCGGCTACAATCATAAAGGGAGCTAAAATCACCTTTTTCGGCTTGTAAGCGTGAACCATTTTTAACAGACTTTCCATAGTCGGGTAGGCCTCCACTGTTCCAAGAAAAATATTGGAATATCCTTTATCTTTAAAAGTATAATCCAAAGCAGCATAAATCGCATTGGCATAGTGGGTAGTTCCGTGTCCCATCAGAACTAAAACATCATCTTTTTCCAAGTCTTTAAATTCAGATGTGATTGCTTCAATAACAGCCAAATTATCCTGCTCGCTGGTAAGAAGCGGATCGCCGAAAGAAATAGAGTGAAACTGTTCCTGATAAGCAAGAGCATCTTCCTTCATAAGGTCATTTTCAATACCGTTGATTACATGGGTAGGCTGAACCAGAACATCGGTAATGCCGTCTTGAAGCATCTGCTCCATGGCTTCTTTTACCGTAAAAATATGTACGCTGTCTCTGGCATTTACTTTTTTGATAATCATTTTGCTGGTCCATGCACGATAGAGGGCATAATCAGGGAAGGCAGCCTGCATATCCTGTTCAATGGCATCAATGGTAATTTTTCTGGTATCATTGTGACTTGTTCCAAAGCTTACAGCCAAGATGGCTTTTTTTGTTTCTTTTGACACTGTTTTTGTTCCTCCGTAGTGTGTATTTATTTTCACATCTGAGATGTATTTTTCTAAAGCATTTAAGTTTTTTGGAAGCGGGAGAGAAGATTTTAAAATTCCTTTTCTGCACAAACTTTCAAAAAGCTCCAGTACAGCAGGAGGTTCTAAATTGGTCTGCTTTAAAGCACCTCGGTTTCCGAATACCTGAGCAGGAGTACCGTGCATCAGAACCTTACCCTCATGGAATAGCAAAACCTCATCCGCCCATTCATAGGCATAATTCACATCATGAGTTGCCATTAAAACGGTAATACCGTTTTGTGTCATTTGTTCTACAATGTGATTTACCATAGTAGTATGCTTGGGGTCCAGAGCAGCAGCGGGTTCGTCTAAAATAATAATTTCCGGTTTCATGACCAGAATATCAGCAATGGATACCTGCTTTTTCTGCCCACCACTTAGAGCATGGGTTGGCTTATGACGGAAAGGTGTAATTTCCAGATAGTCAATGACCTGCTCTACTTCTTTTTTTGTCTGTTCCTCAGAATGCCCTAAATTTAAAGGTCCAAAAGAAATTTCCTGATAGACACTGGCTGAAAAAAGCTGATTGTCCGGATCCTGAAAAACAATCCCAATTTTACTTCTTAAATCTAAAAGTTCTTTCTTTTTATAAGTGACTTCTTTATTATGGAAGAAAAGTTTTCCTTTTTGTGGTTTTAAAATACCGGTACAACAGAGAAAAAAGGTAGATTTACCACTGCCGTTAGCACCCATAAATGCAATTTTCTGGCCTTTTTTGATTTCCAGAGAAAGACCATTTAAAGAATGACTTTGTTCGTCATCATAAGAAAAATATAAATTTTCTGCTTTTAGAATAATATCTGAATTCATGAAAAAAATCTCCTCCATATAGCGAACAGAAATAAGGCTGAGTCAAAAAGTACAATAGCTGCAATGACCTTTTTTTTAGGAGGCTGGTTTTCTGACAGTACATGAATGGTATCATCGTAGCATCTGGCCTCCATTGATGCATATAATCGGTTGGAACGTTCCACAGCTCTGATCATTAAAACAGAGCCCAACATTCCAAAAGATTTTAAAGACGTTTTATAATTCCGATTTCCAAGACGACAGTTTTGGGCAGTGGATAAAGCAGAGGCAGTATCCAAAAGTACGAAAATAAAACGATAAATTAAAAGCATTAATTCCATCAGCAGTTTAGGACAGTGAAGCTTTTTAAGAACCTGCAAGATGTCCGGCATAGGTGTAGTAAAAGATAAAAAATATAAGCAGGAAACTGCTCCTAATGCTGTAAAAATAAGCTGTACCGCATAAAAGAAAGAGGAATAACTGGTTGTAATGTACCAGCTTCCCACAGGAATAGAGAATAAATCCATAGGTGTACGGCTTATATGAAACATAATGGCAATTGTGCTAAGTAATAAAAAAATAATGGGAGCAGTGAGAAAACGTAAATAACGAGAAACAGGGACTCCTCCCTTACATACGGTAAGAATCCCTGTAACTGCTAATACGATACCTGCCACTGCAATAGAACGACTCATTACACAAATACAAAGTGTAATTATTGCAAAGGCAAATTTCTCACCGGCGTTTTCATATCTGAGTCTGGAATGATAGCAAAGCTTATCAATGACAATCATAGGAAAACTCCTTTCAAAAGAGAAATTTTAATTATCGTCTTTCATCCATTTTTTACGTTCTACAAAACGTCCCATGATGAAAGCAATGACGCCGACACCAATTCCTGTCTGGAGACAGAAGAGAAGACTTTCTACCTCTCCCGGAAGTTCGCCTCCGATGAGCTTTTCGAAAATAGGAGTTGCCCATGGTTCGTAGGAAGAGTCAACTTCTTCTACAACCTGACTTCCAGCATCGTCAGAACCGCCGAATTCTGCATCCTTTAATGCAAATAACGGAACAAAAGCAATTAAGAAAATCAAAAGAATGGCAAGCAATACTTTCTTTTTCATATTATTTTACCTCCTTTAAGTAACCGATAGCACGAAGCTCAGGTTTTGCATAAGTTTCCAAGCCCTGAATGATTAAAACTGTAATCACGCCTTCGATAACGGCCAGAGGTACTTGTGTAGGAGCGAATACAGTAAGGAATTTACCCATAGCAGCCATAAAGGTGGTATCTGCATTGTGGGCAAGCGCCATCTGTACAGCAGTTACGCAGTAAGTAAATAAATCACCTACGGTTGCTGCAAGAAATACAGAAATCACTTTATTTACTTTTGCTTTTTTACATAATACGAAAATCCCGTAGGATACAAAAGGACCTGCGATTGCCATGGAGAAAGTATTTGCTCCAATGGTAGTTAATCCGCCGTGGGCTAATAAAATAGCCTGAAATAAAAGAACTATCAGTCCTAAGATAGAAACAGCGGAAGGTCCGAATAAAATAGCTCCCAGTCCGGTTCCCGTCATGTGAGAACAGCTTCCTGTTACAGACGGAATTTTCAGTGATGAAATTACGAATACAAAAGCTCCTGACATAGCAAGGAGTGTAATTAAATTTTTATGTTCGGCTAAAGTCTTTTTAATAGACAAAAATCCGGCAACTAAAAATGGAATACATAAAGCGCCCCATGCAATGCAAAAGCCACCGGGCAAATAGCCCTCCATAATGTGCATTGCACTGACATTGGTCATCATTCCAAAAGTAAGTGCAAAAATGCTTGTCAGTACAAAAAGTCGTTTGCGTTGTTTACTCATTTTTCTTCTCCCTTCTGATTATGAAAATAAAAAAAGAACCTGTCCGGTACATACCGACAGGCTATCAGAAGAACAAGAGGTTCCAGCAAAATTGATATGCTATGAGCCACCCTGTTCTTACACATGGCCATCGTTCGTAACCTGTGTAAATCGTATGTACAAGGCAGGTCTTCTGACTCAGGTATCGTCATTTTATTTCGTCTTCCCAGTAAACTCCAGTGACATAATGAAATAAAACTTCCCCATTACAGCGGCGTGACCGTGTGAGATTTTCACTCAACTTTCCTATTCTCCTGCAAGCAGGCACCTCGAACATTCAATTCTGAATTTATTGTAACATACTATCTGATTTTGTCAATAATCAATCTTGAGTTTCCGCAGTTTTATCCACAGTCACCTGTTTTGCAATACATCATTACAAACAACTTTCAAAAAATACCCAAAATATAAGGAATCTTCTTCCTTTTTGATGTAAAATTTAAGTGACCAAACGAAAACCTACTAAACAAAAAGAAGGAGGATCCCTTATGGTCAATTTTACATCAAACACTTACATTTTGAAACGAAAAATTTTAACTTTTACAAAGAAAATTTCAAGAAAACTTTCAAAGCCTGAAAGAAAATTTACAGCTGACATTACCTATGGTATGCTGGCTTCCGGAAGTTGCCTGTTAACGGATGTCTGTGATCAGCTTCACGAACCTTCCCAAAAAGATAAACGTTGTTGATCGTTTATCTAGACACCTTGAAAAAGGGTGTGTCTGCATCCGCTGCTTCCGCTTACCTACAACAAGTTAAAAAATGGAGTTCTTCTGAACCTATCATTTACATTGATGACAGTGATGTTGTTAAGCCGGATGGCTATAAATTTGAATCACTTGGAATTGTCCGCGATGGTTCAGAAAGTACATCCACTAAAAGCGTTTATAAAAAAGGGTTATCATGTAACCGAGGCTTGCATTCTTACTTCCGCCAATCATCCTGTTAGTATTTTTTCTAAAATACATTCGTCTCATGAAAAAGACTATAAATCTGCAAATACAATTACTTTCCAAGCAATTGAACAGGGAAACTCTCTCTTTGGCAAAGCCACTTTTGTCATGGACAGAGGCTACGATGACAATAAGATGTTTCTGAAGTTGGATGAACTCGGACAAGATTATGTGATCCGTTTAAAGTCTAATCGTAAGCTTTTGTACCATAACAAATGGACAAAGGCTACAGAACTTCGTAATCGCAGGAAAGGGAAGGTGAAAACAAATGTTTTTTACAAGGGCAAAAACCATGAAGCCTACCTTTCACATGTCAAAGTACAGATTACTGCATCCAGAAAGGACATTTTTCTTGTGCTTGTTTACGGCATTACCGAACATCCCGATGATGCTTGTTACTAATAAAGAAATCAAATCGAAAGATGATATAATCCGGGTGGCAAGGACTTACTTTTCCCGCTGGAAAATCGAAGAATATTTCCGCTGTAAAAAGCAGATGTTCCAGTTCGAGAACTTTCGTGTGCGTAAGCTGAAGGCAATCAACGCGCTTAATTTTTATATCACCTTATGCATGGCATTTCTTGCAATGATTTCAATGGAATCAGAGACCAATGCCCTTAAGGTTTCCATCATAAAGGCAGCAAATCCTGTAAAGGAAAAAGTTTTTTTCTGCTATTACCGGCTGGCAAAAGGCATCTCAGGCATACTTTCTTATGCAAAAGAGGGCGTCAGGCTTTGGTTCCGGACAAAACGTCCGGCATACCGTCAACTCTGCCTTAAGCTGGCTGTGTAAATAGATAAAAAAATAGGTCTCCCCAAAGCCCGGTTCCGGCGGGGCTTATTAAAGTGCCTCTAATCACAGAACTGTCATTCTGAATTTTCTAAAAAGTCGGCAGATTGGCACTCTGGGTAGCCATATTCATTTTTCAATTACAGTTTGCGGAAACTCAAGAATCAATAAGTTGCACCGAAAACAATTCTGTGCTAATATGAAAAAAATTATGTAAAAACAAAAGATTTAGGAGATGGAAGAAGAAATGAGTATTTCCATGGTGGGAATTGATTACAATAAAGCGTCGGTAGACGTGCGTGCACAATTTTCCTTTACAAAGAAAAATGCAGCGGCGGCGATGGAGAAATTAAAAGAAACTCCGGGAATTTTAGGCTGTGTTATTTTATCTACCTGCAACAGAATGGAGATTTGGGCAAGTACACAGGAAGAATGGGAGGGCTCTCTTTTTGAGTTCTTGTGTGAAGAAAAAGGAAAAAATCCGGAAGAATTTCGCAGATATTTTGTGGAGAGGGAGGAAAGAGAGGCGATTGAACATCTTTTTTACCTGACAAGCGGCTTAAAATCTCAGATTTTGGCAGAAGACCAGATTATTACTCAGGTAAAGGATGCCCTGTCTATGGCAAGAGACGTTTATTGTACAGACAATGTCTTGGAAGTGCTTTTTCGCATGGCAGTGACCGCAGCAAAACGGGTAAAAACAGAGGTGGTGTTTTCCAGAGGGAACAGCTCTGTCATTCATCAGGCTATTCAAAAGCTGAGAGAAGCAGGTTATTCTTTAGACGGCATTACCTGTATGGTAATCGGAAACGGAGAGATGGGGAAAGTGGCTGCATTGGCTTTGGCAGAAGCAGGCGCACATGTAACGGTTACAGTTCGTCAGTATCGCAGCGGAATTGTCAGTATTCCTAAAGGCTGTGACAGAATAAACTACGGAGAACGCATGGAATTTTTTCCTTCCTGTGACTTGGTGGTCAGTGCAACGGCAAGTCCCAATTTTACCCTTACAAAGGAGCTGATACAGCAGGCTAAAAAAGGGGAAAAACAACAGATTTTAATTGATTTGGCTGTTCCAAGAGACATAGAACCGTCTGTAAAGGAAATAGAGGGCATGACTCTTTATGATATTGACAGCTTTAAGATTGATACCAATTCTCTGGAGCTTCAGGAAAGTATGCAAAAAGCAGCGTTAATATTAAAAGAGCAGATGGAAGATTTTTATTGTTGGTATGACGGGAGAAGCTTAATTCCCCGTATTCAGGACATTCAGGCAGAAGCGGTTCAGGATTTGAATTTGCGTATTTTAAAAATTTTGCGAAAAACTCCTATGGAAGATGAAGACAGGGAAAACCTGTTAAACGCCATTGATACAGCGGCCGGAAAGGTTGTCAGCAAAATGATGTTCGGGCTTCGTGACACCTTGGAAAAAGAAGAATTTTTAAATTGTGTAGAAGGGTTGGAAAAGCTTTATGGAGCGTAAAGAAAAGAAGTTTTTTCCTCTGTTTATAGATTTCACACAGAAAAAGGCAGTGGTAATCGGAGGCGGGAAAATTGCCACCAGAAGAATTCAAACTCTGCTGGATTTTGTGGGAGAAATCACTGTTATTGCGCCTGCGTGTACGAAAGAAATCGAAATACTTTATGAGAAAAATGAAATTTTATATCAGCAAAAGAAGTATGAAAAGTCTGATATCAAAGATGCGGACATGGTTCTGGTGGTAACAGATGACAGCGCTTTAAACGAAGAAATATACAAGATTTGCAAAGAGAAGAATATACTGGTAAATGTAGCCAGCAATCAAGAAAAGTGTGACTTTCATTTTCCGGGAATTTTAGAATATGAAGATGTTGTAATCGGCTTTAACGGATGTGGAAAAGACCACAAAAAAGTCCGTAAAGTAAGAGAAATGATACAGGAAATGCTCAGTCATAAAGGGGAGTAAATATGAGAAAAGTAGTAATCGGAAGCAGAAAAAGTAAGCTTGCAGTGGTGCAAAGCGAGATGGTGCGGGATTATATTCAAAAAAATAACGAGGATATTCAAGTGGAAATCCTTACCATGAAAACCACAGGAGATAAAATTTTAGACAGAACCTTGGACAAAATCGGCGGAAAGGGCTTGTTTGTAAAGGAGCTGGATAAGGCTCTTGCAGAAAGAAAAACAGAACTGTCCGTACACAGCTTAAAGGATATGCCTATGGAAGTTCCAAAAGAGCTTCCTCTTATCGCATTTTCCAAAAGAGAAGATCCAAGAGACGTACTGGTGCTTCCAAAAGGCGTTACCCAATTAGAACCTTCAAAGCCTATTGGGTGCTCCAGTTTAAGAAGAATTTTACAGCTAAAAGAAATCTTTCCGGATATGGAATGTAAAAGTGTCAGAGGAAACGTTCAGACACGTTTGAAAAAATTAGATGACGGAGAATACAGCGGTCTTTTACTGGCGGCGGCAGGCTTGAAACGATTAGGACTGGAAGACAGAATTGCCCGTTATTTTGAGCCGGAGGAAATGATACCGGCAGCCGGTCAGGGGATTTTGGCAATTCAGGGAAGAAACGACGTGGATTACAGTTACTTAAAAGGCTATGGGGACGAAAATGCCACTTATGCAGCATTGGCAGAACGGGCTTTTGTAAGATATTTAGACGGAGGCTGTTCCTCTCCGGTAGCAGCTCATGCAGAGGTAGAAGAGGGTCAGATTATTCTCCGTGGACTTTATTATGATGAAAATACAGGAAACTATGAAAAGGGACAAAAGAGAGGCAGTGTAGAAAAAGCAGAAGAATTGGGAATTTCTCTTGCAAAAGAGCTGCAGGAAAGGGGTAAAGCGCATGTGTAAAGGCAAAGTATGGCTGGTAGGAGCCGGTCCGGGAGATATTGGATTGTTTACTTTAAAGGGAATGGAAATTTTACAGCAGGCAGAGGTTGTGGTGTATGACAGTCTGGTGGGACAGGGAGTTTTATCACAAATTCCAAAAACGGCCCGTTGCATTAACGTAGGAAAAAGAGCATCTCACCATACCATGCCTCAGGAACAGATTAACGAGGTTTTACTGGAAGAAGCGAAAAAGGGATATCGTGTAGTTCGCTTAAAAGGCGGGGATCCTTTCCTTTTTGGCAGAGGCGGCGAAGAACTGGAACTATTAATTCAGGAAGGAATTCCTTATGAAATTGTACCGGGAGTAACTTCACCGATTGCTGTGCCGGCATATAATGGAATTCCTGTAACTCATCGTGATTTTACATCTTCTCTTCACATTATTACAGGGCATAAAAAAAAGGGAGCAGCTTATGACATTGATTTTGAAGCCCTTGTTCGTACAAAAGGAACTTTAGTTTTTTTAATGGGAGTCAGTGCTTTAGCTGATATTTGTCAGGCACTTTTAGACGCAGGTATGGAAAAAGATATGCCGGCTGCTATTTTGCAGAAAGGGACAACTGCTGCACAAAAAAGAATTGTGGCAACGGTTTCTACTTTGCCGGAAGAAGTGCAGCGTCAGGGAATAGAAACACCTGCCATTATTGTAGTGGGAAAGGTTTGTGCTCTGGCAGATGAATTTGCCTGGTATGAGAAACTTCCCCTTTTCGGCTATAAGGTATTAGTGACAAGACCAAAAGAAGCTGCATCCTCCATGGCGGCAAAGCTTAGAAAGTTGGGGGCAGAAGTGTTGGAATTACCTGCTATTCAAACCACAGCAAAAAAAGAAAATACAGCTCTTTTTACAGCTTTTTCTCATTTACAGACTTATGACTGGATTGCTTTTACCAGCCCAAAAGGCGTAAAGGTTTTCTTTGAGGAAATGCAAAAGGCAAAGGTAGACGCAAGAAAGCTGGGAAATGTAAAATTTGCAGTAGTAGGAACAGGAACACAGAGAGCTTTACAGGAAAGAGGCTTTTTTGCAGATGTTATGCCAAAACTGTTTGACGGTGCATCTCTTGGGAAAATGTTGTGCGAAAAATGCAGCGGAACAGAGAAAATTTTACTTCCGAGAGCAGAAATCGGCAGTCAGGAAATTATAGAAGAATTAAAGAAAAAAGCAGGAATTACGATTGACGATATCGGTATTTATGAAACGCTTTATGAAAAATCGGAAATTATTGACGAAAAGAAAGAATTTGAAGCAGGAAGCATTAACTGTGCAGTTTTCACCAGTGCTTCCACGGTAAAAGGATTTGTAAAAGCAGTTCCGGCACTGGATTACAGCAAGGTAAAGGCTGCCTGTATCGGAAAGCAGACAAAGGCAGCAGCAGATAAATATTCTATGGAAACTTACATGTCAAAAGAAGCTTCTATTGACAGTCTTCTGGAATTAGTAATAGAATTAAAAAAGAATTCAGAGAAAAAGGAGTTGTAGAAGTATGAACATCAGACCGAGAAGGTTAAGAGGAAATGAAATTCTGAGAAAAATGGTACGTGAAACCAGAGCAGATAAAAGTTCTCTGATTTATCCGGTATTTGTGAAGGAAGGAACAGGAATAAAAGAAGAAATTCCAACTATGCCGGGACAATATCGTTACAGTATTGATACTTTGTTAAAAGGACTGGAAGAAACCTTAGATGCGGGCGTCAGTAAAGTTATGTTTTTCGGAATTCCTGATAAAAAGGATGAAGTGGGAAGTCAGGCTTACGCAGAAGACGGTATTGTACAAAGAGCCGTTGCAAAGGCAAAAGAAGCTTTTGGAGATGATTTGTATCTGATTACCGATGTATGTATGTGCGAATATACTTCTCACGGGCACTGCGGAGTTCTCTGCGGACATGAAGTGGAAAACGACAAGACGTTAGAGCTTTTGGCAAAAACAGCCCTTTCCCATGTACAGGCAGGGGCAGATATGGTAGCGCCTTCCGATATGATGGACGGCAGAGTTTTGGCAATCCGCAATCTTTTGGATGAAAACGGATACAAGGAAGCGCCAATTATGTCTTATGCAGTAAAATATGCTTCTGCATTTTACGGTCCTTTCCGTGATGCAGCCGGTTCTGCCCCTTCCTTTGGTGACAGAAAAAGTTATCAGATGGATTATCACAACCGCAGAGAGGGATTAAAAGAAGCTTTATTGGATGTAGAAGAAGGAGCGGATATTATTATGGTAAAACCGGCTCTTTCTTATCTGGATATTATCCGTGAGGTAAAAAATGAGCTTCACGTTCCTGTGGCAGCATATTCTGTCAGCGGAGAATACGCCATGGTAAAGGCAGGAGCAAAGCTTGGGTATATCGAGGAAGATAAAATTATCTGTGAAATGGCAGCCAGCGCTTACCGTGCAGGCACTGATATTTATCTCACTTATTTTGCAAAAGAAATTGCGAAATACATCGAAGAAGGGAGAATTGGATAATGACAAAATCAGAGGAATTATTTCAAAGAGCAGTAAAGAGAATACCCGGAGGAGTAAACAGTCCGGTTCGTGCTTACGGTTCTGTAACAGAAGCACCTCGCTTTATACAGGGGGCTGTGGGATGTAAAATCTTTGATGTAGACGGCAACGAATATATTGACTATATCGACTCATGGGGACCTATGATTTTAGGTCATAACAATGAGCAGATTAAAGATGCGGTCATTCGTGCCAGCGAAAATGGATTAAGCTTTGGCTGTGCTACGGAAGTGGAAGTGGAAATGGCAGAATTTATCTGCGATAAAATCCCTCACGTAGATATGATACGTATGGTAAACTCCGGTACAGAAGCCGTAATGAGCGCTTTGCGTGTTGCCAGAGGCTATACAGGAAAAAATAAAATTATTAAATTTGCAGGCTGTTATCACGGACATACAGACGCCATGCTGGTAAGTGCAGGAAGCGGTGTAATGACCAGCGGTGTGCCGGACAGCGCCGGTGTTCCAAAAGGATGTACACAGGATACCATGCTTGCAGTTTACAATGATTTAAACAGTGTAGAAAAGCTGTTTATCGAAAGTGACAGTCAGGTAGCCGCTGTGATTGTAGAACCCGTAGGTGCAAATATGGGTGTCGTTCCTCCGGCAGACGGATTTTTACAAGGACTGCGTGATTTATGTGATAAATATCATGCGCTTTTAATCTTTGATGAAGTCATTACCGGATTTCGCTTGAGCTTTAGCGGTGCAGCAGGCTTTTATGGAATTACACCGGATTTGGTAACTTATGGAAAAATTATTGGAGCCGGTATGCCCGTAGGCGCTTACGGCGGCAGAAAAGAGATTATGGAAATGGTAGCTCCGGCAGGTCCCGTTTATCAGGCAGGTACCTTAAGCGGAAATCCCATTGCTATGGCAGCAGGACTTACACAGTTAAAAATTCTCTGGGAAGATCAGGATATTTACAAACGCCTTTACCAAAAAGGAGAACTTCTGTATGAAGGAATTCGAAAAATCTTCTTAGAAAAAGGTGTTGATTATCAAGTAAATTCCGTTTCTTCCTTAGGCTGTATTTTCTTTACAGAAAATAAGGTGACGGATTATACCTCTGCAAAGACATCTGATACCGCAGAATTTTCCAAATATTTCCGGTATATGCTAAACAACGGTATTCATATAGCTCCGTCACAATTTGAAGCCATGTTCCTGTCTGATGCACATACCGAAGCAGAAATTCAGGAAACCTTAGACTGCATTGAGAAATATTTTTAAGGTGAACGTATGAGCGAAACAGTTGTAGGAATTGGGGTGATTGCGCTGCTGCTTTTGTCGGCAGTGGCAGTCATGCTATCAGAAAATAAACGGCGAAAGCTTTTTTTGCAGCAAAAATTAAAAAATTCATGGGGAAAGATACCCGAACGAGAATATGCTTATGAAGATTTTCATCATATTTCCCAGTTTTTCCGTCAAAGAGAAAAAGAGGGATTTTTCATTGATGATATCACATGGAATGATTTGGACATGGATCGAATTTTCATGCTGCTGAACCAGACGTTTTCCGCAGTAGGAGGAGATTGTCTGTATGATATTCTGAGAAAACCGGTATTTGAAGAAAAAGAACTGAAATATCGGGAACAGCTGATGCAGTTTTTTGCAAAGCATCAGGAAATAAGAGAACAGGTACAGACGATTTTGGCTTCTGTGAGAAAATCCGGCAGCAGCAGTATTTATGAAAATATCCATGTGACAACAGAAGTAAACATCAAAGGCAAAAACGTACAAATTGGATTTTGCAGCGCTTTTTTCCTGTCACTCCTTGTCTTTATTCTGGCGCCTAATCCGGGAGTCTTTCTGTTCCTTTTGGTTTGTGTTGTGAATATTGGCGCTTATATGTCAAAAAAACAGGAAGTAGATGCGTATCTGTCCAGCTTTAGAAATGTGTTGCAGCTTTTAGAAGCTTATAAAAAACTGGAAAAATTAAAAATACCGGAGCTGGAAGCTGCCATGGAAAGAGGAGTACCGGCACAGAAAAAGCTGGCAAACTTTCAGAAACGATCCTCTCTTGTCATTGACAGAAGCTCAACCGGAGGCGGACTGGAAGGGATGCTTATGGATTATATCCGTATGCTGACACATCTTGATTTAATCAAATTTCAGGATATGATGAAGTGTATGAAGGAAAATCAGAAAGAACTGGAAGAGCTGATTTATACCTTAGGATATATTGACAGTATGATCTCCATAGCATCTTTTCGAGAAACACTGCCTTATTATTCCTGTCCGGAATTAAAGGAAGATGAAAAGGCTTATATGGAGGTAGAAAATCTCTATCATCCGTTAATTGAAAATCCTGTGGCAAACAGTATTTCTGCAAGAGGCGGTATTCTGGTAACTGGTTCCAATGCTTCCGGAAAGTCTACCTTCTTGAAAAATATTGCCATAAACAGCATCTTTGCTCAAACCATTTACACCTGTACCGCAACTTCTTATTGTGCGCCGTATTTTCAGGTTATGACCTCCATGGCACTACGGGATGATTTGGGAAGCGGAGAGAGCTATTATATTGTGGAAATCCGCTCCTTAAAGAGAATTTTAGATGCGGCTAAATCCGGTAAAAATTTATTATGTATTATTGATGAGGTATTAAGAGGGACGAATACCATTGAGAGGATTGGAGCGTCTTCCCAAATTTTGGCACATATCTGCGGAAAAAATGTACTGTCTTTTGCAGCTACACACGATATTGAATTATCCTATATGCTTCAGGAATATTATGAAAATTATCATTTCGAAGAAGAAGTAAGAGAGAAAGACGTTGTCTTTAACTACCTTTTGAAAAAGGGAAGAGTAACTACCAGAAATGCCATTCGTCTTTTGGAAATGATCGGATATGACAGAAATTTAATTGCAGAAGCAAAAAAAGCAGTACAGGAGTTTGAAGCTTCCGGCACTTGGAAGAATGTCGAAAAATCACGATAGAAAATTGTAAAATTTTGCACAGGAATATTGACAGATTTTCAGAAAGTTGTCATAATAAATCATAACAAAAGGAAAAAAATTTCTTTTTATATTTCAGAAAAGAAAAAGAAAATACACGAGAAAGAGACACATCTTTTTCTGCAAAGCAGGCATATCTTTTTGTAAAATCTACATATCTTATCTTACAAGCAGGGATACCGAAACGGTATCCCCCTTTTCTTTTCAAACGAAAAAATCAGCAAAATCCGTGGCCGTTACCGCAGCATAAAAGCAAGATAATCAGTAAAAGACAGCTATTGTCTCCGCCGCATCCGCATCCATCTCCGCCAAATCCGTTACCGCAGAAGCATAACAGTAAAAGGATCCAGATAATGCAGTTACAATCGCCAAAATTGTGTGTCATGCCTCCTCCACAGTTGTCTTCACATCCGCAACCACAGTTTGTAGCAGCTAAATCACTCATGAATAAATCCTCCAAAAATTTTGATTACACTTACATACTATGTGAATAAAGAAAAATGGTGCAAAGAAATCAAAAAAAATTTAGGAAAGAGTTAAAGTAGAAAGCACCTGATAAATGTCCAACGTTCCGTATCCCCATTCCCGATTGGGATATAAGCGTTCAGGGCTTCGCTTTGCTCCTCTTATCAGCAAAGTTTTCAGCTCTGTGTTATTGAAAATTCTGGCAGGAGTACGACGCATTCCCCATTCTACCAACAAAGCGCACCCTCCGGCAGTAATCGCAGCAGATACAGAGGTTCCCGACAAAGTGGTAAAACGATTGTTTGGGGCAGGTCCAAAAACATTGACGCCGGGAGCAGCTAAATCCGGTTTTATTTGACCGCTTCTTGTATATCCTCTGCTGGAATTTAAAAACAAGCTGTTATTATAAGCATTATAAGCGGTTGCAGTAATCACAGAAGCAGAGTCAGAAGGAGCGGTAAGGGTGGTGTCGGGATTTGGCTGTATAAAGGTAATATCCGGTCTTGCAAGCCCTGTAATAGGCAGCCACAGATGAAAAGAACCCTGCCCTGTGATATTGGTATATACCCGTATTTTCCAGATACCGGGAGTTGGATCTGAAAAGCGGATAAAAATCAGTTGGTTACCGGATACGGTTTGAAACATTTCTGAGCTGACAAAGATTTTTGTATTTTCTAAAATAAAAGAAAGATTTTCGCTAAAGCTGATGCGGGGAGAGATTTTTTGTACGATTTCACCTAAAGGAGACTCAAAACCCACAGCATAAACCTCAGGAGGATCGCTCCAAAATTCTACACAAAATCCGGAGGTGTTTTCAGCTACCAGTATTTCCACATCTTTGGAAACTTCGTTTCCGGAAAAGCTGCCATAGAAATGATGCGCTTTTCCTGCTTCATTTCCGGCAGCAACGACAGAATGAAGTCCACGGTAATTATCTGAGATGCTAAGCATGGAGTCTACGGGAGAAACACCGGCATGAGGACCTTGATTTGTGCCGAGACCAAGACACAGTATAAGGGGCTTTTTCAGTTCCTCTGCCAATAAAATGAGGTAGCGAATTCCCATCATAATATCTGTGCTCTGATAAGCAGGCATATCTCCGGTAGCAAAAAAAAGAGATTTTAAATACTGCTTTGCTTCCTTTAATTTCACCACAGCTAATAGACTCTCAGGAGCAGCGCCGTTAAAATCAAATTGAGGAAGGGTGCTTCCCCCTGCCACACCGGCAAGAAAAGTACCGTGGCCATTGATATCTTCGCTGGGAACTACGGAAAAGGGCGTTGTAGCAGTAAGAGCATTATTTAAGTCCTCATTACTGTAAGCACTTCCGTATTCTAAATCAAAGGGAGGCGTACCATCCTGAACTGTCTGATCCCAAAGACCGTAAATTCTGCTGCTTCCGTCAGTTCTTCGAAATGCAGGGTGTGTGTAATCAATGCCTGTATCAATAAAGCCCAAAAGCACATCTGCTCCCTTTAAATTTAAAACAGGCTGTGTCTGCACCGTCGTAATGCCGGAAGCGTCCAGACTTACTGTATCAAGAAGTGTGTAAAGCTTTGGTACTGTGTTATAAAAAAAGCCGTATTCATAATAATCCGGGTAGAGTTCTTCTTCTAAGGGATAGTGAACCATTCCGTAATATTGATTAAAAATCTGTGCTCCCCATTCTGCATATTCTTCTAAAAAACCGGAATATATGGGCAGGATGATATCTGCATACTTTTCTGAGAGAATAAATTCCTTTTTTGATGGCATAAACAGCTCCATAAGACTTTTCTTTCAATCTATGAAAGGAGGGGAGAAAACTTGCCAAGATTGTTTTATACATTTGCATAGTTGCCACATATACTAATGAAAAAGGAAATTTTTTCATGGACAAAACGAAAAAAGCAGACAGTTATTGGCACGAGAATACAAGCAATGAACTTTGGACAGGAAAAGGAATAGGTGTTGCTGTATTAGATACAGGAGCATTTCCTCATATAGATTTCGACAATCGAATTTGGAGCTTTCAGGACTTTGTAAACAGGCGTACAAAGCCTTATGATGACAATGGTCATGGAACTCATGTACTGGGAATTATCGGCGGAAGCGGTGCGGCAGGAAAGGGCAAAATTCAGGGAATTGCGCCAAAATGCGGACTTATTCCCATTAAGGTGCTGGATAAAAAAGGAAATGGCAGCAAAGAAAAGGTATTGCGGGCTTTTCAATGGATTTTAGAAAATAAAGATTGCTACAATATCCGTATTGTAAATATTTCTGTTGGTACTACCAGACAAGAAGGACATGAGGATTTAATTCGGGCAGTGGAAGATGTCTGGGATGCAGGACTTGTGGTAGTAGCGGCAGCCGGAAATATGGGACCGGGAAGATGCAGTATTACAGCTCCCGGAAGCAGCAGAAAAATTATCACCGTAGGTTCTTCGGATATGCTGATGAAAAACCATGGAATTTCAGGAAGAGGTCCTACAAAAGAATGTATCAGTAAGCCGGATATTGTAGCCCCCGGAAGCGAAATCATGTCTTGTACCAACTCCGGCAGCTTATTTCCTTATATTGCAAGAAGCGGCACATCTATGTCTACCCCTATTGTGTCAGGAGGAATTGCCCTTTTATTGGAAAAATATCCTCAAATGACGAATTTAGAAGTGAAAAAAAAGCTTTGGAAAACTGCCAAGGACTTGGGCTACGAGCATAATCTTCAAGGGTGGGGATTGTTTGATTTGCATAAATTTTTGCAATAACTCTTGACAAATATCTGTTTTGTCTATTAAAATGTACAAAATAGTTTAATATAACGCAGTGATAATTTAAGAAAGCAAGAGGTAGAAGATATGGGAAAAATACAAATGGCAACACCTTTAGTAGAGATGGACGGAGATGAAATGACAAGAATTTTATGGGGGTGGATAAAAGAGGAACTGCTTTCTCCTTTTCTTGACTTAAATACAGAATATTATGATTTAGGATTAAAGTATCGAGACGAAACAAATGACAAAGTGACTTTGGCTGCCGCTGAAGCAATCAAAAAATATAAAGTAGGGGTAAAATGCGCTACCATTACGCCAAATGCAGCCAGAGTCGAAGAATACCATTTAAAAGAAATGTATAAAAGCCCTAACGCCACCATTCGTTCCTGCTTAGACGGTACGGTTTTCCGCACGCCTATTTTGGTAAAGGGTATTGAGCCCTGTGTAAAAAGCTGGAAAAAACCCATTACCATAGCAAGACATGCTTATGGCGATGTATATAAAAATGCCGAAATGAAAATTCCGGGAGCGGGACGGGTAGAACTGGTCTATACAAATGAAAAAGGAGAAGAAACAAGAGAATTGATACAGGAATTTCAGGAGTCCGGTATTGTACAGGGGATACATAATCTGACTTCTTCCATTGAAAGTTTTGCAAGATCCTGTTTTTCTTATGCACTGGATTGCCATGAAGATTTATGGTTTTCTTCTAAAGACACCATTTCTAAAAAATATGACCATACTTTTAAAGATATTTTTCAGGAAATTTATGAAAAAGAATACAAAGAGAAATTTGAAAAAGAAAATCTCACCTATTTTTATACCTTAATTGACGATGCAGTAGCCCGCATCATGAAAGCAGAAGGCGGTTTTATCTGGGCATGTAAAAATTATGACGGAGATGTAATGAGCGACATGGTTTCCTCCGCTTTTGGCTCACTTGCCATGATGACTTCTGTCTTAGTATCTCCCAAGGGATATTTTGAATATGAGGCTGCCCACGGCACAGTACAGCGCCATTATTATCAATATCTGGAAGGAAAACAGACCTCTACCAATCCGGTAGCAACTATTTTTGCATGGAGCGGCGCTTTAAGAAAAAGGGGAGAATTGGACGGCAATGCAGAATTAGAACAATTTGCAGATAAATTAGAGAAGGCTGTTTTAACAGTCATCGAGTCCGGAAAAATGACAAAAGATTTGGCTGCAATTACCTCCGAAACCTCTGTAACTGTATTAAACAGTTTCGATTTTATAAAAGAAATCAGAAAAGAATTAGAGGCTATTTAACATTTAAATTGAAAAGAGTATATTAAAACAAAAATCTAGAAGATTTCTATATTTTTGGCGAAATTTTCCAGCACGCTTTGAGATTACACACTCAAAGTGAGTGCAAACTGAGTGCCAAATATAGAAATCCTCTAGGTTAGTTAAATTATTCTGCTAATTCTTCCCACTTTTCATAAAGCTCTTCCAGCTTTTGGGCAATTTCGGCTTTTTCTTTCGAAAGGCGAACACATTCCGCTACATTGGTAGCAACCTCCGGTTTTGCCATTTCCTCATCAATTTTACTGTCTCTTGTTTCCAATTCCTCAATCAAGGCTTCTGTCTTCTTTAAATCATTTTCTTTTTTGCGAAGACGTGCCTGTTCTTCTTTTTGTTGTTTCCAGTCTAATTTCACCGCAGAAGTCTTTGTTTCAACTGCCTCCTCCTGAATATCCGGCGCATAAATCTGGGTTAATTCTTCTTTTTTCTCTAAATAATAATCATAATTTCCAATGTAATTTACCAGCTTTTGATTGGTTAAATCTAAAATTCTGGTAGCGGTTTTATTGATAAAATAACGGTCATGAGAGACGTATAAAACCGTTCCTTCATAATTGCTTAAAGCCTCTTCCAAAATTTCTTTTGAGGTAATGTCCAGATGGTTGGTAGGCTCATCGAGAATTAAAAAATTAGCTTCTGAAAGCATAAGCTTTGCCAAAGAAACACGTCCTTTCTCTCCCCCGCTTAAAGCCTGAATAGGCTTAAATACATCGTCTCCCGTAAACAAAAATGCAGCCAGCAGATTGCGGATTTCCGTATTGGTAAGCTTTGGAAAGTCATCGGAAATTTCTTCAAAAATAGTCTTTTCATTGTGTAAAACATGGTGTTCCTGATCGTAATAACCGATATGAACTTTACTTCCCAAATGAAAACATCCGGTATCCGGCGGTACAATTTCATTTAAAATTTTTAAAATCGTAGTTTTCCCTGTACCATTATTTCCGATAATGGCAACACGTTCTCCTCTTTTCACAGAAAAGTTCAAATCTTCAAAAAGTGTGAGAGGAGGGAAGGACTTTCCAAGTCCTTCTACGGTTAAAACATCGTTTCCGCTGGTAATTCTGGGCTTTAACGTAATCTTCATGGAACTGTCAATTTCCACCGGTTTTTCCAGAACTTCCATTTTATCCAGCATTTTTTCTCTGCTTTCTGCTCTGCGGATGGACTTCTCTCTGTTAAAGGATTTCAGCTTTGCAATGACCTCCTCCTGATGTTTGATTTCCTGCTGCTGATTTAAATATGCCTGATAAGCTGCTTTACGAAGAAGGGCCTTCTTTTCACTGTAAGCGCTGTAATTTCCCGTAAAAGTGGATACTTTTCCATTGTCGATTTCTACAATTTTCGTAGCAACCTTATCCAGAAAATAACGGTCATGTGATACAATAAAAACAGCTCCCGGATACTTCAAAAGATAAGTTTCCAGCCATGCAATGGAGTCCATATCCAAATGGTTGGTAGGCTCATCCAATAAAATAATATCCGGTTTGGAAAGAAGCAGACGGCCAAGAGCTACCCTCGTTTTTTGTCCTCCGGAAAGAGTGGAAACCTGTTTCTGAAAATCTTCTTCCTGAAAGCCCAGTCCTTTTAAAACACCTGTCAGCTCACTTTTGTAGGCATATCCGTTTTCCATTTCAAATTCATGTGTAAGACGGGAGTAGCTGTCCATAAGCTTTGTTAAGGCTTCTCCGGTGGCATGCTTCATTTCAGCTTCCATTTCCCTCATGCGGATTTCCATATCCAGAATATGCTGTTTTACCTGCAACAAACAGTCATAAATGGTAAGCTCATTTTCCATTTCCTGATGCTGCGCCAGATAGCCTAAGGTCTTTCCTTTTGCCAAAATAACCTGTCCGTTATCAGGGGAAAGCTCGCCCACAATAATACGAAAAAGCGTAGATTTTCCTGCGCCGTTAATGCCCACAAGGGCTGCTTTTTCTCTTTCTTCTATATGGAAACTGGCATCCTGTAAAATGGTGACGCCATCAAAAGATTTTTCTATATTTTGACACGCTAATATCATGTAAATATCTCCTTTGTAAATATAGTATCTTCATTTATTATAGCGGAAAAAATATATTTGACAACAGATAAATGAATTATGATTGACTTTAATTTAACAATTTTATATAATAATTTTAAGAAATGTGTATTTTGAATACAGGAGGGTTCGCCGTGGAGGAAAAAAGCATTTCAAAAGCAGTAATTAAACGATTGCCTCGATATTACAGATATTTAGGTGAACTCATGGAGGAGGGAATAGAAAGGATTTCATCCAATGAGTTAAGTGCAAAGATGCGTGTAACAGCTTCACAAATTCGTCAGGACTTAAATAATTTCGGAGGTTTTGGGCAGCAGGGATACGGATACAATGTGCCATATCTGTACGAGGAAATCGGAAAAATTCTGGGGTTGGATAAAACCCATCACATGATTATTATAGGAGCGGGAAATCTGGGACAGGCTCTTGCCAATTATGTAAAATTTGAAAAAAGAGGATTTAAAATTGTAGGCGTTTTCGATATCAATCCGGTTTTAAAAGGAATTTCCATTAGAGGAAATGGAATTCGTATGATGAGCGAGCTGCCGGAGTTTCTTCAAAAAGAAGACGTACAAATTGCAGCGCTGACCGTGCCCAAAAGCAGCGCCGCAGAAATCGCAGAGCTTCTGGTACAAAATGGAATTAAAGCCATTTGGAACTTTGCCCATTTGGACTTGAACGTTCCAAAAGATGTGATTGTAGAAAACGTTCATCTTTCCGAAAGTCTGATGCGTTTATCTTACAATTTGACTGTTGCGGAGCAGAAAGAAGAAAAATAAGGAGGAAGGCTGTTGTGAAGGAAATTTTACAGCAGCTTTTTTCCGTTATCGTTAGGAGGATAACATGGAGAGAATTGTAACAGGCGAGCAAATGCAGCTTCTAGATAGATACACCATAGAAGAAATGGGTGTTCCGTCTTTGGTGCTTATGGAAAGAGCCGGACTTTCTGTTTTTGAAGCAATGAAAAAAGAAGGCTTTTCTCTTAATAAAGTCTTGATTTTATGCGGAAGCGGAAATAACGGAGCAGACGGTGTGGTACTGGCACGATTACTTCACCTTGCAGGGTATTGTGTAGATGTCTGTATTTTAGGAAAGCCGGAGAAATTTACAAAAGAAATGCAAAAACAGATAGATATTGGAAAAAATTATGGAATTTCCTTTGTCAAGACTTTTCATATTTCTGAATATACTGTTATTGTGGATGCTGTTTTCGGTGTAGGACTTTCCGGAGAAATTACGGGAAACTTAAAAGAAATCATACGGGAATTACATAAATTTCAAGGAAAAATCGTTGCTGTGGACATTCCCTCCGGCATTTGCAGTAAGACAGGGAAGCTGCTTGGGTGTGGGGTAAAAGCAGATTTAACCGTCACATTTGCTTATGGAAAAACAGGGCTTTTTCTTTATCCAGGAGCAGAATATGCAGGAAAGGTTGTCATTGCCGATATCGGTATTTATGCCAAACCGGAAATACTTCCAAAGCCCGAAATTTTCACTTACACAAAAGAGGACTTAAAAGAAATCCGAAGAAAAAGGGATGGAAATAAAGGCAGTTTTGGGAAAATCCTTTTAATTGCAGGAAGCAAGGATATTTTCGGCGCAGCTTATTTAAGCGGAATGGCAGCCATGAGGACAGGAGCAGGCATGCTAAAAATCTGTACGCATAAAGAAAATAAGGCTCTTTTTTCCTGTTTTCCCGAAGCAATGCTTCTGTGTTACCAGGATGATGAGAACATTACAAAAGAGCTGTCAGAAGGCTTTCAATGGGCAGATGTCATTGGAATTGGACCAGGTATTGGTCTTGGCAAACAAGCAGAAAGTTTGCTGGATACGGTGCTTTCCCACGGAACAAAACCCCTTGTTATTGATGCAGACGCCATTGGAATGTTAAAAGGACGCACAGAACAGTTAAAAAACTATCCAAATGAAGTGATTTTAACACCACATTTAGGAGAATTTTCCCGTCTTACCGATATTTCTATAAAAAAATGGAAAGAAAATCCCATAAAAATCACACAGGAAATTGCAAAAACCCTTTCTGTTGTGTTAGTATGTAAGGATGCCAGAACAGTTATCAGTAATGGAGACAAAAACATTTACTTGAATTTATCCGGAAATGACGGTATGGCAAGCGCAGGCAGCGGCGATGTTCTGACAGGTATGATTTTAAGTCTTTTGGCTCAGGGAAAAGATGGGTTAAAGGCAGCCTGTCTGGGTGTTTATCTTCACGGAGCTGCCGGAGATTTGGCAGCAAAAAGAAAAGGCCGTGCAGCTATGCTGGCAGGAGATTTAATAGACGCAGCAGGGCAAATTCTGGATGAAGTTTAAAAAGGGAGAGATGAGAAAGGCATGAGAATACAAAGCAGAATTCAGGCGCACATTAATCTGGATGCAATCGATTATAACCTGAAAAACATGTATGATTATATGGGAAAAAACACACAGATTATCGCCGTGTTAAAGGCAGACGGTTATGGACATGGAGCAGTTCCCATCGCAAAGGAGATTGAAGCTTATTCTTATATATGGGGAATTGCGGTTGCCACTGTGGAGGAAGGCAGAGAGCTTCGAAAAGCCGGAATAAAAAAGCCGATTTTAATTTTAGGCTACACCTACGAAGAAGATTATGACCGAATTGTAAAAGAAGATTTTCAACCTACGGTATTTAAGCTTTCTATGGCAGAACAGCTTTCAAAAGCAGCCGTAAAAGCCAATAAAACTTTAAAAATACATATAAAATTAGATACAGGCATGACACGTATCGGCTATCGCCACATAGAAGACGCAATACCGGAAATCGTGGAAATTTCAAAGCTTCCCAACATTGAATTAGAGGGGATTTTTACTCATTTTGCCAGAGCAGACGAGGCAGATACTGCACCGGCGTATCAACAGCTGGAAAAATATCAGGAATTTTTAAACGCTTTAAAGAGACAGGGAATTTCTATACCTGTAAAGCATTGCTCTAACAGCGCAGCCATTATTCGGATGCAGGATGCCTATTTCGATGCAGTGCGTGCAGGAATTATTCTCTACGGCATGTATCCTTCCAATGAAGTGGAAAAAGATAAAATTCTTCTGAAACCGGCAATGGAATTGAAAAGCCATATTGCATACATAAAAGAAGTGGAACCGGGAGTGGAAATCAGCTACGGCGGAACCTTCACAACTGAAAAAGTAACCAGAGTTGCCACCATACCCGTGGGCTATGCAGACGGTTATTCCAGAGGTCTTTCCAATAAAGGCAGTGTCTTAATTCGTGGAAAAAGAGCAAAAATCCTCGGAAAAGTATGTATGGACCAATTTATGGTAGATGTAACGGAAATTCCGGAAGCAGAGGAATTAGATGAAGTAACCCTTCTTGGAAAAGACGGTACAGACTGCATTACCATGGAAGAATTAGGCGAGCTGTCAGGCAGATTTAATTATGAGTTCGCCTGCTGTATCAGTAAAAGAGTTCCAAGAGTATATTATAAAAACGGACAAGTAAAAGAATAAAAAAGACTGCGGATAATACATGAATACACACGTAAAAAATGGGTAAAATCATAAAAAACATAAAATCGGAGTGTGAAATGTGTGGTTATCAAACGCGGAGATATTTTTTATGCAGACCTGCGGCCGGTGGTCGGCAGTGAGCAGGGCGGTATCAGACCGGTTCTGATTATACAAAATGATATTGGAAACAAACACAGTCCAACGGTCATCTGTGCGGCAATTACTTCCAGAATGAACAAGGCAAAGCTTCCTACGCATATTGAAATTGATGCACAGTCTTATGCTATTGTAAAGGACTCGGTAATTTTGCTGGAACAGTTAAGAACCATTGATAAACGAAGGTTAAAGGATAAGGTCTGCCATTTAGACGCAGAGATTTTGAAGAAAGTCAACCATGCACTGTGCGTCAGTCTGGAACTTCCTACATAGTTTTCTGTGGAAATCTTGACGAAAGATATGGAAAATGGTATTTTATTCATGATGTGTTTTATCACATTGAAAAACGTAAGAAAAAGGAAGGAAATAAAATAATTTATGGATGATGGGAGTAGCCTGATAGGGGCTCTGATAGTATTTGTTGCATTTATTCTGGTAAACGGCGGATTGTATGGTTTTGGCGCTGCTATTCAAAAGGTCAGCGAGGCAGACGTGGAGAAAAGAGCCAGCGAACAAAACGACAGAAAATCTCAATGGATTTTAGAGATTATGGCAAATCCCGCTGCAATCATCAATACTATTTTGACAACTGCAACGCTTTTAAGTATTTTAATCGGTTACATTGGAATTCATTCCATAACCCCTTACGTCTATACTTGGATAGAAGGGCTTTTTAAAGCTGTGGGTATGGAAATGCCGCCTTATATAGGAGCGGGGATTTCCGTTGTATTGGTACTGGTATTCTTTTTAATTACACTGATGTCCTTTGGTGTAATTTCAGCTAAAAAGGTATTCAATCATAATCCGGATAAATGGGTTTACCGTACAGCCGGTATGGTTCGTCTTTTGGTAACGCTCTTTAAGCCCATTACCTTTTTGATTATGAAGCTGTCCAATGTGATTGTGCGGTTGTTTGGCGTGGATCCCCATAAGCAGGAGGATGATGTAACAGAAGAAGAAATCATTTCTATGGTGGATGATGCTCATGAGCAGGGTGTAATCGAAGAAAACGAAGCGGAAATGATCCAGAATATTATGGAGTTTTCCGAGACGGAAGCACAGGATATTATGACGCACCGCAAAAATCTTCATGCCATAGAAGAAAACACCTTATTAAAGGATGCTTTGTCCTATATGCTGGACAACAGCAATTCCCGCTATCCGGTATACAGGGAAGATATTGATAATATTATCGGTATTTTGCATTTGAAAGATGTTATGAGGCAGATCACATTCCCTGAGTGTGAAAATCTTCCCATTGGTTCTATTCCAAATTTAATCAGGGAAGCCGTGTATGTTCCGGAAACCAGAAGTATCAATGATTTGTTTAAGCGTATGCAGGCAAAGAAAATTCATCTGGTAGTCGTGGTAGATGAATACGGACAGACATCGGGAATTGTAACCATGGAAGACATTTTAGAGGAAATCGTAGGCAACATTTTAGATGAGTATGATGAAGACGAAAACTTTATCCAGCTTCAAAACGACCAGTCCTTGGTTATGAATGGGCTTACCCCTCTGGAGCAAGTAGACGATGTATTAAATTCTGATTTTGATGAAGAAGAATTTGATACCTTAAACGGTTATCTTACCTCTTTATTAGGTCATGTACCTAATATGGCAGAGGATAAAGAAATAAAAGCAAAAGGATATTTATTTACCATTCTTGCAGTGGAAAATAATACCATACAAAAAGTTCGGGTTGAAAAATTACCGGACGAAGAAAAAGGAGAAGAGAAATGTCAGGACATTCAAAATTTGCAAACATAAAACATAAAAAAGAGAAAAACGATGCCAAAAAAGGTAAAATCTTTACCGTTATCGGTAGAGAAATTGTCGTAGCTGTAAAAGAAGGCGGACCGGATCCGGCAAACAACAGCAAATTAAGAGATGTTATTGCAAAAGCAAAAGCAAATAACATGCCAAACGATACCATTGAAAGAGGTATTAAAAAAGCTGCCGGAGACTCCAATGCAGATAACTTTGAAGTGCTTACATACGAAGGCTATGGTCCAAGCGGTGTGGCTATTATCGTAGAAACACTGACAGACAATAAAAACCGTACTGCCGGAAATGTAAGAAGCGCTTTTACAAAAGGAAATGGAAACATTGGTACACCAGGTTCTGTATCCTTCATGTTTGATAAAAAAGGTCAGATTATCATTGACAAAGAAGAATGTGAAATGGATGCAGATGATTTGATGATGATTGCCTTAGACGCAGGTGCAGAAGATTTTGCAGAAGAAGAGGACAGCTTTGAAGTGCTTACCGCTCCTGATGATTTCAGTGCAGTAAGAGAAGCTTTGGAAAAAGAAGGCATTCCAATGGTGGAAGCACAGGTTGCCATGATCCCTCAGAATTATGTAGCACTCTCTGATGAGCAGGATATCAAAAATCTTCAGAAAACTCTTGATTTACTGGAAGATGACGATGACGTCACTGACGTATGGCATAACTGGGAAGAATAAAAACAAAAATACTACACATAATACCTCCAGAAAACAGAACTGGAGGTATTTTTATGTCTGAGGAGAAAAACGAAAAACTGGATAAAACCCGGCAGCAAAATGAACAGATTGAAGAAATGGGACAGGTTTTACTGGAAGAAAACGAGAAAGAGTATCATATTCAGCTTTTATCCATTATTGGAGAAGTGGAAGGGCATGAATGTTTGCCAAACAACAGCAAAACCACCAAATACGAGCACGTACTTCCAAAGCTTGCCATGATTGAAGACAGTAAGGAGACAGACGGGTTATTGATTTTATTAAACACCGTAGGAGGAGATGTGGAAGCAGGACTTGCCATTGCAGAGATGATAGCTTCTTTAAGCAAGCCCACCGTTTCCCTTGTACTTGGAGGCGGTCATTCCATTGGTGTTCCCATGGCGGTTTCCGCAGATTATTCTTATATTGTTCCAAGCGCAACTATGGTAATCCATCCGGTTCGAAGCAACGGCATGTTTATCGGCGTTATGCAGACCTATCGGAATATGGAAAAAATTCAGGACAGGATTACACGCTTTATTGCCTCTCATTCAAAAATGCCCCAAAAGCGTATTGAAGAGCTGATGCTGGATACATCCCAGCTGGTAAAGGATGTAGGAACGATGCTGGAAGGAGAGGAAGCCGTAAAAGAAGGGCTGATTGACGAAACAGGCGGGATTTGTCAGGCGCTTCACAAGTTGTACGAATTGATTGAAAAAGAGAAAGCACAGAAATCTTAGGAATTTAAGTTGTACGAATACAGGATTTATGATAGAATAAACATTTGATAAAAACATAAAATACGAATGATGAGGTTAATAAAATGTCATTTATACAGGCACTCTTATTAGGTGTAATTCAGGGAATTACAGAATTTCTTCCGGTGAGCAGCTCCGGTCATCTGGCAATTATTGAAAATTTGTTTAAAATAGAAACAGACACCGGGCTTTTATTTAATACCATTATACATCTGGGAACTCTTGCTGCAATTTTTATTGCGTTTCGTCAGGATATAAAAAAGCTGCTGTTGGAAGGCTGTAAAGCTCTTTATGACATCTATGGAAATGTGCAGACTTATTTTCACAATAAGCACCAACAGGATGCAAAACGGTATAAAAAGATTATTTCCAATAATTACAGAAAGCTGTTTTTACTGCTTTTTGTCTCTACAATACCTACTGCCTTTTTAGGTTTTTTGCTTCAGAATGTTGTGGCACAGGCAGGAAAAACTCTTCTTGCGCCGGCTATGGGACTTTTTATAACAGGAATTTTGCTTTTAGTAGTAGATTTCTTTCCGGCAGGAAAGAAAATCCCGAAGGATGTTACTTATTCTGTTGCATTTTTGTTGGGAATTTGTCAGGGGATTGCTGTTTTTCCGGGAATTTCCAGAGCAGGAATTACCATTGCAGTCTGCCTGCTGTGCGGATTTAACCGTAAATTTGCAGTGAAATATTCCTTTTTAATGGCAATACCGGCTATGCTGGGAGCAGCGCTTTTAGAGCTGTTTCAGTTTTCCTACACAGGGGAGAATGTAGAAACCATGGCTTTGGCTCTTTTTGCAGCAGTTGTAGCAGGTATTGTAGGTTATTTCTGCATCAAGGGAATGTTAGCGGTAATGAGAAAGAAACGTTTTCGTATCTTTTCTGTTTATTGCTTTTTATTGGGAGTTGTGGCAATCGTTTGTAATTTTATATAAGTATCAGGGGAATTGATTAAGGGGAGAAAAGAAATATGGCAGCAACCAAGAAAAAAAGTGCAGGAAAACGAAGGACTCCTGCCTCAAAAAAGAAAAAGCAAGTACAGACAGGACATTCTATGGAGTCAGAAATCCTTTTATGGATTGTTCTGGCTGTTTCTGTCGTACTTTTAATCAGTAATTTCGGAGTAGGCGGCTCGGTAGGAAATGCAATCAGCAGCTTCTTTTTCGGACTGGTGGGACTGGTCTGTTACCCTCTTCCGATTTTTTTGTTCCTTGGAGTTGCCTTTGTCATCGCAAACAAAAGAAATCCGAGAGCATACAGAAAAATGGCAGGATTTGTCCTGCTGTTTCTTGCTGCCTGCCTTTTTTTACAACTTGTTACAGAAGGCGTTATATATGAGCGTGATTTCATGGCTTATTACCGTGTTTCCGCAGAATATAAAACAGGCGGCGGCCTTCTGGGAGGAGCTTTAAGCCGTCTTTTGGTACAGGCATTCGGAACAGTAGGCACTTATGTAATTACCGTGATTGCCATGGTGATTTCCTTTGTTTTGATTACACAAAAATCCATGTTTGATATGATTAAAAAATTCAGTCGTAAAATGTATCGACATGCTGCACAACGAAAAGCCGCAAGACAGGAAGCATTAAAAGTCCGTCAGGAAGAACTGGAAGAAAAAGAGCAACAAAAGGAGCGAAAACAGAAGCGGCAAGAACGAACAGAAGATTTCTTAAAAGAAACCGAAATACAGGAAACAGGAAAAAAAGGAAAACAGAAAAAGGAGCGAAAAGCTTCCAAAAAAGAATTGCCGGAAGAAGCAAATACAGAAAATCAATTCTTGGAAGAACCCTTTGTTCCGGAAAATGCTTTTCCAATACATAGAGCCGAGGAGCTGGTACAGGATTTGGAAGAAATTGTTCCGGCAGCAACAGAAGAAAAGGAAACCTCCAAAAAAAATCCCCGTTCTTCCAAAGCAGAAATTGAACAGGGCATTCATGAAGTGAGCGAAGAAATTGCTTTAAAAGAAGCAGAAGTAAAAAAGGCTTATGAATTTCCCCCCATTGATCTTTTGAAAAAAGGAAAACAGACAGGGGGAGACTCGGACGCTCATTTAAGAGAAACTGCAGGAAAATTGCAGGAGACTTTACATAATTTCGGTGTAAATGTAAGTATTACAAATGTAAGCTGCGGTCCTACGGTTACCAGATATGAATTACAGCCAGAGCAAGGGGTAAAGGTAAGCAAAATTGTAGGTCTTACCGATGATATTAAATTGAATTTGGCTGCAACAGATATTCGAATTGAAGCGCCCATCCCCGGAAAAGCTGCTGTCGGAATTGAAGTTCCCAATGCAAACAACAGTACGGTTATGCTCCGTGACTTATTGCAGTCAGAAGCTTTTTTAAACTGCAAATCAAAGCTTGCCTTTGCGGCAGGAAAAGATATTGCGGGAAAACCGGTGATTACCGATATCGCAAAAATGCCTCATCTTTTGATTGCAGGGGCTACGGGTTCCGGTAAATCCGTATGTATCAATACAATTATTATCAGCCTTCTTTACAAAGCATCACCGGATGATGTAAAATTGATTATGATTGATCCGAAAGTGGTAGAGCTCAGCGTATACAATGGAATTCCACATTTGTTTATTCCGGTTGTCACCGATCCGAAAAAAGCTGCGGGAGCGTTAAACTGGGCAGTGGCTGAAATGACAGACCGTTATAATAAATTTGCTCAGTATAATGTCCGTGATTTAAAAGGATACAATGCAAAGGTGGAAAGTATTGCAGATATTGAAGATGAAAACAAGCCGAAAAAGCTGCCTCAAATCGTAATTATTGTAGACGAGCTTGCAGACCTTATGATGGTAGCTCCCGGCGAAGTGGAAGACTCTATCTGTCGTCTTGCACAGCTTGCCAGAGCAGCAGGCATTCATCTGATTATTGCCACACAGAGACCTTCGGTCAATGTTATTACAGGGTTAATTAAGGCAAACATGCCTTCCAGAATTGCTTTTTCTGTATCATCCGGCGTAGACTCCAGGACCATTCTGGATATGAATGGCGCTGAAAAACTGCTGGGTAAAGGGGACATGCTCTTTTATCCGCAGGGATATCAAAAGCCCGCGAGGGTTCAGGGCGCTTTTGTCAGCGATCAGGAAGTAGGCGCTGTTGTGGACTTTTTGTCAAAACAAAATCCCACAACAGAATATGATAAAGAAATTCAGGAAAAAATTGAAGCAGTAAAAGAGACAACAGCAGCCGGTGCAAACACGGCAAATGACAGAGATGTCTATTTTGCCGATGCCGGTAAATTTATTATTGAAAAGGACAAAGCCTCCATCGGAATGCTCCAAAGGGTGTTTAAAATCGGCTTTAACAGGGCTGCCCGTATTATGGATCAGTTATATGAAGCCGGTGTGGTAGGTGAGGAAGAAGGGACAAAGCCCCGAAAAGTGCTGATGTCTATGGAAGAATTTGAACAGTATATTGACGAGTATTTATAGAAAATGAGGATAGAGTGGCATGAAATGTACGAAATGTGGTGCAAAGCTTGAAGAAGGAACTTTATTTTGCCCCAAATGTGGGAAGGAGGTTCAATGGGTTCCGGAATATAATACACTGGAAACCTTAATCAAGCAAAGAGAGTTAAAAGAGCTGGAAAAAAGAAAAAAAGAGCTGGAACTGCAAAAAGAACAGGAGCGTCTGCAAAGAAAAGCAGAGCTTGAAAGAAAGAAAAAAAAGAAAAGAAGGATTATATTGGCTGGTTCTCTTACGGCAGTTGTTGCAGCAGCAGGACTTGGAATGTTTTTTGTCTATCAGTCTCAGCACAATTCCTTTGATTTTCAGATGGCACAGGCAGAGACAAAATTCAGCAACAAAGATTACGAAAGCGCTTTAAAATACATAGAAAGAGCCTTGTCCTTAAATCCCAAAAGCGCCGAAGCAAACGTTTTAGAAGCAAAGATTTACCTGAAGGAAGATAATGAGTCGGCTGCTCTGTCTATTTTGCTTTCTGTTGTGGAAGAACATCCGGACAGTGTCAATGCCTACGGAGAGCTTTTAAGACTTTACGAAAAAAATGAAGAATTTGACAAAATTGCAGAACTGATGAGCAATGCCAGCGATACTATGAAGGAAAAATATAAAGCGTATGTGTCCGAAAAGCCTTTGCCTTCCAATGTAGGCGGCACATACTCCATAGATATTACTGTGGAATTTCAAAATCTTCCCGAAGGAACAGAAGTTTTCTATACTTTAAACGGAAAAACACCGGATAGGCACAGTAAAAAGTATGAGGAAGCCATTGCTCTTGAGGAAGAAGAAACCGTAACCTTAAAATATATTGCTTACAATAAAAAAGGAATTCCAAGCAAGGTGGGTGAGGAAACTTATACATTAAAGTTTGAAGCTCCTGAAAAGCCGCAGATTTCTCCAAATTCCGATAAGTATGATTATGCGGCAGATATTATTGTAACAGCACAGGAAGGCTGTGATATTTACTACGCTTTTGACGAAGAGCCTACTACCGACAGTCAAAAATATACAGGTCCGATTGCCATGCCTAAGGGAGAACATACTTTTTCAGCGATTGCCGTTGATAAGAGAGGAAAAGTAAGTCCGGTAAGCAGCGCTATCTATGTTTATTATGGGTAATAAGTCAAAAAAAAGAAACAAATAACAGCAATGTGCACAAAAATGAATTTTATACAGTAAAAGCAGATTGAAATTTTATTCTATTTGTCTTATACTGATGGTTAGCAATTATAACAATATATCGACATAAGATAATATCGATGGAATTCATCGCAAAACTGCTATGCGGGCAGAGAAAAGCCGGTATTTTGTGAGAAATATTGAGGAGGACATTATGTATAAAATTCTAAAAGCAGAAAAGCTTAATGAGATTGTATATCTCATGGTTGTAGAAGCACCTATGGTTGCAAAGCATTGTCAGCCAGGCCAGTTTATCATCGTAAAATTAGATGATGCAGGAGAAAGAGTTCCCCTGACAATTTGTGATTACGACAGAGAGGCAGGAACCGTAACAATCGTATTCCAGCCAATCGGAGCATCCACAGAAAAATTCGCAAAATTACAGACAGGAGACGCTTTTGAAGACTTTGTTGGTCCTTTAGGATGTCCATCTGAATTTGTAAATGAAGATATTGAAGAATTAAAGAAAGAAAAAATTCTTTTCGTAGCCGGCGGAGTAGGTACTGCACCTGTTTATCCTCAGGTAAAATGGCTTCATGAGCATGGTATTGATGCTGACGTTATTGTCGGAGCAAAGACAAAGGATTTAGTTATCCTTGAAAAAGAAATGGAAGCTGTTGCAGGTAATCTGTATGTTACAACAGACGACGGTTCTTACGGACGCAGCGGTATGGTAACAAAAGTCATTGATGATTTAGTGGCAGAAGGCAAGACTTACACAAAATGTGTTGCTATCGGTCCTATGATTATGATGAAATTCTGCTGCCTTACAACAAAGAAATACGATATCCCGACAATCGTATCCATGAACCCAATCATGGTTGACGGAACAGGTATGTGCGGAGCATGCCGTGTAATCGTTGGCGGAGAAGTAAAATTCGCATGTGTAGACGGTCCTGAATTTGACGGTCATTTAATTGACTGGGATTTAGCTATGAAGAGACAGCAGATGTACAAAACAGAAGAAGGCCGTGCATTATTAAAAGAACGTGAAGGTGATACACATCACGGCGGATGTGGAAACTGCGGAGGTGACGAATAATGGGTAACGTATTAAAAAAAGTTCCTGTAAGAGAACAGGATCCTCAGGTAAGAGCAACAAATTTTGAAGAAGTTTGTCTTGGATATAATAAAGAAGAAGCAATGGAAGAAGCAGCTCGTTGCTTAAACTGTAAAAATGCAAAATGCGTAAAGGGATGTCCTGTATCTATCAATATTCCTGCATTTATTCATGAAGTAAAAGAAGGTAACTTCGAAGAAGCATATAAAATCATTGGTCAGTCCAGCGCCCTTCCTGCTGTTTGCGGACGTGTATGTCCTCAGGAGTCACAGTGTGAAGGCGTATGTATCAGAGGAATTAAAGGAGAGGCTGTTTCTATCGGTAAACTGGAACGTTTTGTTGCAGACTGGGCAAAAGAAAACGGCATCAAACCGGAAGCTCCTGCCGAGAAAAACGGACATAAGGTAGCAGTAATCGGTTCCGGTCCTTCCGGTCTTACCTGTGCAGGTGATTTGGCAAAAATGGGATACGACGTAACTATTTTTGAAGCATTACATCAGCCGGGCGGCGTATTGGTATACGGTATTCCTGAATTCCGTCTTCCAAAAGATAAAGTTGTAAAAGAAGAAGTAGAAAATGTAAAATCCTTAGGCGTTAAAATTGAAACAAACGTAATTATCGGTAAATCTACTACGGTAGATGAATTACTGGAAAACGAAGGCTTTGAAGCTGTATTTATCGGTTCTGGCGCAGGTCTTCCAATGTTTATGGGAATTCCGGGAGAAGTATCTAACGGTGTATTCTCCGCAAACGAATACTTAACAAGAAGCAACCTGATGAAAGCTTTCCGTGAAGACTACGATACTCCAATCGTAACAGGTAAAAAAGTAGTCGTAGTAGGCGGCGGTAACGTTGCTATGGATGCTGCAAGAACAGCACTTCGTCTTGGCGCTGAAGTACACGTTGTATACAGAAGAAGTGAAGAAGAACTTCCTGCAAGAAAAGAAGAAGTACATCACGCAAAAGAAGAAGGTATTATTTTTGACCTTCTCACAAATCCGGTAGAAATTCTGGCTGATGAAAACGGCTGGGTAAAAGGCATTAAATGTGTTCGCATGGAGCTTGGCGAACCAGACGCATCCGGAAGAAGACGTCCGGTAGTTATTGACGGTTCTGAATTCGAAATGGAAGCAGATACTGTAATCATGTCTCTGGGAACTTCTCCAAACCCATTGATTTCTTCTACAACGGTAGGACTTGATATTAACAGAAGAAAATGTATCATCGCAGACGAAGAAAACGGTAAGACTTCTAAAGAAGGTGTTTATGCCGGTGGTGATGCCGTAACAGGCGCAGCTACTGTTATTCTGGCTATGGGTGCAGGTAAAGCAGCAGCAAAAGGTATTGATGAATTCATTAAAAATAAAGCAAAATAAAATCGGGAAATCGTTGTGATATTTCGATTGCAGAAAAGGTCCGTACAAAATGCGGGCCTTTTTGTATAAATATTTTAATATCAAAAGATATATAAATAAAATTTTGCAGAAATAAATACGTTATCTTTGATATATTCCAGCTATTCTATGGGCAAACAGTCCACTTTCTTGTTTTTCTCCGCTGCTTACAGATACCTTGTCCGTCAAACTCGTGCTAATGCACTCAGACACGACTCCCAAGGTATCGCTATGCTCGAAAAACTACGTCAGTGTTCCAATCATTTGCCCATAGAATACCGGATTTTATCCAACAGGATATGTGTATTTCTGCAAAATTTTACTTCATATATATCTTTTGATATTAGAATGTAATAATTATAAATGGAGAAAAGAATGTCAGATATTACGCAATGGATAAGAAATGAATTATATGAAAACAGTGAGGAAGGTTATAAGGACTTCCACAGTTCTCTTGTTCCGGGTATTTCTAATATTTTAGGTGTACGAGTCCCAAAGCTGCGGGAAATCGCAAAAAAGGCGGCAAAAGAAGATTACAGGGAATTTATTAATCATGTTGATACACAGGTTTATGAGGAACTGATGTTATGGGGAATGATTTTAGGCTATGCAAAGCTTTCAACAGAAAAACGAAAGAAGGAGCTTGAGAAATTTATTCCCTACATCAATAATTGGGCAATTTGTGATTGCAGTTGTGCTACTTATAAGTTTATGAGGGATTTTCCAAAGGAATGGCTGCCTTTTCTTAAATCTTATTTATGTAGCACGCAGGAATATGAAATCCGTTTTTCAGTGGTATGCCTTTTAGACTTTTTTATTAACGAGGTCTATATCGATGAGGTACTGGATTTATTATTACAGGTTCATCATGAAGGATATTATGTGAAAATGGCAGTTGCATGGGCAATTTCTGTATGTTATGTAAAATTTCCGAAAAAAACAGAAAGAGTCTTTGAAGAAAATCTTTTAGATGATTTTACCCATAATAAATCCATTCAAAAAATCCGAGAGTCCTATCGTGTACCCAAGGAAAGCAAAGAACGTTTACAGAAAATGAGGAGAAAATAGATGAAAGCGAAAAAAGGCGACAAGGTTAAAATTGTAAAGAAAATGAATGACTGGTCTTCTGATTATCAGGAGGGCGATGTTTTCACTGTGGAAAGCACATGGTATGGCGGCATTAACGTAACCAGCAGTACGGGAATACCTCTGTCTATTGATGAAATCGAATATGAAATTATAGGAAAAGAACCAACTTCCCAGCCAAAGGGAAAAGTAATTTTCCATGCAGAAGATATACAGGGCTTGGAAAAAGCAGAAAAGTACGCCCAAGAGCTTTGCCAGCAAAATGCTGTATGCCAGATAGAAATATTAGCAGTAAATCAGGCAATAAAAGGACTTTTATCCTCTGAAGATAATCAAACAGCTTTCAAGCTTCATGCAAAAGGTGTAAAATTCCTCGTGTGCGAAAGCTCTATGAAGGAACTGGAAATTACAGATGCGGAACTATTATCTTTGGCAAAAACAACGCCTTTTGGCATTTTTACTTTGATTGAAAAGCAGGAGGACGGATATGATTATATCCGTGTTTAGTATTATGAAAATTACGATTATTACCGTAGGAAAATTAAAAGAAAAATATTTAAAAGATGCTGTGGCAGAATACAGCAAAAGACTCAGTAAATATTGTAAACTGGAAATTATAGAGGTTGCAGATGAAAAGACACCGGATACTGCCAGCGAGGTGGTGGAAAATCAAATTCGCCAAAAAGAAGGGGAAAGAATTCTAAAATATGTAAAAGAAGACGCCTATGTAATTACTTTAGAAATCGGAGGTGCGATATTAGACTCCGTGGAATTTTCAAAAAAAATCCAGCAGTTAGGAGTTCAGGGGAAAAGTCATATTATTTTCATCATCGGCGGCTCTATCGGACTGGGAACAGAGGTGTTAAAACGTTCTGATTATGCCGTTAGCTTTTCTAAGATGACGTTCCCTCACCAGCTCATGCGTGTAATTTTATTGGAACAGATTTATCGTGGTTATCGAATTGCAGCGGGAGAACCCTACCATAAGTAGGGAAAGCAGATACAAGTTGTATTTTAAAATTGAAATAAGCGAATGTATGAGGTAAAATAAGATGAAAATATTAACTTTCGGAGAGGTAATGCTCCGTTTAAAAACACCGGAGCATTTACGAATTATTCAGTCACAAAATTTTGAAGCCAGCTATGGCGGCGCAGAAGCCAATGTTGCAGTGTCTCTGGCAATGTTGAACAATCAAGTTTCTTTCCTTACAAAAGTACCGGATAACCCCGTAGGCATGGCAGCCTTAAAAGAAATCCGTGGTTACGGAGTCAATACCGACCTTGTTCTAAAAGGCGGGAAGCGTCTGGGCATCTATTATTTTGAAAAAGGAAGTAACATTCGTCAGACGAATGTTGTCTATGACAGAGAATACAGTGCATTATCTATGGCTGAACCGGCGGAATTTTGCTGGGATGTTCTTCTTCAAGATGTGGATATTTTCTATTTTTCCGGGGTTACTCCGGCAGTCAGTGAAAATATTGAAATTGCTGTGACAGAAGCTTTAAAATATTGCAAAGAACATAATATTCAGGTGGTCTGTGATTTGAACTACCGCAGCAAAATGTGGAGCACCGAAAAAGCACAGAGCGTTATAAAAAAATTAATGCACTATGTAGATTTATGTATTGCCAATGATGAAGATTTTGAGGCAAGCTTAGGTATTCATGCTTTTGACGGAGACATGGCACATGGAATTGACCAGATTGAAACATACAAAAAAGGTATGGAAGAAATTATAAAGCAATATCCAAATTGTAAAGCCGTTGCCAGTGTTTTAAGAAATATTTATACCGTAGAAGACGGACAGTGGATGGGCATTTATCTATGTGACGGAAGATTTTATGAAAGTCCAATTCACACTGTACACAGTTTAGAAGCGGTAGGGGCAGGAGACGCTTTTGCAGCGGGACTTTTACATGCGTTGGCAAATCATTTTTCACCGCAGAAGCTCATTGACTTTTCTATTACAGCCAGTGTAATGAAATTAATGGTGCAGCACGATTTCAATGTGGTAAGCGAAGAAGAAATTTTTAAAATCATGAAATCAAAGGATATTAATCTTTCAAGATAGGAGTAGAAAATGGAAAATCAGGAACAGCAGCATAAAAGACGGGTACGCTATAAAGGTACACATCCCAGAAGCTATAAAGAAAAATACAAAGAATTGCAACCGGAAAAGTATGCAGATACTATTGAAAAAGTTATTCAAAAAGGCGGAACACCGGCAGGAATGCACATTTCTATCTGTGTGCAGGAGATTTTAGATTTTCTGCAAATTCAGCCGGGACAGACAGGACTTGACGCCACTTTAGGTTATGGAGGACATTCCTCCAAGATGTTAGGTTGTTTAAAAGGCAAAGGGCATTTATATGCCTTGGATGTAGATCCCATAGAGATAAAGAAAACAAAAGAGCGTTTGGAAAAAATGGGATACAAAGAAGATATTCTCACAATTAAGCAGATGAATTTTGCCGATGTAGACAAACTAAAAGAAGAAGCAGGCGGTTTTGATTTTGTTCTAGCAGATTTAGGCGTTTCTTCCATGCAGATTGATAATCCCGAACGTGGATTTACTTACAAATTTGAAGGCCCTTTAGATTTACGTTTAAATCCCGAAAAGGGGATTTCAGCGGCAGAACGTTTAAAAGATATTTCTCAACCGGAGTTGGAAGGAATGTTAATTGAAAATTCAGACGAACCTTATGCAAAAGAAATTTCCAACACCATCATTTCTGGAATCAGAAGAGGCAATGCCATAACAACTACCACACAGCTTCAAAAAGCGGTAGAAAAAGCTTTAGTACGCATTCCCGAAAAGGAACGCAAAGAAATGGTAAAAAAATCCTGTGCCAGAACGTTTCAGGCTCTGCGCATTGATGTAAACAGCGAATTTGAAGTTCTTGAGGCATTTATGGAGAAGCTTCCCACTGTTTTAAATAAGGGCGCCCGTGTGGCTATTTTAACCTTCCATTCGGGAGAAGACCGTTTAGTAAAGAAAGCATTTCAGCGTTTTTACAAAGAAGGGGTTTACAGTGAAATTTCAAAAGATGTCATCAGACCTTCCGCAGAGGAATGTGCGAGAAACAGCCGCTCCCGTTCTACGAAAATGAGATGGGCAATAAAAGCTTAAAGGAGATAAAAATTCATGAAAAAATTAACTCAAATGATTACAGCAGTCGGTGTACTTGGACTTGTTTTAAGTGGATGCGGTGAAAAGGAGCATCCTGAAATTGAAATTACCATTAAAGATTACGGTACAATTAAGGCAGAACTCGATCCCGAACAAGCGCCGATTACCGTAGAAAACTTTATTTCTTTGGCAGAAGACGGATTTTATGACGGATTGACCTTTCATCGGATTATGGACGGATTTATGATGCAGGGCGGAGATCCTCTGGGAAACGGTACAGGTGGTTCTGAGGAAACTATTAAAGGTGAATTTTCTCAAAATGGCGTAGAGAATACCATTTCACATAAAAAAGGAACATTATCTATGGCTCGTTCTCAGGCTCCGGACAGCGCCAGCTCTCAGTTTTTTATTGTAGATGAAGACAGCACCTTCTTAGACGGGCAGTATGCTGCTTTCGGACATGTCACAGAAGGAATTGAAATCGTGGATAAAATTTGCAGTGACGCAAAGGTAATTGATGATAACGGCACAGTGCTACCGGAAGACCAGCCTGTCATCGAAAGCATCAAAGTTGTAAAATAAAATTTGACAAACGTCTTTTCTAATGGTATAATGCCTCCCCGCTAGGTAAAATTATACAGAAAGGACGGGAGTCATTTTATGACAATTTATCAAGAATTACAGCTCAATCAGGCGGGCTCCAAAGCCGTGATTAAAAGTTCTCTGACCGGTAAAGAAAAGCTGAAACACACAGCTATTTATTTGTTCAAGATTTTCATTACGATGGTATTCTGCATGGCGTTTGTAATCGGGTACAGTAAGATTTTCGGTGATGCAAACAGCGTTGTAGGTGTTGTGATTTTGTTGTGCATTATGGTATTTCGCTTTGCAGATTTTGGTATTTATACCCCTCACGGTCTTAGTTCCCTTTTCATTATTTTCGGTATTTTAGCCTTTGGTCCAAGACTGGCAAATATGGGAGGGCTTTTTACAGAATTACTGGTAAATCTGGCATGTATTTTTGTTTTGATGCTTTTAGGTTGCCATAATGTTATTATGGGAAACCACTCTACCTTAGTTTTAGGTTATTTACTTTTATACGGTTATGATGTGACAGGTAAAATGTATCTTTTGCGTCTTGCCGGCCTTGCAGTGGGAGCATTGCTTACAGGTATTGTATTTTACCGTAATCATAAGCATGTGACTTATAAAAGAAGCTGGAAAGACCTTCTTCGTGAATTTGATTTGCATTCTATGAGAACCAGATGGCAGCTTTCTGTTACTTTTGGTGTATCTACGGTTATTCTTTTGGCAGGCTTATTACATATCCCAAGAGCTATGTGGGCGGGAATTGCAGCAATGTCTGTTATTCTTCCCTTCCATGAGGATGTTAAAACCAGAGTAAAAGGAAGAATTCCGGGAAATGTAATTGGCGGAATTGTATTTTTGCTTGTTTACCCAATTTTGCCAAAATCTTTCTATCCTTACATTGGTGTGGTAGGAGGAATTGGCGTTGGATTTTCTGCTACTTACGGTTGGCAGGCAGTCTTTAACTCCTTCGGTGCTATGGCGATTGCCGTAAGTATTTTAGGCGTTGAGGGCGCTGTATTTTTCCGAATTTTCAACAATATTTTAGGCGCTGTATATGGACTGCTTTTTAACCATGTATTCCAATATTCTGTTTCAAAGATAGACGAACCTGCTGCACAGGGTTAAAAAATCGTTGACAAGGTGAAACAGCAACGCTAAAATGAAATTATATTTAGCGGTTATAAGGAGGGTACATTATGGTGCATCATATTGTTATGTGGAAGTTTAAACCGGAAATTCAGGATGCTGAAAAACCGGCACTTAAAAAGGCAATGGCTGAGAATTTAAAAAGCTTGGTAGGAAAAGTACCGGGACTTCTGACAGTGGAATTTGTAGAAGAACCATTATCATCCAGCACACACGATATTGCGTTGGTAACAGCTCTGGAGAAAGCAGAAGATGTAGCTGTATACGGCTCACATCCGGAACACGTAAAAGTGGCAGATACTTATGTTCGCCCTTACGTGACGGAAAGAGCATGTTTAGATTACGAATAAGAGAATAGAAGTTCCAAAATCGTGACTTTGATAAAAGGAATTGTCGCTTTAAATGTTTCTGAATAATGTTTAAAGTGACAGTTCCTTTTTGTTATTTATATAAAAAAATGATGCGGTATTGGTTTATTCATGGTATAATTTTATGAAAAGTAATAGAAAAATAAAAGTTGCAAATAATCACACTGAGGGGGAACGTATATGGATTATTGGTGGATTGTTTTCTTATATATTCTTAGTATTATGATGATTGTGAAACCGGAAATACTTTGGAAAATTGAGCATTTTCTCTCGGTAAAAAATGGTGAGCCTTCTGATTGGTATCTTGCTTTTATGAGAGCAGGAGGCACTTTTCTTCTAATAATAACTATTTTTTGTACGATTTTTGCGGTACTTTCCATGATAAAATAATCATTTTCGTTTTTAGGAGGAGGTAGAATATGAATAAAAGAGCGAAGAGAATAATCGGAATATTTATAGGCTTACTGTTATGGGGGTTCTTTTTTATCCAAAATGAATTTGCTTTTTATGGAATTTATTCTTTAATAAGCTACAATGTTCATGAATTAAGTTCCTTAATTCCTATGGTTTGTATACTTGCCACTGCTATCTGGATGATTGTCATAATTAAAAAAATGTTTCAGAAAAAAGCATGTGTAGGTGATAAATGTTTTGCAGTGCTGCTTGTTATTTTATTGCTCTTACAAATAGGCGGTTTTCGTGCACAAGGTCAGGACTGCGCAGTTACAAATAGTAAAGAATATTTCGCTACCTATATATGTGATAGAAATAATCCAAACAAAGGAAAATTGGCTAGACTTGTTTTAATTCAAGATGAATAATTTCTAATAAGGCAAAAATCCGTATTATCTAAGGTATACTCTCTGTTTGGAACATGGTTTTTCTTTTAAATAAAAGCCAAAAGAATAAAAATAATGCAATATTTTAAATGGAGATGATAAAAATGTGGTTTTGGTGGTTTATATTTTGTTTTAATCAATTAACACCAATATTGATGATATTGGGTGGGCGGATAATGTGGAAACATTCTCCTAAAAATATCAACAGCATAATAGGGTATCGAACATCTCGTTCTATGAAAAATATAGATACATGGCTTTTTGCTCAAAAGCACTGTGGTAAACTTTGGTGGAAAATAGGATGGATTATTTCTGTTCCATCACTTCTTATTCCAATTCCATTCTATGGAGCTTCTGTGGAGATTATTGGTAACATGGGTTTGCTTTTGATAATTGCTCAGACAGTAATTTTAATATGCTCCGTATTTCCAACAGAAAGAGCATTAAAAGAAAAATTTACTGATGAAGGAATTCGTAAATAAACTATCATGTCTTACCTTTATTTAGATTTAAGTCTCCCCAATCTTTTATAACATCTAATACACGCATAAAACTTTCACCCAATTCTGTAAGTGTATATTCTACTTTTGGCGGAACTTCCTTGAAATCATGGCGATGTATAAAACCGTCTGACTCCAATTCCCGAAGTTGTTTTGTTAAAGAAGACTCTGTGATTTCCCCTATATGTCGGCGAAGCTCGCCAAATCTGCGAATATCTTGTTTCCCAATATAATAAAGTATTTCGATTTTCCATTTGCCGCCTAATATTTTTTGAACGGTTGATATTGTCACACATCTTTGTATAGACTGCTCTGTTTTTTTCATAATCATTTCACTCCTTTTCTGTATTATATTGTAGATACATATCAAAATCAAGGTACGCTATTTTAGTATAGTGCTACAAATAAGTTCCGTACTATGAAAAATAATGTACAGCGATATAATGAGTATATGATTTACGAAAGGAGTAACACAATATGCACTATACAGGAACAGTATGGCGACCACCGTATGAAGCGTCATCATTGCTTTTAGAAGTTACAGCAGGTTGTACGCATCATAAATGCAAATTTTGCACCTTATATGATGATATACCTTTTCAATTTAAAATGTCGCCAATGGAAGATATTGAAGCAGATTTACAAGAAGTAAAAGGACAGTTTAGATTATGGAATGATAACAAAGTAACAAGAACATTTTTAGTTGGTGCAAACCCTTTTGTATTGAAAGCAACACGTTTATTACAAATTGCTTCTCTCATACAAAAATATTTTCCAACGAATAAAAGTATTGGCTGTTTTTCCAGAATTACAGATATTGCACTAAAAACGGAGGAAGAATTACTTGAACTGAGTAAGGCTGGATATGATAGTCTTACAATCGGAATTGAGACAGGAGATGATGATGCCTTAAAATTTATGAATAAAGGCTATGAAGCAAAGGATATTATTACGCAATGCAAACGATTAGACAATGTTGGCATCACCTATAATTTCTTTTATTTGACCGGAATATCGGGCACAGGGAAAGGCGAACAAGGTGCAAAAGATACCGCTGATATTTGCAATCAATTACACCCACAAATCATTGGGGCGAATATGCTTACGATTTATCCTAATTCGGAATTATATCAGGAAATTCAAAAAGGTAACTGGCAGAAAGAAACGGAAATTGAAAAATATAAGGAATTAAGAACATTGGTTCGTTATTTGGATATTCCTGTTTGGTTTGCGGCAAGCGGGGCTTCTAATGCAATTCCAATTCAAGCAACTTTGCCACGAGATAAGGAAAAGATTTTATCTGTACTGGATAAAATAATCCAAAGCGTGGATGAAAAGCAACTAAGAGAGTATAGAAAAAATCTTCGACACTTATAAGTTTATATTTTAAGGAAGTGATTACATGAATTTTACCGGCAGAACATGGCGACCACCATACGAAGCAAGTTCATTTATTATACAAGCAACAACGAGCTGTACGCACAATAAATGTCGCTTTTGCAATTTGTATAAAGATGAATGTTTCAGAATGACACCATTAGACGAATGGAGAAAAGACTTGGCAGAACTTGCCTCTTACCAACCGTATGCGAGAAGAATTTATTGGACGGGAGCTAACCCATTTGCTATGAGTTTTGAAAATCTGAAAGCCAGAGCTTTGGCTGTTTATGACTATCTTCCGGAATGTCAAACCATGGCTATGTTTTCAAGCATACGAGATATAAAAAATAAGAAAGTAAAACAACTTAAAATATTACGTTCTTTAGGGATAAACGGTTTAAGTATCGGTGTAGAAAGCGGTGATGACAGTACACTTGCTTTGGCAAATAAAGGATATACAGCAAAGGACATTATTGAGCAGTGCAGAAAACTGGATGAAGCCGATATCGAATATTATTTCGTATATATGACCGGACTTGTCGGAAAAGATAAAGGATATAAAAATGCTGTCAATTCAGCAAAAGTGTTCAGTAAGGTAAATCCCCGATTTGTCCATGTTGACTCTCTTACACTTTTTGAGGGTACAGAATTATATGATATGGCAAGAGCAGGAACATTTATTCCTGCCGGCGAAAAGGAGCGGTTAGAAGAATTAAAAGTGTTCATTAAAACTCTTCATATTCGTACCCATTTATTTGCAAATACTGTATCAAATTTTTATCCAGTCACAGCATACTTACCGAGAGATAAGGAAAATATATTATCTGAATTACAGTACATCCTTGATACAGTAAGTGAAGAAGAAATGTTAGAGTATCGACGCAATCTAAAATCCTTGGGATAAAGATTTTGAACAATGTCAAAAGATAATTTTATAACAGGAGACTGTTATTTTAAGTGTGTATCAAGAATATTCCGTATTCCCACTGTATGTGGCAGCCTCCTGCTGTATTTAAGACAGTTTTATCAGTGCTTTTATTAGAATACCCAACAATACAATTCCGTCAAACACAAAAAGCACGACTATATTTTGGACATAACCGTGTATAAATAAAACGGTAAAAATTTCCGCTGACAGCATAAGAAAACAAAATGAATTGCTTAAATAATCAGAAACAATTTCATTTATGTGTTGATTATGAAACGCTATTTTCCATCTCAAACAAAATCGAAGACCAAAACGGGCAATAATACAAACGAGAGGATAGAAAAAGATGAAAATTTTTCCCGCTTGACTGCTTACCTGTGTTTTGCTCCATTGTATAGGAATATAATCCGGTAAATTCGGATATACCAAAAGTGCGGTAAAAAGGGACACGCCTGTAATAAGAAGCCAAATTAAAAAGCCTCCCCACAGATAGAAAAAGTTTACGGTATCTACCTTCAAGAGTTGTTTATTTTGCTCCCAGTATTCTGATGTTTCAGGAGTATATGCTGTTATATCCAGACTTTCATAGGAAAGCTCTTTCTCTCTCAATAATTGTTGGCAAATTCTTTTGGAATTCTCGACATCAAGTATATCCGTATCTAAGATTTCTTTTCGTTTTTGAATAATCTTTTTTAATGATTTCTTTCCCTGCATTGCTTGAGAAATATCTTCAATAGAAATCCCTAAAGTACGCAAATAAGCAATTTTTTGAATATCTTCCATATCTTGATTTGTATATTCCCGATATCCGTTTTTCTTATTTCTTTCAGGTGAGATTAACCCTTTTTTTTCGTAAAAGCGAATACTGGAACGATTAAGCCCTGTTTTATCTTCCATTTCTTTTATAGTCATAATATATGCGCCTCTTTTCCAAATTTTTCTTGCTTTCTGTCCTTATCATATAGTATAAACAAGGTTTACAGTCAAGTATTTTTAGAAATACAGCGTAATAAGTATCATTTTTCCATTAAATCTTCCATGGTACAGCCCAATATTTTCGAAAGCCGATATAAAGTCTCTGCGCTTGCCTTGTTAATATTTTTATGTCCTTGTTCGTACATTTGAATAGAGCGTAGAGTAACGCCGGAATTATTTGCTAATTCCTTTTGTGTGAAACCATAAATCATACGAATACGCTTTAAATTTGTTTCCGAAAAAAATTCTGTCATTCGAGAGTCCATAATATCAACAAATTTGCTAATGTCCGCTTCGTGGAGAGTATAATACATTTTCTCTAAGTTCTCATAAGGTACAGCTTTCAATATTTCACTGTATTTTCTATCGGAATACCACTGATAATAAGCGATTGCCCATCCAATCCAATATTCTTTGGTTCGTTCAAAATGAACACATGGCTCTATTTGAAGAGTTTCTCCCTTTGTTTCCGCTATAATTTCTGTAACTATTTCACCCCCGCTTTTTCCCGCAATATAAGAAATCTCACCGTTTTCCATGCGTTCGCTTGCCGAGCTTGCAAGAAATAGCTTTGTAAAATCATTACCGGAAATGTTGCAGACATTCACTGCATAATCAAAGGCATCCCCTAACATAGCCTGTGCTTTACTTAAATACATTTCTTGGTATGCGTAAATCATCATTTTTAATGCCTCCCCTAATAATATCCTGCATATACAGTCCGTCACTTTCTTTTTCAAGCATTTCAATATAAAGTCGGTTAGCTTCATCATTTCTGGATTTACGGGAAACATAATATTGTTCTTTCTCCGCAACTGTAAATCCTTCATATTTTAAATTGGAAAAAGCAAACGGCGATTTGATAACAATTTGTTCACCTAATTTTCCCAATCGCATGGCTTGTGCCAGTTGTTCAACAGTAATCCCATTATTAAGAAAAGACTCTGCATAATCAAAATAAGAGTCATCTGCACGGTAACCAATGATTAAATCAAAGGCATTTACACTGACACTGAAATTCTCTATCAAGTATCGCTTTGCTCGTCCTGCCACAGGATTTTTTATGGAAAATAAACGATGTTCTACCAATATGGCAATCCAATTAAGGATAGTATAAGCAGGGCTGTTCAAATTTAAAATCTTCAAATATTCTGTATTCAATGTATAGCGATTAGAAAATCCATCACGCAATGAGGATACTGCCCATTCTTTCGCGAGTTCTTCACTTTCTGTACAATAAAACCCAAACCCGAAGTCATTGTTTCTTTTCCCTCCGCCAAAAATCGGATTTTCTATGATTTTTTCTGAGCCATGATATATTGTAATTTTTTTCTCCATTCTCGTTACCTCCATTTGTAATTTATAATATCACTAAAGTGATAGTAAATCAATGGACTAAAAAACATAAATCGTATTGACTCTAAGCGATATTTCAAACACACATTATAATGTAAGGTTTATAAAGTAATGAAAATATATCTATAAATTTTCATTTGTTGTTGATATTTCAATACAGAATACGTATAATAAAAGTAAGAAAACAGGGAGGTGTCATATATGGCAAATGTAATGGATTGCTTAGTGCCAATTTCTTTATTTAATAAAGGACAGGCAACGAAGATTTTTAACAGATTAAAGGAAACAAAGGAGCTATTTGTATTAAAAAATAATCAACCTTCTGCTGTTATTTTATCACCTGAAGAATATACACGACTAACTGAAATTGAAGAAAACTACACCTTACTATTAGAAGCGACAAGTCGTTTAGAAGCAAATGGAGATAAACCGGGAATTCCCATGGAAACTGTCATAAAAGAACTGGGCTTTGACGCCAAAGAATTAGAAAAACTGGAGGATGTAGATATCGAATGACTTGGTGTATAGAGTTTTTGGAACAAGTATATCGAGAAGCTGCTAAACGGAGAGAAAAATATGAATTATAAAAAATCCCGCTAGACGGATGACGTATTCTTTATCCTATGCTATAATGATATCTTTAATAGAATTAAAATTATGGAGAATATCTATGAGTCAGGGAACGGAATTTTTAACACTTATTAACGAAAAACTGAAACATAAAATTCAAGAGGTCAACCACACTCTTTCGGAAGGGCAAAAAGAAATCGAAAGTATGCACACCTATTACTGGGATAATTATACAGAGATGGACCAATATGGATACGAAAATTTTGATAACCAGCAGGCGCTTTTTCAGCAGGTAAATGCTAATCAAGAACAATTTATTTACCGTCAACGGTTAGAAAAAATGACAGACTCTCCTTTTTTTGGGAGAGTTGATTTCTGTTATGAAGGAGAAGATGAACCGGAGCAGTTTTACATCGGAATTGGGAACTTTTCTGAAAAAACAGGGCATGTTCCTTTGATTTATGACTGGAGAGCCCCTGTAAGCGGTTTGTTTTATGACTATGACAAAGGCGCTGCCAGCTATACTGCACCGGCAGGTGTTTTACACGGAGAGATCACTTCTAAATGGCAATATAAAATTCGCCGTGGAAAGATGATTTATGAATTTGAAAGTGATGTAAAAATAGATGATGATATCTTAAAAGCAGAATTAGGCAGTAACGGAGACGTACAGCTTAAAAATATTGTACGAACCATTCAGAAAGAACAAAATGCCATTATCCGCAATACAAAAGATAAAATTATGGTTATTCAGGGAGCGGCAGGAAGCGGGAAGACTTCTGTGGCGCTTCATCGGATTGCCTATCTTTTGTATCATGACAGGGAACATTTAAAATCTTCGAATATTCTGGTTTTATCTCCCAACAGCGTTTTTTCTGATTATATTTCTCATATTCTTCCTGAACTGGGAGAAGAAAATATTCAGGAAATGAGTTTTGATTTATATGCTTATAAGGAATTAAAACCGTTTGTATATGACTGCGAAGACCGCTATCATCAGATTGAAAGAGAGCTTGCGTATTCGAACGAAAAGCAGATAAAACGGATGCGCTGGAAGCAGTCAAAAGAGTTTCTGGATGAAGCCGAAGCTTTTCTTTTGGAATTAGAAGACGAGCTTATGAATTTCCGCGCTGTGGAATACAGAGGTTTTGAGAAAACAGAACAGGAAATTTTGAATTTGTTTTATTTTAAATTTCAGGATATTCCTCTGCTTTCCAGAATGGAAGCAGTGCTGGAATATTTTATAGACGAATACGAAACCTTAAAAGACTGTACCTTACCGGAAGAAGAACGGGATATGCTCTATGGGAAATTCATGAAAATGTATGAAACAAAAGATTTATACGTTTTATACAGCCGTTTTTTAAAGCGCACAGGATTAAAAGCTCTGCCTCATTGTTCTTATGAAAAAAGACTGCTGCCTTATGAAGATGTATATCCCCTGCTGTACTTCAAATATCGCCTGTTTACTTCTGCACAGCAAAAAACCGTAAAACATCTGGTAATTGATGAAATGCAGGATTATTCTTATTTGCAGTATATTATCTTAAAGGAACTGTTTCATTGTCCCATGACAATTTTAGGAGACAAGGCACAGACCATGGAAGCAGAAGTACAGGATGTATTAGAATTTTTGCCGGAGATTTACGGAAAGCAGATACGTGTGATTTACATGAATAAAAGCTACCGCAATACCGTGGAAATTGCATCTTATGCCAATAAAATTACCAATGTGCAGGGAATAGAATTATTTGAGCGTCATGGAAAGCCCGTAGAAGAAAAGACATTTTCTGTTATGACAGAAGCATTAGACGAAGCGCTGAAAGATTTAAAGCTTCAGGAAAACGAATATGAAACGGCGGCTGTGATTACCACCACAGAGGAAGAGGCTGTCTTTGCCTATCAGTATTTAAAAGAAAAATTTCCTCAGACTTTTTATATTGATAAAGACAGCTCTGTATTTCAAAAAGGACTTACCGTCACGACTTTTTATCTGGCAAAAGGTTTGGAATTTGATCAGGTGTTTGGAATTTCCGAAAAAAGAAATACGCCTCTTCTGAAACAGGCAAGGTATATCTGTGCCACCAGAGCGCTGCACGAGCTGTATATGTACCAATTAGAGGAGGAAAGCCATGATAAGAGAGCTTGATTTATCTGAAATTTCTGATGGAAAGCGATATGGACATAAGGATATGGTAAAAGCCGGATGCAATGATTGCAAAGGCTGTTCAAAATGCTGTCAGGGTATGGGACATTCCATTGTTTTAGACCCTTATGATGTGTACCTTCTGTGCAAAAACTTAAAACAGAGTTTTGAAGAATTGTTATCCTATGCGGTAGAATTACAGGTGGCAGAGGGAATTATCCTTCCTAATCTGAAAATGGCCGGAGGAAAAGAAGCATGCAGCTTTTTAAATGAGCAGGGCAGGTGCTCCATTCACGGATTTCGCCCGGGCTTTTGCCGTATGTTTCCTCTTGGGAGAATTTATGAAGACAATGGTTTTCAATATTTCCTTCAGACAAAGGAATGTCCTCAAGAACCAAAGACAAAGGTAAAAATCCAGAAATGGCTGGGAATAAACGATATCCGAAAATATGAAGCTTTTGTCAAAGACTGGCATTATTTCTTAAAGCAAATGCAGGAGCGTTTAGAAAACGCACAAGACGAAACCTTGTCAAAACAGTTTTCCGTTCAACTTTTACAGCTTTTCTATCTGATGCCTTATGATGAAGAGCAGGAGTTTTATGCACAGTTTTATCTTAGGCTGGAAGAAATGAAAAAGAAATTTTCGTAATAGAAAAAGGAGATAGACCGAGCAAATTCGATTTATCTCCTTCTTTTTATGCTTCTTCGCTTTCGTTTTTTCTACCTTTAAAAATCTTATGTCTGAAAAACAGCACAATCGCCAATAGCACAATGCCAATAGAAATAAACTGTGAGGTGGAAAGCATTCCAACAGTTCCTCTGTCATCACTCCTTAAACATTCTACCAAAAATCTGCCAATTCCATAAAGCAGCATATAGAGAATACCCACATTGCCCGCTTTTTTATTGCGCTTGTTGTAGAAAAGCAGAATGCCTGCAATGGCAAAATCTCCGACAGAAGAAATCAGCTGTGTGGGAATTAAGGGTACGCCTGCCGGTGCAAAGCTTCCTTCCGGAAAGGTTACGCCCCAAAAGGCATCTGTGGGTCTGCCGTAACAGCAGCCTGCGAGAAAGCAGCCAATTCGACCAAAGCCCTGTGCCACAGCAATGGAAGGGGCTAATAAATCAAAGTATTCCCAGCAAGGCAGTTTCTTTATACGGCAGTAAAGTACACCTGCCAAAGCCCCTACAATAATACCTCCGTAAACTACAAATCCTTCTGAGCCCAGCACATCCATAGGATTTTCCAGAAAACGGTCAAATTCTACAAAAACATATAAAAGCTTTGCTCCCACAAATCCGCTTAAAATACCGAAAATAGCAATGTCCAGAACAGCCTCGTCTTTATAGCCGTATTTTCTTGCACGATACATGCCCATGAAAACACAGACTAAAATACCTAAAGCAATCATTAAGCCATAGCTGTGTATGGTCAAAGGTCCTATGGAAAATAAATCATTTTTCATTTTTGCATCTCACTTTCTTATATCATTTTTCATTCGTTTTATCATTATAACATCTTTTTTGAAAAAAATCATTATTCTCTTTTTTTCCTTTCCGCCAAATGTTAGAATAGGAGAAGAATATCAGATAGAAAGCAGCAGGTTTATTTTATGAAAATATTACACACCGCAGACTGGCATATCGGAAAACTTCTGGAAGGAAAAAGCAGGCTGGAGGAACAACGGATTGTTTTAGAGCAGTTTGTTTCCATTGCAGACAAAACAGATGCAGATGTTGTTTGTATTGCCGGAGATGTGTTTGACAACGGGCATCCTTCTGCCAAAGCAGAGATGCTCTTATACCATACCTTAAAAGAATTAAGCAGACAGGGACAGCGTCTGGTTATTTTAATTGCAGGAAACCATGACCAGCCCTCCCGTCTGGAAGCCATTGTTCCTCTTGCCAGAGAACATGGCATTATCATTTACGGGACACCGAAAACCAAAATCCCTTCCGGTAAATACGGAAATTTTGAAATTGAGTCTTTAGAAGAGGGTGTGTTTTCTTTTTCCCATAAGGGGGAGAAAGCAGTGTTTGCCTGTGTTCCCTATGTCAGTGAAAAAACTTTAAATGAGGTTTTATATCAGGAAGAAGACAGCGATGAAAAGCGGGCAGCAGATTACGCAAAAAAAATAGGCGAATTGTTTCAAAAGAAAGCAGATTGGTATGAAGAGGATACCATAAATGTGCTGATAAGCCATGTTTTTACTCTGGGCTGCAAAAAAGACGGCTCTGAACAGGGAATGATGCTGGGAAACAGCTATTTGCTGCCACCGGAAATCTTTCCCCAAAAAGCGCAGTATGTAGCTTTAGGGCACGTACACAGACCGCAAAAGGTAGTGGGAAGCCACGGCAAAATTCGATACAGCGGTTCCCCTCTGCCTTATCGCTTGCAGGAAACCGTCATTGCAAAGCAATGTTCCTTGGTCACTTTGCATCCGCAAAAAGAAGCTGTGGTAGAGGACTTTTATTTTGACAATCCAAAGCCTATTGAAAAGTGGATTTGTAAAAGCTATGACGAAGCGTTAAAAAAATGTGAGGAGAACCAAAATCGCCCCTGTTATGTATATCTGCAAATTTACACAGATACTTACATTCGGGAAGAACAATTAAAGGAATTAAAAAGCAGGAAAGAAGATATTTTAGAAGTTATTCCTGTTTTTCCCGAAACAGAAACGCAAAAAACAGGAACTATTTTTACGGAAAAAAGCTTCTTAGAGCTGTTTCTGGATTATTATCAGGAAAAGAAAGGTATTTTACCGGAAGATGAAATCGTAGAAACCTTACAGGAAATTTTGACAAAGGAGGACGAAAATGAAGCCGATTTCCATGAAAATGAAGGGATTAAATAGCTTTTTAGAGGTTCAGGAAATCGATTTTGAGAAACTGACCTCTCAGGGACTCTTTGGGATTTTCGGCCCTACGGGAAGTGGCAAAACCAGTATTTTAGACGGTATGACACTGGCTCTTTACGGCACTACTTCCAGAAACAGTACCAATTACATTAACGTAAATACGGACAAAGCTTTTGTAGAATATATTTTTTCCATACAGGAAAAGCAGCAGCATAAATATCTGGTAGCCCGAAGCTTTAAAAGAACAAAAGACGGCGGTATTCGCAGTGACAGCGCAAAATTTGCGGATATTACCGAAGAAGAACCTGTGATTTTAGCAGACCGTGTGGGAACGGTAAACGCCAAATGTCAGGAAATTCTGGGACTTTCCAAAGATGATTTTTTCCGTACCGTTGTGCTGCCTCAGGGAAAATTTTCTGAGTTTTTAAAGCTGGAAGGCATGGAAAGAAATAAAATGCTGGAACGGCTTTTTCATTTGGAAAAATACGGCGAACGACTGGCTTTTCTGGTAAAAGAACAGGCGGGGCAGTGGGAAGGAAAACGCAGAGAACAGGAGGGTGCTCTTTCCCGTTATGAAGCTGTTACAACAGAGGCAATTCAAGCTTTGGAACAAAAAGAAACAGAATTAGAAAAAAATCTGGCAAAAAAAGAAGCAGCCTTGAAAAAAATGCGGAAAAATCTGGAGGACAGCAAAGGGCAAATTTTATTGTGGAAAGAATATGATGCGGTCTGCGAAAAGGAAAATTCCCTTACAAAAGAGCAGGATGATATCGCTGCTTTACAGGAAAATTTGAAAAAAGCAGAAATTGCCAATGCAATATTCCCTTATTTCTCCGACTATCAGGAAAGTATTGCCAAAGAAAAAAGCCACACGCAAAAAGCTGCCGCTCTTACAGAACTTTGGACAGAAAAAAGAAAGTCATTTATCTCTACACAGCTAGAGCTTCAAAAAGCAGAAGAACGAAAACAAGAGCAAAAGCCTGTCCTTGAGCAGATGCGAAACAATCTTTTGGAGGCAGTAAAGCTTGCAGAAGAACGAGATATACAGAAAAACCGTTTCCATACGCAGAAAAAGAACAGGGAAGAAATAACAGAAAAGCTGCTGGATGCACAGGAAAAAATGAAAACTTTAGTACAGGATATTGACGCAAGAAAATTACAGAAAACCGCTATGCAGCAGGAAATTGTAAAAACGACAATATCGGCAGAAATTCAGCAGATAATTATGGACGGTTTTCAAAAAACTGAACGGTTAAACCAACAAAAATGCCGAAGATCAGCCCTAGAAGAAGGGCTTAAAGAAGATATAAAAAATATCCGTAGCAAAGAAAGAGAAAAGCAAGAACTGTTACAGCGTTTAAAAGAAAAAGACGCAGAGAAAGCAGAATATCTTCAAAATGCTTGGGAAAATCAAAAAAAGAAATGTGCAAAATTATCTGCGGAAATAGAAAAAGCTCAGGCAAGCCAAATAGAAATACAGCGAAAAAAAGAAGCGCAGGAACAGCTTTATATGGAAAATGTGGCTGCTATTCTGGCAGCTTCTTTGGAAGATGGCATGCCCTGTCCTGTATGCGGAAGCATTCATCATGAAAAGCCACAAACACTCCGGCAAAAAGAAGATATTCAGGCATTGCAAAAACAAAAGGAAGCCTTGGAAGAAGAAATACAAGCTATTCATGAAACCCTTGCAGGCTTAAGGACACAGTTGCAGCAGGAGCAGCAGGTAACTTTTGAAAATCTTCCAATCAGTCCCAAACTTACCGAAGAACTGCAAAAGCTCCAAACAGAAGCGGCAAAAAAAGAAACTGAAATCAATGGGCTGCAAAAACGTTACACAGAGAGAAAACAGGAATGGGAAGCAGAAAATAAAGAAATTCTTCAAAAAGAAAAAGAACTGGAAATACAAAAACAATCAGCAATGGTTGAAGATTTTCAAATCGCTTATGAAGCTTTACAGAAAAAGAACAGAAAAAGAGAAGAACTGCAAAAGCTGCTGGAAACCTTAGAGCAAAAATTGGATGCCCGCATAAAAAATCGGGAAAAAGGAGAGGGCATCATCCAGGAGCTAAAAGCCCAACAGACAGAAGCATCCTTTCTGCAAAAGCAAGCAGAAGAAAAGCTGCTGGAAATCAAAGAAAATATTTTAGAAAAAGCTCAAACAGAAGAAAATATTTTAGAAAAATTAAAAGAAACCGAAGCGTTTATTGCTGCCTTAGAGAAACAATATGAAACTTCAAAAGCTCTTTTTGAGCAAGCATCCACAGAAGAACAAGAAGCTGCCCGACAATTAGCTGCCGTAAAGGCGCTTGCAGAAGCTTCCCAAAAAGACAGCATACAAAAATATGCACTTTTACAAGAAAAAATGAAAAGCTGTTCTGTTACAGAAGAAATTTACATTGCAAAATATCATACGGAAGAACAAAAATTGTCTCAGATGAGAGAAAAGCTTGAAAATTTCCAAAAGGAAAAAATCCGTGTACAGGAACAGCTTTTGCAAATTAAGAAAAAGCTCAAAAGCAAGCGTATGGAGCAAGGGGAATTTGCTCTGCTGGAAAAAGAAGTACAGACACTGGAAACCGAAACAACCGAGGAAAACAAAAGCTTTGGTGCAGTGCGAAAAGAGCTGGAACAGATGAAAACAGCATGGAAGGAAAAAGAAAAGGTCTGTGTCCTTCTGGAAAAAATTCACCATAAGCTGGACATTCTCTCTGAACTGGAAGGACTATTTCGAGGAAAGCGTTTTGTGGAATATATTTCCCGTTATTACCTAGAGCACATTGCACGAGAAGCCGATGCCGGCTTAAAAGAAATGACAGGCAATACTTATGGACTGGAGATTGATGAAAATACCGCTTTTATTATCCGTGATTACAAAAACGGCGGTGCGTCACGACCTGCCTCCACCCTGTCCGGAGGAGAGACCTTTATGGCTTCTTTGGCTCTTGCCCTTGCTTTATCTTCCCAAATTCAGATGAAGGGAGCAGCCCCATTGGAGCTGTTTTTCTTAGATGAAGGCTTTGGGACTTTAGATGAAAACTGTCTGGAGGTCGTAATGGAGGCTCTGGAAAAAATAAGAAATAAAAAGCGCAGCGTCGGTGTGATTACCCACGTAGAGGAAATTAAAAACCGTATCCCTGTTCATCTTCTCATTGAGCCTGCAAAAGCAGGAGAAGGGGGCAGTAAAATTTCCATAGAAGAATTATAAAATCAAAAGAAGAAGGAGTAAAACACATGATTTCTCATGAAGAATTAGAAGAATTTATTTGTCAGTTTCCCGTATATCAATATGCTTTTTTTAGTCCCAAGGAAATTGATTTTTCCTTTCGTGTGCGATGGATTTGCGAAAAAGAATGTGAGCGCTATAACTCCACATGGGCATGTCCCCCTGCCGTAGGCACAGTGGAAGAATGCAGGAAGCGCTGTCTTGATTATAAAGAATGTTTTCTGTTTTCCACTATTGCAGAGGTATCCGATGTCATCAATTTTAAGGAAACACTGGCTACCAGAAAGGAGCACGAAAAAATCACAGCAGCCATAGAAGCCTTTGTTCGTGAAAAGGGCACAGACTGTATGGCGCTTTCTACGGAGTCCTGTGATATTTGCGAGGTCTGCACCTATCCTAATGCTCCCTGTCGTTTTCCGCAGAAAATGCACCCCTGCGTGGAAAGTCACGGAATTATTGTCTGCGAGCTGGCTGAAAAATACAACATGGAATTTACTTTAAGTGCAAATCAGATTTTGTGGTTCGGTATTCTTTTTCTGAAATAGCCGCATGATTTTCTGTCCCATTTCATAAGTTAGAATAAGAACTTATGCAGGAGGCTTTTGGTGAAAAGAAAACTGGGAGATTTTTCAGAAAAATTAGGAGACTCCTTACAAATTCCAAAAGATTTAGCTTATAAAGAGGCAGTTCTTACACTCACAGGTTCTCGTGAGCTGTATATTGAAAATTATAAATGTATACGTCAATATCAGGACACTTGTATTATACTTCTTTCAAAGAGAAATAAAATTCAGATTGAGGGGAAAAATCTCCTTATTCTTTATTACACAGATGTGGAAATGAAAATAAGCGGAACTATCAATAAAATTTTGTTCTTATAAGGAGGCTGTGTGTGCAGGATTGGAGTCATTATGGGAAAGGATATGTACGAATAAAAGCCTATACTCAAAGTCCGGAGCGATTTTTAAATTTATGTGCGTATCATAAAATCACCGTATGGAATTTGGTAAATAAAAACGATATTTATGAGATGAATATCAGTATTCCTGACTTTTTTCGTCTGAAAAATATCTGCAAAAAAACAGGTACAAGAGTTCTGATTACAGGAAAATATGGACTGCCTTTCTTTTTTTATCGAAATAAAAAGAGGAAGGCATTTTTCATCGGTATTTTTCTAAGCTTTCTGATTATGTTTTTTCTGTCCGGCTATATCTGGAATATTCATGTAGAAGGAAATATACATAACAGTACCCAAAGCATTTTAGGGTATCTGGAAGAAATTGACGTGTGTCACGGAACAGCGAAAAAAGATTTAAACTGTGCTGTAATTGCAGAAAAATTAAGAGGAGAGTTTCCAAACATCACTTGGGTTTCCGCAAAAATCACAGGAAGCCGTCTGTTTTTGGAAATCAAAGAAAACGACAATATTTACAAGGAAAAAATACCGGAAAAGGGCGCTTACGACTTGATATCGGATAAAACAGGAAAGATTGTTTCTATGGTTACCAGAAAAGGAACTCCTATGAAAAAGGCGGGAGAGCTTTGTCAAAAGGGTGAGCTTTTGGTAAGCGGACGTCTGGATATTTTAAATGACAGCAAGGAAGTGGAAAAGTATGAATATACAGATGCAGATGCAGACATTTATGTAGAATATCCGTTAGAATATTATCAGCAATTCTCTATGACATATCAAAAGCCGGTGTACACAGGAAAGCAGAGAAAGGGGTATCTTCTGCAAGTGGGGGACTATTATTTTGATTTCAAGAGAAAATCTTCATGGGAAACCTTTGATACTACCACAAATTTAAAACAACTGCGTCTTACGGAAAACTTTAAGCTTCCTATTTTTTATGGAACCAGCACCGACTATGAATATGAAACACAGAAGTTTGTCTATACTGAAAAAGAGGCAAAGGAAAAAGTACAGCGTCATTTACAGGTACTTTTGAAAAGTTTAGAGGAAAAAGGGGTTCAAATATCCGAAAATCATGTTAAAATAAACATGCAAAAAAATGTCTGCACAGCCAGCGGAACACTTTTGGCTGTTGAAAAAACAGGGAAGAAAGTTCCCACAGACATTCTTCCGCAGCAAACAGAAAGGAATTTTGACATTAATGAGTAATATTTGTGAAGAAAAAATAGAATTGCCCGCAGAGCACGAGAGGAATGTATTCGGGCAGTTTGACGAGCACATGAAAAAAATAGAGAAGACACTGGGGGTTACGGTTATCTCCAGAGACGGGCAGCTTCGTATTTTAGGTCCTATGACAGCCTGCCAACAGGCAGTGAAAATCATACAGGAATTTCTGACGCTGTCTCAAAAAGGAAATACCATTACCCAGCAGAACGTAAATTATGCGCTGGCTCTTGCGGCCGAAGAAAAAACTTCTGTAATTACAGAAATAGATAAGGAATGTATTTGCCATACCTTAAACGGACGTCCCATTAAACCGAAAACCTTGGGGCAAAAGGCGTATATCGATGCAATCCGTAAAGAAATGATTGTCTTCGGTCTTGGTCCTGCGGGAACAGGAAAGACCTACCTTGCTATGGCAATGGCAATCACCGCATTTAAAAACGATGAGGTAGGCAGAATTATTTTGACAAGACCTGCCATTGAAGCAGGGGAAAAGCTGGGATTTCTTCCCGGAGATTTGCAAAGTAAAATTGATCCATATCTTCGACCTTTATACGATGCCCTTTATGAAATCATGGGAGCGGAAAGCTTTGCAAAAAATATGGAAAAGGGCTTGATTGAAGTAGCGCCCCTTGCCTATATGAGAGGTCGAACACTGGATAATGCCTTTATTATCTTAGACGAGGCTCAGAACACCACACCTGCCCAGATGAAAATGTTCCTTACCCGTATTGGATTTGGCTCAAAAGTTATTGTCACCGGAGACCTTTCCCAAAAGGATTTACCTTCCGGCGCTAAATCAGGTCTGGACGTTGCCCTTCACGTACTGAAAAAAGTAGAGGACATTGCCTTTTGCGAATTAACCAACAAGGATGTGGTACGTCATCCACTGGTGCAGAAAATTGTGCAGGCTTATGACGCTTACGAGAAAAAAGAAGCAAACGAAAAAAGAGAAAAGAAGCCTCGCAAAGACAGGAGGAAAGAACGATGACACTGAATTTAGAAATGGAATATGAAGGAACTTTGGATTTTGATTACGAGGAACTGGCAAAAAAAGTAATGGAAGCTGCCCTTGACTATGAAGGCTGCCCCTATGAAACAGAAATTAACCTTGTTTTAACCGGAAACGAGGAAATTCAGCAGACAAACAGAGAATTTCGAAATATTGACCGTGTGACAGACGTTCTTTCTTTTCCCATGCTGGATTTTACAACTCCTGCGGATTTCTCTTTCGCAGAGGAAGATGATACCTGTTTTCATCCGGAAAGCGGAGAATTGATTTTAGGCGATATTATGATTTGTATTCCCAGAATGCAGGAGCAGGCAGAAAGCTACGGGCATGGGCAGATACGAGAATTTGCCTTTTTAATTGCTCACAGCATGCTGCATCTGATGGGCTACGACCATATGGAGCCTGAGGAAGCAAAAGAAATGGAAAGAAAGCAGGAAGAAATTCTGGAAAACCTTGGAATTACCCGCTAAGAAAAGTGAATAGAACAGGAAATTTAGCCGATACTATAAGTATTCAAAATAAGGAGGTTCTTATGAAAAGAATAATCTATGGTGTCGGCTGTTTTCTTATTGTGCTTTTCTTTACTGTGGGTTTTCTGATTACTTATCAGATTACGGATTTAAAAGACAGGATTTATGCTTTAGAGGAAACCAATGCCTCTGCAAAGCAGCAGGCTTCCGTGCCTGCCGTCAATTATAAAAACAAGACCTTTGTTCTGGAACACTATCAGAATGGTATCCTGCAAAAGGACTCTTTTAAGCTTCATTCCTACGGAACAGATAAAGTGGTTTTCAGACAGGAGGAAGCTCCTGCAAAACAAGCAGGCTACCAGCTTCAGGTAGAGGAGGGGTATATCGTTGTATATGAAAACTCTCAAAATCAGGTTTTTGAATATACCGACATTCCGCTGGAAGCTCTGCCACAAGAACTGCAAAGTGAAGTTTTACTGGGAAAGCAGGTGGAAACCATTGACGAGCTTTACAACTTTTTGGAGAATTATTCCAGCTAAAATACACCAAAATCCCCTTCTGGACTTATAGACAAAAATAGTGTAATATAAAATGATGTGAAAATGAACCAAAGAGGGAAAATACATGAATATCAGAGAAAAATTAAAAGATAAAAAAAGGATTGTAATCAAAATCGGTTCTTCATCACTGACCCATAAAGAAACCGGACGACTGGATTTGATTAAACTGGAAATACTGGTTCGGGAGCTGGCAGACTTACACAATCAGGGGAAGGAAGTCATTGTGGTGTCTTCCGGCGCCATTGCCGTAGGTCGTGCTGCCATGGGCTTACAGGAAAAGCCTTCCCGTCTTTCTGAAAAACAGGCATGTGCAGCCATCGGACAGGCAAGGCTGATGATGATTTATCAGAAGCTGTTTGCAGAATACAGCCAGACAGCAGCACAGGTATTGATTACCAAATACACCATGGTAAATGATATTACCAGAGAAAATGCCAGAAATACTTTTCAAAGTCTTCTGGATATGGGGGCAATCCCTGTTGTAAATGAAAACGACACAGTTTCCACGGATGAAATTGAATTTGTCAATACCTTCGGTGACAATGATACGCTTTCTGCTTTAGTTGCCGCTTTGGTCGATGCAGATATGCTTATTCTGCTCTCTGACATTGACGGACTGTTTACCGACGACCCCAATGTCAACCCAAATGCAGAGTTTATTGATGTGGTAGAAAAACTGGATGACCATTTAATGAAAATGGGAAAAGGCTCTACCGGCAGCAAGGTGGGAACAGGAGGAATGGCAACCAAGCTTTCCGCTGCCCGAATTGCAACCGGGGCAGGAGCAGACATGGTCATTGCCAATGGCTCAGACTTTCATGTCATACATAAAATTATGCAGGGCAGAAAACACGGAACACTTTTTCTGGCAGATAAGAAAGAACAGGATATTTTACAGGAATTATTTGAAAATTTATAAAAAAGGAGAGGATGAACGAACATGGATCAAAATACCATTAACCGCATTAACGAACTGGCAAGAAAATCAAAGGGAGAAGGTCTGACACCGGAAGAAAAAGAAGAGCAGAGAAAACTTCGTGCCGAATATATTGCGGCAATCCGCATGAATATGCGTGCACAGTTAGATAATATTGACATTCAGGAAAAAGATGGAACGATTATCAATTTAGGTGAGAAATATGGCAGAAAAAAAGGAAATTAGAAAATATATTTTCGGAAGACGAAAAGAATTTACTCAGCAGGAAGCAGAAAAATGCAGCGAAAAAATCTGTGAAACTCTTATCTCTCTTCCGGAGTTTCAGGAAGCAGACTGTATCTACGCTTATGTAGACTACAATAAAGAAGTCGTTACAAGAGGCATGATTGAAGCTGCATGGAAAGCCGGGAAACGAGTGGCCGTTCCAAAAGTAACCGGCGCTCATGAAATGAAATATTATTATCTGGAAAGCTTTGAGCAGTTAGAACCGGGGTATTTCCAGATACCGGAGCCTGCATGGGGAGAAGAAGCAAAAGATGAGGATGCTTTTTTAATTGTTCCCGGCGTTGCCTTTGACGAAAACCGTCACAGAGCCGGTTATGGACAGGGTTTTTATGACCGCTATTTGTCCGTACATAGAAAACACAAAACAGCAGCCGTAGCTTTTGACTTCCAGATTGTAGAAGAAGTACCTGCGGAAGCTACGGATATTTTTCCCGACAAAGTAATTACAGAAACAAGAATAATCAATTAAAGGATGAATTTAATGGAAAATACAACACTTTTATTTAATGATGAAATGGAAAACATAATTGACGCTATGGATTTAAGTCAGGAAGCTCCCGTGGAAGAACCTCAGCGTCAGTATTGGTTTATGAAAAAAGCACGTCAACTTGTAAAAGAACAGTCTGAAAAACTGGGAAGACCGCTTACTGCCAATATTACGACTTTCGGCTGCCAGATGAATGCCAGAGACTCTGAAAAACTGGTAGGAATTTTAGAACGCATCGGCTATGTGGAGGTTCCTGACGAAAACGCAGATTTCGTAATTTACAACACCTGTACTGTAAGAGAAAATGCAAATCTCCGTGTATACGGACGACTGGGGTATCTTCACAGTCTGAAAAAGAAAAATCCGCACATGATGATTGGCTTATGCGGCTGTATGATGCAGGAGCCGCAGGTAGTGGAAAAGCTGAAAAAAAGCTATTCCTTTGTCAATCTGATTTTCGGTACCCATAATATTTATAAATTCGCAGAGTTAGTGGTTTCTTCTCTGCATTCTGACCGTATGATTATTGATATCTGGAAAGACACAGACAAAATCGTGGAAGACCTTCCGGTAGAACGAAAATATCCATTCAAATCCGGTGTCAATATTATGTTTGGCTGCAACAACTTTTGCAGCTATTGTATTGTGCCTTATGTACGAGGCAGAGAACGCAGCAGAAATCCAAAAGATATCGTAAGAGAAATTGAACGTCTGGTAAAAGACGGCGTTGTGGAAGTTATGCTTTTAGGACAGAATGTAAATTCCTACGGAAAGAATTTAGACGAGCCAATGACCTTTGCCCAGCTTCTTACAGAAATCGAAAAAATCGAAGGTCTTAAACGCATTCGTTTCATGACTTCTCATCCAAAAGACTTATCAGACGAGCTCATTGAGGTTATGAAAAACAGCAAAAAAATCTGTAAGCATCTCCACCTTCCTTTACAGTCAGGAAGCAGCGATATCTTGCAGAAGATGAACCGCAGATATGACAAGGAAAAATACTTAAATCTGGTAGAAAAAATCAGAACAGCTATTCCTGATATTTCTCTTACCACAGATATTATTGTAGGATTTCCGGGAGAAACAGAAGAAGATTTTCTGGAAACCGTTGACGTAGTAAAGAAGGTTCGCTATGACAGCGCCTTTACCTTTATTTATTCCAAACGTACGGGAACGCCTGCAGCCGTTATGGAAAATCAAGTTCCGGAGGACGTGGTAAAAGACCGTTTTAACCGCCTTCTGGAAACCGTACAGACCATTGGCAGAGAAATGTCTGCAAGAGACACCGGAAAGGTTATGGAGGTTCTGGTAGAAGAACAGAACAGTCAGGACAAGCATTTGATGACAGGACGTCTTTCTAATAATCTGCTGGTACATTTTGAGGGAGATACTTCCTTAATCGGACAGCTCTGTCAGGTACGTTTAGATGAATGCCGTGGCTTTTATTATATGGGAACGAAAGTAGGATAAAAAGAAACAATACCATCTTAAAGAAGTAAGGATACTCCCTACCTCCATTTTTAATGTGAGATATGGAATATCCTTATTTTTGTAGAACAAAAGGCGTTTCCTTGTAATTGCAACTGATATTTCATGTGTTATTAGGAATTGACAGATAATATACATTTTTCCAAAATATAATCTTTAAATGCAAAGAAAAATATGTTATTATATAAATGAAAAACAACAAAAAATATGTCTAAGAAAGATATAGAAAGCTTTAAAATCTAAAGCAAATGGTTGTAGGAGGTGACACGCATGAAAAAATTTATTGGCATAGTTGGCATCGGACTTATATGTTGCCTGGTATTTGTTATTTTGTGGAGAGGAAAAAATCCTGAAAGAAATGGGGAAGATTTTACTCCAATAAAAGAAGAGAACGTTGTCGGAGAACTGTATGTTCCAGAAGGCTATGTTTATAACGGTGGTGAAAGTTTTATAGAGCGATATGTGTTTGAGTATAACGGATATGAGACAACTGATAAGATTGTTTATGATAAAGAAGATGGAAAATACATAATTAGAAGAAATGTGATTGACAAAAGCCGCTTGACAGAAATTAATTTTACTGAAGTTAAAAAAAATAGTAATGCGTTTAACACAAATTATTCTGACAAACATTATGAAGATTATTTTGATGTAATTACAATGGTAGAAAATACTCCTACAGTTGTCAGAGTTTGTTCCTATATTGATGCTAATGGCTGTTTAGACTATGATTGTATTGATTTACAGAATAACCAAGATATAACAGAAAAAGTTGATTTGTGGGAAGATATCATGTAGATAATTTGATGAACAGTTAAGAATTATTACAAAAAATTCTAAAACAAAGGATTGTAGGAGGTGACACACATGAAAAAGTTTATTGGCATAGTTGGTATTGGACTTATATGTTGTTTGATAGTTGTTATCTTATGGAAAGGAAAAAATCCGGAGAGAAACCAAGAAGAAATAGATGAGCAATATCAGTATGAACCATATGAAGCGTATGAAAATACCCCGTTTTCCCAAGCTGAAAAAGATCCAAACGGAAACTGGGTGCAAGCAGATGAAGGTTGGCGTTATCAGTATGAAGACGGAGCGTTTGCCACAGATACATGGGTATTTCTGGATTTTGAAATGTATCATTTTGACAAAGACGGTTTGATGCAGACTGGCTGGATTGAAGTAAACGGAAATGATTATTATTTAAATGAAGACGGAGTAATGTTGCGTGATGTATTTACCGAAGATGGACGTTATTTAAACGGAGATGGAATTCGAACAGACGATGAACTTATGGTGGGAGAGGGAATTACTTATATGGTTGATGCGGATCCAAGAGGGCAGGACTCTGGTTGGGATATGTATTATCATGATATTCTTACATTTAATCATTATGAATTACATGAAGGAAAAGTTTTTGAGAGATGGGAAAATAATTTAACACCAGAAATGTTATATAAGATTGATATAGAGGACGTTGAGAAGAATAGTATCATTCTGAATTATAAGAATTATAAGGATGGGTATTGTTCACAACAGAGATATATAGATTATGATGCGGAAAAGAAAAAAGCGATTGTAATAGGAGAGTACGAAAAAGTTGTAGACCAGATAGTAGAAGAAAATGTTGGTATCTCTGGTGGAACAGCGTTAATCAAACGATATAATCTGGAAACAGGGGAATTAATCGAAGAAACTGAAGAACAATTAAAATAATTAAAATTAAGAATTTTCAGGTGGGTTAGCTAAATCCACCTGAAATTATGTACCATAGTTTTTTATATTATCAATTAGAAGTTGACTACTTGAAAATGTTTAGTGAAAAAAAATCAGATAGACTTTCAAACTCATCAAAAAATAAGAAGGATACCAATACAATTTGTTTTGTCTTGAATAATATTCCTAAATTTGATAAGATGTTAACCGAATATAAGAATATGATAAGTATCCTTGTTTCTTAGATATGGAAATAAGGATATTATGATATGGAAAAATTTTTAAAAGGAAAAAATATAGGAAAATACATGGGAATTTCAATAAAAGACGTAAATATTGCATCAATTTCACCGATGATGCAGCATTATGTAAAAACCAAAGAAGAATATAAGGACTGTATCTTATTCTACCGCTTAGGGGACTTCTACGAAATGTTTTTCGAGGACGCAGAAATCGTGTCCAAAGAATTGGAGCTTACCTTAACGGGAAAGGACTGCGGTATGTCAGAGCGTGCGCCTATGTGCGGAATACCTTTTCATGCGGCAGAGGTCTATTTAAACCGTTTAATCAGCAAAGGATATAAAGTAGCAATCTGCGAACAGATGGAAGATCCCAAACAGACAAAAGGGATTGTCAGAAGAGAGGTTATCCGTGTGGTAACACCGGGAACTACATTAAACACACAGGCTCTTGATGAGACAAAAAATAATTACATCATGTCCGTGGTCTATGTTTCCAACCGCTTTGGCATTGCCATTGCAGATATTACCACAGGTGTGTTCATGGTTACGGAGGTTGATGAAATCCGAAAACTGCTGGACGAAATTTATAAGTTTTCTCCGGCAGAGCTTGTGTGCAACGAAGCCTTTACCATGAGCGGTATTGAAATTGACGAGCTGAAAAATCGTTTGAATATTTCTCTTTCTGCTCTGGATAATTGGTATTTTGACGATGATTTATGCGCCCGTACCTTAAAAGAACATTTTCATGTGGGAACACTGGAGGGCTTGGGATTAAAGGACTATAACTGTGCGGTAATTGCAGCAGGAGCTTTGTTTACCTATCTTCTGGAAACACAGAAAAACTCCATGGAGCATCTACGTCAGATTACTCCGTATAGTACAGACAAATATATGCTCATTGACAGCTCCACAAGGCGTAATCTGGAACTTACAGAAACCATGCGGGAAAAGGCAAAAAGAGGTTCTCTTTTATGGGTACTGGATAAAACAAAAACAGCAATGGGCGCTCGTATGATGCGCAGCTTTATTGAACAGCCCTTAATCGATGAAGGAGAAATTAACGCACGTTTAGACGCAGTAGAAGAAATCAACTGTCATGAAATGGACAGAGAAGAGATACGGGAATATTTAAGCCCCGTTTATGACATGGAGCGTTTAATCAGCCGTGTCGGCTATCAGTCTGCCAATCCAAGAGATTTGATTTCTTTTAAAAGCTCCATTTCCATGATACCGTACATACGTCAGCTTTTATCCCAGTTTCAGTGTGAGGAACTCCAAAAAGTATATGAGGAAATGGATGATTTACAGGATTTATATCAGCTTTTGGAAGCCTCTATTGTGGATGAGCCCCCTCTTGCCATGAAAGAAGGCGGCATTATCAAAGAAGGGTATCAGGAGGATATCGACCATTTCCGTGAAGCCAAAACAAAGGGCAAGGTATGGCTTGCCGAGCTGGAAGCAGAAGAAAAAGAAAAAACAGGTATTCGTACCTTAAAAATCAAATACAATAAGGTTTTCGGCTATTATCTGGAGGTCACCAATTCCTTTAAGGACATGGTTCCGGATTACTACACCAGAAAGCAGACCTTAACCAATGCAGAGCGTTATATCACACCACGCTTAAAAGAACTGGAAGATATGATTTTAGGTGCGGAGGACAAGCTTTATGCACTGGAATATGAAGCTTTCGTCTCCATTCGAACAAAAATTGCGGCAGAAGTAGAGCGTATTCAGAAAACAGCCCGTGCCATTGCCAAGCTGGATGCCTACGCATCTTTAGCTCTTGTAGCATCTCGCAATCAGTTTGTCCGCCCCAAAATCAATACCAAAGGCGTTATTGATATTAAAAACGGCAGACATCCGGTAGTGGAAAAAATGATTTCCAACGATATGTTTATTCCAAACGATACCTATTTAGATAACGGGAAAAATCGTGTTGCCGTTATTACAGGACCGAACATGGCAGGAAAATCCACCTATATGCGCCAGTCTGCTTTGATTGTTTTAATGGCGCAAATCGGTTCTTTTGTGCCTGCTGAAAAAGCCAATATCGGAATTGTAGACCGTATTTTCACCCGTGTAGGCGCATCCGATGATTTGGCAAGCGGACAGAGTACCTTTATGGTGGAAATGACAGAGGTTGCCAATATCCTGCGAAACGCCACTTCAAAAAGCCTTTTGATTTTGGATGAAATCGGCAGGGGAACCAGCACCTTTGACGGACTTTCCATTGCATGGGCAGTGATTGAGCATATTAGCAATACCAGAATTTTAGGCGCAAAAACTCTGTTTGCTACCCATTACCATGAGCTGACAGAATTGGAAGGAAAGCTGGCAGGGGTAAACAATTATTGTATCGCAGTAAAAGAAAGGGGCGATGATATTGTCTTTCTTCGAAAAATCGTGAAAGGCGGAGCAGATAAAAGCTATGGTATTCAGGTTGCCAAGCTTGCCGGTGTTCCCGACTCTGTTATTGAACGGGCAAAGGAGCTGGTAGAGGAGCTTGTCAGTGCTGATATTACTGCTACTGTAAAAAATATCGCTTCCGAAAATAAGAAACAAAAGTCAAAACCGGCAGTCCACTTTGATGAGGTAGATATGGAGCAAATTTCTCTTTTCGATACGGTAAAAGATGACGATGTCATTGAGGAATTAAAATCCATACAGTTAGATGAATTACGGCCGGTAGATGCTTTAAATATTTTATATCGACTTCAAAACAAACTGAAAAACAGATGGTGATAAAAATTGAAAAAAATTGCAGTTTTAAGTCAGAATACAATTGATAAAATTGCTGCGGGAGAGGTGGTAGAAAGACCTGCTTCCGTAGTAAAAGAGCTGGTGGAAAATGCTATTGACGCAGGAGCTACGGCAATTACGGTAGAAATCAAAGAGGGCGGTATTTCCTTTATCCGTGTTACCGACAACGGAGGCGGTATTCCTAAGGAACAAGTACCTCTGGCATTTTTGCGCCACGCAACCAGCAAAATCACACAGGCAGAAGACCTGCTTCAGATTACCTCTCTGGGATTTCGAGGGGAAGCTTTATCCAGTATCTCGGCGGTATCCCAGATGGAAGTGATTACAAAAGCACCGGAGGACTTTATGGGCGTGCGCTATGTGATTGAAGGCGGACAGGAAAAAACCTTGGAAGATGTAGGAGCGCCAAACGGAACGACCATGCTGGTAAGAAACTTATTTTTCAATACTCCTGCCAGAAAGAAATTTTTAAAAACAGTAATGACAGAAGCAGGATATGTAAGTAGTTATATGGAACAGCTTGCCTTGTCCCATCACAATATTTCTTTTAAATACATGGTAAACGGACAGCTTCGTCTGCATACCTCTGGAAATGCCAATTTAAAAGATGTGATTTACGGTATTTACGGACGGGATATTACAAGAGAGCTTCTTCCTGTACAGTATGAAGCATCCGGTCTTTCTGTCAGCGGTTTTATCGGAAAACCCTCCATTGCCAGAGGAAACCGAAATTTTGAAAATTATTACATTAACGGCAGATATGTGAAAAGTAAGCTCTTAATGAAAGCTATTGAAGAAGCTTACAAGCCTTACATGATGCAGCATAAATATCCCTTTGTCTGCTTACAATATGATATTCATGGAGAAGATGTAGATGTCAATGTGCATCCTACGAAAATGGAAGTGCGCTTTCAAAATCAAAGTGCAGTTTATAATGCTACCTATGATTTGATTACAGAAGCCTTGGCAGGGAAAGAAATCATCCCTGAGGTTTCTCTTACGCCAAAGCCGGCCGTTGGAGAAAAGCAAGCTCAAATCAAAGAGGAAAAAATACCGGTTCCCGAACCTTTTGAAAAGAACCGGATTGCAGAAGAAAAACCTATATATGCTCCCGTAGGGCTTCGCCCGGCAAGCGCTGAGCCAAAAGCAGAAAGTAAAGCAGAACCTATAAACGTAAACGAGCCTATAAAACCAAGAGAGCCCGAAATACAGGCAAAACCGGAAGAACAGAAGAAAGAAGCTTTCCCAAAAGAAAAGCAGGCAGTAGAAAAAGCAGAACAGCTGGAGCTTTTTGACAACCGGCTTTTATCAAAAGAAGCCCGTATTCATCATCGGATTATCGGACAGCTTTTCGATACTTACTGGCTGGTGGAATATGACAATAAATTCTATATTATTGACCAGCATGCCGCTCATGAAAAGGTATTATATGAGCGCTTTTTAAAAGAATTTGCTAAAAAAGAAATTCTTTCTCAAATGATATCGCCGCCGTCTTTGATTTCCTTGAATTTACAGGAAAGTAACCTTTTAAAAGCAAATCTGGAAATTTTCCGTGAGTTTGGATTTGAAATCTCAGAATTTGGCGGCAAGGAATACAGTATTCATGCAGTTCCTGCAAATATCTACGGTGTTTCTGTACAGGAGCTCTTTATACAGATTTTAGACAGTTTAGAGCAGGAACACGTTTCCAAAACGCCGGATATCCTTGCAGAGCGTATTGCAACAGCCGCTTGTAAGGCTGCGGTAAAGGGAAACAACCGTCTTTCCGTAAAAGAGGCAGATGCTTTGATTGACGAGCTTCTCAGTCTGGAAAATCCATATAACTGTCCTCACGGAAGACCAACCATTATCTCCATGACAAAATATGAGCTGGAGAAAAAGTTTAAACGAATTGTGTAGGTGAAGATTTTGAAAAAACCTTTAATTATTTTAACAGGTCCTACGGCAGTAGGAAAAACAAAGCTCTCGATTGCACTTGCAAAAGCAGTCAACGGAGAAATTATTTCCGCAGACTCCATGCAGGTATATAAACACATGGATATCGGCTCTGCCAAAATCAAAAAAGAAGAAATGTGCGATGTTCCTCATTATCTGATTGATGTGTTGGAACCGGACGAGGAATTTCATGTAGTGCGGTTTCAGGAAATGGCAAAGCAGGCTATGTCAGAAATCTATGCAAAAGGAAAAATTCCAATTCTTACCGGAGGCACAGGATTTTATATTCAGGCAGTAGTAAAGGATATTGATTTTTCAAAAGAGTCTGAAAAGTCACCGGTAAGAGAAGAACTGGAAAAGTTGGCAGAAGAGAAGGGCTGTGCATATCTCCATGAAAGATTACAGCAGATAGACCCGAAATCAGCAGAGAAAATTCATGCAAATAATGTAAAAAGAGTCATTCGGGCGTTGGAGTATTTTGAGCTTACGGGAAAGCCGATTTCTGCGCATAATGAAGAAGAGGCTTCAAAAGAGTCTCCTTACAATGTGGCATATTTTGTTTTAAATGATATCCGTGAAAAGCTGTATGAAAGAATTGATGCTCGTGTAGATGCAATGCTGCAAGAAGGGCTGGTGGATGAAGTCTCCCTGCTTGCCGAGAAGGGATATACCAAAGACATGGTTTCCATGCAGGGCTTAGGATATAAAGAAATTTTGTCTTATCTGGATGGAAGCTGTACCCTTGATGAGGCTGTTTATATCTTAAAGCGAGATACCCGTCACTTTGCAAAGCGGCAGCTTACCTGGTTTAAGCGGGAAAAAGACGTTATTTGGGTAAATAAACAGGAATTTGCTTATCAGGAGGATAAGATTTTAGATTATATATTAGAAAACTGTAAGAAAAGAGGAGTATTACCATGCAGGAAATGATGGAAATGTACCGTGATTTAGGCATCAGCCCACAAGTGCTTGCCTTTGGAAATCAAATAGAAGCAGAATTAAAAGAACGTTTTCAGGAGATTGATGAAAACGCAGAATACAATCAGTTAAAGGTGCTTCATGCCATGCAGAAGAATAAAGTAAGCGAAGGCTGTCTTTATTCCTCTACCGGTTACGGCTACAACGATTTAGGACGTGACACCTTAGAAGAGGTCTATGCAGCTGCTTTTCATACAGAAGCAGCCTTAGTGCGCCCTTTAATTGCCTGCGGTACGCACGCTTTATCTGTGGCGCTTGCAGGAAATTTAAGACCGGGAGATGAGCTTCTCTCTCCTGTTGGAAAGCCTTACGATACCTTGGAGGAGGTTATCGGCATTCGTCAATCCAAGGGCTCTTTGGCTGAATACGGCATTACTTACCGTCAGGTAGAGCTTTTAGAAGATGGGAGCTTTGATTATGAGGGTATTCGAAATGCCATTACAGACAAAACAAAAATGGTGGAAATTCAGCGCTCCAAAGGATATCTCACACGTCCTACTTTTTCTGTATCCCAAATCGGAGAACTGATTTCTTTTATTAAAGGAATTAAACCGGACATTATTTGTATGGTAGACAACTGCTACGGCGAATTTGTAGAAAAAATAGAGCCAAGTGATGTAGGCGCCGATTTAATTGTTGGTTCACTGATTAAAAATCCCGGCGGCGGTCTTGCGCCAATCGGCGGATACATTGCGGGAAAAAAAGAGTATGTAGATAATGCAGCCTATCGTCTTACCTGCCCCGGTCTTGGAAAAGAAGTCGGCGCTACTTTAGGCGTTAATCCTTCCTTTTATCAGGGATTTTTCCTTGCGCCTACCGTTACCGCAGGGGCATTAAAAGGAGCGATTTTTGCGGCAAATATTTATGAGCGTTTAGGCTTTTCGGTTACACCCAACAGCACCGAAAGCCGTCACGACATTATTCAGGCAGTTACTTTTGGTACACCGGAAGGCGTCATTGAATTTTGTAAGGGCATTCAGGCGGCAGCTCCGGTAGACAGTTATGTAGAGCCGGAGCCATGGGCAATGCCGGGCTATGACAGTGACGTAATTATGGCAGCAGGCGCTTTTGTGCAGGGTTCTTCCATTGAGCTTTCTGCCGACGGACCGATTAAACCGCCTTATACCGTATATTTCCAAGGTGGTCTTACTTGGTATCATGCAAAATTAGGTATTTTAATGTCCTTACAAAAGCTTGCAGATAAAAATCTGATTACATTGCCACAGGAGTAAATTATGGAAAAGAAAAAGGTCTGTATTGTAGGCGGCGGAGCTGCCGGTATGATTGCCGCCATTATGGCAGCCAGAAATCATGCAGCCGTTACAGTTTTAGAGCATAATGAAAAAACAGGGAAAAAACTGCTGGCAACCGGAAACGGCCGCTGTAATCTTACCAATGAAAAGCAGGAAAAAAGCTGCTATCACAGTGAACAGCCTGAAATTCTCTGGGACGTTCTGCAAAATTTTTCTTTTGAACAGACACTGGATTTTTTTAAGGAAATCGGTATTTATCCTGTTTCAAAAAACGGATATTTTTATCCTTCCAGTATGCAGGCCTCCAGCGTACAGGAGCTTTTAGAAATGGAAGCCCGCTTCTTAAAAGTAAAAATCAAATGCAAAGAGCACGTAAAAGAAATTAAAATTTCAGAAACAACGGAAAGTCCAAAGTTTTCAGTGATAACCGATACATGGCAGTATCCTGCCGATGCGGTTATCCTTGCCTGCGGCTCCTGTGCTTCGGAAATTGACGGAGCTGACGGCAGCGGCTATACTTTGGCAAAACAACTGGGATTAAAGGTAATTGACCCCCTTCCCGCTTTAGTTCCCTTAAAAGGAAAAGGAAATTACTTTTCCAAATGGAGCGGTACTCGCATTTACGGAAAAATACAGCTACAATCCCAGCAGAAAACTTTACAGACAGAACAGGGAGAATTACAGCTTACAGACTACGGTATTTCCGGTATTCCGGTGTTTCAGCTCAGCGCTCTGGCAGCCAAGCTTCTGCAAAAACAGCGTTCCGTTACCTTGCTGATTGATTTCTTACCTGATTTTACAAAAGAAGAACTGGAAGAGCTTTTCCTGAAAAGAAAGGAGCTTTGTCCATACAAAACAACAAAAGAACTCTGTATCGGTCTTATTCCTAAAAAACTGATTGAAGTTCTGGTAAATAAAAAAACAGAAATTTCAACGCTGGCAGAGAAAATAAAAGCATTTCCGGTGGAAATTGTGGGGACAAAGCCGTTTTCTAATGCACAGGTATGTCAGGGCGGTGTTTCTCTGGAAGAAATTGCTCCTGAAACCATGGAATGTAAAAAAATTCCCAACTTGTATCTGGCAGGAGAGTTATTAGACGCAGACGGTATTTGCGGCGGCTACAATCTTCAATGGGCGTGGTCCAGCGGCGCATGTGCAGGAAAGGAGGCTGCTTTATGGTAAAAATTCAACAGATAAAACTTCCTGTTTCTCATACAAAAGAAGATTTGGAAAATAAAATCAAAAAGCTCTTAAAAATCTCCTCGGGAGATTTACTTTCATGGACAATTCGGCGCCAATCCTTAGATGCAAGGAAAAAGCCGGAGCTTTTCTTTGTTTATACCGTTGAAGCAGAAGTAAAAAAAGAAAAACAGGTTCTAAAAAAGGTAAACAATAAAAATATTATGTCAACAACTCCTGTGAGATTTTCTTATTTAAAAACAGATACAGAAGTTTCTCAAAGACCTGTCATTGTGGGCAGCGGACCTGCCGGACTTTTTTGCGCCTATTATCTGGTGCAGGCAGGCTTAAAGCCTCTGATTATAGAACGGGGCGAAGATGTGGAAAATCGTTTAAAAACCGTAGAAAAGTTCTGGGAGACAGGAGAATTAAATACAGAGTCTAATGTACAGTTCGGAGAAGGAGGCGCAGGCACTTTTTCTGACGGGAAGCTGAATACCTTAGTAAAAGACACAAAAGGGCGCAATCAAGAGGTTCTGAAAATATTTGTAAAATTCGGCGCTCCCGAGGAAATTTTATATCAGCAAAAGCCGCACCTTGGCACAGACATGCTAATCGGTATTGTAAAAAATATGCGAAATTACATTGAAAATGCCGGCGGAGAATTTTGTTTTTCCTCCAAGATGACAGATATTCAAATTGAAAACGGAAAAGTAGCAGCCATTACTGTAAACGATACAGAAAAAATTAAAACTGATTGTCTGGTTCTGGCTATCGGTCACAGCGCCAGAGACACCTTTGCCCTGTTAAAAGATAAAAATTTGCCTATGGAGGCAAAGGCTTTTGCCGTAGGGCTGCGTGCGGAGCACCCCCAGACCTTAATCAATCTCTATCAATACGGGCAGGAAAGCTCTCCCTACCTTGGGGCGGCATCCTATAAGCTCACCCACAAGTGCAAAAATAATCGTGGTGTTTACAGCTTTTGTATGTGTCCGGGAGGCTTTGTAGTCAATGCTTCTTCTGAGGAAAAAAAGCTGGCTGTCAATGGTATGAGCTATCAAAACCGTGGCTCTGCCAATGCCAACAGCGCCTTAATCGTTACGGTAACACCGGAAGATTTTCCGGGAACAGACGTACTTCGAGGCATGGAATTTCAAAGAAGACTGGAAGAAAAGGCTTATGAGCTGGGAAAAGGAAATATTCCGCTTCAGCTATACGGTGACTTTACGGAAAATAAAACATCAGAGACTTTCGGCAGCGTACTTCCCTGTATGAAAGGCAGGTATACCTTTGCCAATTTAAGAGAATTACTTCCGGAAGAGTTAAACGCAGCGCTTATCGAAGGGATAGAAGCTTTTGAAAAAATCATTCCCGGATTTTCAAGAAAAGACGCTGTTTTAAGCGGAATTGAGAGCAGAACCTCTTCACCGATACGAATTCTTCGAAATGAAGCGTTTGAATCTGCAATTTGCGGAATTTATCCCTGCGGCGAAGGCGCAGGCTATGCCGGCGGAATTACCTCCGCAGCCATGGACGGTTTAAAAGTAGGCGAAGCAATTATGAAAAAAATCATAAATTTTTGTTAAGGCATATACATCGTTTTTAATCTGTGCTACAATAAAACTTGTTATAGCCAATTGCCGAAGAGCTTATAACAAAGTATGACAAAATATACAACGATTAATCAAATGCCCGAGGAAGACAGACCTTATGAAAAGTGTCTTCGTATGGGCGCAGAGTGTTTAACGGACAGCGAACTTTTAGCAGTCCTTTTAAGAACAGGAACAAAGGGAAGCCCGTCTGTGGAGATGGCAGAAGAAGTTCTAAAGCTCTCCAAAGATAAGGAAGGACTTTTGGGACTGCATCAACTAAGCCTTGCACAGCTTCAGGCAGTCAAAGGCATTGGAAAGGTAAAGGCAATACAGATTAAATGTATCGGGGAGCTTTCCAAGAGAATTGCCACAGCAACTGCCAAAAAAGGGTTGTCTTTCCGCCATCCTGCCAGTATTGCAGATTACTATATGGAACAGCTTCGCCATGAGGAGCAGGAGCTTTTAATCTGTATGATGCTGGATACCAAAAACCATCTGTTGGGAGATGAAATGATTTTTAAAGGAACAGTCAACAGTTCTTTGGCAAATCCCAGAGAAATTTTTCTTTCTGCGGTTTCCTATCATGCAGTGGGAATTCTTCTGGTACATAATCATCCCAGCGGCGATTGTACACCCAGTCAGGCAGATGTTGATTTTACTCAAAGAGTAAAGGAAGCGGGGGAGCTATTGGGAATTCCTTTACTGGACCATATTATTATCGGGGATTGTAAATATTTAAGCTTTCGTGAACAGGGGATTTTTTAAATGTTAAAAGATAAAGGGGAGCATTCAAGTGCTATTACACAAAACGTTTGGAGTAGACCTCGGAACAAGTACAGTTAAAATTTATTCACAGGATAATGATACCATTATCACAGAAAAAAACATGATAGCCATTCGAAACCAAAATCAGATTTTGGCAGTAGGAAATGAAGCATATAAGATTTTTGAAAAAAATCCGTCTAATGTATCTGTAATTTCACCTATGGCTTACGGGAAAATTGCAGATGTCAATCATACTGAGATGGTTTTACAGGCTTTACTCGAAAAGATAAATGCAGGTGGATTATTTAATAATAATTTATACCTGGCTGTTCCTTCCGATTTGTCGGAAATAGAGCAGCGTGCCTACTATACCATTGGAAATTCCAACAGAAAAAATAAAATTTATATGGTAAACAAGACCATCGCCGATGCGGTGGCTCTTGGAATTCCCATCAATAATACAAAGGGAAGCATGATTGTAAATATCGGAGCGCAAAGCACGGAGATTTCTGTAATCGAAAGAGGAAAAATCGTTCTAAGCAAGATTATTGCTATGGGCGGAGCGCAGTTAAATGAAGCGATTGTAAACGAAGTGCGGAAAAACTACAATCTTCATATTGGAAACAGAACTGCCAGAAGATTGAAGTTTTCTTTGGCATATTTAAAAGAAGATATTAAAGAAGCCCGAAAAATTGTCGGTGTTGACAGCCTTTCCGGTCTTCCCAGAGAGGGAATTATCCCCTCTGATATGATTTATCAAACAATTTTAGGACCGGTTCATACCATTTGTCAGGAAATCCGCTCTTTTCTGGAGAGAACTCCTCCTCAGATTTATCAGAATATTCTGGAGGAAGGTATTTTTCTTGCAGGAGGAACAACGAGAATTCCGGATATTGACTGGTTTTTAAGTCAGGAAACCGGACAAAAGGTACGTTTATCCGGATACTATGAGCATTGTACAATATGCGGATTAAAAGAAATCATCGGAAATCGTACCTTACACAAGTGGGTTCAATAACAAAAAGAAAAGCTGAGGTTTTAAATTATGAAAAAAAAGCGTAATTGGACATTAAAAAGTAAACATGTCCTCATAGCCATTGGCTTAGTTTGTATCAGTCTTATGATTTTTGCGGCGGCAGTAAAATTTCCCGTTGCACCCATAAGAAATGCGGCAGGTTATGTCATTGTTCCTTTTCAAAAAGGAATTAATCAAATCGGAAAAGTTCTGGACAATGCAACAGCCGGATTTCAGAATAAACAAACATTAGTAAAAGAAAATAAAAAACTTCAGAAAAAAGTAGACGAACTGACTGCTGAAAACAGCCGCCTGACACAAGGCTTAACAGAACTGGAGCGTTTGCAGGAATTGTATCAACTGGACCAAAGTTACAGCGAATACGACAAGGTAGCTGCCAATGTAATTTCCAAGGATGCCGGAAACTGGTTTTCTAATTTTACCATTGACAAGGGAACAGAAGACGGTATTCAGAAGGACTGCAACGTCATTGCAGGAAGCGGATTGGTGGGAATTGTCACAGAAGTAGGTAAAAACTGGGCAACCGTGCGCTCCATTATTGACGACACCAGCAATGTCAGCGCCATGACCATGAGCACCTCTGACCGCTGTATTGTAGCCGGTGATTTACGTCTGATTGATGAAGGAAAGCTCCAGTTTATTCATTTAAAGGACGAGGACAACAAAATTCAGGAAGGTGAAAAAATCGTTACCTCAGATGTCAGCGATAAGTTTTTAAAGGGTATTCTCATCGGATATGTAAGCGATATCAAGGAAGATCCCAATAATCTGACAAAAACAGGAACCTTGACACCTGCCGTTGATTTTGAACATTTAAGTGAAGTTTTGGTTATTAAAGAACTGAAACAGCAGAAAGGGGATACTGAATGAGAGTCAAGCGAAAAATAGTGGAAGCTGTCATTATCTTGTTATGCTTTATTTTGCAGGGAACTGTCTTTCAGGCATTGTCCATTGGCTCTATCACTCCCAATCTTCTGCTGATTATTACCGTTGCTTTTGGATTTATGCAGGGAAAATTATCCGGACTTTGGATTGGCTTTTTCTGCGGAATTTTACAGGATGTTTTTTACGGAAATCTTTTAGGGTTTTATGCTTTCATCTATCTGTGCATCGGTTATGCTGCCGGATGCTGCTGTAAAATTTTTTACGAGGAAGAAATCCGTGTTCCCATGTTATTAGTGGCTGTGGGAGATTTGCTGTACGGCATAATGGTCTACGGCATGCAGTTTTTAATGCGGGGGCGTTTGGAATTCTTCTATTATTTCGGAAGAATTGTCATTCCCGAAATGCTGTATACCCTATTGATAACCGTTATTTTTTATAAACTTTTATTTAAATTGAACAAGAAAATGACAGAACTGGAAATGAAAGAGAGAGATTCCATTTGGCTAAGAAAATAAAAAAACTATTGAAAAAAATCGGTTTGAAAAGAACCACTGTACTTATTTTAGTATTTTGTATTTTATTCGGCGTACTTTTGCAAAGGCTTTTCTCCTTACAGATTATCCACGGAAAAGAGTATGCGGAAAATTTTAATTTAAGCATCACAAAAGAACGAACACTAAAGGGAACCAGAGGAATTATCTTTGACAGAAACGGCAAGCCTCTTGCCTATAATCAGCTTTCCTACTCCGTTATTCTGGAGGACAACGGAACTTACGAAACCACCAGAGAGAGAAATCTCACTTTAAATCACATTGCTTATGAGATACTGAATATCTTAAAGAAACACAATGAAGCTTTAAGTGTGGATTTTCATATCGTACTGGATGAAGAAGGCAATTATGCCTTTGATACCACCGGTTTTAACCTTAATCGTTTTAAAGCAGATGTTTATGGACAGGCTAATATTGAAAAGCTGAAAAAAGAGGAGCTTAACGCATCTCCTGATAAAATGATAGCCGATATGTCCAATGAAAAGCGTTTCGGACTGGTTAACGAAGAAAAGCCCTATACCAAAGAAGAACTGGAAAAATACGGATTGCCGGAAACCTTTACAAAAGAAGAAACTCTGGATATTCTGAAAATCCGTTATATTCTTTCTACCAACAGCTTTAAAAAATATGTTCCGGTAACGCTGGCAACAAACGTCAGTGAAGAAACCGTAGCGGAAATTATGGAGCGCAAAGATGATTTGCAGGGCTTGGATATTGAGGAAGACTCCATTCGTGTATATGACGAAGCAGAAGCCTTTGCTCCGATTATCGGCTATACGGGAAAAGCAGATGCTGACGAGCTGAAGGAGTTAAAAGAACAGGGACATAAATATTCTGCTGATGCAGTAATCGGTAAATCCGGTGTGGAAAAGATAATGGAAACCCAGTTACGGGGAACAGACGGTTCCGATAAAGTTCTTGTAGATACCATGGGAAAGGCTTTGGACACCGTTAAAAATTCCAGAAAAAATCCAAAATCCGGAAACAACATTTATTTGACATTGGATAAAGATTTACAGCGTATCAGCTATAATGTTTTAGAGCAAAAAATTGCCGGTATTTTGGTTGCTAATATTATTAATACAAAAGAATTTAAAGTAGAAGAGGGCATGGATACAGCAGCTATTAAAACGCCAATCTACGATGTCTATAATGCGTTAATTGAAAATAGTGTGCTGGATATCAGTCACTTTAAAGAAGAAGATGCCACGGAACTGGAAAAAGCAGTATACAGTGTTTTCCAACAGCAACAGGAAAAGGTCTTTCAGCAAATTAAAGAGGAGCTGACAAAAGAAACACCTGTGGCATATAAAGACCTCTCAAAGGAAATGCAGGAATATCAAAGCTATATTGTAAATGAATTCCTGACAAGAAAAAAAGAAATTTTATCCATGGACGCTATTGATGCCGCTGATCCTACTTATATTGCATGGTCAAAGGACGAGAGCATCAGTTTAAAAGAATTTTTGACTTACGCTGCCGGAAAAGACTGGATTGATATTTCACAGTTTTCAGCAGAAGGTGATTATCTGGATTCTTCTCAGGTATATACGGCTCTTGCCGATTATCTCACCAATTCTCTTGCTGATGATACAGGATTTTCCAAAATCATTTATAAATACATGCTTCATTCGGATTTGATTTCCGGCGCACAGCTTTGTATGCTTTTATATGATCAGGGAATTCTGGAAGCAGATGAAGCAACTTATAGCGCCTTGCAGTCCGGTTCTATGACAGCGTATAATTTTATGATAGAAAAAATCAGTAATTTAGAGATTACACCTGCGCAGCTTGCCTTAGATCCCTGTTCCGGCTCTGTGGTAATCACCGACGTTAAAACCGGTGAAACACTTGCCTGTGTCACTTATCCGGGATACGACAATAATCGTCTTGCCAATAACATGGACACCGAATACTTTGCAAAGCTGTCTCAGGACTTATCAAGACCATTTTATAATAAGGCAACCCAGCAGCTTACTGCTCCCGGTTCTACCTTTAAAATCGTAACTGCCGTAGCCGGTATGGAGGAAGGCATTGTAGACAGCAACTATGGCGTTGTCTGCGGCGGTCGTTTTGATAAAATTCCAAACGGTCCGTATTGTTGGAACCGCTCCGGACACGGATATATGAATGTAGTATCCGGTATTACAAATTCCTGTAACGTATTTATGGGACAGGTAGCTTATGATTTGGGAACAGATGCAAACGGCAGTTTCTCTGACTCTCTTGGTATTGATAAGCTTCAAAAATATGCAAATATGTTTTTATTAAATGAAAAATCCGGCTTGGAAATTACAGAGGTATCTCCTCAGATTTCAGAAGAAGATGCCATCCGTACTTCCTTTGGACAGGCGAAGAGCGTTATGACCACTTCCCAGTTAGCCAGATATGTAACAACTATTGCCAGTCGGGGAACCAGCTATGAGCTTACCCTTTTTGATAAAGCAACAGATGCTGACGGTAATTTGGTAGAAGACTACCAGCCGGCAGTAAAAGGAGAAATGGATGTAGCAAGCAGCACTTGGGATGCCGTACACAAAGGTATGCGCGGTGTTGCAAAAAACAGTCCTATTTTGAGTTCTATGAAGCTTTCTGTTGCAGGAAAAACAGGTACAGCTCAGGAGGATATGAGCCGACCGTCCCACGGTCTCTTTATTGGATTTGCTCCTTATGACAATCCGGAGGTAGGCGTGGCAGTCCGCATTGGTAACGGATATTCTTCCAGTAATGCGGCAAGTGTAGCAAAAGATATTCTCAATTATAAGTACAATTTTGCAGATGAGTCTGACATTGTCACAGGCGCTGCAACAGCCAGTGACACAACAACAACGCACAATGACTAAGCAGAACTCTGTAAGGCACATACGAAAAAGAAAAAGAGGGTATCAGGAGGATTTTGTATGAGTGAAATTATTGTAATTACGTCTGGGAAAGGCGGCGTGGGTAAAACCACAGTGACGGCGAACATCGGTTTAGGTCTGGCAAAGCTGAATAAAAAGGTAGTTGTGGTAGACACCGATATCGGACTTCGAAATCTGGATGTTGTGCTGGGACTGGAAAACCGCATTGTCTACAATCTCATTGATGTGATTGAAGGAAGCTGCCGAATGAAGCAGGCGCTTATTCGGGACAAGCAGTGTGACAATCTGTTTTTACTGCCTTCCGCTCAGACAAAAGATAAAACTGCGATTACACCGGAGCAAATGGTGAAGCTGACCGAGGCACTTTCTGAAGAATTTGACTATATTCTTTTGGACTGTCCTGCGGGAATTGAACAAGGCTTCAAAAATGCCATTGCAGGAGCAGGCAGAGCCATTGTAGTAACCACTCCGGAGGTTTCTGCCATTCGTGATGCTGACCGAATTATCGGACTTTTACAGGCAAACGAAATGCCTCAAATTCAATTAGTCATCAACCGTCTTCGTATGGATATGATTAAGCGTGGAGAAATGATGTCCGTAGAGGACGTCTCTGAAATTCTTGCCGTAGATTTATTAGGCGCTATTCCTGATGACGAGGCAGTGGTAATCGCTACCAATCAGGGAGAGCCTCTATGCGGCAAAGACTCTCTGTCGGGAAAAGCATTTGAAAATATCTGTCGGAGAATATCCGGAGAAGATGTTCCTCTCATGGATTTCCGTACAAAAAAAGGTGTTTTTAAACGAATTTCCGGTATTTTCAAAAAATAGAAGAAGGAGGATTAGGAATGTTTCGATTTCCATGCAGACCATCCGGTTTTGTTGCAAAAGACCGCTTGAAGCTGCTCCTTACTTCTGAGCGGCTGGAATGTTCTCCACAAATGATGACCATGCTGCAAAATGATTTAATCCGTGCTGTAAACAAATATTTTGCTGTACACGAGCAAAAGGTTGAAATCCGTTATCGAAAAGATACGGCAACGGTAACAGCATATATTCCGTTACAGACAGATATTAAAAATTCATCTCCGGGCATGTTATTTCAGAGATGATGAAAGGAAACTTTAAAGACCAGAAGAAAAATAGGTGTTTTCATGATTAGACAATATAAATTACAAGATTACAACTTCAGATTGATAATTGTTCTTATGGCATTGACCTCAATGGGGGTGCTGCTGGTAGGAAGCGCAGACCCCAGTTTGCAGAAGAAACAGTTTTTAGGAATGGTTTTAGGGCTTATCGTTATGGTAATTGTATCCCTCATAGATTTTAGCTGGATTTTAAATTTCAGTTGGATTATGTATGGAGGCAACATACTTTTACTTCTTTTAGTAAAAGTAATGGGTACTGATGCAAACGGAGCTCAACGTTGGTTAAGTATCGGAGGGTTTCAGTTTCAGCCTACGGAATTAGCTAAGATTATTTTAATCTTATTCTTTGCCAAATTTTTTATGGACCATGAAGAAGACTTGAACACTTTGCGAACTCTGGTCAAAGCAGTTGTCTTAATTGCCATTCCATTGTCTTTAATTTTATCACAGCCGGACTTGAAAAATACCATTACGGTTGCTATACTTTTTTGTATCATGATTTATGTTGCAGGATTAAGCTATAAAATTATCGGCAGTATTCTTTTAATAGCAGTTCCTATGGCAATCGTTTTTTTATTTATTGTTGTCCAGCCTGACCAAAAATTGATTAAAGACTATCAGCGTGACCGAATTATGGCTTTCTTAAACTCAGAAGATGATGCGTATTCTGATGATGTTTTACAGCAGGAAAACTCTGTAACAGCCATTGGCTCCGGACAACTTACAGGAAAAGGACTTAACAACAATGAAGTAGCATCTGCCAACAAGGGAAATTTTGTTTCTGAAAATCAGACAGACTTTATTTTCTCTGTGGCAGGAGAGGAGCTGGGATTTATTGGCTGTACTGCCATTTTACTTATGCTGTTTTTAGTGATTTTGGAATGTATCCGTGTCAGTCTTCGGGCAAAGGATGCTTCGGGCAAGCTCATCTGCTGCGGTATTGCATCTTTAGTGGGAATACAGACGTTCATCAATATCGCCGTAGTAACAAAAATTCTGCCAAACACCGGAACACCCCTTCCCTTTGTCAGCTATGGACTGACCTCTATTGTCAGCCTTTACATTGGAATGGGACTTGTGTTAAATGTGGGATTACAAAAATATAGAACTTATAGGGAGGTTGAAAAATCATGAACATCGGATTGATTGCACATAACTCAAAGAAAAAACTAATGCAGAACTTTTGCATCGCATACAGAAATATTCTGTCTAAAAATACATTGTATGCCACAGGTACTACCGGAAGACTGATTGAAGAAGCTTCTAACCTGACTGTTCATAAATTTCTTGCAGGACATTTAGGCGGAGAACAACAGTTAGGGGCTATGATTGAACAAAATGAAATGGATTTAATCATCTACTTACGTGAGCCTTTAGCTCCCCAGAAGCAGGATCCGGATGTAAAGCGTATTTTTATGTTGTGCGATACTCATAATATTCCTATGGCAACAAATCTGGCAACTGCGGAAATGATGATTCGTTCCTTAGGAAGAGGAGAGCTGGATTGGCGTGAAATGTATAAATAAAAAAAGAAAAAAAACGTTTCTTCTAATGATTGCTGCAATCATTTTATGTCTTCTTATTATTTTAGGCGTTTTTCTCTTTTATAACAGCAGAAATTTCAAAGGAGAGTATCCTTATAATAAAAGCATACAGGCTTTTGGAACTTCTGCCAGAGAAGATGCTCTGGTTGCTCCCGGACTTTCCCGTAATCTCTGTGTAGGAGAAGATTTTACACAACTGGAAGGTATTCAAAGTGTTTCCGAAGAAATGGCAGGATTTTTCTCTCTTGGAGAAGGAACCATTCCATTTTCCAATCACTTATATGAAAAAATAGAGCCCGGAAAAGTAACCCAGCTTATGACTGCTTTGCTTGCGGCAGAGCATTTAAATTTAGAAGACGAGGCAGTCATTGAAGGAGAAGACCGTGTATACGGAAAAGAAGTCAGAAGCTGCGGTTTGCAGGAGGGGTATCATGTTACGGTCAAACAGCTTTTAAATGCCGTTCTTGTTTCTTCTGCCGAAGATGCCTGTCAGGCTCTTGCCCGACTTACGGGCGGTTCACAGGAAGCTTTTGTTACCCTGATGAACGAAAAAGCGACAGAACTGGGCATGACCAATACACATTATGCAAATGCAACAGGATATACCTCAGATGAGCAGTATACCACGGTCTATGATATTTATTTATTGCTCAATGAATTTTTAAAATATCCCGATTTGCTAAACGCCATGTCCCTGCCTGACTATACAATCAATTACACCACTCCAAAAGGCGAATTAAAACAACGTTGGTTAGACAGTGATAATCCTTTTACTGCCGGAAAGGTGACAATACCAAAAGACGTTACTGTCTTAGGCGGTAAAACCTTCACTTCAAAATCCAACAATTATGCGGCCTTATTAACCCAGAATAAATACGGTGAATTTTATATTTCTATTGTATTTCATGCGGAAACAGAAAGCGCCTTGATGGAAAGAATGTCTGAAATGCTGAGCCAGACAAATAGATAAAAAATTACTATATTTTTTTATTTTACCATTGAATTTTCGAACAATATGCACTATAATTATTTTAACGATAACCACGTTTTTGGTAAATATACATATTACGTGCGGCTAAGGAGGAAATTGCGATGGTTCAGTTAATTGTAGGCGAAAAAGGAAAAGGAAAAACAAAAATACTTTTAGACAAAGTAAATACGGAGATTAAAGAAGCAACAGGTACCTTTGTTTATCTTGATAAGAGCAAAAAACACATGTATGAGTTAAACAATAAAGTACGTCTGATTGATTTATCCGAATTTGACATTCAAAACAGCAGTGAATTTATAGGATTTCTTTCCGGCATCCTTTCACAGGACAATGATTTGGAAAAGATTTTCTTAGACAGCTTTCTTAAAATCTCAAAAGTAACAGATGAAGAACTTGCGGATGTATTAAAACGCCTGCAGACAATGGGCGAGAAATATCATGTTTCTTTTGTACTCAGTGTATCAAAAGATGCGGCTCAGTTGCCGGAATGTGCAAAAGAGATGCTTCTCGTTTCTATGTAATAAGCGATTTTCCTATTATACAATTCTACAAAAGTTCAAAAACAAAAACATGAAGATACAAAAAGCCATCACACAAGCTTGATTTTGCGTGGTGGCTTTTTGCAGTGCTGTTACATCTTTTCTCCAAAGGCCTGAATTCTTCCGAATAGGGTAAAAAGATATAATCCGCAAATTCCAACCAGTGCGTAAATAATTCTGGTTACCCATACCATATCTCCGAATAAGAAGGTTACCAGATTGAACCGGAAAAATCCGATTAATCCCCAGTTCACTGCACCGATTAAGGCAATTACTAATGCTGTGTAATCTAAAGCTCTGCTATTCATAAATGAAGCCTCCTTTATCCTTATTTAGTGTGTCCGCAAAATCCTGTTTTATGCAAAATTTTTTCTATTGTGCTTCCATATAGAAAATGTTAAAATATTATATAATGCTGAAAAGACAATGAACAAAAAGGAGAGTAAAATTGTCAATCGGAAAGAAAATTTTAAAAAAACTCAAGCAGTTTTTTTTATTTTTGAAAAAGCTGCTGACCTTTAACATTACAACGATTATGTTTGGGGTTTTATTGCTTTATATGATTATTACCGTTATTTTATATGCCACCTCTGACCATGTAACCTCCTATCAGGTTACCGTAGGACCTTTAACGAAAAACCCCGTGTGCAATGCGCTGGCGCTGCGAGAAGAGCAGGTCGTACCCGCAGGAAGCTCCGGCTACATTGATTATTATGCCAGAGAAGGTATGCAGGTACGAAAAAACGGTTCTATATATGCACTGGATGATAAAAAAACAGAAGCTTCTGATGTAGAGCTTTCCGCAGAACAGTTAGCAAAAATGCGTGCCAACATGGCAAAGTTTTCCTATGGCTTCCAAGGCAGTGACTTTTATGACACATACAGCTTTAAATACGAGCTTCAGGGAAACATCCTTCATGCTTCCGGAGTCATGGAGCAAACCGATACCGCCGAAGAAGACACTATCCAAGAGGACAGCAATGTTTTAAAGGGACAGGCAGTAGGCTCATCTGTTTCACTGGGAAATCAGAAGGTCTATACTTCACCGGAAGCCGGAGTTGTGGTTTATTCCACAGACGGCTATGAAGAAAAAACACCGGAAGATTTAAAAGAAAGTGATTTTGATGAAAAAGCTTATAAAAAAACAGAGCTTTTGACTAATGAAAAAATCAAAAAAGGCGAACCGGTATATAAAGTAATTACCAGCGAAGAATGGACTTTAATGGTTCCTCTTACAGACAAGCTTGCTGCTACTATTGCAGACAGAACCAGTATTAAAGTAAAATTCTTAAAAGACGGAGAAAGTCAGAACGGAGCTTTATCCATTGTAACCATTGGCGACCAGAAGGTTGCACAAATTCACTTAAAAAACGGTATGGCACGTTATGCCTCTGACCGTTTTCTTGAAATCGAACTGGTTGTCAATACAAGAAGCGGGTTAAAAATACCGGTAAGCTCCATTGTCACAAAGGAATTTTATCTTATTCCAAGAGATTTCCTTGCAAATGGCAATAACACTGAAGGAAAAGGATTTATTCGAGAATTGCAGAGTAAAAAATCCTCCACCACGGAGTTTGTGGAAGCTGTCATTTACAAAGAAACGGATGCCGAAGGAAATGAGATTACTTATGACACGGCAGATACCGTAGGCGGATATTGTTATGTGGATAAGGAAACCTTCCAAGAAGGCGATGTTCTCATTAAACCGGACTCTAACGAGACCTTCGTAGTAGGAGAAGTAGATTATCTGGAAGGTGTCTATGGCATGAACAAAGGCTATGCCGTATTCCGACAGATTGAAATTCTGGATCAGAATGAAGAATACTGTATTGTGGAACAGGGAACTTCTTACGGACTTCAACCTTTTGACTATATTGTCTTAGACGGTGAAACGGTTCAGGAAGAAGATATTCTGTCCGGTACTTACTGATTATAAAGAAAGGAGACTGCAATGAGCGTCTGTGAAAATTATAAAGAAGTAGAAAAGCATGTGGAGGAAGCCTGCAAAAGAGCAGGCAGAAAACGTGAGGAAGTCACGTTAATTGCCGTAAGCAAAACAAAGCCCGTTTCCATGATAGAAGAACTCCTCCCTTTAAAGGTAACAGAATTTGGAGAAAACAAAGTACAGGAGCTTACCGCAAAGGCAGAGGTTCTTCCTGCCAATCTTCATTGGCACATGATTGGACATTTACAAAGAAACAAGGTCAAATACATTGTTGACAAGGCTTGTTTAATTCATTCGGTGGACTCTTTACGTCTTGCTGAAGAAATCAGCAAGGAAGCCCAGAAAAAACAGGTTACAGCAAACATCTTAATTGAAGTAAATGTAGCAGAGGAGGAAAGCAAATTCGGAGTATCCACAGAAGAAGCTCTTTCTTTGGTTGAACAAGTATCGCTTCTTCCCAATATTGCCGTAAAAGGACTTATGACCATTGCTCCTTATGTGGAAAATCCGGAAGAAAACAGATGGATTTTTCAAAAATTAAAAAATTTAAGTATTGACATTAAAGGGAAAAACTTTGATAATGTTACTATGGATGTCCTGAGTATGGGCATGACAGGCGACTATGAGGTTGCTATTGAAGAAGGCGCTACCCATGTTCGAGTGGGAACGGGTATCTTCGGAGAAAGAAATTATACCATATAACAGATAGGAGATTTTATAAAATGAATATTTTAGGTAAATTTATAGATGCGGTAAAAGTAAACGATGATTTCGATGATGAAGATTTTCTGGATGATTTAGATGACGATTTCGATGATGAAAAACCGAAAAAAAGATTTTTCAAGAAATTAGACGATGACTTTGATGATGATTTCGACGATATTCCTTCCTCAAAGAGCTACAAAAAGGCAGAAAAGCAGACCGCTGCAACAAAACAGCCAAAGCCTGCAAAACAAGCTGCCTCTGCTTCCAGCAAGGTGACACCTATGTACAATGTGAAAAAGCCAACATCTTCCAGTGAAGTCTGTGTAATCAAGCCAAAACAGTTTGATGATGCCACAGAAATCGTAGATGCACTATTAGATAACTGTACGGTAATCTTAAATCTGGAAGGTCTGGATATCAATCTTGCCCAGCACATTATTGATTTTACTTCCGGTGCAAGCTATTCTATTCAAGGAAGTATTCGTAAGGTTTCTTCTTACATCTTTATCTTAACACCGGAAGGTGTGGATATTACCGGTGACTCTCAGGACTTGCTCAATGATATCACAGGCGCTTCCATGTATGAGGGGATTTAATTTTGCCTTATGGAAAAAGAAGAATTATTTAAAAAACGTATGTTAGAGTTAAGTAAGAAATCCTATTACAGGGGAATTCTTACTTACTCTGATTTCTTGGATTTAAACGAACAAAATATCCTTCACAGCCTTTCTTTTTCAGATACAGGCGTTCAAGTTCTGTTATTTGGAGGCTATGAAACGGCAGAGCGTCAGATGGCGGCATTCGTATCTGATGCTTTTTGTTGTAAAGAGGATTATCCCATTGCCTGTATCAAAATATCTCCGTTAAACAAAAAATTTTCCGATGCTTTAACCCATCGTGATTATCTGGGCTCTATTTTAAATCTGGGTATTGAACGGTGTAAAGTCGGCGATATCTTAGTGGAAGAAGACGGCGCTTTTGTCTTTTGTCATACTTCTATGGCAGATTTTCTCATAGAAAAAGTATGCCGTATCAAGCATACTCCTGTAAAAGCAGAACGAATTACAGAGGAAAGTCAACTTCCAACTCCCAAAAGAGAAGAAATTTCCGGTACGGTTGCATCTCCTCGTCTGGACAGCGTTATCGGGCTGGCTTTTCGCACTTCCAGAAGCAGTATGATTTCTTACATTGAAGGCGGAAAAGTATTCATAAACGGGAAAAGTGTTGTTTCTAACGGATACACATTAAAAGAAGGCGATATTGTTTCTGTTCGTGGAAAAGGGAAATTTCAGTTTCATTCTGTAACCAGTAAAACGAAAAAAAATCGCTATCATGTGATTTTATATAAATATTGTTAGACAGGAGGGATTTCAATGGAGCAGGAAATTTTACAAGTAAAAAAGGCAGGGGATTTCCATTATAACATTTTCTTTGAAAAAAGCTTTGAGAAGCTTTCCGAAAAATTAAATGCTTTAAACAAAAAAGGAAGAAAAATCTGTATTGTGACGGACAGCAATGTTGCTCCCCTTTATTTAGAAGCCATAGAAAAAGAGCTTAAAAAGACAGATTTTATTTATACCTCTTACATTCTTCCTGCCGGAGAAGCCAATAAAAATTTAAAAGAAATTGAAGGAATTTATGAGCATTTAATTGTCAATCACTTTGACAGAGGCGATTTGCTGGCTGCTTTAGGAGGCGGCGTAGTAGGAGATATGACAGGATTTACCGCAGCTACTTATCTTAGGGGCATTGATTTCGTGCAAATTCCTACCACACTCCTTGCTCAGGTGGACAGCAGCATCGGCGGAAAAACCGGGGTAGATTTCGGTCAATACAAAAATATGGTAGGCGCATTCCACCAGCCTCTCTTTGTCTATGCAAACGTACAGGTCTTAAAAACCTTGCCGGAAACAGAATTTACCAGCGGTATGGGTGAAGTGCTAAAACACGGCTTTATACGCAGCAAGACTTACAGCCAATGGCTTTTCAACCATAAACAGGAAATCATGGAAAGACAGCCTGAAATTTGTCAGGAAATGATTTACAAAAGCTGCGTCATTAAAAAGACCGTAGTGGAAAACGATCCTTTAGAGCACGGAGAACGTGCTGTTTTGAATTTCGGTCATACTATCGGACATGCAGTGGAGAAATTAAAAGATTTCTCTCTCCATCACGGGCACTGTGTTGCCATCGGATGCGCTGCGGCTGCCTACTTATCTTTGAAAAAGGGCTTCTTATCAGAAGGAGAATATGCGCAAGTTCTTGCAGAATTAAACGCATTTCATTTGCCTGTAAAAGTAAGCGGCTTATCCTGCGAGGATATTCTCATGACTACAAAATCAGATAAAAAGATGGACAAAGGTCATATTCGTTTTATTCTTCTTCAGGGATGCGGAAATGCAGTAATTGATACCTCCCTTTCCGATGAGGACTTAAGGGAAGCCATAACGGAAATATGTAAAGAGAATAAGGAGGCTGCTTTATGAAAAACAAACAACGTATCTTCTCTTTTCTTCAACTGATTATTGCTGTTGCACTGTTGACAGGCTTTGACCAATGGACAAAATTTTGGGCTGTTGAAAATTTAAAAGGGAAGGCAGATATTCCTTTAATTCCCAATGTTCTCTATTTTCAATATCTGGAAAACAGAGGAGCTGCCTTTGGTATTTTTCAAGACCAGAAAATCTTTCTGATACTTTTAACCAGTCTGATTTTAATCGGTGTTTGCTATGTGTTATGGAAAATCCCCGCAGATAAAAAATACATTTATCTGAAGGTGCTGTGTTTCTTCATCACTGCCGGAGGCATCGGAAATCTGATTGACCGAGTACGACTTGATTATGTCATTGATTTTATTTACTTTGCACCCATTGATTTCCCTGTCTTCAATGTAGCGGATATCTATGTAAGTGTAGGTATGATTTTCTTATTTATTGTCGTCTTGTTTTATTACAAAGACGAAGATTTTGAGTTTTTAAAATGGAAAAGCAAAAACAAAGGAGTCTGATTTATGAAACAGCTTTGCCTGCAGGTAGACTCTGCATACGCAGGAGAGAGAATTGACAAATATCTGGCTGAGGTGATGAACGATTATTCCCGTTCCTTTCTGCAAAAACAGTTGAAGGACGGAAATGTCAGCGTCAACGAAAAAACAGCCAAAGCCAGCTTAAAAGTAGCGGAAGGTGACGAGGTTCGTATTTTTATTCCGGAAAATAAGGAGCCGGATATTGTACCGGAGGATATTCCCCTTGATATTCTTTATGAAGACCAACAGCTTCTGGTAGTAAACAAGCCAAAGGGAATGGTGGTGCATCCCAGCGCCGGACATTATTCCCATACGCTGGTAAATGCCTTAATGTTTCACTGTAAAGACCAGCTTTCCGGAATAAACGGTGTATTAAGACCGGGGATTGTGCATAGAATTGATATGGATACGACAGGAGCTTTAGTGGTATGTAAAACGGATTTAGCACATCAAAGTCTGGCAGAACAGTTAAAAATACACAGCATTACACGAAAATATCGTGCCATTGTTCACGGACGATTAAAAGAAGATTTTGGAACGATTGAGGAAACAATCGGAAGACATCCTACTGACCGCAAAAAAATGGCAATCAACGTAAAAAACGGAAAGCCTGCAACCACTCACTACAAAGTTCTGGAGCGCTTTGACCAGTTTACTTATGTAGAGTGTGAACTGGAAACAGGCCGTACCCATCAAATCCGTGTACACATGAGCAGTATCGGGCATCCTCTTCTGGGTGATGTGGTATATGGTCCGAAAAAATCTGCCGTTCCTAATTTGCAGGGGCAGACACTTCATGCTATGGTTCTTGGTTTCCTTCATCCTGTTTCTAATGAATATATGGAATTTACTGCACCGCTTCCAGAGTATTTTGAAAAACTGCTAAAAAAATTCAGAAAATAGTCAAAAAAATATATACATTCACTAAAAAATGGATTATAATAACAGTAACAACAAAATCAGTATTGCATAAAAGAGAGGAGTGGTGGTTATGGCAGGAAATACAGTTATAACAATCGGACGTCAATATGGAAGCGGAGGACGTGAAATCGGAATGCGTCTTGCAGAGGAATTAGGTATTAAATGCTATGACAAAGAGCTATTAAATCAAGCAGCAAAGGACAGCGGTATTTGCGAGGAATTGTTCGAGCATCATGATGAAAAGCCCACAAACAGCTTTTTATACTCCTTAGTCATGGATACATATTCCTTTGGTTATTCTTCCGCAGCTTTTGCAGATATGCCCATCAATCATAAGGTTTTTCTGGCTCAGTTTGATGCGATTAAAAAACTGGCTCAGGAAGAGTCCTGTGTTATGGTAGGTCGTTGCGCAGACTATGCCTTGTCCGATTACGAAGGCGCTTTCAGCGTATTTATTCATGCGGATTTAGATAAACGAATTCGCCGTATTGCAACAAAATATGAGCTCTCTGACTCAGCGGCAAAGGATAGAATACGTAAAACCGACAAGCAAAGAGCAAGCTATTATAATTATTACACCAGCAAGAAATGGGCAGAAGCTGCCGGATATGATTTGTGTCTGGACAGCGGTGTTTTCGGCATTGATGGCTGTGTAGAAATGATTAAAAAAATGTTGGAATTAAAGAACCGTAAAATCTGACAAAAAACAAAATAATCAAGATACAAGATACAAGATACAAGATAAAAGAAGCTGTCACTTTAAATATTATTCAAAGATATACATTTTCAGCGAATTTGTCGAGCACACCTTGAGATTACAAGCTCAAAGTGAGCGCAGACTGAGCATAAAATGTATAAATATTCGAAATATGTATTTAAAGCGACAGCTCCTCTTTATTTACTCCAGCCCGAAATCGAACTGTTTCGTATTGCCGTAAACATTCTTTCTTTTGCCCCCGGGGTTTCCTTTGTAAGTGTCTTTAAAAGCTCCTTAGCATATTGCCGTTTGGTATATCCGTCTACCGGACAGGGACTTTTCTCAATATCCAACTGGTATTTATTTTTAAAACCGATTACATCAGCCTCATTTACATAAAGCAGAGGACGAATGACCGTTAAATCCATACGGTCTAAATACGTTTTCGGAGAAAATGTGTGAAATCTTCCTTCGTAAATTAAAGAAAGCAGCATGGTTTCTACGACATCATCTTTGTGATGGGCATAAGCTACCTTATTACAGCCCAAATCCTTCGCAGCATTATTCAATGCACCCTTCCTCATTTTGGCACAGAGAGAGCAGGGATTTTGTTCTTTTCTCTCTTCAAAAATAATCGGAGCGATATCTGTTTTTACAAGGGTAAAAGGAATTTCCAAGCTGTCGCATAATCGCTGAATTTTGTCGGCGCAGAAGTCTTTATGCCCCAAATCAACTGTAATTGCCTCAAGCTGAAAATGCTTTGGATAAAAACGCATCAGACCGTGAAGAGCATAGAGCATGGTAAGACTGTCTTTTCCTCCCGAAACCCCAATGGCAATTTTATCTCCTTCCTCTATCAGTTGAAATTCATCTACCGCCTTTCTGGTAAGGCTTAATAATTTCTGTAATGTCATAAATCTATATCCTTTCAAATATCATTCTGTTTACTCAGAGAGCATAGCATAGATAGTGAAAAAAAGAAAGATTTTTTCTGTGTTTGTGAACACAAAAAAGGAAATACGTGGTATAATATTTGCACGTTGTGCAAATCAAGCCAATGATATTGGCTTGCCGTCACATAAATGTGTCGGTTTATACCGACAACCCACGGCTTGTCGAGAAAATGCTTTGCAAGCGCTTCCTCGCCTGCGCACGTGGTATAATACTTGCATATTGTGCAAATCAAAAGAAAGGAGGAAACGTATGAAGTTTCGTTGGAATAAAAAGTATTTATACTGGGGAACAACTGCATTTGCAGTTATTTGTGCCAGCCTTTTGTTTTATTTTATTATTTTTCGTATGGATATTTTTCTTGGGCGCATTAAGAATTTGGCAAGTATTTTAATGCCTGTTATTTGCGGTGCGATTATTGCATACCTGTTAATACCGGTAGTAAACTTTCAAGAAAGAAAAATTTATTACCTTTTAGAAGAAAAGCGCCATCTGGCCTTGGATAAAAAGCATAAAAAAATTATCCGCTATATCTGTATTGCTTTTGCATTGATTTTTGCAGGTCTTGTAATTTATTCTCTGCTTGCTATGATTATGCCAAGTATTTTGGAGAGTATTATCAGCATTATCAATGACTCCCCCCGCTATGTACAGAATATCCGCCATTGGCTGGAGTCACTTTTAAAGGATAATCCGGAATGGCAGACTACGGTTTTTGATTACTTGAACCGTTATTCTCCCAAAATCGAGACCTTTTTAAATGTTGAAGTTTTACCGCAAATCAAGCAGCTTCTTCAATCCTTGACCACAGGAGTATTCGGAACGCTTGTTTTCATTAAAAACCTTTTAATCGGATTGATTATTTCTGTATATATGATGGCAGGGAAAGAGGCGTTCGTTACACAGTCCAAAATGCTGGTATATGCGATTTTTGATACGGAAAACGCCAACAATATTGTAAAAGCCTTTCGTTTTACACACCGTACTTTCGGAGACTTTATCAGCGGTAAAATCGTAGACTCAATTATTATCGGTATTTTATGCTATATCGGTACCAGCATTATCGGTACGCCTTATGGACTTCTTGTCAGCGTAGTAGTAGGTGTAACCAATGTTATTCCGTTTTTCGGACCGTACCTTGGGGCAATCCCAAGCGCCTTTATTATTTTAATGGTAAATCCGATGCACTGCCTATATTTCCTGATTTTCATTCTGCTTTTACAGCAATTTGACGGAAATATTTTAGGACCGAAAATTCTGGGAGACTCCACAGGCTTATCCAGCTTTATGGTAATCGTAGCAATTTTGTTATTCGGCGGTCTGATGGGCATTCCGGGAATGATTATCGGTGTTCCTTTATGGGCAGTCTTTATGGCAGGAATTAAGTGCTTCCGAAACCATGAATTAAAGAAAAAAGCAATGCCTACGGAAGAAGCTTTTTATGAGGATATTGCCTATATCAATCCGGAAACCTTAAAGCCTATCCATTTTTCAGAAAAACATCCCGTTTCTGAAAAACCACAGGCTAAGGCAGAGAAAAAAGAAGCAGAAGAGGAAGAGAAGTAAATGAAACTGGTTATACAAAAAGTCAGCCATGCTTCCGTCGAAACAGAGGGAGCAAGCATCGCAGAAATTCAAAAAGGATTTTTGGTTCTGGTGGGTATCGGCAAAAGCGATACCAAAGAGACCATAGACCAATATGTAAAAAAGATGGTAAATCTTCGTATTTTCACAGATGAAAACGGAAAAACAAACCTTTCCTTAAAAGACGTAAACGGAGAAATCCTTCTGGTATCACAATTTACCTTATATGCCAACTGTAAGAAGGGAAACCGCCCAAGCTTTTTTGATGCGGGAGAACCTGAAAAGGCACAACAGCTTTATGAATATATGGTAGAAAAAGTAAAAGAATTTGTTCCCGTAGTACAAACAGGAAAATTCGGTGCGTTGATGAAAGTTTCTCTGATTAACGAAGGACCGTTTACCATTTTATTGGACGAAAATACATTTGCATAAAAAATAAAATAATTTTTTTAAAATTTAAAAAATGAAAAAATCAGAAGAAAAACATCTTTGAAATTGAAAACAGCAGTTTAAAAGGTGTTTTTCTTATTCGATTAGTTTAGCGGACAAATACAGATTTAACCGAAAAACTATGGACTTTTCACGGAAACCATGTTAAACTACTCTTGAAAATCATATTTTTGGAGGTACTTTATGGCAAAGCCAATTACATATCGTGAACAAGAAAAAATTGAAAATACAGTAAAGCTTCGTGAATTTTTAACAGAGCTTCCTCCTTATGTCAAGGATTATTTCCGTGCTAAAGAACCCACGACCTCAGACAAAACTCGTTTGTCATACGCTTATGATTTACGTGTTTTTTTCCGCTTTTTACAAGAAACAAATCCTTCTTTAAAGGAAAAATCTCTGTCTGAAATTTCCATTCAGGATTTATCCTTACTTGAACCTGTGGATTTTGAAGAATTTCAGGAATATCTAAAGGCTTATCAATCTGCGGACAATAAATTAGAAACCAATTCCCGTACCGGAATTGCCAGAAAAATGTCTTGCCTTCGCAGCTTTTATGATTATCTGTGTAAACGCCAATTATTGACATCAAATCCCGTACGCCTTGTAGATATGCCGAAAATCAAGGAAAAAGCCATTATCCAGCTGGACCCTGATGAAGTTGCCAATCTTCTGGACTATATCGAAAATTATGGAAAACAATTATCCGGTGTAAAGCTTTATCACTATAATAAGCAAAAATACCGTGACATTGCCATTGTCACTCTTCTATTAGGAACAGGTGTTCGTGTGTCCGAATTGGTGGGCTTAAACATTGGTGATATTGATTTTAAAAATAACGGCATCCGTATTCTTCGAAAAGGCGGCAACGAAATGATTGTATATTTTGGCGCTGAAGTGGAGCAAGCTTTAAAGGATTATCTGGAAATTTCCAGAAACAGCATTACTCCCCTCTCCGGCCATGAAGATGCGCTCTTTCTCTCCGGGCAGAGAAAACGTATCAGCGTAGATGCCGTAGAAAAAATGGTAAAAAAATATGCTTCTGCCGTTTCGGTAAAAACCATTACGCCCCACAAATTGCGAAGCACCTACGGCACTGCCCTCTATCGGGAAACGGGAGATATTTATCTGGTGGCAGATGTTTTAGGACACTCTGACGTCAATACCACAAAGAAGCACTATGCCAAATTAAGCGATGAGCGCCGCAGGTCTGCTTCCAAGGCCGTCGTTTTAAGAGAAAAATTAGAAGATTGATATTGTCAGATATTTTTCTGAGCCGGATTATTCAATAAGTTTCCACGATAATCAAACCGTGAGCCATGACAGGGGCAATCCCAGCTTAATTCCGCTGCATTCCATTCAAGTTGGCAGCCCAAATGAGGACATCGGATATCCACGGCATAAATTTTGCCCTCCATGTCCTTATAAACGCCGGCTTTTTTACCTTTGTACAGCACCACTCCTGCCTGTCCCGGCAGAATATCTTCGGCTTCCTTTCCCGGTATAAAAAGTACACGTTTTCCCAGTCCTTTTATAGAATGTCCTGTTTCTGCCAAAAGCGCAGGTATATTACCCAAAGAAAATCTGGAAGGCGAAAAAACGTCTTTGTAAAAGACCTCCTGTCCGCAAATCAAATCTCGCAAAATAAACGCTGCTGTCATAGCAGTTGTCATTCCCCACTTTTGAAATCCGGTGGCAACATACCAATCCGAATTTTCTTTGGAATACTGCCCTATATAGGAAATTTTGTCTAACGTCATGCAGTCCTGTGCTGACCAGTGGCAAATTTCCCGACTATTTGGAAACCATTTCTCTGCTGTCTTTCGCAGCGCTTCATAGCTCCCTGCATTTTTCCCTGTGCGATGTCCCATTCCTCCCAGCAGCAAGTATTCCCCATAATTACGAAAAGAATAATCTCCTTTTTCTGCCCCCATATACATACCGTTTACCTGTGCCGCATCTTTTAGAGCAAGCACATAAGAACGTTCCTGATGTATTCTTGCAAAATACATTCCGGGAAAATTCACAAAAGGAAAATGACAGGCAAAAATAATTTTTTCTGCCTGCACACTTCCCTGTTTTGTTATAAGCTTATTCCCTTCTACCCTTTCTACTTCTGTATTCTCATAAACCCTCACTTTTTCACTGATGGCTTTTAAAAACTTCAGCGGATGAAATTGTGCCTGATTTTGAAACTCCACTGCGCCCCATACAGGAAAAGGCAATGGAAGCTCCTCTTTAGTAAGCGCCGCAGGAAGTCCTAAAAGGCAGGCTGCCTTTGCCTCTGCTTCCAGTTCTTTTCGGCTTTTGGAATAAATATAAGAATTTCTATATTCGAAATCGCAGTCTATCTGCAAATCTGTAATGATATTCTGATATTCACGGATTGCCGTTTCATTTGCCAGCGCATACTGCTGGGCTTTTTCTTTCCCATATTGTTTTAACAAAGAATGATAAATCAACCCATGCTGGGATGTAACCTTTGCTGTCGTATTCTGCGTCTGTCCGCTTCCTATTTCCTTTGCTTCCAAAACCACGACATCTTTTCCCTCTCTTTGCAGATAATAAGCAGCTAAAATTCCCGTCATTCCCGCGCCTATCACTGCAACCTCTGTTTCTATATTCTCATCTAAAGGTTTTCGTTCTTCTATTTCACAAGTTTCTCTCCAAATTGATTTCATAAACTACTCCTATATGCCGCAGTGCATTTTCTGCACAGCGTTTTTATTGCACAGGACACCATTTCCCATACAATAACTAATATGTCATACAGGCAGCTTTCTTATTCATAAGGACACAGCACAATAATTTTCTGCGGTGTAGTCTGTGGAGGAATACTTTTCGTTGCAGCGGTGTAATACACCAAAAGCTCCATGTTTATAGGCGCACAGGCATATCTCTGACCATTAATGGTAGAAATATTTGTCATAGGACTTAAATTCAGCTTTAAAGACTGCCCCTGCGCTTCTAAGTTTTCATCAAAATAAGCCAACATGACCTCTTGATTTTGCCTAAGCGCCGTAATCAGCTCCGCCTGATACTGGGGAGGAAAAATGGCGGGCGCAGGCAAGCTTGTGTCATAAAAAGCGGCAATCCTCATTCCCGGTCTTAAACGCACATTGTGAATAACTGTGGTATCTCCTGTGAGAATAAAATTGATTGTTTCGTTTTCCTTATTTTCAACCTTTAAGGAAATCACCATGGTACAGCAGGAATTTCCATGCGTGATACGCTCAATAATTCCGACTACTTTTTCATAATTACTATAATCCATAAAAAAATCCTTTTTTCTTTATTCTATGACGGAAGCCGTAAAGGGTTCACCCTGCTGCCAACGCATTTGCGCTGTCTCCCAGTTTACGACTTTAAACCAATTATCAATATAATCGCCTCTTAAGTTGTAATGCTTCAAATAATAGGCATGCTCCCACACGTCAATACAAAGTACAGGAGATATTTTGTTCAAGCATGGAACGTCTTGATTTGCCGTTGTAATAATCCGAAACATTCCTCTTTCCCATACCAGCCACGCATATCCCGAACCCAATACAGACAATGCCGTCTGCTTAAAAATTTTCTGAAATGCTTCAAAGCTCTGGAACTGGCTTTCAATTTCCTCATACAGTGGATTGTGCGGGACTTTCTTTGGAGGCTGAAGACCTTCAAAATAAAATCTATGATTATATACGCCTCCGCTGTTTTTTCCAATATCACCGGGCATTTGTGTCAGCTCTTCTAAAGTACATGCTTGCAGTTTTGGCTCTTTTGCAAGGAGTTTATTCAGATTATCAATATAGGCTTGTAAATGCTTCTCATGGTGCAAATACATTGTTGTGGCATCAATATAAGGCTCTAATGCCTGATAATCATAAGGCAAAGGTGTGTTTATAAAAGGATATTGATTGTTATTCATAGCAATTCTTTCTATTATCGAATTATGGATATTCTATGCGAAATCCCCAAAAAAGGTTACATGTGTTCCGCTTTTATCATAATTTGAGTAATGTAATCTTCGTCTTTTGATACAGAAAAATCATTCATTCCCCACTCATAAGCAAAGCCTGTCAAGCGCAGGTTCTCTTTGTTTGCATAAGTAAATATTTTCCTATAAAGCTTCGGCAATTCATTCCAGCTTCCTTTTAAATAAGCACACAAATAAGTACCCTTTGGTTTTATCAACACTCCCTCTTTGGGAACTTTCCCAAAAGCCGGCGTAAAAAGCCCGTCATACTCCTGAAATTCTCCTTTTTCTGCCTTTTCCACAGAAAGATAGCTTCCTATTCCCATACGGCACTGCTCCATTCCCCAGACTTCTTTTACATGAGTAAATGCCTCCTCCAAAAATTCTTCTTCAAAGTTATAAGGTGTTGTCAGATATTGCTCCTCCTCGCACTCCTTTAAAAAAATTTCTCCGCCTTTTAATTGCTCACAGATTTCTGTCTGGTTTTTTATCACAGAAAGAATATGTCTGGTTCTTGCCAGCATTTCCATCTGCCTGTCAATTTCTCCGATTTTTACCTCTGCTAATTGCAGGAAATCTTCAGCATTTGGGTGCTCTATATATTCCTTTATTTCTTCCATGCTCATATTCAATTCTTTTAGCATACGAATATACTCAAATACCCTATTCTGTGAAGTTTTATAATAACGATATTGATTTTCCCCTTTTTTAGCAGGAGTGTTAGTGATTTCATGAGCTGTCACCAGATTGCTCACATCAGTTGACGCTCACTTGCTTAACTTTCTGTCACCATTCAGTTAGGCAATACCGCCTGTTTCCAGGCGGTACCTGCTTTATGAAGTTACCATCCCAAGCATCTCGTGTTCCACAACGAACTTGATCATATAATCATCGATCAATCGTTTCTGATTTTGAAACGCATACATCAAAGCTTTTTCACAGACACGGTTGATCATCCGTGGGATTCCTGCAGATGCCTTATGGATCTCATCCAATGCCTTGGTTGTAAATATTTCCTGCCCGCATCCGGAGTAATCCACGTGGCTTGCGATATATTGTTCTGTTTCAGAACGGTCAAGATGAGGCAGCGTACAGTACATGTCAATGCGCTGCCGGATGGCGGCATACCGCTGTAGCTTTAGTTTATTTTCCCACAGTTCTGTCTGCCCAACTAAAACAAGCGCCATGGGACTCATGGAATCAAACCGGTAATTGAGCAAAAAGCGGAATTCTTCCAGCGTCTCCTTCTCTAACAGGTGGGCTTCATCCAGGATGCAGACAACTTTTTTACGCTGTACGCCCCGGATTACCTCGATCTCCTGTTGCAGCTGACGCTTTGAATCACCGCGGTAGAAACGGGATTCCAGCCCCAACTGATCCAGCAAACCTTTATAGAACCACCTTGGGGTCAGTTTTGAGTCTGACAGATAAAGGATGATGTAATCCTCTTTTGGAAGTTCCGAATAAAACCGGCGGATAAGCGTTGACTTTCCACACCCTGAATCAGCTGTCACAACAGCAAACATCTGGCGGTCCGCCACATAAGCCAGACGACCGAGAGTTTCCCGGAAAGCATTGGATTCAAACAGTTTTTCGGGAGGGACGTCCCGGACAAAGGGGGTATGTTCCATGCCAAAGAATGATTCATACATTAGCCATTCACCTCCTTCCTGTAGGAAGCAAATGAAATCGCATCTGCCATTTGGCGCCTGCTCTGGGTATGCTTCGTTTCCAAAGCATCCAGAAAACGGGAAGTTGTCGGTTTTTGTTCCTGCATAGCAGCTGGGAGCGTAGCGTGTCTATCGCAATACGCCCCAATCTTTACAGGCATTGCCTGAAAAGGTTCAAATCCGGGATGAGAAATGGTGATGATCTCAGGATTTGCCGGATCATAGGAGATTTCTACCGTATACCCGATCAAGGCCGGCTTGGTTTCATACCTTTGCCCGCGGAAACTGATACAGGCACCTTTATCCACTTTCCTCTGCTCATGATGCAGGAAAGCTTCGGCTACAACGGCTGTATCCAAAAAAGTCAGTGGGCGGCTGTCCCGGTTCCATTCCTGAAGCGGTGAGATCCCTTCTTCCGGAACGGCAGCGCCAAGGCTTTCATAGTATTCTGCGATGCCATCATGCTTTTTCTTGTGGTAATACTCATCCAGATAGATGGCCCATAGGCGGTTCAGTTCCTCCAGTGTTTTGATGTTTTTCAGCTTTGATTCCCGGATAAAAGCATCTACTACCTGATGGAACTTCTCGATCTTCCCTTTGCTTTTACCGGATCTTGGTTTTGCATACATCACACGGATGCCCAGCCTTGCAAGGGAAGACCGGATCTGTTTTGCGATATACTGTGTCCCATTATCAAAGTAACAGGCATCGAAGGTTCCATACCGGGAAACCGCCTGATGGAACGTATCTTCAATGATTGCTTCTTCCTGATTATCATAGAACCGGGAAGATAAAAGGTATCTGGAGTGGTCATCGATTGCCGAGGACAGGTAAGTCTGTACCTTGGCTCCATTTCTTCCAATCGGAAGCTTGGGACCATACTTGATATCCGCCTGGATCAGCATCATGCGGTGTGGTTTGCAGAAACGTTTGGAAGAACTGTTCCTTGCATCCTGGTACATCTGCATCTGCTTTTGGCCGTAACCGGCCTTGTAGATATGGCGTTCCAAAGTAGAACGCTTTAAAGCACCGGGTGCTGCAAGCCCTTCCGTTTCCAGGATGTAGATGATCTGGGCAACCGACCGCTCGGGAACCTCCTTGCGTAGCTGGATTGCCTGCTCCAACAGAAACTCAAAGTTTTCAGGGAGTTTTTGTGAGCGGTGTTTCTCCCGGTCAGCCGGCTTTAGCCCTGTAAACTGCCTTTCCGAAAACGCTTTTTCATAACGGTAAAGGGAACGGACCGATATATGATTCTCCTCTGCAATCTTTTTGCGCAGCTGGATCCGTTTTGCATCATCCAGATCAGCCTGGAGAAGCGGAGAAATCAATTGGAAACGCCTGAGGGCTTCTTCTTCCTGCCATTGTTGTTTGTTTATTCTTGTATTCATAAAATAGTGACCTCCTTTTGAGACCACTATACCCGTTGGTACCGCGACAGACGATGCAAAGTAGGTGCATAAGCCTTACCAGCAGATCGGGACTAAAAATCCCCCGCTGTTGTAAATCTGACGCAAGATGATTTCTAACCAGTTTTGATATTGGTTTCTGAAAGAATCGAGCAGTGAACCAAGGGAAATCCTCTCTTCGTTATAACCCAGCAGGAACTCCCTGATCGTCCTTAAATATCCGTTGATACGTTCAAGATTTTCGCAGAACCATTGCAGCCAGCGGAGCATGGTAGCGCAGGACGGGTAGTCTTCAGAATCTAAGTCTTCCGGCTGTACAACGCCATCCAGCACCCCGGAGATCACTTCTGTTTCGTAATGCTTGTACGGAACAAGACAATCCGGAAGTTCATTATGATAAGAGTGGCAGTTCTTACAATAAAACCGCCGAATGATCAACTGATCTTTTAAACCGCCTTCCTTTCTACGGATGCGTGGGCGTGAATCCCGGTAACGAAGCGTAGCCTGACAGATGGGGCACATATGGGTGGTCACACTGCTCTCAACAAAAAACACCAAAATCCTCCTTGAGGACAAGTGAATAATCTGATATAATAACCATGGTTTAGTGACCAGGGTCTCAGAGTACACAACTTGCTAGGAGGGTGCTCTGAGACCTTTTCCTTTTTGTATGCTGATGACAGTATACAGGTCAATTCAGAGACAGGCAAGTAAATCAGTATTTTGATAATTTATGAGGTCAACAACAGCAGGAGAAAACAAACCAATACTGTCATAATAATGCAGCGTTCTTTTATTTACCTCATGAAGCTTGGCAAATTCTGCCGTGGTAAGCAATTTCGTACTTTTTTTCATTATTTTCTTAATCTCCTATTGACTCTACACTAACTGTATACTTTATTATACAGTACAGCAACGAAAAAAACAAAAAACTTTATGGAAACAGGAAGGATGATTACAATGGAATTTAGAGAATTCAGAAAAGAAGACACCCCTGCATTGGAAGGGATTATTCGCAAAACTTGGAATTATGATAAATTTGCCGGTCCCAAAACAGCCCAAAAGCTTGCCAGAGTATTTCTAAGCAGTTGTCTTGCCAACCAAACCTTTTCTCAGGTAGCTGTGGAAAACGGCAAACCTGTGGGAATTATTCTTGGAAAAAATATTGCCGTTCATAAATGCCCTATTTCATACAGATGGAAACAAATTTGTTCTCTCATCTCTCTTTACCTAACAAAAGAAGGGCGAAATGCCTCCGAAATTTTTGGCAGTGTAAATGGTATTGATAAGGAATTACTTGCCACATGCAGACCTTATCCCGCAGAACTGGCGCTTTTCGTCATTAGCCCTGACTGCCGAGGGAAAGGCGTGGGGAAACAATTATACCAGCGATTTCTCCAATATCTGAAAAAGGAGCATTTAGACAGCTTTTATCTCTACACTGATACCAGCTGCAACTATGGTTTTTACGAACATCAGGGAATGGTACGGAGATGTGAAAAAGAGCATATTTTTACAGTTAATCAGCAGCGTTCAAAAATGACATTTTTTATTTATGATTGTGAAATCTAAAAAGGTTGCCGCAGGAAGTCTTCCGCTAAACAGGGGCTTCCTGTGGCAGTTTGTTCATGAAATACAGCGTTTTTCAATTTTTTGTTTCATTTCCTTATTCCCTTTATAGGCTGGAATTTCAAGATTTATTTTCCTTTGTAAAAAGCATTTTTAATGCCTTAAAGCTAAAAAACGCCCCAACTACTCCATATATAATTCGATTTATATCATCTTTTAGAAATGGCAAGTATGCTGGTGGCTTTATGGCACAATAGATTAGCTTCCGCCATTGATAAATACTGGCTCTGCTGTAACCGATATCTTCTGATACATATTTTATACTCTCTCCATGTTCAAAGCAACGCTTAATTGCATCAAGTTTAACATCTAGTATAACGAATATTAAATAATTGCTATATTAAATTGATACTGCTTCCTCTTCACTGATTTCATCCATTTTATACTTCCAGTGATAAACCACGGGTTCACGGTTCACTTCGTCAAAGTACTTGTAAATTCGTTCTTCCAACTCCTGTTTGGTATTGACACGAATTCCTCGAAGCATCTGTCTGGTCATCTTGCTGAAGAAGCTTTCAATCATGTTTAACCATGAGCCATGTTTTGGTGTAAACACAAATTTAAAACGTCCCTTTGGCATAGTATCCAGAAAGCGCCGTGTTTCTTTGGAAGTATGTGCAGAATGATTATCCAGGATGATCCGAATGGTATCCTGTGATGGATATTTTTTGTCCAGTATCTTTAAAAACTCAATAAAATCAGAACTCTTATGGGTCTCACTTACTAACGGAATTGCTTCTCCAGTGAGTAAATCAATGCCAGCCAGTAAAGAGAGCGTTCCCAGACGTTTGTATTCTGCATCACGATATACTTCCCCATGTTCTGATGTCGGGCGTAAATCCGGTGCCGTATTGGAGATTGCCTGAATGCCCGGCTTCTCATCATACGATACCGTAATCGTCAGTTTATAATCGTCTGGAACAATGAGATCACCATTTTCATCAAACTGCATTTCAATCTGCTTATAAACCAACAGAACCTCATGCATTTTTGATTCAAAATCAGGATCCCGTTTTTCACAGTAATATTTGATTTTAAAGGGTTTCATATCCTGTTCCTTAAGAAATTTCTGGATATACGGTTTGGTAACGGTTGAAAGCCTTGGATATCCCGCTTCTTCTGCATGTTTCTGAATGTATTTGTGGAGAGAGGTCAACGTCCACAATTCCTGTGCATAACCGAGTTCTGTCGGTCTCTGACACGCAATATGAATCATCCATGCTTTTGCATCATCAGTGATTTCCGATGGACGTCCAGGACGCTGAACATCAAACAGTGCAGCATCTAAACCGCCTTTCTGAAACTTCGAAATACAAAGGCGTACCGTTGCAGTACTAATGGCAAGTTTATCAGCAATTTCCTGGAATGTCATTCCATCGGCTTTATATAAAAGGATTCTGGCACGGTCCACAACTTGTGCCTGAATGGTTCTCTTTTTGGATAATGCTTTAAGGTAATCTCTGTCTTCATCTGACAGAGGAAGATATGTTTTTCTCATAGTGTTCATCCTTTCTTAGATAACACTATTTTACCATACATTATCCTCAAAATATATAGTAGAGATTTAATTTATTCTATACTAGTGGCGGATTTCTAGGATGCTCTGGAGAATTTGCAATGCGAGGTAATGGTTTGCGTTCTTTCGATGGCAAATTTTCGTCATTGATCCAACTATACAACTGCCTTCTGGTTGGGTAACCCAAAATTCATATTGTTTCAGAAACAGAATTAGTTTGATGAAATACTTTTAATGCAATAGACTTTTTCTCATATGAATACACAAAAAGGCTCCTTTCGAGAGCCCTATGGAAGTCCAGATTTTTATCCGCACCCCCTCTCCATAATATTTTCTCCCATGTAGATGATTTTCCTCTTTTTCTTCTTATGTAGAATACCAAAGACAATTATTTATTAACTGCTCTATCAGCTAATCTTTTATCCCCCCATGGTGTTTTTAATAGAGCTTCATTGTCAATAATTCCTGCTCTGATAATTTCAAGAGGTTTATCTAACTGAAAAATATTTTTATCATCTATATTGATATTGGATTGAAATTCCTCAAAATTTTTAAATACTTTATCTTGAAATATAAAAGATATATTTTCTTTACATTCCTCGGCATTAGCAGGTAAAACACAAGAACCCATTATATATTGTTTTCCATCGTATAAAAATTCAATAAGCGTAAAAGCCATATCATTTTCATAATCAGACTTGATAATTTCTACAACATCTGTTCCCGTTATCAGTAAAGATTTATTCTGTTTCTTTCCAAAGCCAAACATAAAACTCCTCCTTATTACGAATAAAATATCCAAAATTTTTTAACAATCACACTCTATTATTTTGTCTGCTCCATATCTCTATACGCCTCGCATTACTTTTATTAGACGCATTCCTTTGTAAATAATAAAAGGAATTGAACCAACTATTCCAATACATGTATAAATAGGAAAAGTAATAATTCCAATGATTATTTTAGGTGCAAGCGGAGTCATCCATTTTTTTGATATACTATTATAAAAAATCGCTCCCGTAGGTATTCCGGAAAACAGTAATGCAAATGAGATAATACTTTTTGTATATCCTAATGGTTCTGGAACAGGCATATTATTATTCATCCAAAATGCAATGTATTCAGGATTGCTAAGCTGGTTCATTTGATTAGTTGCTACAAAATAACCAAGTACACAACCAATAATCAAAAATGCACAAATACTCATTATTTGTTTCTGTTCTTTTTTCATCATGTATCGCCTCTTTCTTTTCTCCTGATACTCTCATTTCCCTTTCTAAGTTTAATACCTATTTAGGATTAAGCCATCGTTTTCTTTTTTTACTCGAGTTCTTTCCCCAGTATGACCTTACCGGTATTTTCCGTCTTTCTATATCTTCCATAAATTCTTCCCTGTCAATATTGCTGTCAATGGTAAATAGCTTTTTTCCATCGACATAAACACGCATAGAACCTTTCTTTCTCTCACATTTCGTAATATCCTCAAAGTGAAAAATCCTCTTTCTCCCAAAGGTTGAACGCCATGTAATTTCATCTCCGTTTACTTCAAGCTTCCACATTGTCATGTTTAATGAACCTATTAAAAACACAACAAATGCAATGCCAAATACCAAAGGAGGAAATATGTCATCCTGTTGGATAACACTTGCTACGGTACAACCTCCTGTAAATAAAATTCCAATAACAAATATAATGGTCAACATTTTTTCGGTTTTTATTACATAATGTTCCCTAATTATTCCCTTTTTCCGTTCTTCCTCACGCTCCTTTGCTCTCTTTTGTTGAAGCTTTACGATATGCCCCAAGATAACGAATACAGCTAAATATGGTATAACCTGTATAAATATTTCTATAAATCCCATTGTTATCACTCCAAATTTTTTATTCTAAATGTAAAACTTTAATTTCATCCGTATTTCTTTCGTTACTCAGGCACATCTACTGAGTAGCTTAAACAGTCGCCTCTTTTGTTGCTTTTTAAGTCATTGTAATACCATAGATACATAGTTCTATCGTATACATTGATTTCAATTACACCGTCTGGTTTTTGTTCCTCTACTTCCAATGAATGGATTTCTTTATCATGTGCATAGCCATAAACAAAACGAGTTTTTGGGTAATTTGGATTTAAGTCTTGTTGAAAATCACTTAGTTTTAAAGAAGAATGAACGAGTTCTGTAATGTCATCCATCAAAATTCTATCTTCTTTCGTTGTAACCGGTGTGGCATTCATAAATGCGTATTGTGTATGTCCGTTCTGTATTTGCTTTTTACAACGAGCCATTACAAGACCTTGAATATCATCGTTATCGGTTCCCGCCCGATAGAAAATCGTATCATAATTTTCACCCTGCCATATATATAAGGTTTCATCAACTTGATTAAGGAAATCAGCAGGAACGGAAAGTTCTTCGTTTTCAGCATTCAAAGGTGAATTTAAAATAGCTTCTTCAATAGTGTCATAATATACAAGCTCCGTATCACTTTTATCATAATCATTTATGGTAAACTCCACGTATTCATTATCTTTATTTTCTTCTTCGGGAACATAAGTATAACGACCATTTTCAATATGGTCATCATATTCAAAATCAACAAACAATCCAATCCCTATCAGAGCTACAAAAATCAAAAAAAATATCCCCAATATAATGAACACTACTTTCAAAATTTTTTTCATAGTATATCCCTTTCCCAACCACTTTAGATTTATCTGCTTCTATATAAACTATCGTTTTCTTTTTTTATTTGAGCTCTTTCCCCAGTATAACCTTACCGGTATTTTCCGTCTTTCTATATCTTCCATAAATTCGCTGTCATCAATTCCACTGTCAAGGGTAAATAGTTTTTTACCATCGACATAAACACGAATGGAGTTCCCCTTCATCTCGCATTTCGTAATATCCTCAAAGTGAAAAATTCTCTTTCTCCCAAAAGTTGAACGCCATGTAATTTCATCTCCGTTTACTTCAAGCTTCCACATAATCATATTGACCATTCCGCTTACACCTACTAAAAAAAACGCTCCAAATACACAAAAAACAAATAAATCTTCTTTTACAATAAGACTCATAACTGTGCAACAAGCAAAAAACATTGTTCCTACAACAAATAGCGCAACAAATATTCTCTCAGTTTTTACTGTATAATGTTTCCTAATTATTCCCTTTTTCTGTTCTTCCTCACGCTCTTTCGCTCTTTTTTGTTGACGTTTTGCGATATATCCTAAGATAAAAGACACAGCCAAATACGGCATAATCTGTATAAATATTTCTATAAATCTCATTGTTATCACTCCAAATTTTTTATTGATTTTTCTAAAATTATATCATTTCAAAGACTTAATGTCATTATTTTTCTGTTATCTGCCAGAATATTTTTTCATCTTTGCCTTACCGTTCTTCTTGCCATGGTAGTAAATTAGTAATAAATTTCTAAAATAGATTTATTTCCTTTCCAAAAAGCTTTATAATAGGATAGAAAAAAGAAAGGAGTTTTAAATTATGGATACATCAGAAGTTATTCGTGCACGAAGAAGCATTCGAAAGTATAAAGAAAATTTTGTTATTCCTCAAAAAGACATTGAAACCATGCTGGAGGCTGCCATGATGGCGCCCAGTGCCTGTAACACAAGACCATGGGAATTTGTTGTTGTGGAAAATCCAACAATAAAAGAACAGATTATTGAAATCAGCCCTCATACTTCCATGTTACACACTGCCAGTCTTGCCATTGTAGTATGTGGAAGACCTGACTTGCAGGAAACTATTTGCAATGCTTTTTGGCCGCAGGATTGCGGAGCTGCCATTGAAAATCTGCTCCTTCAGGCAACGGATTTAGGATACGGCACTTGCTGGTGCGGATTTTATCCTGTAATGGATAGAGTAGAAAAATTACAGAAGCTGCTTCAGGTTACAAGTATCCCTCTGGCTGTGGTTGCTGTGGGGAAACCGGAGCAAAATCCGGATGCACGAGGATTTTTTGAGCCTTCCAAGGTTACCTATTTAAAATAAACGAGACGATAAAGGCAGGTATTTCACATGCACCATTTTTTTCTCACGGGAACTTCCGGTATAGGGAAATCCACCCTTCTTATGGAAGTTTTACAGGAAGCAGAGTTTTCGATATCCGGTTTTTTTGCTCAAAGACAGCTTCTTCCTGATGGCACTACGGGAGGGTTTCGTCTCCTGCCATGGAGCAACAAGCTTCCCCTGACTGCCCCTTATCATGCAGAAGCCTCCGACTTATTCATAAAAAAATCGGAGACAGGCTGGAAAAAGGATTTAAGTATTTTTCAGACCACGGCAATTACACTGTTAAATGAAAAAACGCCTTTAAAATGTCTGGATGAGATTGGGGGAACGGAGCTTCTTGTCCCTGAATTTTCAGATGCGCTTTACGCTTTACTGAAAAGCAATACCCGCTGTGTAGGCGTCATAAAAAGTCCTCAAAATCTGACTTCAATGATGACAAGAGTGGAGATGAAAAGACAGGAAGCTATAACACTTCAAAAACTGCATAAAGACATGACACAACAGTTTCACAGTGTCATTGTAGAATTGACAGCGTTTAATCGGGAAGAAGTAAAGCTTGCCTTAAAAAATTTTATAAAAACTGAGGTTTGCACATGAAAAAGAAAAAACAAAAGCATTGGATTTTATGGTTCACTCTGTTATTTTTTGTTTGCTTTTTTTCTTCTTTTCTTCTGGGACGTTATCCCATTTCTCCTTTGGAATTGGTAAAAATTCTGCTTTCCAAAATTTTTCCAATCTCACCTACTTGGGATGCTCAGTTGGAAACGGTTCTTTTTCAAATACGCCTGCCCAGAGTATTTATGGCAGTGCTGATAGGCGGAGGCTTGTCCTGCGCCGGAGCTGTATATCAAGGGATTTTTCAAAATCCTCTGGTATCTCCCGATGTGCTTGGAGTTTCTTCCGGAACAGGCTTTGGCGCTGCTTTAGGACTTTTATTAGGCTTTGGTTATCAGGTAGTTTCAGCCACCGCACTTTTCTTTGGGCTTTTGGCAGTGCTTGTTGTTTATTTGATTAGCAGAAGGGTAAAAAGCAATCCCACCCTTGCGCTGGTATTGGCAGGCATTTTAATCAGCTCCCTGTTTTCCTCCTCTATTTCTTTGGTGAAGCTGGTGGCTGATACAGATAATGTTTTGCCTGTCATTACTTACTGGCTAATGGGAAGCCTTGCATCCATTCGTCCCGATGATGTTCTTTTTGCAGCGCCTTTAATTATTTTAGGGCTTATTCCCCTCTATCTTTTCCGCTGGCAGATGAATATTGCCACCTTAGGTGATGAGGAAGCAAGATGTATGGGCGTTTCTATTCAAAAAGTGAGGTTTCTTGTTATCTTTTGTGCTACGCTCATTACCGCAGCAGCAGTATCCGTAAGCGGCATGATTGGCTGGATTGGACTGATTATTCCTCATATCGGAAGAATTTTGGTAGGAAACGATTATCAGAAGCTTTTGCCTGCTTCTTTCCTGTTAGGAGGAAGCTTCCTTGTGGTAACCGATAATTGTGCCAGACTTTTATCTACCAATGAAATTCCCATTGGAATTTTAACTGCTTTTATAGGCGTTCCTATTTTTTTGTATCTGATTTTAAAGAAAGAAAGTAATTTTTAAGAGGTGATGATTTGAACTTATCTGTACAAGCCCTGTGTTTTTCCTATGATACAGCTCCCTTATTAAGAGATATTCGCTTTTCTCTTGATACAGGAAGCTTTGTGTGTGTATTAGGAGAAAACGGCGCCGGAAAAAGTACCTTATTTCAATGTATTTTAAATTTGCAGAAAAATTATACAGGACAAATTTCCCTTGACGGGCAGAATATTAAAACTTTAAACGAAAGAGAGCTGGCAAAATCCATTGCCTATATTCCCCAGCTGCATAAGCAGAGCTTTCCTTTTTCCGTATTTGATACGGTTCTCATGGGAACTGCTGCCAGTCTTTTTCCCTTTTCCACACCAAAGGATACACAAAAAGAAGCTGCCATGGAGGCGCTTCGCCTTATGGGTATGGAAAAATACGCTTCCCGCTCTTTTTCACATTTAAGCGGCGGGGAACAGCAGATGGTTTTGATTGCCAGAGCACTTGCTCAAAAAGCGCCTATCCTCATTATGGATGAGCCATGCTCAAATTTGGATTATGGAAATCAAATCCGCCTTTTAAAAAAGCTAAAACAGCTTTCTGCGCTTGGATATCTTGTTCTGCTTTCCACCCACAATCCGGAACATGCTTTTCTTTTTGCAGACAACGTGCTTGTTTTACACAACGGAAATATTATGGCACAGGGAAATCCAAGGGAAGCGCTGACTGCTTCCCTGTTAGAAGAAATCTACCGTATTCCTATACAGCTTTATACTTCTTCTGATGTTCCGCAGCCTGTATGTATTCCCAAAATTTAATTTTATTATTTACTTATGGAGGAATTTATGAAAAAGAAGCTATTTACTATTTTATTATCTGTATCACTGCTCTTTAGCTTTACCGGCTGTTCCAAAAAAGAACCGGCAAAAGAGCCTGTAAAGGAAGCTCAGACACAGGAAAATACAAAAATAAACACCGAAGAAACACGCACCTTTACAGACTCTGTTGGAAGAACCGTAACCATTCCAAAAAAGTTGAAAAAAATTGCGCCTTCCGGTCCTGTGGCTCAGTTGGTCTTATATACCGCAGCGCCTGATTTACTCTGTGGTCTTGCCAGAGAGTTTCCCAAAACAGCAGAAGGCTATTTCGACGACAGTTATTATTCCCTTCCTGTTTTCGGTCAGTTCTACGGAAAAAATGCCAATCTGAACATGGAAGCTCTTTTGGCAGCTTCTCCCGACCTTGTCATTGATATCGGAGAACCAAAGGAAAATATCGGTGAAGAATTAGATACTTTAAGCGAACAGCTTGGTATTCCCGTTGTCTTTATTGAAGCAACTCTGCCTACCATGGAAAGCGCTTATACAAAGCTTGGAGAATTACTGGGAAATGAAAAAGAATGTGAAAAACTTGCAGCATATTGTAAGAACCTTTTCGAAGATACTTCCAAAAAGGCAGCTTCCATACCGGAAGATGAGAAAAAGACTATTTATCTGGCTTCCGGAAGCGACGGCTTAAATACCAATGCCTCCGGCTCTATTCACGGAGATATTGTGGAACAAATCGGTGCAGTGAACGCTGCAAGAGTTGACGCAGCCTCTACGGGCGGCGGAAGTGAAGTTTCCTTAGAACAGATTTTCCTTTGGAACCCGGACATTGTTTTGGCAGACACAAAGGAACTTTATGAAAAGATTTTAAGTGATCCCGCATGGCAGGATTTAGAAGCTGTAAAGAATAATCAGGTTTATCAAATTCCTGATATTCCATACAGCTATATCAACAATCCTCCTTCTGTCAATCGTTTTATCGGTATTCCATGGCTTGGAAGTATTGTCTATCCTGAAGTTTATACCGAAGATATTCGAAAAGAAGTAACTGAATTTTATCAGCTCTTTTACCATATCGAATTGACAGAAGAACAACTTGACGAAATTCTTTAAATTCCGTTTTTCTCACAGATATCTGCCAGACAGCATCTTTCACAATGAGGTGTTGTTCTGGCAGTACATATTTCCCGTCCGTGATATACCAGACGGTGACAGAAATAGCTTCCTTCTTCCGGAGGAATGATTTTCCATAATTCCATTTCTACCTTTTTCGGTTCTTTAATATTTTCTACCAGACCAATGCGGTTTACAAGGCGAATACAATGAGTATCTGTCACAATGGCAGGCTTTCCGAACACATCACCCATAATCAGATTTGCGCTTTTTCTTCCCACTCCCGGAAGCTTTAAAAGAGCCTGAAAATCATCCGGTACTTTCCCCTGATATTCCTCTTTTAAAATTTTCATACAGGCGCAGATATCTCTGGCTTTACTCTTTCCCAAACCGCAGGGACGCACAATTTTCTCTACTTCTTCTACGGGTGCTTCTGCAAGAGCATTGACATCGGGGTATTTTGCATACAAATCTTCTACTACTACATTTACTCTGGCATCGGTACACTGTGCAGCCAGACGCACGCTCACCAGCAATTTCCACGCATCATCATAATCCAGTGTACAGCCTGCATCCGGATATTCCTTTCGCAAACGTTCAATGACTTCTAACACTTTTTCCTGCTTTGTCATTTTCTTTCTCCTTAGTTTTCCTTACTGTCTAAATGGTTAATCATACTGGCTAAATATCCTGCGCCAAAACCATTGTCAATATTTACCACGCTAATGCCGCTGGCACAGGAGTTCAACATAGACAGCAGCGCTGATAAACCGCCAAAATTCGCTCCGTACCCCACACTGGTAGGCACTGCGATTACAGGACAGTCTGCCATACCGCCAATCACACTTGCCAACGCTCCTTCCATACCGGCAATGGCTACAATCACACGGGCGCTCATGATTTCTTCTACATGATCCATCAGGCGGTGCATTCCTGCCACCCCTACGTCATAAAGGCGGATAACTTCATTTCCGTATATTTCTGCGGTAAGAGCCGCTTCCTCAGCCACAGGCATATCGCTGGTTCCTCCTGTGGCAATAACGATTTTTCCTGCACCGTCCGGTTTTGGAATGTCTCCAATCCTTCCGGTACGTGACATCTCGTCATATTTTAAATCTAAATACTGCTTCACATAATCGGCTGCTTCACGGCTCATTCTGGTAATCAACACGGTTTTTTCCTGTTCTGTCAGCATTGCCTGTGCAATTTTTAAAATCTGCTCTTTTGTCTTTCCTGCGCCGTAAATCACCTCTGCCATTCCCTGACGAATACCTCTGTGCGTATCCAGCTTTGCAAATCCCATATCCTTGTAAGGCTCTGTTTTAATCTGAAGCAGGGCATCCTCCGGTTTCACGCCTCCGTTGGCTACCTGTTCCAGCAGCGTCTGCAACTGTTTCTTATCCATTTTCTTCGGTCCTTTCTGCGGTGTCATAATTCTCCAGAAAATGATGTTTTACTCCATTTTCTTTATATGCAATCACGGTACTTAAATTTACATTTTCTACACTTTTAAAAATATTTCCTTCGATAAAAGGATTGATTTCCTTTAGTTCTTTAATCAGTCCTTTGATTTCCATACGCTTAGAGCCTGTGCTTCCGTCTTCTCTGCAAGTGGTACAGGTATCTGTAAAACGACAGGCACATTGAATAAAATGTAAATCGTTGTAATCACGCCAATGCTTAATATCATCTTCACGGATAAGGTACATAGGACGAATAAGCTCCATACCCTCAAAATTTGTGCTGTGAAGCTTTGGCATCATGGTCTGGATTTGTGCTCCGTAAAGCATTCCCATAAGAATGGTTTCAATTACATCATCATAGTGGTGTCCCAAGGCAATCTTATTGCAGCCCAGCTCCTTTGCTTTGCTGTATAAATAGCCCCTGCGCATACGGGCACATAAGTAACATGGGGATTTCTCGATTTCATACACGGTTTCAAAAATATTGGTTTCAAAAATTGTAATAGGAATATTTAAAAGCCGTGCATTTTCTTCAATTACCCTTCGGTTCGTTTCATTATATCCCGGGTCCATTACTAGAAAAACCACATCAAAGTTCACCTTGCGATGCTTTTGCAGCTCCTGAAACAGCTTTGCCATAAGCATGGAGTCTTTTCCGCCGGAAATACACACGGCAATTTTATCTCCCTCTTTTACAAGCTCGTATTCATTGATAGCTTTTGTAAAGTGACTGAAAATTGTTTTATGAAATTTCTTTCTGATGCTTTTCTCAATTTCCGGATATCGTTCCTCCGTAGAAAAGCTGTCTAACAGCCATGCTCCGTAGCCTCCTGCAAGATGAATGGCATCATAGCCTTTTTCTGCCAGTTCTTCTGCTGCGTCATAGCTTAAAATTCCTTTGGCACAGTATAAAATTATTTTCTTTTCTTTTGGCAGAAGCTCCGGATTTTCCCGAAACTTTGACAGAGGAATATTCACTGCGTCGGGAATAAAGCCATGTGCAAAAGCTGCTTCCTCCCGAATATCCACCAGTAGATATTCCTCTTTGTTTAAGTTTTTTAAATCCTGTATCTTTATTTCTAATGTGCTGTTCATCTTATAATCTCCACTCTATAAACTGGTAAAAGTAAAATTCACACCAGTTTATATTGTACTGGAAGAGAAAAAACTTGTCAACGAAAGATGAACTACTCTAAAGCTCCTTTTATTTCCTTCTTTCTCTTTAAAATCCGCTCATTTCGACTGCCAAAGGCTTCTGCTCTTCCTTTTATCAGCACAGCTCGTCCCTCCGGTGTTCTGGTATACACCAGATGATATTTGCCTAAATGAGATGCCATAACCTTCTGAAAGAAGAGAGCATCCTGCTTTGTCTTAGAGAAAACAGAGGGCACACAATAATATTTCGTCATAGCTCCCAATGCCTGGGGCGCATACAAAAGGTAACGCTGATTATCCACCGCTGCCAAAAATTCTTCCATACACTGGGCAAACAGCTCTTTCTCTCTTGTTGTTCCGCCCTTTAAAAACACCTGATAATCCACACCGTTTTCTGCATACACACTAACTTTACAGGAAGACGTAATATTTTGGGACTCTGCAAGAGCCGCTTTCATTCCCTCTGCCATTTCTCGCAAACGCTTTAAAGGACTGGAAAAATGCACAAGCCGCCACACACCCCAGAGAAAAATTCCGGCTGCTGCCACGGTGAAAATAAAATCTGTAATGCCCTGCTGCCCATAGCTTCTGCGAAAAGCGCCCCGTATCATGCCCTGACTCATTCGAATTGCAACACTTAACGCAATCATACCCAAAGCATTGAAAAAAGAAGCGCTGGGATTTAAAGTCTTTTTCTTCATTTTACAGGTTTCTACGGCTTCCATATTTCCCTGAATATGAACTGCCTGCTGCCACTGGACTTTTAATTCTTCCCGCATACACGCCCGCAGCTTCATGTCTTCATTGATTTCCATAAGGTGTCGGTAACTATAAGGAGGAGTAATGGTATTTAAACGTTCCATACCGTTTTCAATCACTGTTCCATCATAACTCACTCCTAAAAATCCCATCATCCTTCTTTGCAGTGTGCGGAAATCTTCTGTCACTTCACAGGACTCCTTCGTATCTGTCATACAGACCAAATGCCAAATATTACTGGTTTTGTCAGGATTATCCTTACTTGCACGAATAGCCCTTCCCCGCATCTGATTACCCAACACATAAGAACCCACAGAGCTTGCCATAATCAGAGCATTGATACAGGGAGAGTCCCAGCCTTCTCCCAACAGTGATTTTGTTCCGATTAAAATTTCGATTTCTCCTTTTTCAAAGAGCATGGTAATCATCTGTGTGCACAAATGGGTATTTTCCGTAAGCAAAATCTCACTGTAACCCAAACATTCTCCGTTTTCGTTTAACAATGCTTTTGAAGGAAGTTTTTCTATACCAAAAGAACAGGAAATGCGTTTCAGAGCAGCCAGCGCTGTATCCGGAACATAAATCAGACTTCCGCATAAAACACCTAATTTCCAATCCGGATTTTCCCTTCTCAGCATCTCAAAAATAGGCAGCACCCCTAAGGTGTCCGGCAGGAAATTGGGCTTTCCTAATTTTCTTGCATATTCCTTTTTAATATAATCTGTCAAAATCAAAAGTCGTAACTGATTACCCAGAGAAGAATATTCCAGTCTGCAAATTTCCGAAATACTTTTTAATTTTCCAGCACTGTTCATCAAAGTCTTTTCCAGCTTTTGATTTACGAAAAAAGCAACCTTCTTTCTCTCTATCAATCCATGGGCTTTTAATTGCCGAATAAGCTCCTCTCGATATTCCTCCTGACACGTAAACTCAGATATATCATCATATAAAAAGCCCTGTAATAGAATTTCCATCCACTTTTCAGACATAGGCGGAAGCTCTTTGACATTTAAAATTTTCAGCCATCTGCGGGCATAAGGAATATTCTGCTCCTGACAATAAATCAGCAAAGAAGATAAATATGCAGGATTTTCCAGTAATTTTTCCAAATATCCCTGTACGTCTTCCAACCCTTTGTGAGATGCCACAGCTTCCTTTAATCGTACATCACCCATGAGTTTTTGCATCATTTGAGCTGCCTTTTGCCGAAAGAAATCTACCTTTTCCTGCTCTTCACCTGTGGGATAATTAAAATACACAAAATCCTGATGTGGGCAAAGGCTGTTTTCCTTTACCAGCTCAGGAACTGTAATTTCTTCATCCACAGGTCCGCACATATTACAGTAACGTTCCCATTGCACCGGCGTCGCGTCATAAGGAGGTGTTGCTGTCAATGAGATTACCGTAACCTCTCCCATTTCCTTCATAAAATCTTCTAGCGCCTTCCACCATTCGTTTTTCAGATGGTGACATTCATCTAAACATATAACCTTTATCCCTGCTTCCTTTACTGTTCTAAGAAGCTCAAAATCAGAAAAATCCATAGCTTCCCGATTTTCTGTTTCTTCTTCCTCCGTCATTCCGGCATAATGTGTCATGCCGCAAAATAAAGTCTGATAGGTAATCGAGGTAATGAGCTTTGGATTTTTCATGTCATTGGAAAGAATATCTTCGGGCGAAAGCCGCTCATTTAAGAAGCCGTCTTTTATTCTTTCCAACCACTGCTCCCGAATAACAATTCTCGGTGAAAGGATAAGACAGGGCTTTTGTGTCCGCCTGATAAGTTCAATGCCTAAGGTTGTCTTGCCTGCGCCGGGAGCAGCTACAATATGTATTTTTTTGTCGGAGAGATAAGCATCCGAGGAGTTTAAGACACGCTCCTGATACCTTCTCCATGTGCCTTTAAAAGATAGAATGTTATCATATAAATTCATATATTTAATCCTTTCCGGTGGGGTTATAAATTGCTTATATAATCCGTTGTATATACTGCAAATTATAGCACAGATACTGAAAAGAAGACACAGCTAAAATTATTTCTCCAGTTTTCCATAAACAGAAAGCGCATCTAACACGTGATACGGTTCTGTATTATGCGAGCCTTGTGCATGAGCGGTAATGAAAAAATACTTTTTTCCGTTTATTTCTGCTGCTGTGGCAAGACAAAGCCCTGCATTTGAGGTATAGCCCGTTTTTCCTCCTAAAATACAGCTATCTTTTACTCCTGCTTTTTGCAACTCCTGTGATAATGTACTGAAAAAAGTAAAGCCCTCCGGATGTTTGTTAGTCGCAGGCACAGAATATGAAAATGCAGTAAAAATCTTAGAAAAGTCCTGATTTTTCATAGCATAGCAAAGTAAGCGTGATAAATCCTCAACTGTTGTATAATGATTATCATCATGTAAGCCGGTAGTATTTGTAAAATGTGTATTTTTCATTCCCAGTTTTTTTGCTTTCTTATTCATTTCTGATACAAATTCTTTCTCTGAACCACAAGAACCTTCTGCCAAAGCGACACAACATTCTGCCCCTGAGGGCAGCATCGCTCCGTATAAAAGGTCTCTGTAAGTAACCTTTTCTCCCGGCAAAAATCCTGCCATAGAAGCGTCCTGTGCATATAATTCAGGAAAGATTTCCTCTCTTAAAACAGTTATTTCCCGTATATTATCCAGCTTTTCTATGGATAAAAGCACTGTCATAATTTTCGTAAGCGAAGCCGGATAAATTTTCTTTTCTGAATTTTTTCTTCCTAAAATTTGACCTTCTTCGTCCAGCAGTATCGCAGCCTCACTATAAAGTTCTCCTAAAGAAATTTCTTCCTTTCCCTTGCTGAAAACTTCCGATTTTTTATTTGGCAAAAGCAAGAAAACCAACACTGCTGCCAAGAAAATTAATCCTATTTTTCTTCTTCTCTTTCTTCTTTGTTTCCGTTTACTCATATAAAAAACACCCTTCTTTCTTTTGTACTTCTTATAAATCTACTGTACCAAAAAGAAAGAAAAGGTGTTTTAATATTCTGTTGTTAAAATCCTAAGATTTCCTTAAGATTTGAAAAGGTATATTCTTTAATTATGTATGATTTTAATTTGACTTGTGGATAATTATTGTAAGTCTCTTTCACTTATACTCGCAAAAATTTCGCAAAGAAAATAGTCTATTTTACTATACTGAAATATGGACATCTCCACTCCACAATATAACATTATTAGTGCATACCCGAATGACAAATATTTCATACTATGTTCTCCCAACATAGAAGCCACTGTCATATAAAAACTCAAAATAGCTATTCCAGATATGGCTATTTCTTTTAGTTCTGTTGCAATATGATAAAATCTCATCTCCTTTTTTTGATATACAAATTTATAGTACAATAATTCCTCTAACGGATTATTTAATTTCTGTAAACTTGTAATAACAATTCCCCTAAATTCCTGAAATTCTACAAATCCATATTTTTGATAGCCTTTTTTCTTGGCTTCTTTTAGGTATTCTTTACAATTCTTTTTAAAATCAATATACATTTTCTATACCTTTCTCTATTTTGATTTTTCTATATTGTAATTCTATAATTTTTAATAATTTAATTCAATTCTACCTATTATTTTCTGGAAAGACTAAGCTGAAATCAATACCTTCCTCGTTTTGAATTTTATCTATTTCGGAGGGCATAGGAATTTCCTCTTTCTCCTCTTTTCGGTTCACCAACGCAAGTCCCAGAGCCTCTACTGCCATTTCATAAGCCTGTTTCATATCATCTCCTTCTGTAAAACATTCCGGTAAATCGGGAAATGAAATCCAAAAACCACCTTCTTCTGCTTTATGAAAAATAGCCAGATAAAATAATTTTTCCATACATAATACCTCCATTTGTTTACTTGCAACTCATTACTTTTCCGGAAGTACAATCTGAAAAACCGTCTCCTCCTGTTCACTTATAGCAGAAATACTTCCCCCGTGAAGCTCCACAATCTCTTTTGCAATAGCAAGTCCAAGACCTGACCCTGCACTATCTGAGCTGCGTGCCTCATCAATTCGGAAAAATTTCTGAAATACTCTGGAAAGCTTTTCCTTTGGAATTGTTTTTCCTTTATTTCGGAAGAAAAGGCACACTCCGTCTGAATTTTTCTCTCCCTCAATCGTAATAACAGAAGACGGATAACTATAAGAAACGGCATTCCGAATAATATTATTAAACACCCTGGCAAGCTTATCTGCGTCACCGTAAACCTGTAAGTCCTCCGGCACTTTCAATTCTATTGTATTTCCCTTCTGTGCCAGAACAGGATAAAATTCTTCTTTCATCTGTATAAGCATATAATATAAATCAATATTCTCTTTTTCCAGCGTAATATTCTGTAAATTGTAACGGGTAATTTCAAAAAATTCCTGAATAAGACTGTCTAAACGCTCTGCCTTTTTTCTGGCTATATGAGTATATTTTTCACGTTGAGCAAGGGGCATATCCGGTGCGTCTTCCAGTAAATTCAAATACCCCATAACCGATGTAAGCGGTGTCTTCAAATCATGTGCCAGATAAGTAATTAAATCATTCTTTTTCTGAGTTTCCATTTTCAAATACTGTTCTTTTCTTTCCATATCTGCTTTTATCTGCACCAACTGCGTACTTATTTCTGAAAATTCCTGAGGGAAAATTTCCGATACATCACATTCTTTTTTCATGTAATTATGTATCATTTCCGCTGTTTTGGAAACCAATTTTTTCTGTTGTTTTTTCAAGGAAAAATGCAAAATAATATATACAGAGCTTCCAATTATACCTGCCAAAAAAACAAAAGAAACAACTGCAATATACTTAAATGCCTGCCAATCCACACGCTCATAAATATATTGAACCTTTTGTTCTCCGTCGTACCATCCGGTACGTTCCTCATGAACGAAATGATTGCTAATCCAATCTAAAATCATGCCGTTAAAAACCGTATCAAATAGATAGTAAACCCCGTAAATTCCCAAAAGGAACAGCAAAATCAAAAGAATAATTTTCACATTTTTACAAATATTTTTCTTCTCATTTTTCAATTTTATAGCCACACCCCCATACCGTTTTAATATACTTTGGATTTTCAAAAGAGTCCTCCATTTTTTCTCTTAAATGACGAATATGTACGGTGATAGTATTATTGCTTTTGCTGTAATATTCATCTTTCCAAATTTGATGAAACAGCTCCTCCGCACTAACTACATTGCCTTTTTGTTCGCATAAAATAGCTAAAATAGAAAACTCCGTGGGTGTAAGCGATAATAAACGTTCATTTAAGAAACATTCATGCGTTTTTTTGTTTAAAACCAATCCTTTATGCTCTAAAATCTCCTCTGCTTTCACTGTTCCCATATTATAACGCTTATATCTGCGCAGCTGCGCCTTTACTCTTGCCACTACCTCAAGCGGCTGAAAAGGCTTGGTAATATAGTCATCCGCTCCTAAAGTCAAGCCTTGAATTTTATCAATTTCCGCTCCTTTTGCCGTCAGCATAATAATAGGATAATTATATCGTTCACGTATTTTTTTACACAACTCTAAGCCTGAAATCTTTGGCATCATAATATCCAAAAGAGCCAAATCCAGCTCTTCCTTCTCCATAAAATTCCACGCTTCTTCTGCATCGTAAAATTTATATACGAGAAAATCTTCATTTTGCAAATATAACTCGACTAAATCTGCGATTTCTGTTTCATCATCTACAATTAATATTTTTTCTTTCATATCTGCCTCCCAGCCCATTATAACAGAAAAAGCAAAAATGGAGCAATGTTTTTTCCACTTCCGCTTTTTAGTTTGCATAATATATTTATTGTAAATTAAAAGCAAAGCATTATCATTTAAGGATAAACTTTTGCTATTGGCTATAAAAAACAATTCTGTTATAATAAAGTTATTAGAATGGAGGGGTAAAAAATGAGCATGCAATCAGATGTAGAGTCTTTATCTATTCAAGCTTTAGAAAATTATGCAAAAATACACAATCTATCAGAAAATGACGCAATCGACGAGACTTCGGTCGTGGATTTTATTGTACTGTACTAGAAACTCAAGCTAAAGAATGGGCGCATCGTTTATATATGCGAACTTTTTCTGGCAGCGAATACGTATATCAATACATTTTTCATCCTTCTAATTCACTGAATATCAAACATTTTAATACTCTTGATGCAGAATGGTTAGAATTTATCAAAAACAATCGATTACATGGCGGCATCCAACATAATTATGATATAGTCATAGGTCCTGTGGCCGATGATAACACAATGGAAACCGTTCAACTTTATATGTCAGGTATTTTAAAATCACATGAAGCAGTAGACAGACTTCGTTATAGTAAAATTAACAATCAAGTGTCTTTCCACACACCACGTGCTTTAGAATATCTATATTTTGAATATCGAAAGGAGATTGCTCATGATTAGTAATAAATATTTTTTCAATGGAAAAGACATTACTATGAATTTATGTATACAAATTCGAGATGTTATAGACATTATCCAAGAAACAACAGGTATGAATTTTCCTGAAGCCACCGTAGCTTTTTACCACTCTAAGACTTACAAAGCTTTGCAAAACACTGAAAATACACTTTGGGCAGAGTCTGCCGGTTTTATTGCAGATCGCTACTTTGAAGAACAGGAAATTTTAAATTCTCAGCAGCATCCTTAAATACACAAAAAGAAGTTGTCACATTTAGCATTGTTCAGAAACATTGATATGCCCTTAACTGTAACAACTTCTTTTTCATAACTGATAAACTATATTTTTTCCTGCAAAATCTCAAGTAAATCATGATATCCTGATTTCTCTAATAAATCTTTTGCTCCAAAAAGTACCTCCTCTTTTGAATATTGATGTTCCTGCAAAAAACCTTCTTCTTTCTCACATAAATACTGATAAAAAAGTGCAGCCGTTATCACATCATCTTGATTGGTATAATCCATTTCATCTAAAAGAATATTCTCCGCTTCATTAATCTGTCCTCGGTCAATCATAGCTTTAAAATCTTTTAGTGGTCTCCCTGACACCTGAAATTTGTCTTCATTTTCTAATTCAACAGAAGTATATTTCTTCCCCAACATTAGAGAAAACAAGACGCTTACCATTTCCTTAATCATACGCATAAGATAGTCTTTTTCGTCTGTGAAATTCATGTGACACCTCCTTTTACAATCTCTTAACGCCCCCTGTGTTTCTCTTTTTTCTTTTATAGTATCCTCTTTAGATGCGGAAACCTAACTCGCTTATTCCCCTCGGCGTTGACGGATAATAAAGTAAAATAAAAAGCAAAATGCTATCAAAGAGGCTCCCATACAGGGAAAATAAATCGTTCCAGGCATTCTGGCAACAGCCGGATGACTCATGACACACATAATAACACATACCGCAAGCCCCACTCCGCTCAGTAGAATATACCACATATTTCGATTTTCAGCCGGCTCCAGTGTGTTTTCCCAGGTTTTTCTTCTCTCGAACTCCTTCAATAGCATTTCTTCATCCTGAAGTCCCTTAACCAGAAAATATGTATGCCGGGTCACACGTTTATTTGGATGACGTGACTGGCATCGGATAACATAATGACTGTTATTTTCTTTAATGCCCCATACTTTCAGGATTTCATCTGCACCTTGGGGAAGATATGGCTTTTTGCCCTGCAAACGCAAAAACGCCTGCGTCTCCATCGCACCAACTGCAAAGCCCAAAAATCCATCTCCATAATTAGGTATGCTGCGGGCATCCATAATCCATAAACCGTCATTTTCTGTAAGAAAAAAAATCGTGGCATCCTGCATTCCCCGCCGTCCCAACCTTGCAGTCAGCACAATCCCAAGTGTACTAGCCAAAAGCACCAAAATCATTGAAGAGCTTTGCTGTGGCAATCCTAAAGAAAGAGACAGAAATGTTCCTATCAAAAGTAAAGCTGTCATTAAAAATACAATTCCCAATATTTTCCCCACCGTCCGATACCCATATCGGCTTTTTTTCTTGTTTCCGAGGACATCCATACCTTTTTCAGTTCCATGCTATTTTCTCCTTTTCTTCTCTTTTACTCTACCCTAATACAAATTTATAAAACCTCACGCATTTTTTAATCCCTTTTTGTCTTAACATAAAATTCAACCGTTTTCTTTTTAAATTTATCAGAGAGTCCTATACTACTATCTTCTTCCGTAAAAATCCGTTGCTGTTAATTCTCCATTATTAAAAAAAAGAATTTTTTCCTCTTTGTAAATCTTTACTTCTGTAATAACAATTTCGCCAGCACGTATTTCTGTGTCTCTTTACCGGAATGAAAATCACTGGAATAACGATTGCAGCCATTAAGAAGTCATTTCCTCTTATACCAAAACCTCCACAATATCAGCTACTGAAAACTCCTTCGGATTTATGTATTTTTTAATAAAGATGGTATTTTCATGTTTAAATCAATATAAAACTTGAATATCACGTTATCACCCTGCCATAATCAACTTCCGATTATTTTTTTCTGTTCTCTAACCTTTTATATGTTTTGCCCGTAAAACAGGTCTTGTTGCAGCAGCCATAGCAGATAAAGCAATTACACTGGCTAAAAATATTACTAAAATCAAAACAAAATTTGTCCGGTAAAAAAGCAACAATATTATCGCAGAAACTGAGGTCCAAATGATAAGATGTTTCAAAAAAATATTTTGAGCCAATACCGTATAAAGCTTAGCATTTAATAAATATCCCAAATACAGCGTTACCAAAATACTTAATTGATATTTTAAGGAAAATGAAAATTTTCTTTCTGTTTTATATCGTATTATTTTTCCTTCTTTGTTAATATCTTTCCTGCAATTTTCCAGCCTTTTATCGGATGACTTCCTGCAAAAGAAAGCAGCATTAACATCGTCATCAGACACATTAGTAAATTAAAAAAAGCATATATCGGAACAGAGGGGACAACCCAAATCATTAGAAAATGAGAAACTGCACACATCCCGCCCATGCTCAAAACCAATACAATATGTTTAAAAAACCATTTCCGGTTCTGCTTTGCCATTGTCCGCAGTTCTTCTAATCCACAAGGATAAATTCTTACATTTCTTTCAATCTTTCTTTTTGCACGTTTCAACATATATCCAGAAATAAATACACCTAAAATAACTCCGATCCACGTGGAAATCCAATACAACAGATTGGCATCAAAGGGAATAGACTTCTCTATTTTTCTTACAAACGTAAATATCACAAGTGAAATTCCTGCAATAGTTCCCATGCAAAGTCCGTTTCCACCTCTTTTATTTTCAAACAAAAAAATTTCTCCACTCAATTCTTCATAATAGTAACTATTCATAGACGTGGTTTCTGTGTAAAGTCTAACATATCCCATCAAAATCACAACCTCTTATTTGTTCATAATGTATAATGGAATTATATATTATAAAATATTTTTTGTATATAGTTTTTTAATTTTAATATTCCATACTATCCACAATCTCTTTTATCGTCTCCATGGAAGTTCTTCCGCACAAAGTATATCGGACACCGTCAGCCACAAAAATTGCACATTTTTCTGAAACGTAGTTATTCTCCACATTTTCTTCTGTTGTGTCCTGAATGAGATTTACCTTGTATCCCTGTTTAGATGTATAGCTTTCCACATACTCATAAAAACCCAAATAGTCTGTATCCCATCCCTGCTCTAACTGTTCCTGACTTAAAATTAAATCCATTGACAGCGATATTGGCGAATAATACATCTCTTCTATGATGTAGTTCTTCATTTTTATAATTGCATAATTTTTCCGGTCTGTCTCCATACTTCCCTGCAAATAGGATTGTTCCGTTGCGTATTTACTTTCGAGCAAATCAATCCCAATATTTGACTGCAACGCAGTGTAATCAGAAAACTCTGTATGAATATATCCATATTCATCCTTTTCTGCTTTAAGAGGTGTAATTTCTACAATCTGCATTGCATCCAGTTCCGGAAGAGTTATTTTATTGACATTTACTTTATTCAAAAAATAATAACCTGCGAATACCGTCGTTCCGCCAATCATAAAAGTCAGTATAATCATAGCTGCATATCGCAGCATCGGATGAGATATTCGCCTCTTTGAATTTTCAAAAACTTTTTTCTTCATGATATCTGTAAACACAATCTCATTAAGTTCCGTATCTATTATTCTTTTAATTTCTTTACGTTCCATAACCTACCTCCATCAAAATTTTCTTGAGCCTTTTTCTGGCTCTGTTCATACGTTGTATTGTCACGTTTTCCGATTTTCCAATTACCTGTGCCACCTCTTTCATAGACAACTCCTGATAGTAATATAAAATAATGAGTTCTCTGTCGTGAATTTCCATATTTTGAATAGCTCTGGTCATACTATCTCTTTCCAACACATTTTCTATTAAATCAGCAGCAGATACCTGTACGTCTTCTTCCAGATATCCACGCCCCAACCGAAACCAATTCATCCGCATCATATTTTTGCAGCAGTTAATTGCAATCCTTGTAAGCCATGTCTTTTCACTGGATTTCTGATGAAAGCTTTCATAATGCTTCATCGCTTTTATAAAGGTTTCCTGTGCTGCGTCCTCCGCTAAATGATAATCTTTCAAATAAAGATAGCACATTCGCAGAATTGCATCGCCATATTCCATAATCAATCTTTCTATTACTTGTTCTGCCGACATTTCATCTTCCTCCTTTCACTTCTTAGACACAGGAATTACCTAAAATATTACACTGCTCCCTCATATTTTTTAAAAATCAAAATCTTTATCCTGTAATATTTAGAAAAGGGAATGTTCATGCCACAGCATGAAACATTCCCTTCTCACGATTGATTTTTTTGTTGCCTGCCAACCTCCGACACCTTCGTTCGGAAAACATATCAAATTTTAGGTGTCAACCCACCGACAATACGCAGCTTTTACAAATTATTCAGCATTTCCTCCAACTCTTTTATGTACTTCGGAATTTCAAATCCCTGCGGACAATGTTCTGTACAGGCTTTACATCCGATACAAGCAGACGGACTCTTTTCTTCCGGCATCTGTTTCAAATCACGAATTCTCCATGCTCCGCCTACTTTCGCTGTATTATAATGTTTCAGCAAAAACGGAATATCCAGTCCCTGCGGGCAATTCGGCGTACAATATCTGCATTCCGTGCACGGAACTGTAATAGTAGCCTTCTGCATTTCTGCTGCTTCCTTAATCTTCTCTTGTTCTTCAGCTGTCAACGGAGCTGCCTCTGAAAATGTTTGAATATTATCATAAACCTGACTGTCATCGGACATTCCGCTTAAAACCACCTGAACATTTTCCAGTTCCATTACCCACCGCATAGCCCATGATGCCAAAGAACGGTCTGTATCCATTGATTTTAATTTATCTGCTGCTTCCTTTATAAGATTTGCCAAAAGTCCTCCATGAACAGGCTCCATTACCATAATCGGGATTTGAGCCTGCGTTAAAATTTCATACAACTCCTTGGCATCTGTAAAATACCAATCATAATAGTTTAACTGAATTTGTACAAAATCCCAAGAATACAGTTTTAAAAGCTCTTTCAAAAGTTTTGCTGTTCCGTGAAAAGAAAATCCTAAATATTTGATTTTTCCTTCCTTTTTCATCTGTTCAAAATAAGAAATACAGCCGTTTCCAATCATTTGTTCTGCAAAGGTATCCTGAATTCCATGAAGCAGATAAAAATCAATTCTATCCATATTAAGTCTTGTAAGCTGTTCCTGAAACTGTTTGCGGTAATCCGGCTGCGCCTGAAAATTATACTTATCTGCTATATAAAAGCTGTTTCGTGGATATTTTTCCAAAGCCTTCCCCAGAAATTCTTCAGACTTACCCCCATGATAGATGTAGGCTGTATCATAATAATTAACTCCTTGCTCCATACAGTACGCAATAAGCTTTTCTGCTTTCTCATAATCAATCTTTGCATCATTTCCGTCTGCTATGGGAAGACGCATCACACCCATGCCCAGTCTGGATAATTGAACTTCATCTTTAAATGTTTTATACTGCATATCTTTCCTCATCTTTCTCTTCTATTTCTTTAATCCAAGTATAAAACTATTTTATGATTTGTTCCAGATTAATTTCTCCGTTTTCAATCAAATTGTAAACAGCTTGTGCAATCTGATTTCTGGCTGTCTTTGCATTTTTATATTCCTCTGTACATTCCAGATATACCGTACTGTTCCCCACAGTAAAGCCGGCATTATAGACAACCTCCAGATTTTCTCCGCTATTATAAAAATAACCCCCATGGACGGTAATGCCCTCTATAACAGAAGCACCTGTATATCCCATGGTTTCTGCATCACTGAATAAGGAGTCCGATGTGGTTACATAAAGTCTTACATTGCCTATCATTCCCCTTAAAAGAAATAATTGATGATTGTCAACATCAAACAATCCATAGGCTTTAACAGGCAAATCATGAAAAAGCTGTTGAATTTCTTCTTCTGTTAAATCTCTTGTATCGCACTCTATTTTTCCTTCGACAAGATTTCCCGAAAACTTATTTTTTACAAATTTTATGGTATCTCCATTCTCTAAGGTAACGGTGTATGTCCGCCCTAAAATTGCTGTCCCTAAAAATACAATCAATGCAATACTTGCAGCGGCTGCACTCCATTTTAGCCAGGCATAGTGCCCCTGTCTGTTTTTCTTTCCGGTATATACGGCTGCTTCTTCTATATATTCAGAATTTATATCACTGATAATTTCAGAAATTTTCTCTTTTCTCATAGAAATATCCCTTCCTTCATTAAATGTTTTCGCAATTTTGTACGTATTCTGGAAAGCCGAACAGATACATTATGATTGCTTGTATGAAAAAGCTCTGCAATTTCTGTAATAGAAGCGGAATACCAATAGCGCTGTACAAACATAACACGATTGTCTTGCTCTAAGCAGGCAAGAAACCGGTTAATACTTTCAGTGATTTCCTTGGCCTCCCATTTCGTTTCCACTGTATCCGCAGACGGAAAACAGTTTTCCAATTCATCCAGCGCAATGTCATAGGTACTATTTCGTTTCGCCGCAGTGTTTGCATGATACCTTTTAATCGCTAAATTCCGAACAATACGACAAATATATGTTAAAAGCGGATTTGGATTTTGCGGCGGTATAGTATTCCATGCTCCCAGATAGGCATCATTTAAACATTCCTCTGTATCCTGTCGGTTATTTAATATATTATTTGCCACTTTCCTGCAAATTGCGCCATATTTATTGGACAATTCTATAATTGCCTGCTCCGAACGTTGATAAAATAATGCAATAATTTTTAAATCCTCCAAAGCCTCCCTCCTTTCTCCTCCATCTTTATACTACGAATTTTCAATGAAATATCTCATTTTATTTTAACATATAAAACAATTATCGAAAAATAATTTAGGCAGAACAGCATAGATTTCTCTATACTCTTCTGCCTTTCTTTTTACTGTTTTGAAATTTCCTGCATAGCTTTTTTAAACTGAACTGCAAATAAAATTGCGGTAAAGGTTACAGCAATCACATCAGCCACAGGTTCTGCCATATAAACTGCCATGGTCTGGTTTTGTTTTAAAATTGCCGGCATCACGTAAATCAGCGGAATTAAAAGAATAAATTTACGCATAACCGCTACAATAATAGAAGCCTTTGCATTTCCGATAGACATAAATGTCATCTGGCATGCCATCTGAATTCCGAAAATAAACAACGCTGCCACATAAATTCTCAATGCGTCTTTTGTAAATGCCAAAAGCGCCGCATCAGATGTGAACAAGCTTGCAAAGCCCTGTGGAAACAGCATTACACCGCCCCATAATAAAATAGCATACGCCATACTTACTTTTAATAACAGCCAGAAAGCTTTTTTTACACGTTTTACATTACGTGCACCGTAATTATAACTGATAATCGGCTGTGCTCCCTGCCCCAGTCCCTGCAAAGGAAGCATAGCAAACTGCATAACGCTAGTAAGGATTGTCATTGCACCTACTGCAATATCTCCTCCGTATTTCAGCAAGGAAGAATTAAAGCACACAGAAATAATACTTTCACTTGCCTGCATAATAAACACAGAAGAACCCAGTGCCAAGCTCGGAAGAATAAATTCTTTTTTTAATTTCAGGTTCTCCTTTTTAATCTTTAAGAAGGTCTTCTTTCCAAAGAGGAAGGATACCACCCAAATACAAGAAAGCGCCTGAGAGATAATGGTTGCCAGAGCAGCGCCTCTTACTCCCATATCCAGACCGAAGATAAAAATCGGGTCCAACACAATATTTGCCACTGCACCGATTAACACAGACAGCATACCTGTTTTTGCAAAGCCCTGAGCGGTAATAAAAGCATTCATTCCTAATGTAAGCTGAACAAAAATCGTACCCAGCGCATAAATGTTCATGTAGCTTACGCCATATTCAATGGTATTTTCACTGGCTCCAAATGCCAAAAGAAAATCTCTGTTCCAAATCAACAGGACAATCGTCAATAAAACAGAAATAATAATCTGTAATGAAAAACAGTTACCCAATGTTTTTTCTGCTGATTTTGTATCGCCTTTTCCCATAAAAATAGAAGCTCTTGGCGCGCCGCCGTTTCCGACTAATGCCGCAAATGCCGCTACAATCAGAATTAACGGCATACACACGCCTACTCCCGTAAGCGCCATAGCCCCTACCTTCGGAATATGCCCGATATAAATACGGTCTACTATATTATACAGCATATTGATAATCTGGGCGGTTACTGTGGGAAGTGCCAGCTTTAACAATAATTTACCTACCGGCTCTTTCCCTAAAAAATCCTTGTCGTTTGTCATGGTTCTCATTTCCTTTCTAAAACCTCTTTCAGATTTTCTAAAATCAAATCCGTTGTTTTCTCATAAGTTTTCAAATCATCATTTGAAAGGTTTTTAAAAATTTGTCGGCGAAATTTTTTATTGATTTCTTCGATTTCCTGAACAATCGGAACTGCTTTTTCCAAAAGAGATAAATGAATTTTTCTCCTGTCTGTCTGGTCCTGCCTGCGCATTAAAAGCCCCTTTTGTACCAAAGTCTCTACACCGGCAGATACATTTCCTTTGGGGAGCATACGCCTCTCCACAATATCTGCTGCTGTGTCTCGCTCCGGATTATTATACAAAAATCCAATAATGGCAATTTCTATATGGGACAACCGGTGCTTCATCTGTACATCTTCCAAATATTTTTCATACAGCTTCATCATATAACGAACCAACATCAGCATATCGGACGCATTTTTCATCTATATTTTCACACCCCTTCCATAAAAAAACAGCTATAATAGTTCTAAATAAAACTGTTTTATCTAAAACTATTATAGCCTCAAAATAAAAAATGTCAACTTCAAAATCTAAAATTCTTTTTTCTCCATAATACAAATACTGACATAATAAGAAATACCTAAAACAACAACCGCTAACAGTATACCTCCCACAAAAAACTGTCCGTCAGAAATCCCTGTCAAGAACTGTTTTACCCCTCCCAAATCCAAGGAAAGCTTTTCGGAAATATTTGTAATCAGATAAAACAGAGCAATCAAAATCAAAAAAGTTCCCAGAAAAACGATTTTTCCTTTATCGCTGCCGTATTTAAGCTGAATTGGTATCATCAGCCCCAGAAAAATTGCCAGAAATATTAAAAAGCATCCGCAAAATAAAAACCACTGCAAAAATTCCATTTCCGGTGTCTTAACCCACTGCATAACAGTAGTTACTACCGAACTCACGAGAAATCCTGCCCCTCCTGTTAAAAACCCCAGTAAGAACTTCTCTTTTACATACTCTTTTCTGGAAACCGGCAATGTAAACAGAAAGGGAAGTCCGTTTTCATATTCGTCATAACTGATAGTGCCCATGGTCAGAATACAACAGATAAATGGCATATATCCCATGAGAAAACTGCTGTTCATGCCTGACATAAGTAAAAAAAGTACCGTCAAAAATATAATCATCAATAATCTTTTATTATGCTTCATCAAAGCAATATCTTTTATAAATAATCCTTTCATATCTTTTCTCCTTTTATCATCATAGTAATTACCTCATCTATGCTTCCCTTTTCCATTGTATAAGAAGGATAATTTTCAAGATAAAACTGCTTTTGATTGGTCAGACAGGCATATCCCCAGCTTTCTCTCTTTTTCCGAAGCAAATAGTTTTTATCTAAGGTGTCGTACTGCTCAGAAGAAATCTTCAATAATCCATACTGTCCCAGCAGCGTGTCAATTTCCTCATGGAGCACTACTTTTCCATTATCAATCATATACAAATCATCACATAAACCCTCTAAGTCTGTGGAAATATGTGAGCTGATTAAAATTGTTCTGTTTTCATTTTCCTCCATGTATTCCCTGAGCATGGAAAGCAAGTCCTCTCTTGCCAAAACGTCCAAGCCTGTGGTAGGTTCATCCAAAAGCAAAAATTCTGCTTTATGAGAAATTGCAGTTAAAATTTTCAGCTTTGCTTTCATTCCCGTGGAAAATTCTTTTATCTGTTTCTTTAAAGGTAATTGATACCGTTTGCAATAATCGAAAAACATGGCTTTATCAAATTGGGAATACATATTCTCCAGTATCTTTGCCACATCCTGAACCGTCAAAAATCCACTAAATCCTGACTCAGCCAGTACAACACCCAGTTTTTCCTTTTCTTTCTTGGAAAGAGTTTTATAATCTTTTCCAAAAATTTCAATCGTTCCTCCGTCTATGGAAATCAAATCTAAAATCCCTTTGAAAATTGTACTTTTCCCTGCTCCGTTTGCCCCAATTAAGCCGGTGATACAGCCTCTTGGGATTTCAAAAGACACGTCCAGTTGGAATAAATCATAGGATTTTTTCAAATCTTTTATTTTCAGCATTCTTCTTCATCCTCCATTATCATTTCAAACATAGAACGGATATCTTCATTGGAAATACCATATCTTTTTCCTTTTTGAATAATATTTTCCAAGTCCGTCTCCAGTTCCCTTCTTCGTTCCTCTGCTTTTGCAGCGTTATTTCCCTCTGCCACATAAGTGCCCTTTCCGTGAACCGTAACGGTAAATCCTTCTTGCTCTAAATTGTCATACGCCTTTTTTACAGTAAGAGCGCTTATTTTTAATTCTTTTGCCAAAGAGCGCACAGAAGGCAAAATCTCGTCTTCTTTTAATTCTTCATTTAAAATCATTGTTTTTATCTGCTCCATGAGCTGTTCATAAATCGGTACCATCGATGAGTTATTGATTATAATCTTCATTGTTTTCCTCCTGTTAATAAACAGTATATAACAGTATATAACTGTTTGTCAACTGTTATATACTGTTATGCTTAAAATTTCTTTCTTTTATCTTTTTTTATGATATAATTAAAATGTATTATGTAATTTCGTAAAAAGGAGTGACAGAATGAAAAAAGTTGATTTTGTAAAAATAAAAGCTGAATTTTGGGGTTTTGGTTTTGGAAAAGGAACAAGCTATGGATTTAATAAAGCAGAAGACATTATCCGTGAGCGTATAGAAAACGGCTGGGAATTTTGTGGATACATTCCCATTGAAATGCGAGGAACAGGCGAAATACAGAGCATATCTCTTATTTTTCAACACGAAGAATAATCATTTCTATAATAAAGGCGAAAAGCTGATTTTACCCCAACCTTTCGCCTATTTCCTTATCTTATAAAATTCGTTTTGATTTTTTCTTCCGGTGTAGGTTTTTCAATACCGGCATTTTTTCCTGCTTCCAGACATTTCAAAACCCATGCCATATTGGTACCCAGCGTTCTCATAATCTGAAGCCCTTCTTCGTCCTGCATTACTTCTTCCGGTGTATTTCCATGAACCATATTCCAATAATTTGATGAAATAACAGGCATCTGGAAAAATTGGAAATATTTTGTAAGAACCTCCAAGGTTGCCGTTGTTCCCGCACGTCTTGCGGATGCAATAGCTGCCGCCGGTTTATACAGCATGTGCTTTCCTGCTAAGGAAGAAAGCTTATCCATAAACTCTATAATCTGTCCTGTGGGAGAAGCCCAATATACAGGTGAACCTACAATCAGTCCATCGGCTGTTTCCAATTTTTTCGCAGCCTCTTTTACATTTTCCATGTCAGCGTTTCCCGCCTGAAAAATTTCTGTTTCTATTCCCTGTTTGTTCAATGACACTGCTATCTGATTTAATGCTGTAAAAGTACACCCTTCTTTTCTGGGACTTCCGTTTAATAATAATACTTTCATTCTGCTGTTCCCTTCCTTTCCGTTTCTGTTATTATTATACTTCAAATCAGACTTTATTGCTATCTTTTATATCACCAAAGAAGGAGCTGTATACACTCTGGCTTTCAATTCGTTATCCAACATATAAAGTCCTTTCGGGTCTGTTCCGAATAACTCCATCTTTGTAATTAAATCATGAGCATTTGTCTCTTCCTCTCCCTGCTCTTTGATGAACCAGTCCAGAAACTGCATGGTTCTGAAATCCTTTACACTCTGAGCCGCATCATAAATAGTATTAATCAGCCCTGTCACATATTCTTCATGAGCCAGTCCTGCTTTTAAAGGGTCCATCAATTTTTCCAATGTCATATCCGGCTTGTCAACTGCTTCCAGCGTAATTTCTGCATTATTATTCTGAAGATATTTCAGAAACAACATGGCATGGTCTCTTTCTTCCTGTGTCTGCACCATATACCAATTATAAAATCCGTCTAAGCCTTTGCTCTTATAAAAATTTGCAAAATCAAGATAAAGATATGCAGAATAAAATTCTTTATTAATTTGTGTATTAATCAGTTCTGTTACTTTTGCGTCTAACATTTTTACATCTTCTTTCTTTTATTTGTTATATATAGTTACACGATATCCATGCTGGAAGGTTTCTTCTGCTTTCAATGCAACAATATCCGGCTTTTTGGAAATGTCATCCTTAAATCCGTAATTATCGCATCTTCCCATCCATGGCTCCAGACAAATATAAGGTGCTCCCGGAAGACTCCAAATCCCGAAATTTGTAAATCCGGTACAGTCCATCATAATATACGGTGTTCCGTCCGGATATCCAATTCCCACACAGGATAACTGTGAATTATCAAAAATCAAAGCATCGTTTTCAAACATCGTTTCTGTAATATTGCAGCCTTCATATTCGCCGTAAGGCTCTAAAGGAAGCTTATAGGTCTTTTTCTCATCCGCAGTGCCTGTCATTCCATATACCTGACAATATTCTACTTCTCCTTTGTTTTTAAATAACAATTTGTAGTCGGTCTGGCAGGTATTCTCTAAAATCGGAACATTAAATCCCGGATGTCCTCCGATAGTAAAGTACATGGTATCTGTATTTTTATTCTCCACCTTCCAAATCACATCTAATTTTCTGTCCTGAATTTTATATGTAATGATTAAAGCAAAAGAAAATGGATAGTATTTTTTGGTTTCCTCCGTATCCTGAATTTTAAAGGATAAAGTATCCTCTGTTTCTTCAACACAGGAAAACTCCATATCTTTTGCAAAACCATGCTGTATTGCTTCATAAACCTTTCCATTATAAAGATACTGGTTTTCATGATGGCGTCCTACATTTGGAAATAAAATCGGGGAACGACGAGCCCAAAATTTTGCATCTGCAGTCCAAAGGATTTCCTTTCCCATCTCCTTATCAAAAATGCTTTGCAGCTCTGCGCCTTTTTTACATACTTCTACTTTTAAGTATTGATTTTCAATTATATACATCGCTGACTCTCCTCTTTCTACTTTTACAATTTCTTTCAGTTTATCATAGGAAATATAGATATACAAGAGACATCTTATCCCTGCTATTCGTCCAACATTTCCAAAGACAAGTCATTCAGCCCGCATAAGGTATTTACCACAGCAAAAATAATCACGGCTCCCAGCTTCGCAGTAGTATTGTCCTGGTCAAAACGTGGGGAAATCTCACATATATCAAATCCACGAATTTTGCGTGTTCTTAAAATATGCTTGATAATAGGAAGCACCACCTCAGGGTCTAATCCCAAAGCCTGCGTAGCGCTGACTCCCGGCGCAAAAGCAGAGGAAAATACATCCGTACAAATCGTAATATAAGCGGAATTGCACTTATACAAAAACGTATCTACTTTTTCCAGCACCGTGGAAAAATTGGAATTTTGTATTTCCTTAGCCAAAATATAATTTGCCCTCAACGCTTTGGCATATTTAAACAAGCTCACTGTATTGCTGTGCTCCTGAATACCCAGAGGCAAATAGCGGTATTCTGCATTTTCCTTCTTATAAATATCGGCAATTTGTCGAAACATGGAGCCGGAAGACGGTCCGTTGTCATAAGGTCTTAAATCAAAATGTGCATCAAAATTGATAATTCCCATGTCAAGACCATGCCCTTCTTTTTTCAAGTCCGCCATCTGTCCCTGAAAATGTCCGAAGGTCGTCTCATGTCCTCCGCCCAATACAATAGGGAATAGATGCAGCTCTAAAAGTCTTTCTACTGCCAATCCTAAAAGTCTCTGCCCTTCTTCCATGGAAATCTCGTCACAGAGAATATTTCCTGCATCGTAAAATTTCACTTCCTGAGAAAAGGTACACGGAAGGTTTGACATCTGTCCTCTGATAAAATCCGGCGCAAGAGCTGTTCCTACACGTCCTTTATTCCGCTTTACCCCCTGCTCGCTGCAAAAACCGATAAAGGCAAAAGCCAGCTTACTTTCCGGCAGCTCCTCCTGTTGATTTAAGTCTAAGGGCTTCACCCATTGATGCCATCGAAAAGCATCATAATCCGTGGTGCTGTCTACACGCCCCTTCCAGTATTCCATGGCGCTTACATAGTTCATCAATAACATCTCTTTCCCCTCTCCTTCCAACTTTTTACTGCAATTCCTTCAACATCTGCGTCACCGTCTTTTTCGAAACAGGATGACGTAAATTTGGAGCAATTTCACTTAAAGGCTTTAAAACAAAATCACGCAATTCCATTTCAATATGAGGAATAATCAAATCATCTGTTTCCATTACTACATCATCATATAATAAAATATCTAAATCCAGTGTACGTGGTCCCCAACGTACAATCCGCTCTCTGTGGGCTTCCTTTTCAATTTCATGAAGCACGTCTAAAAGTTCTTCCGGAGAAAGCAAGGTTTTTATCTGTGCACAGGCATTTAAAAAATCATCCTGCTCCACTCCGCCATAAGGCTCGGTCACCAGATATTCGGATACTTTTTCTACCTGACAGCCTTTTACCTTATTTAAAGCTTCCGTTGCTCCGTCCAAATATGCTTTTTTATCTCCCATATTAGAGCCCATACCCAAATATACTCTGTGCCAAAATCTGCTGATTTTTACAGAGGCGTACTTTAACGGAAGACCAATCGGCGCCCACGGTTTCTTTAATTCTAAGGTGACGCCTGCCAGCAGCGGATATTCAAATAACAATGCTTCTACCAGATTTTCTGCTGCTGCCTCAATCAATTTATAAGTATTTTCCTGCATAAATTTTGTAATAAAATGACTGACTGAACCGTAATCAATAGAACATTCCAGTTCGTCTGTGGTTCCTGCTTTTCTGGTATTGGTATATAAAATTACAGACACAATAAAACGCTGTCCTAATTTTGTTTCTTCCGGAAATACCCCGTGTCTGGCATAGATTTCCAAATCTTCTATATGGATTTCATCATATTTCATCATGCTTTACACTCCCTTAAAATCGCCTGTGTCATGCGAATTGCACGCAAATTTTCCTTTACATCATGGACACGCACAAAAGCTGCGCCTTTCTCAACACCCATAACCGTAGTCACAACCGTTCCTTCCACACGCTCATCAGAAGGAAGGTCTAAGGTCAGTCCGATTACGGATTTTCTGGAAGTAGCAAGTAAAACAGGATAGCCGATTTCTTTCAATTTTTCCAGTTGATGAATGGCGATTAAATTCTGCTCATATGTTTTGCCAAATCCTACACCGGGATCTAAAATAATGTGTTCATCCGGAATATTTGCCGCCTTTGCAATGGCTACGGACTCTCTTAAATCCTCGCACATATCTTCTACAAAATTGTTATAATCTGTGTTATCCCGATTGTGCATCAGACAGCATGGAACCTGATATTTTGCAATTAACTGAGCAACCTTTTTATCATATTTTAAGCCCCAAATATCATTTACCATATCTGCTCCTGCTTTTAATGCTGCCTCCACTACCTCGCTTTTATAGCTGTCAATGGATACGGGAATATCAAAATTTTTCTTTATCATTTCAATAACAGGAACAACACGATTGATTTCTTCCTGTATAGTAATCTGCACATGTCCGGGACGAGTAGACTCTCCGCCTACATCAATGATACCTGCCCCTTCTTCAATCATATCAGCCACATGTTGTTTCGCCTTTTCCAGATTATTCCATCTTCCGCCATCTGAAAAAGAGTCCGGTGTTACATTTAAAATCCCCATAATATTACAGTCATTTTCTACATCAAAAAAGCGATTTCCGATTTTCATCATTTCTTTTTACCTCTTTGCTTTTATATTTTTATCTTGTTATTTTTCTTCTCTGCCGACCAGTTACACTCGGAAAAAGCCGGACAAAATTTACACATTCTGGACTGCTTATCCGCCCGATAAATCAACCCTGCAAGGCTCTTATCCTGCCTCGTTTTCGTATTTCTGTGAGCTGTAATTGCCAAAAGAATTTCTTTTTTTTCCTCTTTGTTAAACCCGCAGTCCTTTAATATTTCTTCTGCCAGCTCTGCCCCTGCTTCTTCGTGAGATATCCCTTTTGAATACTGCAAAAATCTTCCGATATCGTGAAGCAGCGCTGCGGCATAAATCCATTCCTTAGAGACACCGCAATTTTGCTCCAGATTTTCTATGTATGCAATTCTTGCCACATCCAACAAATGTTCTATGCCGTGTTTACAGAAAATCCTGTCCTTTTCTGCTTCTTTTAACTGTGTCATGTGCAGCTTCCATAAAGGATGCTCTGAAATTTTATTGATACGCTCCATATTATCTTGACTCCAACATTCTATAAAATTGATTTTGGAGTTTTTCATCTTCATTAAACACGCCTCTTGTAACCACTGTTACCGTCTTTGCTCCCGGCTTTTTAATGCCTCGCATTGTCATACACATGTGCTCTGCTTCAATTAAAACCATCACTCCATAAGGCTTTAATTCTTCCATAAATACATCTGCAATCTGCGCTGTCAGACGTTCCTGAAGCTGGAAACGCTTTGCAAAAACCTCTAATGTTCTGGCAATTTTACTCAGTCCTACCACTTCTCCGTTTGGAATATAGGCAACCGCTGCTTTCCCGTAAAAAGGAAGCATGTGATGCTCACAGAAGGAATAAAAAGGAATGTCTTTTTCCATAACCATGTCGTTGTTGTCTACATGAAATTTCTTTTTTAAGTGCTCTGCTGCATCATCTGTATAGCCTGCCGCCAGCTCCTCATACATTCTGGCAATACGATCCGGTGTCTCCAAAAGCCCTTCTCGGTTTATGTCCTCTCCGATACCTTCTAAAATCAATCTTACGCCTTCTTCAATTTTTTTCTTATCCATTTTTTCTTCCTCCGTCCTGTATTGCCTTGGCTGCTATGCCAAGAAAAGATAAAGAGCCAAAAATAACCAGCACATCATCAGCTCCCATATTCCTTAAATTTTTCTCAATGGCTGCTTCTATGCTCTTGCCTGTTTCCACAGAAGCATTCACCTTTTCTACCTGTTTTTTCAATTCCTCTGCCGACAGGGCACGAGGATTATTCGGTGTCTCCACTGTAATAATATGTTCTGCAAGAGGTGCGGTAAGCTCAATAATTTTCTTATAATCTTTATCCTGAAAAACCCCAAAAACATAATACAGCTTCTTCCCTTTAAAATATAATTCCAAAGATTTTCTTAAAGCTTCTGCTGCATGGGGATTGTGTGCACCGTCTAAAATAATCAATGGATTTTGAGACATTACCGTAAATCTCCCAACCCATTTTGCCTCTTTCATTCCTGCATAAACCGCCTCATCGGATAAGGAAAAACCAATCCTTCGAAGCTGGTTTACTGCTTCCAAAGCCAATGCTCCGTTTTGTATCTGAAATTCTCCTGCCAGAGAAATCTCTACATTTTTCCAATTTTTATAAGAAAAGCTCTGTCGGATATACCCATAATGTACATCGCTAATTTCCTTTTCTTCCACTTCGCAAAAGCAGCTTTCCTTTTCTTGACAAACCTTTTGAAGTACCTGTCTTGCTTCTTCCTTTTGCACAGCCGTTACCACTGTGGTGTGAGGTTTAATAATACCGGCTTTTTGCATGGCGATTTCTTTTAATGTTTTTCCCAGTACATCGGTATGATCCATGCTAATTGGCGCAATTACTTCTAATTGTGTGGTCTGAATAATATTGGTGGCATCTAAAGCGCCTCCAAGCCCTGTTTCCAGAACGACAATGTCACAGTTTTTCTCCTTAAAATATAAAAAAGCCAAGGCTGTTTCAATCTCAAAAGCAGTGGGAGTCCCTGCTTTCTTTTCCTTCATATCAGCTACCGCAGCTGCAATAGCCGTTACATGTCGTGCCAAAGCTTCTTTTTCAATAATTTCTTCATTCACCTGAATTCTCTCTCGATAAGAAAACAGTGTGGGAGAAATATATCGCCCTGTCCGATACCCTGCTTTACACAAAATCGTGGACAGATACGCCAGCACCGTTCCCTTACCATTTGTTCCGGAAATGTGAATAAATTTCAAACTTTTCTGGGGATTATCAAGTCTGTCTAACAGTGCTTTCATATTCTCCAAGCCAAGTACACTTCCGTATTTGGAGGTTTCATCCAAATATACTCTTGCTTCTTCGTAATTCATGTCTGCTCCTATCTGAGATATTCTCTTTTTTACGACTCATTATAGACCTCTTTCACAGCAATCTCAACATTTTTTTCAAATTTATGGTCTTTTTGCCATGAAAACAAATAGACAGTCAGAAAAAACCATGCTACAATAAGAAAAATAAAAATATCAGGTGTGCCCATTTATGGAAGACTGCCAAAAGAGGTTCTGAAAACGAGCCTGTTTTTGGCGGTCTTTTTTTGTACCCTGTAAGGAGGAAACCATGTATTTAATGATTGATAATTATGACTCTTTTGTCTACAATCTGGCATGTTATCTGGAAGAATGTGGAGAAAAGGTTTTGTTAATACGAAACGATAAAATCACCCTATCCGAAATAGAAAAGCTGTTAGAGGACAACTGTTTAGAAGGACTGATTTTATCTCCCGGTCCTAAAAGTCCCAAAGACTGTGGGAATTGTAAAGAAATTTTAAAAAAAACCGCAGGAAAAATTCCTGTTTTAGGCGTTTGTCTGGGGCATCAGATTATTGGAGAAGTCTTCGGCGCATCCATACAAAAAGGTGCAAAACCCATGCACGGGAAAGTTACAGAAATACGCAATAATCAGACAGGACTTTTTAAAGGTCTTCCCAAAACTTATCCGGTAACCCGCTACCACTCTCTTATTGTTTCCGGTTATGACTTTCCGAAGTGTCTGAAAATCGATGCCCTCTCTGAAGACGGCGTAATTATGGCGCTTCATCATAAGGATTTTCCTATTTACGGGGTACAGTTTCATCCCGAAGCAGTCCTTACCGAATACGGTCATGAATTGCTGAAGAACTTCACAAAAATATGTAAGAAATGGAGAGAAAACAATGACTACAAAAATTAAAAAACTGGATTTTTATCAACGGGCAGAAGACATTTTCGAAAAATATAAAGACGAAAATATGGCAATTTTTTTAGACTCCTCTTTAGAAAATACCATGGGACAATACTCCATTATCGGTCTCAATCCCTATCTTATTTTAAAAGAATGCGACGGCATTTTCTATGAAAATGATGTCCCCCAAGACAGGACTTTTGAGCAGGGTATGCAGGAATATCTTGAAAGATACAAAGAAGAAAATCCTACAAAGCTTCCACTTATTGCCGGTGCACTGGGATATTTTTCCTATGATTATGGACGAAAATTCGAACAGATTTCCAGCCGTCATCCCAAAAAACTTTCTGTCCCCGATGCACTGTTTGTCTTCTATGATATTCTGATTATTGATGATAAAACAGAAAAAAATCTCTACATTACCGCAAGGGGAGAAACCCAAAATCAGGAGGAAACAATCTCTGCTTTGGAACAGGAAATCAAAGAATGTTCTGCTTATCAAAGACCGGAAAAACATTCCGCTCTTGCCCCGTTTACACCCAATTTTACAAAAGAAGATTATAAAAATGCCATTGACAAAATGATTTCTTACATCATAGAAGGGGATATTTATATTGCCAATATGACGCAGCAGCTTACCATAGAAAGCCAAAAATCTCCTTATGAGGTATACCGTTATCTGCGTACTTATAACCCTTCCCCTTTTGGTGGATTTTTCCAATGCAACATGTTTCAGGTTGTGTGTGCTTCACCGGAACGTTTTTTGAAAGTGAAAGACCGCTGTATTGAAACACGCCCCATTAAAGGCACAAGAAAACGGGGAGAAACTCCTGTGGAAGATAAAATATTGAAGGAAGAACTGAAAAACTCCTCCAAAGACCGCAGTGAGCTTTTAATGATTGTGGATTTGGAAAGAAATGACTTAAACCATGTCTGTGAACCGGGAAGTGTAAAAGTAACCGAGCATTTTGCAGTAGAAACTTATTCCACCGTTTTTCACTTAGTCACCACTATCATAGGCAGATTAAAAGAGAAGCTTCCTACCTCTGATTTAATCAAAGCCGCTTTTCCCGGAGGCTCGATTACCGGAGCGCCGAAAATACGTGCTATGGAAATCATTGACGAATTAGAGCATGACAGGCGTAATCTGTATACCGGCTCTATGGGATATTTCTCCTTTGACGGAAATTGCGATTTTAACATTATTATCCGCACGGCTGTTCATCAAAATAGCCAATATCATTTGGGTGTTGGCGGTGGAATTACCTGTGAGTCTGATTTAGAATTTGAATACGAAGAAACACTGCAAAAAGCAAAAGCTCTTTTGGAAGCTTTATGGGAGGAAAAATAATGTTTATACCGGATGAAGGATATTATTTTGGATTAGGCGCATTTGAGACTATCGCCGTTGAAAACGGAGTTCCACAATTTTTGCCACAGCATTATAAACGACTGAAAGCAGCCTTAAAGTTTTTAAGCTTAGACACTGATTTTTCTGAAATAGAAGAAAAAGCAAGACTGGCTCTTACCCAAAAAGAAATGCAGGAGGGAAGAAAAGTATTAAAAATTACAGTCTCAAAAGAAAACATATTCATCACCACACGGGCAAATACGTATCAAAAGGAAGATTACGAAAAAGGCTTTTTCACTGCCATTTCCAACGTAAGAAGAAATGAAACCTCGCCTTTTACTTACCATAAAACTTTAAATTACGGAGATTGTATTATGGAAAAACGCCATGCAAAGGAAATGGGTATTCAAGAACCTATTTTTCTAAACACAAGGGGAGAAATTGCAGAAGGCGCTACCACCAACGTCTTTTTTGTAAAAGATGGACAAATTATAGCGCCTCCCCTGTGTTGTGGGATGCTCCCCGGTATTATAAGAGAATACCTTTATGATGCCTATACCATAGAAGAACAAATCATTCTGCCGGAAGACATCGGAGAGTTTGACGAAATGTTTCTCACAAATTCTCTTTTAGGTATTATGCCTGTTGCCAGACTTGGAAGCCACACCTTTTCCGATATGAGCGCCGGAAGAAAATTGTTGCGGGAATTATCGAATTCCCAGTGCGGCTTTTGCTAAACCATCTACTGCTTCGTTTAGCTCTACTCCGCTGTGCCCTTTGACTTTATGAAAAACCACCTGTACATTTTGCAGATTATCATAAAAAGCTTTATAACGAATAGTTCCCGACTTATTCCGTTTCCAGTCGCCCGTCGCCCATGACTCAATTCCCTGATAGTCATAATACAGATGTAATTTGGAAATGTGGTTCTTCTCACAATATTCCATGGCAGCCATTGCGCCCTCCAATTCCCCTGCCACATTTCTCATACTCACATCTTCTGTATTGTAAAAAGCTTTACTAAGCTCTGTTCTCTGTCCCTGATAAAGGAGGATGCAGCCATAAGAATATGCCTTTTGTGCTGCATCAAAGCTTCCGTCCACATAAGCAATACAAGCATCTTCTTCTGTTTCTGCCGGATTTTCTCCTTGAGAGCCATTGCCTAAATATGCCTCCGCTTCCGCTTTTGTGGCAAAGCTTTTAAACTGCGCTCCCGAATAGCCGTCAACATTTGCCTTACATTCTGCCCAAGTAGAAAAAATTCCTGTTTTCTTTCCTTTTTTTACTGCATATACTTTTTTTGCCATAAATTCTCCAAATCCTTCTAAGGTCTGAAACCTTCAAATATAAAATGATCAAAATATTTTTCTGCTGCTTTTAACTGTTCTTTGCTTTTAATCGTCCACGCATAGGCAGGGCATCGGAAAAGATTTCGGCAAATCCACAGAGAAATCCCCTTTCTGCCTTTCCAATCATAAGCAATAAAATCCGGTTTCGTCAAAAAATTCAACAGCAGATGTCGCATAATATAGTATTGAGGATGATGCCAGCCTTCCTCCTTCTGGTAATTCATGGAAAGCTGTCCTCTGCAAATCCACGGTCTGTTTTTCTTATACCAGAGCAAAACCTGCGGATGGAAGGACTCAATACAATATTCCCCTTCATAGTTCTGCAGGATTTCATCTGCCTTTTCACAAATTTTGCTTCCGTCTTTATATTTTAATTCTACAATTAAAGGCACTTTTCCCTCTACCAGCTTCAATACATCTGTAAACAGAGGAATTCTTTCCTTTGAGAAAAACACAGGATACTGACACAGCTCCTCATAAGTACATTCGTCTACCTCTTTATCAATTCCACAGTTTCTCCGCAAATGAAAGTCGTGAGTAACTACCACCTGTCCGTCTGTTGTAAGCTGCACATCCAGTTCAATTCCATATCCTGCTTTTACTGCTCTTTCAAAAGCAGCCATGGTATTTTCCGGAGCATTTCCTGCATTATAATGCAGACCTCTGTGAGCATAATAAACTTTTTTCACCTGCTTTGGTCTCTTGCACATCCTTGGCATTACAAGTCCCAAATAAGATGCGCCGGTAATTGCTGCTGCTGTTTTCATCTTCATACTCTAATCCTCCACATCAAAATGTTCCCATACCTTTTTCTTTTCCTGCGGCTTGCTGTCACCATGCTTTACCATAGACATGGTAATCATTGCCAAAACCGTGAAGACACAGGCATAAGGGAATAATACACGATAAGAAATATGCTGCATAAAAAATCCTGAAAAAATCGGTGTAAAAATCTGCGCTGCCATAGAAAATGTATAATACACCCCTGTATATTTTCCCACATCTCCCAGAGAACAGATTTCCACTACCATAGGCAGGGAATTTACACTGATTGCTGCCCACCCGATACCGATTAACACAAATCCGATATTGATTGCCGGATGATATGTCGGGAAAAATGCAGCGGACAGATAGCTGATAAGCAGAAGTACAAGACCTCCCTGTATACATTTCTTTCTTCCGAATTTTTCAGAAATCATTCCAATGGGAATATAGCTGAAAATTGCAGCTACCGTAGCAACCATTAAACAGTCTGCAAATCCGCCGCCTTCCAGTCCCCATACCTTTACCGCATAGCGGGAAAAAGCCGTAGTCACTGCATTATAAGCCGCAAACCAGAAGAAAATCGAAAGCAAAATCATATACAGACTTTTCTTCACAGGCTTTGGCAGCTCTTTTGTATTTTGCGTTATTGTTTCTCCTGCAAGTTCTTCTTCTTGAATTTCTTCTTTTTCAATTTCTGCCGCAATTTTCTTTTCTCTTACCGTAAGCACCAGTAAAATCACGGCAGCAGCCATCAGAAACGCCACTCCTGCAAAAACAGCTGTATAATCCGGTCTCTTTCCTCCTTTTACCAGAAAGCGGATAAGAAGAAGGGTATACACACCTCCGATAGCGCCCATTAAATTGATTACTGCATTTGCCTTGCTTCGCAAAGACTTTGGCGTTAAATCCGGCATCAAAGCCACTGCCGGAGAACGGTAAAATCCCATTGCTACAAGCAAAACAGCCAGACCTGCCACAAACATAACAAAATTCTGATTTTTATCTGCAAACGGCAGCATCATTAAAAATACCACTGCCACGACTGTTCCGACTATAATAAAAGGGGTTCTTTTACCCAATCTTGTATTTGCCTTATCCGACAAGGTTCCGAAAAACGGGAGCAGAAAAACTGCCAGAATGTTGTCGGCCGCCATAATCGCTCCTGTAAAGGTTTCATTCAAATGAAAGGTATTTTGCAAAATCAATGGAATGATATTATCGTACATCTGCCAAAAGGCACAGATAGACAAAAATGCAAGCCCAATAAAAAAGGTTCTCCTGTAATTCAGTTTCTCCATCTTCTTCCTCCTCAAGTCAGGCCTTCGCCTGTTTATGAGAATATTTTATCATAAACGGAAACAATACTCAAACAAAACAAGAGCCCCTGCATGAAACAATTCAAGCTTCATACAAGGACTCCTTTTTATTTTTATGATTTTTCAGAAATTAAATTCTGGCTACGCCTGTTTTTCTTGCTGCTTCTGCTACTGCTTTTGCTACTGCCGGCGCTACACGTTCGTCAAACGGATTTGGAATGATGTAATCCGGATTTAATTTATCTTCTTCAATTAAGTTTGCAATGGCATAAGCTGCTGCAACCTTCATTTCATCATTGATATCTTTTGCACGAACGTCTAATGCTCCACGGAAAATTCCCGGGAATGCCAAAACATTGTTAATCTGATTTGGGAAATCGCTTCTTCCTGTACCTACTACGGCTGCTCCTGCATTTTTTGCCAGTTCCGGCATAATTTCAGGAATTGGGTTTGCCATTGGGAAAAGAATTGGTTTTTCAGCCATGTTCTTCACCATTTCTTCTGTAACTGTACCCGGTGCGGAAACACCGATAAATACGTCTGCACCTTTTAATACTTCTTCTAAAGTACCTTTTTCCATGTTCTGGTTGCAGATTTCAGCCATTTCCATTTTTTCTGCATTTAAGTTTTCTCTGCCTTTGTAGATAGCGCCCTGACGGTCACACATTACTACATTTTTCAGTCCCAGGCTTACTAAAAGTTTGATGATAGCAATACCTGCCGCACCTGCTCCGGAAGTAACTACCTTAATATCTTCCAGATTTTTTCCTACCAATTTTAATGCGTTGATTAAAGCTGCTGCTGTAACAACAGCTGTACCGTGCTGGTCATCATGGAAAATCGGAATATCACAGCACTCTTTTAATTTTCTTTCGATTTCAAAGCATCTTGGAGCAGAGATATCTTCTAAGTTTACTCCTCCAAAGCTTCCTGCCAATAAGCTGACTGTTTTTACAATATCGTCTACATCTTTGGAGCGTACGCACAATGGAAATGCGTCTACGTCTGCAAAGGTTTTAAATAATGCACATTTTCCTTCCATTACCGGCATACCTGCTTCCGGTCCGATATCCCCAAGGCCAAGAACAGCAGTTCCGTCTGTTACTACGGCTACCATGTTTCCACGGCGTGTATATTTATAAGACAAATCTACATCTTCTGAAATTTTCAGACATGGTTCAGCAACTCCCGGTGTATAAGCAACTGCCAATTCTTCCGGTGTCTGAATTTTTGCTCTGCTGATAACCTCGATTTTTCCCTTCCAGTCTTCATGCTGTTTTAATGCAAATTCTTTTTTGTCCATTGTCATAATCTCCTTTTTCTACTGTTCTTTTACCTGGGCCCAGAAATCCTTTAAAATTGCCACGGATTTGTCCATAGCTGCCTGTTCTTCTTCATTCATCGGTATTCTCAGACAGGTTTCAATACCTTCCCAGCCGATACGGCATGGTAAAGAAACGGCAACGCCTGCCCATTCACCAAAGCTTTCATCCAGAACACATGCAGCCGGAAGGATTGCGCTGTCGTCCTTCATAATTGCTTCTACAATGTTGGAAACAGACATTGCAATTCCGTAGAAGGTTGCGCCCTTTAATCCGATAACTTCTGCGCCGCCATTCTTAGTATGTTCTGCAATTTCCTTTTTGTCAAGTGTCACTCCCACCTGTTTTGCATAATCTTCCAATGGGAAACCGCCTACCATAGCAGAGCTCCATACAGCGACCTGACTGTCTCCGTGCTCGCCTACCACGTAAGCCTGAATATCTTCTACATTTACATGAAGCTTTGTACTTATATTATAACGAAATCTTGCTGTGTCTAAGGAAGTACCTGTACCAATTACACGGTTTGCAGGAAGTCCGGATGTCTCCTGAACGGCTTTTGTAATAATATCCGCCGGATTGGAAACAACCAAAAGAAGTGGATTTTCCGCATATTTCATAATATTTTCTGTGATACTGCGAACAATGGATACATTTGTCTTTGCAAGCTCCAGACGAGTCTGTCCCGGTTTTCTTGCAATTCCTGCTGTGATGATAATCATCTGTGCATCCTTACATTCTTCATAGCCGCCCTGTCTTACCCATACCTGCTTATGGAAGCTGGTTCCGTGTGCAATATCAATGGCAGCGCCTTTTGCTCTGTCTTCATTTACATCAATTAAGACAATGTCATTTGCCTGTTTTCTCACCATCAATGTATAAGCAATGGCTTCCCCTACATTTCCGGCACCAATAACTACAATCTTATCTCTGTGTGTGTTTTTCATTTTACGTATCACTCCTGTTGTTTTTCGTAGTATAGAAATATCACTTTAAATCAGCAAGGAAATTCGTTAAAAATTTCACTTTTCCTCTGAATTTTACCACAATCCTTATTTTCTGTCAACGCTTTTGTATTAGGAAAAAAACAAAAAAGAGCAACTGCATGATGCAATCACTCTCTATCTTTGTTCTAAGTCTCTTTGCAACCCTTCTAAAAAAGGTACCAGAATATTTCCTGTTTTTCTTAGAAACCACTGTGGCTCCAGCTCTGTGTATTTAAAATGCTTTAAGCCGCCATTTCTGCCTCGTTCCCAGAATTTTAACACCTGTGCAAAAGGCATATAGTAAATTTCATCCCGATGAGAAAAATACAAAATCAAAAATGCAATTCCCTGCTGCCTTTCAAAATCCCTCATAAATTCCACCTGATGTGCGTGAATATTCTGCAAGGGGAAATTATCCGTACTACATTCTTTCGCATCAAAGCATACCGGTATTCCCTGCACAGCGCCAATATAGTCCACGGTACTTTTCTGGTCGAAATATGCCAGAGTAATATGCCGGCTTTGTTGGTCGATACGCACCGGCGTAATGGGAGTAGGCACTTTCTGAATAAGCGCCAGTCCCTTTTCCCGATATTGCTCGCAGGTTCTGTTAATAAATTCCTCTAAGGTAGAGCCTCGAAGTCCTCTGGAATTCCAAGTTGCCATGTCCCTTCTCCTATTTCAGTATCTTAATACCCGGAAAATACCGAAAAATAGCTTTTCCTACGATTTTCTCTTTTTCTACATAAGGCTGCTTCCAGAAACGGGAGTCTCCGGAATGATTGCGGTTATCTCCCAGCATAAAATAGCTGCCCTCCGGCACAACATAAGGACCATAATCTCCCGTAGGTGTCTCCGGCGTAAAACTGTCGTCCAAAGGTGTCTGAGAACCGTTGATATAGACCTTTCCGTCTTTAATCTCCACTGTTTCTCCCGGCAGTCCGATTACTCTTTTTACAAATAGCTGACTCTCGTCATCCGGATATTTAAAAACCACAATGTCAAAGCGCTCCGGATCATCAAATAAATACGCCAGACGGTTTCCAAAGAAACGGTCTCCCGTCATAATGGTATTTTCCATGGACTCGGAAGGCACTCTTGCATTGATTAGTAAAAAATTGTTGACAACCAATACTACTGCTACTACAAAAATAATCATCTTGATATATTCCCACAGCTCTTTCCATATTGAATTTTTTACATCTGGTTTACTCATGTTTTTTAACATCTCCCTTATTTTTCTCTGATGCAAATTCTAAAAGCCCTTCCCCTTTTAAAGCTTTTTGAAACTTTTCAGGTACATCAGCCGTAATTGTTTTTAATGACAGTTCCTTCAAAATCCCTTCTGTTTTGGGAAAACTCAATTTCCACGCATGAAGCAGTTGGAATTCAATCCCATATTTTTTCCGAAAGCTTTCATTCTTTTCTTTTTCCCCGTATTTCCAGTCCCCGATAACCGGATGACCAATTCCCGCCAAATGACTTCTTATCTGGTGGGAACGCCCTGTTAAAAGCTCCACCTTTAAAAGTGTATCTCCGCTTTTTGAAATTCCCAAAGGTTCGTATTTTGTCTCAATAGGAAGGCTTCCTTCCCTCTTTTCCTGAAATACAGCCACCTTGTTTCGTCTCTCGTCTTTCCAGAGATAGCCGTTGATGTGAGCCGGTCTCTCAATTCTTCCTTTGACCAGTGTCAAATAATATTTATGGAGATTTCTTTCTTTAAACCACAAAGACATCTCCTGCAAGCCCTGAACGGTTTTTCCCGCTGCCACAATGCCGCTGGTATTTCTGTCTAAACGGTTGCAGACACCCGGCCGAAAGGTTCTTAAATCTTCCTTTGTCAAACATTTCTTTTCTAACAAATAGCCTGTGATGTATTCTACCAAAGATACGTCTTCTTTTTCCGCCTTCTGAGACAACATTCCCGCCGGTTTATTTACAAATAACACATGGCTGTTCTCATATACAATATCCAGCTTTGTCCGGCTGCTGCTCTTTTCTTCCCCACGGAATTTTTCCAATGTATCGTCGGATAAAAACAGCTTAATTTCATCATTTGGCTGCAATTTTTCATTTCCCGTGGCTTTTTTCCCGTTCAGCGTAATATTTTTCTTTCGAAGCATTTTGTAAAGAAAGCTTTTGGGCGCTTCTTTTAAATATTTTCCCAGAAATTTGTCAAGTCTTTGACCGCTTTCCAATTCTTTTACTACTAATTGTTTCATGGTTTCTCCTAAAGGGAAATTGCACCAATTACCCTTTTTATTTTTTCATTTCTTGTAAGCTCCGGTTCATCAGGATCCAGCTTGAATTTAATATCCTTTTCCAGCGCTTCCCGATGTTCCCACATAGTTTCCAGTCGTTTGGTATAATCTCCCAGTTTTCTGAAGATTTTCACACTGACATAAAATCCGTTCTGCCTTAAAATGTCCTGTATGTGTTTTTCTACAAAAACAGTATCTGTTTTTTCTCTGCTGGTGTAACCCACCACTGTATTTCCGCAGATTGCCACAGAGTCTAAAAAAGACTGTTTTTCATAAGCGGAAACTACAAATTCATACCCGCATACCAAGCCGTGTCTGTGCTTTTCAATTTCCTGATAATCTTCTTCCTTCATGGGCTTTTGCATAAACATCATAATCATACCCACGGCAAACTTACATGCAGGCAAACACGCTACTGCCGCAAATGCAGTAAATACATTTTCTCTTTTTCCATATATGGCAAGTCCTGCCAGAAAAATCAGTAACGGCGGTATAAAGGCAAGCAATGTATAAATAACACGCCTTTTTTGCTGATTTTTAATATAACCAAACTCTCCTTTTTCTATTTTTTTCTTTGTATTTTTCATTTTTATCGCTCCTTAGGGATTTCTTTTTACATAAAACGCATCAGAAACCTTGTGGGTACTATTTTACAAACTACCCGCAAGGCTTTCATTGCAAAACCATACACGGAAATCTCCCGTCCTCTTTCGCTGTCTTGTAACGCCTTTTTCACCACTGCTTCTGCATCGGCTATAAAAGGCTTCTTATAAAAAGGCATATTTTCTTTTCCGCCCATTTTCTCTAAAAATGGAGTATCTACCGGTCCCGGACACACAGCGGTAACTACAATTCTGCCCTTTTGCTCTGCTCCCAGCGCCCTTGCAAAAGAAAGCACATAAGCCTTAGAAGCAGCATACACCGCAAATCCCGGCTGAGGCACAAAGGCAGCGCCGCTTGCAAGACATAAAATACGGCTGCCCTTTTTGCAATAGGGAAGACAAATGCCGATAAACGCTGTCAGCGCCGTACAATTTAATTCTGTCATTTCCCGCAGGTTCTCCACGGCAGTGTCCTCTATCTTTTTCTGAATTCCCATGCCCGCACTTTCTACCAAAATTTGGATACAGGGATTTTCTCTTTTTAAAAGTGCCAAAAATTCTTCCAAAGCCTGTCTGTCTGTTAAATCCATAGGCAAAATACGCAATTTGGGAATTTCCTTTTTTAGTTTTTCCAAGCCTTCTTTTTTTCTGGCAATTATCCAAATTTCATCCAGCTCTTGATACTTTTCGGCAATCTGTCTTGTAAAAGCCTTTCCCATACCGGAGGAAGCCCCTGTAATCACTGCAATTTTCATCATCTATCCCTTCCTTTTGTGTACGTTTCGAATAGATTTCTTTTTCTTTGCCACAGGCTTTTTTGTACCCTGCTCTTTCTTTGCCGTTCCTCTTGGGCGTATCAGACATTTTTTATCAAAACCGATTAAATCTTTTCTTCCTGCCAGCAGCAACGCTTCTTTTACCAGCTCATAGTTTTCCGGATTTTTATATTGAAGCAAAGCTCTTTGCATGGTTTTTTCTTTGAAGCTTTTCGGCACATAGACTTTTTTTCCTGTTCTTGGATCTATGCCCGTATAATACATACAGGTAGACATAGTAGACGGCGTAGGATAAAAATCCTGCACCTGCTCCGGTGTAAATCCCATATCCCGCACATACTCTGCCAGCTTTACAGCCTCTTTTATGGTACAGCCCGGATGGGAAGACATAAGATATGGAACTACATACTGCTTTTTCCCTGACCTTGCGTTTGCCTTTTCAAATTTTTTCAAAAACTGCTGATACACTGCGTGTTCCGGTTTTCCCATATAATACAGCACTTCATCGGATATATGCTCCGGTGCAACACGAAGCTGTCCGCTGACATGATATTTCGCCAGCTCATCTAAAAAAGCCGAAGAAGTATCTGCATTTACATAGTCGAAACGAATACCGGAACGTATAAAAACTTTTTTCACTCCCGCTATATTCCGCAATTTGCGAAGAAGCTCCAAATAATCCTCGTGGTCAACCTCCAGATTTTTGCAAGGCTTTGGAAACAAACATTGCTTCTTGGTGCATACCCCTTTTGTCTCCTGCTTTTTGCAGGCAGGATGACGAAAGTCTGCCGTAGGCCCTCCCACATCATGAATATAGCCCTTAAAATCTTTTTCCGCCACATAAGCTTTTGCTTCTTCTAAAATGGAAGCATGGCTTCTGGTCTGCACAATGCGCCCCTGATGAAATGCCAGCGCACAGAAATTACAGCCTCCAAAGCAGCCCCTATTACTGGTAATACTGAACTTAATTTCTTCGATTGCGGGGATTTTCCCCTGCTTTTCATACATAGGATGGTAAGTTCTTGCATAAGGCAAATCATAAACCTCATCCATTTCCTTCTGACTCAATGGTTTGGAAGGAGGATTTTGTACTACAAAGCCTCTGTTTCCATAGTCCTCTATCAAAACCTTACCGGTAAAGGCATCTGTATTTTCATACTGTATGCGAAAACTATCGGCATAGGCTTTTTTATTTTCACAGAGCTGTTCATAAGAGGGCAGTAACTCTCCCTTTGGCATTTCCTTTGTCTTATAAACCGTTCCCGGAATAAACGTAATGGAGCTTATGGGAAATCCCTTGTCCAATGCTTCCGCTATCTCCAGAATACTGCGCTCCCCCATTCCGTAAGAAATCAAATCTGCACCGGAGTCCATTAAAACAGAACGCTTCATGCCGTCAGACCAGTAATCATAATGTGCCAGTCTTCGAAGCGAAGCCTCAATCCCTCCCAGAATAATCGGCGTATGCTTATAGGTCTGGCGGATTAAATTACTATATACCGTTACGGCTCTGTCCGGACGCAGTCCCATTTTTCCTCCCGGAGAATAAGCGTCCTGTTTGCGATGCTTTTTGGCTACGGTATAATGATTGACCATAGAGTCCATATTTCCCGCTGAAACTAAAAATCCAAGTCTGGGCTCTCCAAAAACCGTAATGCTCTCCTTTTTTCTCCAATCGGGCTGTGCGATTATTCCCACAGAATATCCACGGCTTTCCAAAAGTCTGGTAATAATGGCCGCCCCAAAAGAAGGATGGTCTACATAGGCATCTCCGCAGATATAGACGAAATCCGGCTGCCAAATACCTCTGGCTTCCATTTCTTCTTTTGTCACAGGCAAAAATTTTATACTCATAAATTTAATACCTCATAATAATCCTCTATGTAATAATCTGCAAGTCTGCGTTTGTCTGCCTCCTGTCTTTTGCTGTAAGCATCCTCCACAGCGCATACCTGCATACCTGCATTCTTTCCTGCCATAATTCCCATGGGAACGTCTTCAAAAACAAGGCAGTCCTTTGGCTCAACCTGTAACCCCTCGGCTGTTTTCAAATAGACGTCCGGCGCCGGTTTGCTGTTTGGTACTTCACAGCAGGTAGTAATACAGTCAAAATATTTCTCAATTTTATGAGCTTTTAAAACAGCCTTAATCAATTCTCGACTATTACTGGAACTAATTCCGATAGCAATATTTCTGTTTTTTAGCTCTTCTAAAAATTCTCTTACCCCCGCTTTTAAAGGAACTTCATGACAATATTTTTCCTCTGCCATCAAAATCCATGTTTTTTTAATCTCCTCTAAGGAGTCTTCAATGTGAAATCTGTTTTTAAAGAAAACAGCGGTTTCCGTAAATCCCATGCCTTCCAGTTCTTCCTGAAATGCCTGAATATCCTCAGGTACGGCTATTCCCTTTTTTCCTAAATACTCTACGTCAATGGATTTCCACATCCACATAGAGTCCACCAATGTTCCGTCTAAATCAAATATCACGGCTTTTATATTCTCAAGCATTTTCCTTCAACCTCTCAATCTCCTGCGGTGTCAGCAAACGGTACTCTCCCGGCAAAAGGGCTTCATCCAATACCAGACTTCCCATAGACAGCCGTTTCAAAAATACCACTTCATTTCCCACTGCATGAAACATTCTCTTTATCTGATGAAATTTTCCTTCCCGAATAATTATTTCTGCCTCATCTCTTTCTTCGTTTAGCACAAAGACCTGAGCAGGCAGAGTAAGCTTGTCCTCTCCGATGTCAACGCCTTCTTCCAGACGTTTTCTGTTCTCCTCTGACAAAGGGGCTTTTAAACGGACAAAATACTTTTTATCTACATGCTTTTTCGGCGCTAAAAGATTATGTGCCAATTCACCGTCGTTGGTAATCAGCAGCAAGCCTTCTGTATCCTTATCCAGACGCCCTACCGGAAATAAATCTTTCCTCTTTTTCTCCGAAATCAAATCCAAAACCGTTTTATCCCGCCTGTCTTCTGTGGCTGATACCACACCCTGAGGCTTATTTAGCATATAATAAATCAATTCTTCATAGGCAATCTCTTTTCCGTCTGCCAAAACCGCATCCGTCTGCGTATCTATTTTATATTCAGGGCTTTTAATGATTTCCCCATTCACGGAAATCCTGCCCTTTTTTATATCTTTTTTTACTTCTGTTCTTGTGCCAAGCCCCATATCTGCCAAATATTTATCTAATCTTATTTTTCCCATTACTGCATTCTCCAGCCCGGATAATATTTATTTTTCAAAATTCCTCTGTCCAGTTTTCCAAAGCCCAGAGAAAAACCGTCTACACACACAAGCTGCCAGCCTTTTTCTTTGGCAGGCTTTAAATCTGTTACATCAATAGTTTCTCCCTTTAAATATTTCACAGTACGAATATCCTTGGAAGAAAGCGGGATGCAGGAGGCAAAGGTCTTTGGCGACAATGCCATTGCAAAAGCCTGACTGGGCTCAAAACGACTTTTTCGTATCTCTCCCAGATAAAGACCGGTACGCAGATACCGAAGCTTTGGCATATTTCCGTCCCCCGGTAAAAAATACACCTTATCCTTTTCCTTCTTTATCTTTCCCTCCGAAAAATCAAAAGACACTGCTTTTAAAAATTCTTCTACACAGTCATCTAATTTTTCTTCTTTCTTTGCAGCCGCTGTTTTTCTCGGTATGCTTTTTTCTCCGTTTCCTTTTTTCTGTATTAGCGCCAGAAAATGTCCTTCTCCCGGCATTTTATGAGGGAAAATCCGCACACACTTTTTCAGTTGTCTGTTGATTTCCTCACTTTTTCCTTCCAAGGAAAAGCCTTGTGAAAAGCCTTCATATCCCAAGGGAGCAAGCACTTCCATATCGTCACGCTGTTCCAGCAGATAAGCAATGGTTTCCTCATTCTCCTTTTTGGAAAAGGTACAGGTGGAATAAAGCATTTTCCCTCCCGGCTTTAACATCTGCGCTCCCTGTATAATCAGCTCCTTTTGGATTTTCGCATAATAATCTGGTGATTTTTCCAGCCAATACTCTGCCATTTTCGGTTCTTTGTGAAACATTCCTTCTCCAGAGCAGGGAGCGTCAATTAAAATTTTGTCAAAAAATTCAGGAAAATTCTTTACTAATTTTGCAGGCTCTTCACTGGTAACATAAAAATTCGGCACACCCGTAAGCTCCAGATTTTTCAAAAGAGCCTTTGCCCTGCTGTTGCTTAAATCATTTGCCAGCAAAAGCCCTTTGCCCTGCAATCTCCCTGCCATTTCCGTGGCTTTTCCTCCCGGAGCCGCACATAAATCCAGCACCTTATCATAAGGCTGAATTTCCAGACGGCTTGCAGGCGTCATGGCGCTGGGCTCTTGAAGGTAATAAAGACCTGCAAAATAGTAGGGATGTCTTGCAGGGTTTTCTTCTTTTTCCTCTCCGTGAATATAATATCCGTTTTCTACCCACGGAATTTCTTCTTTTTCAAAAGGCATGATTTCTTCCCATACAGACTTTGTCAGCTTATAGGGATTAAAACGCAGTCCCTGCCTGACAGGCTGTTCATAGATTTTCTTATATTCCTCAAACTCTGCCCCCAGCAAACTGCGCATTTCCTTTTCGTATTCTTCCGGTAAATTTATCATACTTCCTATGTCCTTTATTCTATATATCTTCGTATGTCAATGCCTGTGCACGGCATCCTTCTGCAATAAAATCCAGTTCCCGATAAAAGCTTTCCAGCTTTTGGGGATTTTTTTCCTCATACACCTTGTAAAATTCTTCCAATATTTTACCTGTTTCCCTTCGGTTTGCATAATAATAGAGATTTTCTATATTATTCAAAATATCGGCTACCAGATTAGATTGGTGCAGCATGGATTTTTGTGCATCCATCACCTCACTGCGTACCAATGACATCTCCTCATCCAGCTTCAGCACAGAATTGGCAGCCTCTGTCAGTCGATTTGCAAGATTTGCCGGCACATTTCCCTTATATTTATACTGCAAAGAGTGTTCTATGGTTGCCCAGAAATTCATTGCCAACGTCCGGATTTGAATTTCTGCACGAATTTCCTTTTTTCCGGTTAGGATTTCTGCACAATAAGCCACAATAATGTGATAACTTCGATAACCGCTGTCTTTTCCCTGCGTCACATAATCCTTTTCTTCCAGCACCTTCATATCGCTGCGGTTTCGGATTAAAGCCGCCACCTTTTCAATATCTTCACAAAACTGGCAGATAATCCGCACACCGGCAATATCCTCTATTTTTTCTTCCAGCTCCTCCCATGAAACATGCTTATCCTGCATCTTCTCCAGAATACTGTTAATGGACTTTACACGACCGGTTACCTGTTCAATGGGAGAATAGAGATTTTTCTCCCTGTGTTCTTTTTTCAGCAGCTTAAATTTCATCACCAAATCTTTCACTGCCAGTTCATAAGGAATGAGCAATTCACGCCATAAACGTATTTCCATAAAACATGACTCCTTAACTATCATTAAAGTATAGCATACTTCTTTTCTTTTTAATAGAAAAAATTTTTCTGCCTCTCCTGTAAGAACTGCAGCACCGGATAAGGATTTAAAGGATATTCCTCGTTCTCTTTTGCCGATATGTAAATTCCCAGATGAAGATGGGGCGGAAATTTTCCTCTTGTTCCTTCTTCACCATATCCCGTATCTCCTAAAAATCCTAAAATTTCTCCTGCTTTTACCTTGTCGCCTTCTGAAAAATCTTCTGCATAAGAGGATAGATGTGCGTAATAAAAATATCCGCCTCCCGGACTTCGAATTCCAATACGATATCCGCCCAGAGGAAGCCAGCCGATTTTTTCCACCCTGCCCTCTGTCATGCTTAAAATCGGATAATAATCGGTTTTATTCTCTTGGGGAAAAATATCACAGCCCTCGTGAAAACGCTCCCCACCATAATGCCTTTTTTCATGCCAACTGTTTTCATAAGAAAAAGCTTCTGTCTTTTCGTTAATTCTTCCTGCAACAGGAAAACATTTTAAATCTTCCCAAAAAATTAAATATTTTTCCATATCCTCTTTGGAAATTCCTGCGCTTTCCATACTCTTTACAGGGAGTCCTCTCTGCCTGAGTTCCTCTAAAGACGCTTTCTCTTTTAATTCTCCTGTAAGATTTACGTTAAAAAATAAAATCAGACATAAAAACAGCAGTGTTTTCAGCACAAAAAACCTCCGTCTGCACACAAGATATTCCGGCAGCTGCACGCTTACCATTACATATCATTCTATGCACAGACGAAGGCAATTATGACATTATTCCTTTATTCTTTTTAAAACTTCCAACAGGTATTTCCATACACGTTCCACAGAAGAAATAGAAAGTTTTTCTTCGGAAGTATGAATGTCCTGCATATCAGGACCGATAGATACGCAGTCCAGTCCCGCAATTTTCTCATAGAACAGACCACATTCCAAACCGGCGTGAATAACATTCACAACAGGCTCTTTCTCATACATTTCCTCGTATACGTCTACCAGCACCTGACGAAGCTTAGAGTCCTGCTTAAATTCCCATGCAGGATATTCTCCTTCTATGGTGAAAGTACCGCCTAAAAACTCTGTCAAATAGTCGATTTTATCAGCCAAAGCTTTCTTTGCCGTTCCCACTGAGCTTCTCACACTGGCAGAACAGCTCAGTGCAGCAGGAGTCAATTTTGTAATTCCCACATTGCAGGAGGTCTCTACCAAACCGTCAATAAAGCCGCACATTTTCTGAATTCCGTTTGGATAATTTAAAAGGAAAAACAATACTTTTTCCTGACTTACCGGATGAAGCACCGGTTCAGTGCCCTGTCCTTCTTCTTCTACGGTAACGGTAATTCCTTCGTCACTTCCTGTATATTCTTTTCTCAAAGCTTCTGTATAAGCCGCAGCATAGGCGGAAAGCTTTTCTCCGTCTTCCTTGGAAGCCAATACCAAAGCCTCTGCCTCTCTTGGAATGGCATTGTCTTTTTGTCCTCCGAAAAGCTCTGAAACAGAATATTCTGCCAATTCTTTTCCTTCATGGAGAAAACGTGCCAAAAGCAACGTAGCATTTGCTCTGTTTTTATCAATTTCCGCACCGGAATGACCGCCTAAAAGTCCTGACACTTTTATTCTCCATTTATAATCTGTATACTCTTGATAGCGAACAGGAATTTCTGAAACCGCTGTCATACCTCCTGCACAACCTGCACAAATATATCCTTCTTCTTCAGAATCCAGATTGATTAAATATTTTGCTTTTAAAGGGGTTGTATCAATAGAAGCTGCTCCTAAAAGTCCGATTTCCTCATCTACAGTAATTACTAACTCCAGTGCCGGATGTGAAAGAGTAGTATCTTCCATAATTGCCAGTCCATAAGCAACAGCAATTCCATTATCACCGCCCAAAGTAGTATTTGTTGCAGAAACAAAATCACCTTCTATCCGAAGTTCTAAAGGATCTTTTGTAAAATCATGTGTGCTGTCTGCTGTTTTTTCACAGACCATATCCATGTGTCCCTGAAGCATAACGGTAGGTGCATTTTCATACCCTTTCGAAGCTTCTTTAAAAATAATTACATTATTATCATCATCCTGAATACAGCGTAAGTTATGGGAATGGGCAAAATTTACCAGATAATCACTGATTTCCTTTGTATTCCCTGAACCATGAGGGATTTTGCTGATTTCCTCAAAATAATAAAATACCCTTTCAGGCTGTAAATGTTCTAATACTGCCATTTCTGTTTCCTCCTGTTTTTTTTCTTTCTTCATTCTTACACAGATTGAAAAAAATAGCAAGCTTTCCGGAAAAACTTGAATATTCTATTTCTTCTCACATATATTTTAGATAAAAACTCTGGGATTTTTTCATGAAAAAAATAATTCTTCCTTTTGCTTTACTGTTTTTTTTATTTTTTCTCTTATTATTTCCCTCTCAGGCATTTTCCTATGCCAAAGCAGGACTCATGTTATGGTTCTATACCCTTTTACCTTCTCTTTTACCTTTTATGATTTTATCCAATATCTGCATCAAAACCGGAGTACTGGACAAACTTTTTGAAGCCCCCAAAAAATTTTGGAAAAAAGTTTTTGCTCTATCACCATCAGGCGCTTATGCATTATGCATGGGAATTTTCTGTGGATATCCCATGGGTGCCAAAATCACCGCAGACCTTTACATAGAGCATTGTATCTCGAAAGAAGAGGCCTCCTACCTATTGACCTTTGCATGTTTCCCGGGACCTTCCTTTTTATCTTCTTATTTATGTGTGGGGCTTTTTAAAAATACACACCTGATTTTCCCTACCTATTTTATTCTTTACAGTTCCGGTTTTTTATGCTCTTTTCTTTTTCGTCCTAAAAAAAATACGGAATTTCCTTATCTCGAAAAAAAGAAAAAAGAGATATCCAGCTCCGATTTTCTCGGAGAAATTCTGGATACCTCTATTATGAACGGTTTTGAAACAATTACAAAACTGGGAGGATACATTTTAATTTTCTCTATCCTTCAGGGAATTTCCAGCATTATCTTTCGCTCTTTTCCTATCCTTAGCTATTTTTTACAAGGACTTACGGAAATGACTACCGGAAATGCAGCTTTATCAAAAGCTCCTTGGGAATTTGATTTTCTCTATCCTCTTATTCTTGCATTTACTTCTTTTGGCGGCTTAAGCGTAGCCGCACAAACAAAATCTATGCTCGCAAATACAGACTTGCCATTTTTCTCTTACATAAAAGGAAAACTATGTAGTTTCGTCTGTACCTTTATCATAGCTTTTTGCTTAGTCAAAATCGTCAAAGTCATCATCTAAATCGTCATCTAAGTCTAAGTCGTCCGGTTGATAAGAAGCTGTAGACTCTTCTTCCTGAACCGGAGCTTCATTATTCTGAACAAGCTGAGGAGATAACTCGGCTCTGTTCTGGTTAATAACTTCTAAGGAATTACGCAATGCCTGAACAAAGTCATTGTATTTTGCTGCTGCATCTTCTAACATGTTGCTGGCAAGCTGTCCCATATTTGCCATCATTTCATCTGTATAAGATACTGCGCTTAAACGAAGTGTATTTGCATCATTGGTAGCTGCGTCAATAATCGCCTGTGCCTGCTGATTTGCACTGTTGATGGTTTCGTTTGCCTGTGCGTAAGCCTGCTGCATTACTTCAGACTCTTTTACCATCTCTTGTACCTGTTTTTTGGTGTCTTCGATGATATTGTCTGCTTTTGCCTGTGCGTCTGCTAAGATTGCATCTTTATTGCTGATGATTTTCTGATATCTTTTGATTTCATCCGGTGTTTTTAAACGAAGCTCTCTTAAGAGTTCTTCGATTTCCTCTTTATTTACAATAATCTTTGTTGTAGATAATGCCTGATATTTACAACTTTCCACATATTCTTCGATTTCTTCAATAATCTGTTCAATTCTGCTGCTCATCTTTTATTTCTCCTTATTGTATTCTTTTCCCAAATGCCTCTGCCTGTATTTTTCCTCTACCTGTCGTACGACAAAATCCGGTGCAAAATTTGAAATGTCTGCTCCAAAGGACGCCGCCTCCTTCAATGTAGTGGAACTTAAATACGCATACTGAAGGCTGGTAGTCAAAAACATAGTATCCACATCAGTTGCCAACACGCGGTTTGTCTGTGCCATCTGTAATTCATATTCGAAATCAGTAAACGCTCTCAAACCACGAATAATTACCTTTGCCTCGCAGCTTCGTGCAAAATTAACAGATAATCCGTCAAACGCCTGAATTTTTACGTTGGGAATATCTTCTGTTACATTCTCTAATATATTAACACGTTCTTCCACAGAAAACAACGGACTTTTTGCAGAATTATTCAAAACTCCTACAACGACCTCATCAAATAAGCTTGCCGCCCTTCTTATAATGTCCAGATGACCGTAAGTTGCCGGGTCAAAGCTTCCCGGATAAATTGCTCGTACCATTTTCTATGCCTTTCTAATAAAAATGTGCTGGTTTGTCTTGTATCTTTTGATTTTATCAATGGAAAATCCCATCTCCTCCAGATAACTGAAATCTGTTTCCAAAGAAGCCTCCACAATTATTCTGGTATCTTCATTTACGAATTTGGCATCTTTTAAAAGCTCCAAAACCTGTTTTTCCAGCTCCTGATTATAGGGCGGATCCATAAAAATACAATCAAACGGTTCTTCGTTTTCTAAAGAAGCAACTGCCTGAAACACATCTTTGCACCATACCTCGCCTCTGTCTGCCAGTCTGGTAAACTTCAGATTGTCCTCAATTACGGCTGCCGCCCTTCTATTCTTTTCAATAAAAACACAAAACTGCGCACCTCTGCTTAAAGCTTCTATTCCAATCCCGCCGCTTCCTGCAAAAATATCTAAAAAGCGACATTCGCACAGATAGGGCTGAAGCATATTAAATAACGTTTCCTTCACCCTGTCTGTGGTCGGTCTTGTTTCCAAACCGGGAATAGTTTTTAAAGGCATACTCTTTGCACTTCCTGCAATGACTCTCATAAGCTGTTTTTCCTTCTTCAGTATCTTTTATCGATTTAAGCGGTAATCCAAATCTCCCTGCTCCAGTCCCAATATTAAAGACTCTGCCGTTGCAATATTCGTTGCAATAGGAATATTGTACTGGTCGCAGCAGCCGGATATCTGGTATACATCCGGCTCTGTTCCGTCAATCATTGCCGGATTGTAGAAAAAGATTACCATATCAATATCTCCACGCTCAATCATTTCTGTAAACTGTTTATCTCCTCCCATGCTTCCGGGAAGGAATTTGTGGACGCGCAGGTTTGTCACTTCTTCTATTCTGCGTCCCGTAGTCCCTGTTGCATAAATCTCGTGCTTTGCCAAAATGTTCTTATAAGCAATGCAAAAATCCTCAATCAGGGCTTTTTTACTGTTATGCGCTATAATTCCAACATTCATTTACATCAATCCTTATTTATTTAATTCAATCAAACCCTACGGTTCTCTTGTATTCCAGAGTCTATTATAGCAAAAGCACCAACTTCTTGCAATTATTTTTTATCATTTTATACACTTTTTACAAATTTTGTGTACTTTCACAAAAAAATCGACTCGAAACCCTAAATCTGAATACTCATTGTAATACAATTCACATAATTTGTCAAAACTTGAAAGAACTTCTAGTGTAAAAACTTTTTAAAATCACATACTAGCATTGTAACAAAAATAAATTCCAAAGGAGGAAATAAAAAATGTCTAACAATAATTCTTCAAACAAAGCAGTTGTACCGGAAGCAAAGGGAGCATTAAATCGTTTCAAATACGAAGTTGCCAACGAATTAGGTGTACCTCTTACAGACGGTTACAACGGTAACTTAACATCCAAACAGAACGGTTCCGTTGGTGGATATATGGTCAAAAAAATGATTGAGGCACAGGAACGTCAGATGTCCGGAAACGGAAGCACACAGCAGTTCTAAGGGTTCAAAGCATTGATATGCTTTAACAGCTGACAAAAGGGATTTTCTTCTGCTTATTTCAAAAGTAAAAAGAAGGAAGTCCCTTTTTATTTGCCTTATATTCCTGGCATCTCCATTCTTTCCTTGCCGTAAGAAAAAAGTCTGTCCTTTAATCTTTCATGCTGGGGCAGGGATAAATCCGGATCTAAAGCTAAAATCCCTCCAGCCGCTTCACCGGCTTCTTTTAAAATTTCTGCATCCTGATAAACATCTGCAATTTTAAATTCCATCAAACCGCTTTGACGAATACCAAAGAAATCTCCCGGTCCGCGCAGTCTTAAATCTTCTCCCGCGATTTGAAATCCATCATTGGATTTCACCAGAATTTCCAATCTCTCCTTTGTCTCTGTATCCTGCCCTCCCTGCACGAAAATACAGTAAGACTGATGCTCTCCTCGTCCTACCCTTCCTCTTAGCTGATGAAGCTGGGCAAGTCCGAAGCGTTCTGCATTTTCTACCATCATTACCGTTGCATTTGGTACGTTTACCCCTACCTCAATAACGGTGGTAGACACCAGCACCTGTATTTGATTTGCGGCAAAAGCTTCCATAATTTTATTCTTTTCTCCCGCCTTCATTCTTCCGTGAAGATATGCAACAGAGATATCAGACGGCAGAGCATCCTTTAAAATCTGCGTGTAATCAATTACATTTTCCGCATCCAGTCCTTCACTTTCTTCTACCATAGGACAGATAACATACACCTGCCGTCCTTCCTCCACCTGCTTTTGAATAAAATGATAGGCTCTCGGACGATAAGACGTATCCACCACACAGTTTTTTATAGGCAATCGCTTTGCCGGCAGTTCATCCATGACAGAAATATCCAAATCTCCGTATAAAATAATTGCCAAGGTTCTGGGAATTGGTGTGGCGCTCATAACCAGCACATGGGGCTTTGTCCCTTTTTTTGATAAATCCTCTCTTTGCTGAACCCCAAAGCGATGCTGCTCATCGGTAATTACCAATGCCAGATTTTCATATTCCACTTTTTCCTGTATCAGCGCATGGGTTCCGATAATAAGCTTTGCCTCTCCGGAAGCAATTTCCGCATATCTCTCCCGCTTTTCCTTTGCTGTATTGGAACCGGTAAGGAGAACGGCTTTTAGCGGCAGCTGATGCTCCTTGAGCAGTTTTTCCATTTCTTTAAAATGCTGCTTTGCCAAAACCTCCGTGGGAACCATAAGCGCAGCCTGATATCCATTGCAAGCAGCAAGCAGCATTGCCAGAAATGCAATAATGGTTTTTCCGCTGCCCACATCTCCCTGTACAAGTCTGGACATCAGCGTATGTCCTGTCATATCCCTTTCAATTTCATTCCACACTCTCTTTTGTGCATTTGTCAACGGATAAGGCAGTCCATCAATTACATTTTCTGTTTCCCACACCGGTTTTATGGCAAAAGAATTTGGCGTGTCCTGTGTCTTTTCCTTCATCATTCGAATAGAAAGAATAAAAAGTAAAAATTCATCAAAAACTAATCGATGATGTCCCAGAAGTAAATCTTTCTTATCTTTTGGAAAATGAATATGTGAAACTGCATAGTTATATTCTGCCAACTGATAATAGTTTCTATACTCCTCCGGAAGATATTCCTGCACAATTTCTTTATTTTCCAAAATCTGACGCATGGTTTTCACCATAAATTTATTGGTTAGTCCTTTTGTCAGCCCGTAAATAGGATAAAGGCTGTGAAGCAGCGCCTTGTAATCCTCTCTTTTGAAAATCTCCGGCTGCTCCATGGTCTTTCGCCCGTTTTTGTCCGTTACCATTCCTCTGAAAATATAAATGCCGCCGGACTGTAAGGTATTGCGTAAAAAAGGCATATTATACCACGTAAGCTGCAAGAAAGAATTTTCTTCTTTTAAAGTGGCAGTTACAACCGTAAGCCTGCCTGTATTTCGCACGCCCACTTTTCCTGTAAGCCTTCCCATAACCGCACATTTTTTTCCTGCCGTTGCCTGAGAAACGCCAATAGGCTCTGTATATTCATCGTATTCCCTTGGATAATATCTGAGAAAATCTCCCACTGTGGTAATTCCCAATTTTGCCAAAAGCTTTTCTGTTTTTTCACCAATTCCTTTTATATTTCGGATACTTTCCTGTTCCCTCATTTTAAAAATCCTCATAAAAAAGAAGCGGTTAAGGCTATCGCATAAGTGCAACAACCCCAACAGCTCCTCTGTTCCTCTTTTATTCTACTGAAACCACATAGTAATAAATCGGCTGTCCGCCCTGATTGATTTCCACATCAAAATCAGGATATAATTCCTCCAGACGCTCACATAACTGTTCTGCAGCTTCTTCTGTTACATCAGCCCCGTAATAAATGCTGATAATTTCTGTATCTTCGTCTACCATCTCTTTTAATGTTTCTACGGTAATATCTTCGATACCCTGTCCAACTGCCAAAATTCCCTTGTCGCCAATGCCCATGATATCGCCCTGACGAATTTCTTTGTCGTCAATCTTTGTATCACGCACTGCATAAGTTATCTGACCTGTTTTCACATGTGTCATAGCTTCTAACATTTCTTCTGTGTTCTGTTCTACGGTTTTATCCGGTACATAAGAAATCAGCGCTGTAATACCCTGAGGAATAGTCTTCGTAGGAATAACAATAATATTTTTATCTTCTGTCAAATCTCTTGCCTGATTTGCAGCCAGAATAATATTTTTATTATTTGGGAAAATAAATATATTTTTTGCATTTACATGAGAGATTGCCTGAAGCACATCCTCTGTACTTGGGTTCATAGTCTGTCCGCCTTCAATGAGATAATCTGCTCCCAATTCACGGAAAATCTCTCCCATACCATCTCCCACAGATACGGAAATAAATCCAACCTCTTTTTCCGGTTCTGCCTTTGCCTGCTGTGCAGCTACTTTTTCAGCGTCCTTAATCAAACGTTCATGATGCTCTAAGCGCATATTATCAATTTTCATGTTAGACAGCTGTCCGTAGGTCAAAGCTCTCTGAATTGCATCACCCGGCGCATTGGTATGTACATGCACCTTTACAATTTCATCATCTGCTACGACTACCAGAGAGTCACCAATGGATAACAGGTATTCTTTGAAAGCTCTTTCTTCTTTTTCAGGAAATTCTTTTTCCAGCATAATAATAAATTCTGTACAGTAACCGAATTTAATATCACTTTCCTCTGCGGACATCGGCTTGCTCATTACTGCATGGGCAGGCTTTTCGAAATTCATGTCAATTTCTTTGCCCAGATATCCGTCAAAAGCGCCTTTTAACACTTCTAAAAGCCCCTGTCCGCCGGAGTCTACAACACCTGCTTCTTTTAAAACAGGAAGCATTTCCGGTGTTCTTAAAAGAACTGCCTCTGCCTCTGCAATTACATCTGCAAAAAATGTTTCCAGATTTTCGCTTTCCTCTGCAATTTCCAGAGCTTTTACCGCAGCGCCCTTTGCCACAGTTAAAATTGTACCTTCTTTTGGTTTCATAACTGCTTTATACGCAGTTTCCACACCTTTTTCAAAGGCTCTGGCAAATGCCATGGCATCTACCTGCTCATGATGTTCGATTGATTTTGTAAATCCTCTTAAAAGCTGTGAAAGAATAACACCGGAGTTTCCTCTTGCTCCTCTTAAAGAACCGGAAGATATTGCTTTCGCCAGAGTTTTCATAGTAGGATTTGATAATGCGCTTACCTCAGACGCTGCCGCCATAATGGTCAGTGTCATGTTGGTTCCTGTATCGCCGTCCGGCACAGGAAAAACATTTAATTCATTTATCCACTCTTTCTTTGCCTCCAGATTTTTCGCTCCGGAAAGGAACATCCGGCCAAGCATTTTCGCATCAACGGTATTGGTATTCAAAACAAGTTTCCTCCTTATTAATCAATTACTCTTACGCCTTCTACAAGGATATTTATCTTCTCAATAGTCAGGCCTGTAAATTCTTCTACTTTGTATTTTACATTGCTGATTAAGTTATCCGCCATAGCAGAAATACTTACTCCGTAAGCCACGATTACGTGAAACTCCAGTGTAATCTTATTATCTGCAATCATAACATTAATGCCGTGTTTTAAGCTGTCTTTCTTTAACAGCTTTACAAGGCCGTCCTTCATACTTACAGCAGCCATGCCCACAATTCCAAAACATTCCACTGCCACACTGCCTGCATAAGTTGCAATTACATCAGTATCAATTGTAATTTTTCCTAATCCTGTATCAACAAATCCATTCATGCACGGATACCTCCATACTTTTTTATATATGCTATTCTAACATATCTTTTCCAAAAACGAAATAATAATTTAATTTTTTTATAATTTTACTTGCAAAAACAAATATCATCTGCTAAAATAAGCTATGTTGTGAGTTTGTTATACAGACTTATTATATTTCTAAGGAGGTGCTACCATGGCAAAGTGCGCAATTTGTGAAAAAGGTGCTCATTTTGGAAACAACGTGAGCCATTCTCATAGAAGATCAAACAAAATGTGGAAATCCAACATTAAATCTGTAAGAGTTAAAACAGAAGGCGGAAACGCAAAAAAAATGTATGTTTGTACTTCCTGCTTACGAAGCGGTAAAGTTGAAAGAGCTTAATTACTGATTGACACATCAACAGACCTTGTCCATGCGACAAGGTCTGTTTTTTTCTATTCTCTTCTATTTATGAACAACTGCAAAACAGATTATATCCTGCCAACAAGCACAGCACTGCCATAATCACCATAAAAAGAGATTTTGGAAAAATAAGCGCTAAAAATAATCCAATCCCTATTCCAAACAAAAACAGTCCGCATACACGACTCATATCTTTTTCCTTCTCTTTTCTCTTTTTATAGTATATGCAAAAAGCTGCCGCAGATTACCCGCAGCAGCTCTTCTGTCTTATTCTTCCTCAGAAACCGTTTCTTCTTTTTTTAATCCTTCTTTTTCCGGCTCCTGTTCTTTTTTCCCTTCTGAAAATTTATTCAGGAAATCAGGAACCATATCCAGAATTTTTGTAAGACCATCCTGATTTTTAATATTTACCAGCTTTGTCATGCCATTGGAAATCACCAAAACAGCGCTTGGAGAAACCTTTCCGCCCATTCCGCCGCCGCCGTTATTTTTTTTCTCACCGGAAAAAGCGCCTGCTCCCACTGCAAAGGAAACGTCTACCAACGGAAGTATAATGGTATCTCCCACGGTAATTGCCTCACCTACTACCGTCTTTGTCGTAATAAAACTATCCATTCCTTTAAATAGTGACTCTACTGTTGTCTGAAAATTGTTTTCTGAAGCCATATCCTGTTTCCTCCTTAAAGATACTTAAATTTTTTTATAATAAAACGAAGCTCTCTGTTTTGAAATATGCGCCATGCAAGAAACGCAAAATAAATACCGTAAATGCGTCCTCGAAAAGATATTTCTCCTTCTAAAATCTGTTCCTCAAAAAAAGGCTCTATTGTAAAATATTCCCCATACAGTGGATAAAATACACCTGCAACAGCCAGAATTTCTCCTGTCAGACAAGGGTCTTCCAGTCCAAAGCGAATATTACCCTGCAATTTTTTCGGTTTTATATGAAAAATCAAGGACTTAATTTCTTTCAGCATCCATGTTTTCGTTCGCTTCATCTGCTCTGACTTTAAAATTTTTTTTACTTTTTTTATTTTATCACAGATTTTTTCGATTGTTAATCGAAAATCCGCAAAAGACTGCCCTATTCCTTTTCTTTTCGGCTTTTCTTTTGGATAAGCTTGTTCTTCTGCTTTTTCTGCTTCCTTTTGAATAGCCTCCCTTGGGCTTTGCCCTGTATACTCCCTTTTCTTGGCTTCGCCACTGTTTTCCTGCACGGCAGTAAGCTCTTTTGGCTGTTTTTTTTCGGTTTTCTTTCCTGCACGCCTTTTAAAAATCCTCTTAAATTGCTCCGTGGAAATACCACAAATCCGCACAGAATAATGTGTACCTTCTTCATACCATACTTTTAAAGAAATTCCACGAAACAGCCACGAAATTTTCAGGCTTCCTTTCAGACTGTCCTGATTTTTCTCTCCTACTCCCTGATAAACAACAGGACAAAAGAGCACGCAGCTTAAAATCAGCAGCAAAAGCCCCAGAAGAACTGCCAAAAGAATACCTGCTATTTTCAAAATTCCCAATAAAATATGTAGCACCGCCATTCTCTCACCTGCTGCCTTCCTCTTTTATCTTATTTTCCAGCCATTTCCTCACATTAGGCGTACCTGTCTCCTTATATGCCTCTTCCACAAGTGTTCTGGTCATCTCCAACGCCTCCTCATAGCCGCAGCACAGCCCGATAATCATGGGACAACATTTCCGTCTTGCCTTCTGCTTCAGCTCATTGGCCGAAAAAATTTCCAGCTGATTTTGAGGATTGCAGGCAAAGGTAATCAAATACACATCAAACACGCCTGCTCCTGCGTTAATTTTAAACATCAGCTGTCTTTTCTTCTTTTTTGCATTATCGCCAACATAGAGGTTTTTATACCAGTTTAACATATTTTCCACTCCTATATTTTAAAAAGAGGATGTCGCAAAAGCCTGTTACTGCTTCCTGCAACATTCCTCTTTTCCCATGCTTACTCAGAAATACTTTCTATTTCCCCAAAGATTTGCCTTTTTCAAATCCAGGTATTCACTATAAGCCTTTTCCAAAATCTGCTTTTCATTTGAAAAACGTAACAGATGGTAAGCTTCATGGAATTTGTAAAAACCGGAATCCACAAAATACTCTTCTCTCTGCGGTCTGCTGTAATAGCTGTTGGCAGACATCAAATACCAATGCACATCCTTTTCTACTACATCTTCCGGCACACAAAAACTATACTGACTCTTTCCCACATACTTAATGATGCTGGCTGATACCCCTGCTTCTTCTTTCACTTCCCGCAGGGCAGTATCCTTATAGTCTTCGCCCTTTTCTACCGTTCCTTTTGGCAACACCCAGCCCTCGTATTTGTGTTTATAAGATTTATACAAGGTCAGTATCTTGCCCCGATATATTACCACTCCGCCACAGCTCGTTGCTTCAATCATATTGCACTTCCTCCTGCTTAAGACATATAAACATGTCTGCGTTGTGTTTCTTTATTGGTAGTATACCTCTTTTTTTTCGCAGGTGCAACAAATTTACAACCGCTAATTATAATAAAAAGCATTGAAGACCTGATGCGCCACCGGAACTGCCACCTTACTTCCTGTTCCTGCGCCTTCCGCAATCACCGCAATGGCTAAGTCCGGATCTTCTACATTGGAAAATCCGATAAACCATGAATGTGTCTTGATTTTCCCGTCACTTCCCGTATATTCGGCAGAACCTGTTTTTCCCGCTGCGGAGTAGCTTTCTCCTGAAAGCTTCGTTGCCGTACCGCTTTTTACCACTTCCGCCATCAACGTTTTCAATACTCCTGCTTCTTCTGCTGTCATAAGCTCTTTATAGACAGACGGCTTTGTAGTTTCTACTGTCTGGCCGCTGACTGTTTCTACCTTTTCTATATAATAAGGCTTCATAAGCTTTCCGTCATTGGCAATAGCAGCGGTAATCATAGCCATGTGCATCGGTGATACCAGCGTATTTCCCTGTCCGATGGCGGTCTGCATCAGCAGTGGATTTCCCGGCGCACTTCCAAGGTCAAATTTACTCTTGTTATATTCCAAAGGAATTGGAAGCTTACTGTTAAACAACAGGCTCTCTGCTGTCTCCTGCAAATTTTTCGCTCCTAAATTAAGTCCAATCTGTGTAAATGCCGTATTACAGGATTTTGCAAATGCTTTTGTAAAATCCTCCGAGCCGTGAACCTCCCCTCCAAAGCAAGGAATTTTATGGTCGTCTACCGTAATACTTCCCTTACAATTATAAGAAAATCCATCAATGGTTCCGTGTTCCCGCAAATATGCCAACGCATCTACCACTTTAAAAATAGACCCGGGCGGATAAGCCCCCTGTGTAGCTCTGTTTAAAAGACTGCTGTTTGCAGAGTCGTTTACCAGGGCATCCCAATCTTCTTCTACCGTATTCGGATTAAAATCCGGTTTGCTTACAGAAGCCAGTACAGCTCCTGTCTTTGGGTCTAAAACAACCACAGCACCGTTGTAAGAGCCAAGGGCATTATAAGCTATCTCCTGTAATTTTGTGTTTAAAGTCGTTACCACGCTGTCACCCGGATTTTTGTTCTCCAGAATTTCATTTTTCACCTGCTCAATATAATTATTATGGGAAGACATCAGCGAAAAATTAGCCAGCGCTTCAATTCCGTTTTTTCCATTGCAGTCATAGCCTACCACATGGGCAAACTTATTTCCGTAAGGATAAACTCTTGTTTCATTACCCTCTCCGTCCGTTTCTGTATATGCGAGAGTCTGTCCGTCTGAGGATAGAATTTTTCCTCTGGTAATCCTGTCTGCCAACTGGTTTTGACGGGTATTATACGGACTGCTGATAACATCCTCTCGTTTTTCCACATTAAAATATACCATATATCCGATTAAGGATATAAAAATGGCTACAAAGAAATAGCTGATAATCGTATACTCTTTGTTTTTGGAACGTTTTCTTTTTTTGCGCTTTTTCTTCATGATTTCCTCTTCCTTTTGAAGCTTTTTTGCGCTTTTCTTATTTTTGTCTTTCAATTTCCTCGTCCTCATCTTCTCTTAAAATATACAATCCCTGAATAATTGCCAGCATAATAATGGTACTTAACACAGAACTGCCTCCGTAGCTGACCAAAGGCAGCGTAATACCTGTCATGGGAATAAATTTCGTCACACCGCCGATGGTAAGAAATACCTGAAAGGCATATTCTGTTCCCAGTCCCAATGCAATGAGTTTATAAAATCTTTTCTTAATTCGCAGAGAAATGTTCACAACCAAGAGAAACATACTCATACAGATTAAAATCAGACAGATAGCAAACAGTCCTCCCAGCTCTTCACAAATTGCTGCAAACATATAATCCTGCTTTACAAAGGGTATCATTTCCGGTGAGCCCTGACAAAGCCCCATACCGAACCAGCCGCCTGCGCCAATGGCAAACAAGCCCTGCACAATCTGAAATCCCGGTCCTTCATAAACGCTAAAAGGAGCTTTCCACGCCACTACCCTCTGTCTTACATGAGAGAAAAGGAAATAGGCAATTACTGCCGCTCCACATCCGCTTCCAAGACCTGCCAAGAGATAAAACGGCTGTTTTGTCGCCACATACAGCATAATGATATAAGTAATAAAAAATACCACTGCACTTCCCAAATCTCTGGAAAGTACCAAAGTCAATACATAAACGGCGGCAATGGCTGTTGTAATCACATGGTCTTTAAAAGTAGCGCTTTTTCGATACAAACGGCTTGCCACAAAAAATACAAAAATAATCTTTACAAACTCAGATGGCTGGAAGACGAAAAAGCCAAGGTCAATGTTAATCTTAGCCCCATTGACATTTTTACCGAAAATCAACACAACCAGCAGAAGTCCCAAGCCCAGTGCAGCGTAAAACCAAGTCCAATTCTTCAGAAAATACATTTTCTTAATCATAATCGGTATAATCATAGCAATTATGGTTGCTACCGCTACAATGGCAAACTGTCGGATGGCGGAGTCCGGCGAAAGTCTGGACAGCATAATAAATCCAATAGACAACAGCATACACATGTGATTTAAAAGCAGGATAGACGCTTTTTTATAAAAAATACGATACAATGCCTGCACCACAAGCAAATATAGGAGCAGCGCCCCAAACAAATAAATAATCTCTACCTTCTCTGTCTTCAGAAAGATAACAAGAAAAGCAGTAAAGTCCAAAAATACAATAAGCAATAGCTGTTTTCTTAAAATATAACGTTTGTCATAATCGTCCTCATACTTAAATACGGTAAAGCTTTCAAAGGTATAAAGTACGATAAGAATTAATAAAAAATATTTTGAAAGTTCAATAATTAAATTTAACACTTGTTCACCTACTCTACCCCTCTTTTAAAATGCCCTTTTGTAAATTCCGGCATTTCTTTCGGGTTTTTCTTTTTCACATTTTTGTTTTCCTGTGCGTATGCTCCAAGAAACATATCCAGCAGATTTTTCACTTCTTCCTTTGTTTCAACGGTAAAATTCAGTCTCAACGACGCAAACCCCTCTCCGAAAAGCTGCGGCGCTTCCTCTAAAAGCCCTGTGGGAACACTGTTATAAATCACATTATAGCAAAAATCACAGAAGCTCCTTGTGGGAAAGTATTTTCCATAACGGTCCTTTAATTTCACAAGGCTGCTGTTTTTATCACATTTTCCGCAGGTTTTCTTAATACACTGGGCAGATATCATCATGGGGTAATGCCCATAAATCACCATTTCACTGTTTTTATTATCTCTTGCATGAATTTCCTTTCCGTTCAGCTCCAGTGGAACTGTGGTACGCATAATGCCTAATTTATCCAGCGTATTCTTTGCATTGTCATTAAACGCATACACAGAATAATCGGTAACAGCCTTCTGCAACAGTCCAAGCTTGGATAAATATCCCAGCTCTTCTAAATTTCTCACCAGAAATCCCTCACATTGCTCTGCTATTTTCAAAAACTCCTGTTCCTCACCAGCAAGCTGTCCGTCTCTTAACATATACGGCAGCGCCAGATAAAATTCTTTTCCCTGCTTATGCACCTGATACATGGTTTCAAAAACCTCTTTCCAGCGCTGTTTTTTATCAAACATGGAGATATGGCAATACACACCCTGTATATCCTTTTCCTCCAGTACAGCCTCCAGCTGTTCTTTTGTCTCCACAGAAGCATAGAAAACAGGATTTTTCCCGAATGCTTCACAACTCTTCTCTCTGCTGTTTTCTGTTCTTTCAGGCAAAGCTCTGCGATACTTCTTTAAAATTTCTTTTTCCAGCTCTTCTAAGCCCTGTCTTCGAAGCTCGTTGATGCTCTGCATAGGAAGAAATCCCGCTTCGTCTGTCATGATTTCCAAAGTGTCAAATACAAAAGGCGTCTGCCCTGTCTTTCTCATCTGCTTTTCTACCCGGTCTGCTGACAAAGGCTGCTTTTTTGCCTCCTCTACGATATCTCCCATAACCTGAACATGAATATCCTGAAAGTCTAAATCCAGTATAGCAGGAGAATTGGCAAAAAGGATAAAATTCCCATTAATTTTTTCTTGTTTTTTTGTGTCCAGGTATTCTTTCTTTAACTGTTCAAAGAGAAGCTCATTCCGTTTTCCCGCAATCTTCTGTTTTTTATTCTGCTCCTTCTGATTTACCACAGCCATCATCTCTTTTCCGTTATGAGAATGATAATAGCCCTGATTAAAGCCGTCTCTTTGATATAAATCAAGGAGTATCTGCCTGTCCTCAGATGTAACTCCGTAATTCTTGGGATTTTTCTCATACAAATCCAGATACTTTCTGTAAATGGAGGTCACCCCTGCCGCATACTCCGGACGCTTCATTCTTCCTTCTATTTTCAAGGAATAGACTCCCGCCTGTAAAATTTCCGGCAAAATGTCAACGGTACACATATCCTTTGGACTTAACAGATATGCCTGCTCTTCCTGACTAATCTGCTCTCTGTCTTTATATGCTGTATAGGGCAGACGGCAGGGCTGAGCGCATCTGCCTCTGTTGCCGCTTCTGCCTCCCAGCATGCTGCTGAACAGGCACATGCCGGAATAACAGTAGCAAAGCGCCCCATGGACAAAGCTTTCGATTTCCATTCCTGTTTCCTTGTAAATTTCATGAATTTCCTTTAAAGACAGCTCTCTTGCCGTTACAATTCTGGATACTCCTGCTTCCTTTAAAAGTGCCACTCCCTTTGCGCCTGTCACCGCCATCTGTGTACTGGCATGAATAGGAAGATTGGGAAATTCTTTTTTCAAAAAAGACAACACGCCCAAGTCCTGCACAATCACCGCATCAATTCCCTGCTGATAGTACGGAGCCAGAAAATCATAGAGCTGTCCGTAAAGCTCTTTATTCTTTAAAAGGGTATTTACCGTCAAATAGATTTGTTTTCCGTGTATGTGGGCATAGTCAATGGCCTCCAGCATTTCATCCTGCTGAGGATTATTGGCGTATGCTCTTGCGCCAAACATACTTCCTCCAATATAAACAGCATCTGCACCTGCCTTTACAACTGCCTGCAAGCCTTCATAAGAGCCTGCCGGTGCTAACAATTCTGCTTTCATAATTCAAATATCCTTTCTTTTCAAATAATAGAAATGGGGCAAACAACAACTGCCCACCCCATCGCTCTTTTCTATATTATTTTAAAAGCTCGTCCAGCTCCTTCTCCAGCTCTGCTGCTTTTTGCTGCAATTCCTGTATTCTTTCCTGAGCCTTTTCTTTTGCTTCATCAAGCTCTACCTGTTTGTTGATTAAGTCATGTTTTAAATCATACATTTCCCTGTCTTTGGCTTCCAGCTCTTCCTCGAACATTTCCGCCTGTCTCTTTGCTTTAAAATAATCATCTGCAATATTTAAACTGAGCAGGGTATGTCTGGTTTCCTGTGACTGTCTGTTGTATCCCGGAAGCTGTCCTAACTCTGTCAGCTTTCCGTTCATATAATTTGCAACCTTTTGCAGGTATTCTTCACTTTCATATCCGCTTAAAGTGATGATTTTTCCTCCAATCAGCACCTGGGTTGTATTCTTAACTGCCATCTAATCCTCCCGCCTTTTCTTACGTTCCTTATTGTCTATTATAATCGAAATTCCGAGAAAAACAACTATTATTTTATTCCCAGATGATGATAGGTCAATTCTGTCACAGTTCTTCCCCTTGGAGTTCGAAGCAAAAATCCGTTTTTAATCAGATATGGCTCATACACATCTTCAATGGTTCCTGCATCCTCGCCGATTGCGGCTGACAGGGTATCAAGTCCCACAGGTCCTCCTGAGAACCGTTCAATAATGGTGGTAAGCAAAAGTCTGTCTGTCTGGTCCAGACCATAGCGGTCCACCTCTAGCAAATCCATAGCAAAATCCGCAACTTCCTTTGTAATCTTCCCATCGTATTTTACCTGTGCAAAATCTCGTACTCTTTTTAAAAGGCGATTTGCAAGTCGTGGTGTTCCTCTGGAACGCTTTGCCATTTCCAGAGCTCCTGCCTCGTCAATTTCTACGCCCAAAACCTTTGCAGAACGAATAATAATAGTCTGAAGCTCCTCTTCTGTATAAAATTCCAGATGATGTACGACACCAAATCGGTCACGCAGAGGAGCAGTTAAAAGTCCTGCTCTTGTTGTCGCTCCTACCAGTGTAAATTTCGGCAAATCCAGACGAATGGAGCGGGCAGTCGCACCCTTTCCAATCATAATATCAATGGCATAGTCTTCCATTGCAGGGTAAAGCACTTCCTCCACCTGTCTGTTCAGACGGTGGATTTCATCTACAAACAACACATCATTTTCCTGCAAATTATTTAAAATTGCCGCCATTTCTCCCGGCTTTTCAATAGCAGGGCCGCTGGTCACTTTCATGTGCACACCCAGCTCATTGGCAATAATTCCTGCCAGCGTTGTTTTTCCAAGTCCCGGAGGTCCGTAAAACAGCACATGGTCTAAGGCATCTCCTCTTTGCTTCGCAGCCTCAATATAAACCTTCAGGTTTTTCTTTGCTTTTTCCTGTCCGATATAATCATTTAAAAGCTGAGGTCTTAAATTGCCCTCTGTACGAAGGTCCTCCTCCATAATGTCTGTGGTAATAATTCTTTTTTCCATGATTTTTCCTCTTTATTTAAAACATGTTTTTCAATGCCTGTTTTAATAAATCCTCCACATTCATGCCTTCCGTGATTTCTGTATGCTTCACTGCACGAAGGGCATCTGCTGCGGAATATCCCAGAGCAGTCAGCGCTTCTACTGCCTCTTTCTTTATATCGGAAACACCAGCAAGACTGCCTGCGCTTTCCTGCACATGCTCAGATTTCAGTTCAAATGCTTCCTGAAGACTCATTTTATCCTTTAATTCTAAAATTAGCTTCTGCGCTGTCTTTTTCCCAATCCCCGGCGCTTTTGAAATGGTCTTTACATCATCTGCCAGAACTGCAAAGCGCAGCTCATCTGCGGACAGCCCCGACAAAACGCCTAAGGCTGCTTTCGGTCCGATACCGTTTACTCCCAGAAGCAATTTAAAAACATTCAAATCATCCTTCGTTAAAAAACCGTAAAGCTGCATGGCATCTTCTCTCACATTTAAGTAAGTATAAATCTTCGCCTCATCACCTGTGTGTAAAGTTCCATCAACTCCAGCCATAGGCATAAAAAGATTATATCCTATATTTCCCGCTTCTAAAATCACTCGGTCTTCTAAAATCTCAACAATCTCACCTTTTAAATACGCTATCATTTCCTATCCTTCCCGGTATTCTCTTATAAATTTCCGAAGATACAATTCCTATTAAAAGTCCGGTTACTGTTCCTGCAAAAAGTAAAATCGGAAAATAGAAAAAGACACTTCCGCTTTCCACTACCAGCGCAGCTATCATCAACTGCCCAATATTATGCGTCACACCTCCGATAATACTGACGCCTACCATAGACAAACCTTTTATTTTCTTTACCAGTGTCATACAAAGCAGACTCAAAAAAGCTCCTGCCAGACTGTATACAATAGAAAATAAATTTCCGAACATAAATCCAATACACACAATTCGGATGCAGGAAACAAGGGCTGCCTCTTTATAGGTAAAGCTATAAAGCAAAAATACCGTTACTAAGTTTGTAATTCCAAGCTTTACTCCCGGCGCAAAGGGAAACACAGGAAGCAGCATTTCCACATATCCCAGAATAATCGCCAATGCACAAAGCAAACCAATATACGCTGTTTTTTTCATTCAAATCCTCGCTTCTATTTCGCTATACTGTCAATTTCCTCTGCCGTCTTCTTATCTGTTACAATTTCCAAAACCACTTTATTTGGCAGGCAGACAATACTTTCGCCAAATTCCTTGATTTTTCCCTGTTTTACACACAGATGGTCAGGGCAATCTGCCTCCGTCATGGAAACTGTTCCGTCTTCCTCAATTTGGCATACATTGGTATCCCCGATTTTAATTTCCTGTTTATCTTCTAAAGAATACTCTCCATACACTTTTCCATCTACGGAAATCTTCAGCATCTGCCCATCAGAAGCAGCAAATCTCTGAATTCCCTTAAATGCAAAAAATCCAATCATTCCTACGGCTAAAAGAATACCAATCAGAAATAAATCTTTTTTTTTCATGGATGACTCTCCTATTCTCATTTTCTGTGTCCTATCTTACCATAGGCAAATAAAAAATGCAAATGTATGTTCGCAAAATATGCGATTGATACATTTGCATTCTTATCTTACAGAATAATGTGGCGTGGACAGGTCTCTTTGCATTTTCCGCAATTTGTACATTTTTCATAGTCAATCTGTGCCACATTATCTACCACTGTAATGGCTTCATTTGGACACTCTTTGACGCATTTACGACAGCCGATGCAGCCGATTTCGCAGGCGCTCATCACTGTCTTTCCTTTCTCTTTCGAGCTGCATGCCACAGCCTGCTTCTGCTGATATGGAATTAGCTCAATTAAATGCTTCGGACATTCTGCCACGCATTTTCCGCAGGCTTTACATTTTTCTTTGTCTACTACGGCAATTCCGTTGACAATATGTATGGCGTCAAATCCACAGGCTTTCACACAAGAGCCATAACCCAGACATCCATAGGAACATGCCTTTTCTCCGCCGTTTTGCATAAGAGCAGCCATTTTACAATCCTTTACACCGGTATAATCGTAGCTTTTTCCGGCTTTTTCGCAATCACCGGCACATTTTACAAAAGCTGTCATACGGATGTTTTCTCCTGCCTCCTGCCCCATGATAGCCGCAATCTTCGCCGCTGCGGCAGCGCCGCCTACGGGACAGGCATTTACAGGCGCTTCTCCTTTTGCAATGGCTGCTGCCAGTCCGTCACATCCCGGAAATCCGCAGCCGCCGCAGTTATTACCCGGCAGCTCTTCTCTTACCTGTATTTCTCTTTCATCTACTTCTACTGCAAATTTCTTTCCGGCAACTCCCAGAAATAGTCCGATAAAAAGTCCTACACCGCCTACCAGAGCTGCCGCAATGATAATTCCTGTTATCATAGTTCACACCTCCTAAATAATTCCTGAAAAGCCAAAGAAAGCAATCGCCATCAATCCGGCAGTCAGAAGCACAATCGGAAATCCCTGAAAATATTTGGGAACATCGTTATATTCCATCTTTTCTCGAAGACCTGCCATCAAAACAATGGAAATTGTAAAGCCCACTGCTGTGGCAAATCCGTTTACAGTTCCCTGCAAAACATTATAAGACTTCTGCACATTGATAACTGCAACGCCTAAAACCGCACAGTTTGTAGTAATCAGAGGAAGATAAACGCCGAGGCTCTGATACAGCGCCGGCATTGCCTTTTTCAAAAACATTTCCACAAACTGAACTAACGCCGCAATAACTAAAATAAATACAATGGTCTGCATATAGCCCATATCCAAAGGGCTTAAAATAAACTGATAAATCAAGCTGGTTACCAGTGAAGACAGAGTAATAACAAAAATTACCGCTCCTCCCATTCCCGCTGCTGTTTCTATTTTCTTAGAAACTCCAAAGAAAGGGCAAAGACCAAGGAACTGGCTTAAAACAACATTATTTACCACCGCTGCACCGACAGCTATAATCAATAATTCTTTCATTCCATTTTCCTCCCCTTATTTTTTCACTGTATTATCGTAAAATTTTCCGCTGCAAGACTCATTACCGCAGGAAGCACAGCCACCTTCCATACAATGCACAGGCTTCTGTTCTTCTTTCGGCTTCTTTTCCTGCATTTTTGCACGAAGGGCTGCCAAAAACGCAAGCACAAAGAAGGCACCCGGCGCTAAAATGAAAATGGTAGCCGGTTCATAAGCCTTTGGCATAATCTGGAAACCAAACAGAGTACCTGCTCCAATGAGTTCACGGAAACTTGCAAGAATGGTAATGGAAAGGGTAAAACCAAGTCCCATTCCAATTCCGTCGAAAATAGAAGCAACCGGACCGTTCTTAGACGCATAAGACTCCGCTCTTCCTAAAATAATACAGTTTACTACAATAAGAGGAATATAAATTCCCAAGGCATCGTATAAAACTGGAATAAAGCCCTGAAGCAAAAGCTGGACAATGGTTACAAAGGAGGCTACTACTACAATATAAGCCGGCATACGTACTTTGTCCGGAATAATATTTCTCAAAAGAGAGATAAACAAGTTGGACATTGCCAGAACCACAGTTGTAGTAAGTCCCATTCCAATTCCGTTTATAGCCGCTGTGGTGACTGCCAAAGTCGGACACATACCAAGTACCAGAACAAAAGTCGGGTTTTCTTTGATGATACCATTATAAAGACGTTCAACAGGTGAATTCTTTTTCATATCATTCTCCCTCCTTTACATAATTAAATGCACAAATTCCGGCATTCACACCGCCGGTGACTGCTTTGGAAGTAATGGTAGCGCCGCTGATTGCATTGATTTCATTGTCAGCGGATGCCCCCGCTTTTGTAACTTCAAAAGACTCTGCGTTTTTATCAGAAAACTGATTTTTAAATTCATCCTTTGTGGCATTCATACCAAGTCCGGCAGTCTCGCTGATACTTAAAATAGAAATACCGTTTAAAGTTCCGTCAAGCTGAACTCCCATAGAGAAAGTGATATCGCCGCCATAGCCTTCTGAGGTTGTCACATTGACAGCATATCCTAAAGTCTCTCCGGAAGCATCCTTCGCTTCCATAATTTCATTGATTTTCTGAGCTTCAAATCCCTGTTCTTTTAAAGCGGCTGCCAAATCCGCATCCTCTGCTTCCACACACACTTCAAAAGAGTCTGCATCTTCAAATACCGCTTTATATGCTTCTTGTTTCGCTTTCTCCTGCTGATTGGCAATGGGCTTTTTCGTAACCTCATATACCAATCCTAAAAGCCCTCCTGCAATCAGGGTAATCACGGTAAGAATAAGGGCATCTTTTAATATCGTGTTCTTTTTCATGCTTTTTTACCTCCTTTTCCGAAGGCACGGGGCATTGTATAACGCTCGATTAAAGGTATCAACAGGTTACAGAATATGATTGCGTAAGATACGCCTTCCGCAGAACCGCCAAAAATACGGAACAGTCCTGTGAAGATACCGAGACATACGCCATAGACAAGCTGTCCTGCCTTGGTAATCGGTGTCGTAACATAATCCGTTGCCATAAACCATGCTCCCAGCATCAAACCGCCGCCAAATAAATGACATAATAAATATTCCATATCAAATCCATGACCGCCGAATAACAGCACAAACACTGCGAAAGTACCGATATAAGTCAATGGAATTCGAAAATCAATAATTCTGTTTATTAAGAGAATAGCTGCTCCAATAAGAATTGCCAGAGCAGATGTCTCGCCAATGGTTCCCTGTACGTTTCCAAAGAATAAATCTACCCAGTTTACACTCTCTCCTGCCTTTAAAGCTGCTAATGGAGTTGCTCCTGATACGGTATCAACGATTTTTCCCCAGCCGCCATTTGGAACAGTGAAATCTGTCATTCTTCCTGTAAAAGAAATCAAAAGAAAACATCTTGCTGCCAGCGCCGGGTTCATGATATTCTGTCCCAGTCCGCCGAAAAGCTGTTTTACAACTAAAATAGCAAAAACACCGCCAATCACCGCAATCCACCAAGGTGCGTTTGGAGGCAGATTAAGCGCCAGTAAAAGACCGGTAACAGCAGCGCTGCCATCCTGAATAGTCAGCTTCTTATGTACAATTTTTTCATATCCGGCTTCTGTTGCCATACACACTGCAATAGAAATTAAAATCAGCAGAAGTGCATTTAAGCCAAAATTATAAATTCCGAATAATGCCGCAGGCATAAGCGCAAGAAAAACTGTACGCATAATGCTGCCGGTACTCACCTTCGACCTTACATGAGGGGAAGATGAAACATGTAATAATTCACTCATGATTTTCTCCTCCTACTTTGGTTTTCTGCGATTTGCCAGAACCATTTTTCTCATGGAACGCATGGATTGCGTCAATGGTCTTTTTGCCGGACAGGCAAAGCTGCAGCAGCCACATTCTACACACTCCATACCGTTATATTTCACAAACAAGTCCTCTCTGCCATGCTCCGAATAAGTTGCAAGTCTGGAAGGAACCAGTCTTGCCGGACAGGCAGATACACATCTTCCGCAGTTAATACAAGCAGTCGGTTCATTTTCTGAGACCTCATCTTTTGACATACAAAGCAGTGCAGAAGACGTCTTTACCACAGGAACATCATAATCAAACATGGCAAAGCCCATCATAGGACCGCCAGAAATGATTTTCTTCGCAGGAAGCTTCAATCCTCCTGCCGCTTCCAACAGTTCCGCAAAGGAAGTTCCCAGACGCACTTTAAAGTTTCCCGGCTCTGCCACCGCATCTCCTGTAACCGTAACAATACGGTCCATAACCGGTTCTCCTTTCATAACTGCACGATAAACAGCACATACCGTATCAATATTGTCCACCACACATCCTGCATCTGCCGGAAGCATGGAAGAATTGATTTCTCTGCCGCTCACTGCCGCAATCAAACAGCGCTCTGCTCCCTGCGGGTATTTTGTTTTTAAAGGAGCTACTTCTATCTTTGGTTCATCCTTTACCAATTCTGTAAGCTTTTCAATACAATCGGGCTTATTATCTTCAATACAGATGTACCCCTTTGCATGGTCAAAAAGCTTCAAAATACACTTTAAGCCGCCGATAATCCAATCCGGCTGTTCCAGCATACGGCGATAATCAGAAGTCAGATACGGCTCACATTCTGCCCCGTTGACCAGAACATATTCGATTTTGTCCGGCTCTTTGGGTGAAAGCTTTACATGGGTAGGGAAACCTGCGCCTCCCATACCGACTACGCCTGCTTCTTTAATCCTGCCGATAATCTCCTCTTTGGTAAGTTCTTTTAAAGACTGTATTGGTGTAAATTCTACGGTTTCATACTTTTCGTCATTTTCTATAACGATTGCATCTACCATAGCCCCTACATTGTTCCTTACTTTCTTTAATTCTTTTACCACTCCCGATACAGAAGAATGGATAGGTGCAGAAACAAAGCCTCCCATTTCTGCAATTTTCTGTCCCGCCAGAACATAGTCTCCTTTTTTCACAACAGGCTGCGCCGGAGCTCCTATATGCTGAGACAGCGGATAAACCATTTCTTTTCCGGGAAAGTATTCCCGTACAGGCTTTTCTTTTGACAGTTCTTTTCCATCATAAGGATGTACGCCACCCCTAAAGGTTAAAAACGCCATATTTCGTCCCTCCTTTATTTATCCTAATCAGTTTTTGCTGATTATTCTTTCTGATGTTTTTTTCTATATTTCTTAAACTGATTTTTCAGTTCAGGATATGCGTAAACCATACGTTTTTTTACAATATTTTGTTTCTTGCGGATATCTGTGTATTTCTTTGCAAATTCATCAAATTTCTGTTCCAGCTCTGCCTTTTTCATCAGATAGCTGTCTTCATCCTGAAGCTTTCTTTCTCCAAACAAAGCTTCAAAACGCTCCATAAATTCCTGTCTTCTCACAGATAAACGTTCCACAGCTTCCTGCGTACGGATGTGGGATCTGACTGTTTCCAATCGTTCCCGAATTTCTTCTTTTGTCTCGTACAGTCTGCTGCCGTGAAGATACTGGGTAATATCCTCCATCATATCTTCTACCTTTGCAAAATTCTTTGTCAGTCCAAAAGCCGCCCATGCCGAAGTGACAAAATCCAATACATACAAAATTATAACCACAGCCAGAGCGATTTCTCCGATTTTCCGAGGATATAAATCTGTAAACCATGCCACAGCGGGCTGAAATACCTTAAAGAGCAATACGGTAAATACGCCCCAGCCCAGAGACGTTCCCAGACTGATATATCCCTGAAGATTATATTTTCTGTGACTGTAATCCCACCAACGGGTATGAAAAATCTTTTCCATCAGCCATCCCGTAAGGTATTCCAGTATGGTAGCAACCACTACACCGCCTATGTACAAAACAACTAAATGATTACCAAAGGGCTTTAAAATCAGATAAATACTCACAGCCCCCATGCCGTAAATCGTACACAAAGGTCCGTTAATAAACCCTCTGTTTACAAACTTCTTTTTTCTTACCGATACATAAGCCGTTTCCCACAGCCATCCCAAAAAGCTATATACAAAGAACCAGCTTATGATATAATATAAAGATACACCTGCGATTTCTATATCCATGTTTTTCTCCTCTGTTATATAATATAACACCTTTTTGCAGAAATCACTAGAAAAATTTAGTAATTTTTCGTATTATTTTAAAAACAATTTGAAAGGATTTTGTTAAAATGATAACAAATGTGCGAATTCTCCATCATTTCTCAACACTTTTGCCATATACTAATTCCGTTTTAAATCACACCCCAAAGGACCTTCTGTTCTTTGATATTGAAACTACGGGATTAAGTCCCAAAACAAGTCGGGTATTTTTAATCGGGCTTATTTCTTTTCAGCCGAATACGGAGGAATGGCAGCTTATCCAGTTTCTTACAGAACGCAACTGCGATGAAGAGGAACAAGAGCTTTTAAAAGCTTTTTCTGCCTTTGCAGAAAGTAAAACGCAGCTCATTCACTTTAACGGAAACTCTTTTGATATTCCTTACCTTGTTTCCCGCTATGAAAGACACCGGCTTTCCAATCCTCTTTCCTGCAAAAACTCTCTGGATTTATATCGGGAATTTTTGCGTATGCCGGCATTTTTCAGACAAATGCCCAATCATACCCAAAAATCTTTTGAAGAATTGACCTGCTATCCCAGAAAAGACCTTTTATCAGGAAAAGAAATGATAAAATTTTATCAGAGCTACATAAAACTGCCTTCCGCTGAAAAGGAAGAATTGCTGTTGCAGCATAACTATGACGATCTTGCAGGTATGCTTTCTATCTTCCCTCTTTTGTATATAAAGCAGCTACCAAAGGGACAATGGGAGCTTATCAAAGCAGAAGAATTAAAAAAACAGGAAGCTGACCAATCTGTTACCAAAGAACTTCTGTTTACCCTCACCCTTCCCATACCTGTTCCCGCCAGACTCTCTGCTTCCTTTTCTTTTGGCTACATAACGGTTTCGGAATATACGTTAAAGGTAAAGCTTCCTTTGTATGAGGGAACTCTGAAATTCTATTATCCCGACTATAAGAATTATTACTATTTGCCTTTGGAGGATGAAGCTGTTCACAAAAGCGTTGCAGTCTATACAGATACACAGCACAGACAAAAAGCCACTGCTGCCACCTGTTACAAGAAATATAGCGGAACTTTTATCTATGCTCCGGACACTTGCCCTTTACCTCTTTTAAAAGAAGATTTACGTGCCAAAGAATGTTATACCTTCTGGCCTTTTCAAAATTCCTCTTTATCCATGCAAAAATGTTATATTCAAGAAATATTAAAAACAGCCATTACCTCGTCGTAATGGCTGTTTTACTGCGACTTTATTCTATAAATTATTCTTCTGTTGTTTCTTCTGCTTCTTCCTGAACCGGTTCAAGAACTTTCATGCTCAGGCTGATTTTCTTTTCTTCTTCGTTGAAATCTACTACTTTTGCAGTAACTACCTGACCTACTTTTAATACGTCAGATGGTTTTTCAACGTGTGCTCTGGAAATCTGAGAAACGTGAAGTAACGCATCTACACCCGGCTCTAATTCGATAAATGCACCGAAATCTGTCATACGAGCAATTTTGCCTTCTACAACATTGCCAACTGCATATTTTTCAGATGCGTTTAACCATGGGTTCTGGTCTTCAAATTTCAGACTTAACGCAATTTTATCACCATTGATTTCTTTAATCAGAACAGTGATTTTCTCTCCTACTTTAAATACTTTCTTTGGATTTTCAACTCTGCCCCAAGACATTTCAGAAATATGAAGAAGTCCGTCAGCACCGCCTAAGTCGATGAATGCACCGAAATCTGTTACATTCTTGATTGTACCTTCTACAACGTCACCTGCGTGAATTCTTTCGAACAATTCTTTCTTCATTTCTTCTTTTTTAGCTACTAAGAGCTGTTTTCTGTCACCGATTACACGGCGTCTTCTTGGGTTGAACTCTGTAATTACAAATTCAATTTCCTGATCCTGATATTTTGTCAGGTCTTTTTCATAAGTATCAGATACAAGGCTTGCAGGAATGAAGACTCTTGCTTCTTCCACAATAACGCTTAATCCGCCGTCTAATACCTGATTTACTTTTGCTGTAAGCACTTCTTTGTTTTCGAATGCTTCTTCTAATCTCTTATTTCCTTTATCAGCTGCCAGTCTTTTATAAGTTAAAAGCACCTGTCCGTCACCGTCGTTTAATTTGAGAACTTTTGCTTCCATTGTATCGCCCGGATGTGCAACAGTTCTTAAATCTAAGTTCTGGTCATTTGAGTATTCATTTCTTGTAATGATACCGTCTGCTTTATAATCAATGTTCAAAATAATCTGGTCTTCTTTGACATCGATAACTGTACCTTCAACTACCTCTCCATTTCTGATTGTTTTAAATGTTTCGTCCAGCATCTGTTCAAAACTTAATTCTGACATGTTTTGAAACCTCCTCAATTATTTTATTCGGGGTTGACGCCCCAGCTGTAATACCTACACATTGAACGGACGGAAAACCTTCAGAATCCAAGTCAGCAAGTGTCTGTATATAGTAAGTGTCCTTACATTCGCTTTTACATATCTCATATAGTTTCTGGGTATTGGAGCTATGTTTGCCTCCTACGACTATCATGGCGTCTACCTGCTTAGCGATTTGAGCTGCTTCGGACTGTCTGTCCTGAGTAGCATTACAAATCGTATTTAAAACAAGTTTATCATAACCCTTTTCGCTCAAAATTTCAACTATTTCTTGAAAATTATTGTAATTAAATGTCGTCTGAGACACAATACATAGTTTTTCGCCGCTTTCTGCCAAAAAGTGCTTTGCATCCTCTTTTGTTTTTATAATGGTAGCTTTCCCCTGACACCAGCCTTTAATTCCTACTACCTCAGGATGCTTAGGATCGCCTATAATAATAATGTGTCTTCCCTGTTTACTTTCTCTTTCTACAATTCTGTGTATTTTCAAAACAAAAGGACAGGTAACGTCTACATAGGCAATATTTCTTTCTTCCAAAAGCTCGTAAATATATTTGGGAACGCCATGGGAACGAATGATGACCGTTCCTTCTGTAAGATTTTTTAAAGCTTCCTCTGTTTCCAAAACCTTTACGCCCTTTTTCTCCAAATCAGATACCACTTCTTCATTGTGAATAATCGGCCCGTAAGTATACACAGCCCCTTTGGTCGTCTCCGCTACCTTATAGACTTCTTCTACGGCTCTTTTTACTCCAAAACAAAATCCGGCTGTTTTTGCCACTTTTACATCCATGCTTTTCTCCTGTTCTCTATGCGGTTGCCTCTTTGTATAAACGGATAATCTCGTCTTTTACTTCTGTAATATTCATATTGGAAGAGTCCAGTAAAACGGCATCTTCTGCCTGTTTTAAAGGAGAAATATCTCTGTGCATGTCTCTGTAATCTCTGTCATTGATATCTGCTTCAATTTCTTCCAATACACAGGCAATTCCCTTTTCCTCCAGCTCTTTGCATCTTCTAAGCGCTCTTGTGCGTGCGCTGGCAGTTAAATAAATTTTCACATCTGCATGAGGCAATACGCAAGTTCCGATATCTCTTCCATCCATCACTACATTTTCCTTGGATGCCAGCACTCTCTGAAGCTCTACCAGCTTTTCCCTGATCTTGGGGTTTGCAGAGCTTACAGATGCCATATTCCCAACTTCTTCCTGTCTTAAATATTCTGTGACATTTTCTCCGTCTAAAATCACCTGTTGCGCTCCGTTTTCATATACAATGGAAATTTCTGCATTTTCGCAGGCTTCTTCCATTCTTTCTTTTTCTTCCGGCAAAATTCCTTTTCTAATCAAATATAATGCCATTGCACGATACATTGCGCCTGTATCTACATAGATAAATTCCAATTCCTTTGCCACTGCCTTTGCTATGGTACTCTTTCCTGCTCCCGCAGGTCCGTCAATCGCTATGTTTATTGCCATTTTCTTCTCTCCCTTTATTCTTCTATAAATTCTGCTGCCGCTTTTGCCGTAGACCAAGCAATCTGTAAATTAAATCCGCCGGTAACCGCATCCAAATCCAGAACCTCTCCGATAAAATACAGACCTTTTACCAGCTTGGACTCCATGGTCTTCGGATTGATTTCCTTTACCTTTACACCGCCTTGGGTAATAATTGCCTCTCGAAAGGGGCGAAGCTCTACAAGCGTCAGCGGAAAATGCTTCACAAGATAAATGAAATCCTGCCTCTCCTTCCTTGTTATTTCATTCACTTTTTTGTCAGGAGCAATGCCTCCAAGCTCTAAAATAACCGGATACAGCTTTGCAGGAAACATGCCTGTAATCACATTTTTAAACTGTCGGTTTATCCCTGCCTCAAATTCTCTTAAAAGTCTGGCATCCAACTGTTCTTCCGTCAATGCCGCTTTTAAATCAATATACCCCTGAAGCTCCTTTTTTTCCAACTTTTTCCCAATATAGGAGCTGGCAGTCAGAACCAACGGTCCTGAAATTCCAAAATGGGTAAATAACAATTCGCCAAAATCATCATACAGAACCTTTTTGCCGTCTTTTACCGTAAAACGAATATTTTTTAATGCAAGCCCCTGCATCTGCGTTACATATTCTTCTTTTGTAGCGATAGGAACAAGCGCAGGACGCAGTTGTGTGACCGTATGTCCTGTTTCTTTTGCAAAGGTATAGCCGTCTCCCGTAGAGCCTGTTGCCTGATAAGAGAAACCTCCCGTGGCAACAATTACCTTATCGCCCAAAATCTCTGCCCCGTTTCGAAGGCGTATTCCTCTAATCTTATGTTCGCCTTCTCCGCCTTCTTCTGTCAAAAGCGCCTCTGCTTCACTTTTTAAATGTACTTTCACATCTAATTCCTTCATACGCTTTTCCAGAACACGAATGACATCGGAAGAATGGTCTGAAACAGGGAAAATTCGCCCTCCCCGTTCCTCTTTTACTGCCAATCCCAGACTTTCAAAAAAAGAAACCACATCCTGATTGCTGTATCCGTAGAAAGCGCTGTATAAAAACTTTGAATTTGTTACTACGGATTTAAAAAACGTTTCATCGTCACAGGTATTGGTAATATTACAGCGTCCCTTTCCGGTAATAAACAATTTTTTTCCAAGCTTTTCATTTTTTTCAAAAAGATGTACCTGATGATGCTTCTCGCCCAGAAAAACTGCTGCCGCCATACCGGCTGCGCCGCCGCCAATAATTAGTATCTTTGCCATAAAATGCTCCTTTAATTCTCGATTTTTGATGCACTGGGATCTTTAAGTTCAATTTCGTGATCATCTGCCAGATTGATTTCATCATTATTATACACCTGATATTCATCCCATATTTTTTCCAACGCTTCCAAAGTCGCCACCACGGTTTTCTGCTTACGCATACTAAGTGCCACAACTAACGCATTAATCACACTAAGGGGCGCTACAAGAGAGTCCACAATAGAAGCCATATCACTTCTGGCAATTAAATTGCAGGAAGAATATAAATTCATGGGTGAATGGATGCTGTCAGTAAGCGTAATTACCTTTGCGTTTCGATTGTTGGCAAACTCCAAGGCTTTTAAAGTACGCATGGAATACCGTGGGAAACTAATACCGATAATCACATCCCTCTCTCCAATTCGGATCATCTGTTCAAAAAGCTCACTGGCGCTGTTGGTATTTAAAAGCCTTACCCCGTCAAAAATCAAATTCAGATAAAAGGCAAGAAACTCCGCCAAAGGAGCACAGCTTCGAATACCTACCACATATATATTTTCTGCGTTTAAAATCGTCTCCACTGCCAGATTAAACGCTTCATGATCCACTGCTTCCAAGGTCATTTTTATTTTTTCAATATCCGAATGCAGTACCGTATCTAAAATCTCTGACTGCGGCACTTTTCCATAAGTCACTTCCATACGCTGTATGGAATTTAATTTATTCCGTACAAGCTCTTCCAGCTCTCTCTGAAATTCAGGGTATCCCTTGTATCCCAGATGTGTGGCAAAACGAACAACCGTAGACTCACTGACTCCCACGGTCTCTCCCAGCTTGGCGGCCGTTAAAAATGCCGCTTTATCATAGTTTTCTTTTATATAAGCAGCCAGCTTTTTTTGCCCTTTGCTGAAATTTTGATACTGCACATTTATTTTACTAAGCAGGCGCTCTGTATTGCTCATGAACCTTCCCCTCTTTACTTTTTCTTTCATACTTTCTCTATGATAGCACAGAAATAAAAAAGTTTCAGCAAAAACTTTGCTCTTTCGCAAAAGGAAAAGCTCAGACACCCCATACAGGGCGCTGAGCCTTTTTTTGTTTTACACTCTTATACCGGATATGCTCCGTTTTCTGTATCAGCTTCCTTTGGATCTACCTTCGTCTGCTGTGCTTCTCTGTATTTGAAGAAATCTGTTGCTACCTGTGGGAACAGTGCATAAGATAATACGTCCTCTTCCTGTTCAGACCACTGTGCCATTTCTCCTCTTAATGTATCAAGCTCAGGTTCCAGTAAATCAGCCGGACGGCATGTGATTACTTCTGTATCACCGATACATTTCTTCTGTACTTCTTTATCAAACGGTTTTACAGTTGCACCGTATTTTCCGCTTAACACGTCTTTTGTTTCTTTTGTAACCATTTTGTAACGTTCACCCATGATTACGTTAAATACAGCCTGTGTACCAACGATCTGAGAGGATGGTGTTACAAGCGGCGGTTCTCCAAGGTCTTTACGTACTCTTGGCACTTCTTCCAGAACATCATAGAATTTATCTTCTGCATGCTGTTCTTTTAACTGGGATGTTAAGTTGGATAACATACCGCCCGGTACCTGATACAGTAAAGTTTTGATATTTACGCCTAAGTTCTTTGGATTTAACAGACCGCTGTCTAAAGCTTCGTCACGAATTGGACGGAAGTAATCAGCAATTTCAGCCAATAACTGCTGATCAAAGCCTGTATCGTAAGGTGTTCCTTTGAATGTTTCAACCATAACTTCTGTTGCCGGCTGAGATGTTCCCAGTGCGAATGGAGAGATTGCTGTATCGATAACGTCAACACCTGCTTCTACTGCTTTTAAGTAAGTCATGGAAGCAACACCGGAAGTATAGTGTGTATGAAGCTGAATTGGAATATCAACTGCTTCTTTTAATGCTGTTACAAGCTCTGTTGCTTTGTATGGAAGCAACAAACCTGCCATATCTTTGATACAGATAGAATTTGCACCCATATCTTCTACTTTTTTCGCCATATCTACCCAGTAATCTAAGGTATAAGCATCACCTAATGTATAGGATAATGCGACCTGAGCATGACCTTTTTCTTTGTTTGCTGCTTTTACTGCTGTCTGTAAGTTACGAAGGTCATTTAAGCAGTCGAAAATACGGATAATATCAATACCGTTTGCAATAGATTTCTGAACGAAATATTCTACTACGTCGTCTGCATAAGGACGATACCCTAAGATATTCTGTCCACGGAATAACATCTGTAATTTTGTGTTTTTAAATCCGTCACGGAATTTACGAAGTCTTTCCCATGGATCTTCTTTTAAGAAACGCAGGGAAGCATCAAAGGTAGCGCCACCCCAACATTCTACGGAATGGTATCCTACTTTATCCAGTTTTTCTACAATAGGAAGCATCTGCTCTGTTGTCATTCTTGTAGCAATCAGAGACTGATGAGCATCACGCAGAATTGTTTCAGTAATTTTAATTGGTTTTTTCACTACTTCTGCCATCTTTTTTTCCTCCATTTTATTCATCTTGGATTAAACTCCAAAAATCGCCATAAAAGTACCTGCCGCTACGGCTGTACCGATAACACCTGCAACGTTTGGTCCCATAGCGTGCATCAACAGGAAGTTTGTCGGGTCTGCTTCTGCACCGACCTTCTGTGAAACACGGGCTGCCATTGGAACAGCAGACACACCTGCGGAACCAATCAGAGGGTTAATCTTGCCATGTGTAAGCTTACACATCAGCTTACCAAACAGAACACCTCCGGCTGTACCGAATATGAAAGCGATAAGACCTAATAATACGATTTTAAGCGTATCTAATTTCAGGAATGCTTCTGCACTTGTAGATGCACCTACGGATGTACCAAGTAAGATAACTACAATGTACATTAAAGCATTGGATGCTGTTTCTGTTAACTGTTTTACAACACCTGACTCTCTGAACAGGTTACCCAGCATTAACATACCAACCAGCGGAGCTGTTGTTGGCAGAATTAAACATACAACAACGGTGATGATGATTGGGAACAGGATTTTTTCCAGTTTGGATACCGGACGAAGCTGTTCCATTTTAATCTTTCTTTCTTCCTCTGTTGTAAAGAGTTTCATAATCGGAGGCTGGATAATCGGTACTAAGGACATATAAGAATATGCCGCTACCGCAATCGCTCCCATCAAGCCCGTCTGTCCCAGCTTACCTGCAAGGAAGATAGAGGTCGGACCGTCCGCACCACCGATAATGGAAATTGCTGCTGCTGCTTTTCCGTTAAATCCTAAGAGGATTGCAAGGAAGTATGCAACATAAATTCCGAGCTGTGCTGCCGCACCTAACAAAAAGCTCTTTGGATTTGCAATCAACGGACCGAAGTCTGTCATAGCACCTACTCCAAGGAAAATCAGGGATGGAAGTACGCTCCATTCATCCAAAATATAGAAAATATGAAGGAGTCCTGCTACTCCGTTTGATGTTTCTTCTGCACTGGCCATAATATCCGGATAGATATTTACCAAAAGCATACCAAATGCAATGGGAACCAGCAAAAGCGGTTCAAATCCTTTTTTAATGGCAAGATACAAAAAGACAAATGCCACTAAAATCATAATCAGGTTTCCCACTGTCAGATTCATAAAGGCTGTCTGTCCAATCAGGTTTGACACTGTATCTGCAATGTTAGACATTTTTTTACCTCCCATTTATTTATATTGCACAGGAATTTCTCCTGTCTTGGGAATTTACACTGTATGCAAATTCTAATTCATAGATGCCAGAACAGCGCCGTTATCTACGGAGTCACCTACTGCAACATTAATGCTTGCAACTGTTCCGTCCTGAGGTGCAACAACTGGGATTTCCATTTTCATAGCTTCCAGAATTACAATCGCATCACCTGCTTTTAAAGCCTGTCCTACATTTGCTTCGATTTTGCAAACTTTTCCCGGTACAGAAGCTTTTACTTCAACAGCGCCTGCTGCGGAAGCTGCTGCTGCCGGTTTTGCTGCTGGTGCAGCTTTTGGAGCTGCCTTCGGAGCTGCTTTTGGTGCAGCAGCCGGTGCGCCATTTCCAGCTGTTTCTTCAACTGTTACATCGTATGCAACGCCATTTACTGTAATTGTATAAGATTTCATATTCTTTTCCTCCTACGAGCTTAGCCTATCGCCAATTTCTTTTATTTGATTTTCTGATAGAACGTACTACAAACGCATCTGTTGAAGTATTTTCGGATGCTGCGATTGCCGCTGCAATTACTGCTACCAATGTCTGATCATCTGTCAGATTTTCTTCAACAGCTTCTTCCACAGCCGGCTGTACAGGTGTCGGAGCCGGTGTTGGTTCTGCTTCTTTCTTTTTACCAAATCCTTCTACGAATTTTGGAATGTATTTCATCAAAGAAATAACAAAACTTAAGAAGATAAGCATCAAAAATACAATAACAAGACCGATTACCGTATTAATTCCCGCTTCCTGCATTTTCTCTGCCATTGAATAGTCAGCGCTGAAGCCTACGGATTTTCCTGCAAGCTTAATGTCATAAACAATCTGTACATCAGCGTCTCTCTTTTCAAAGTCACCTTCCAGTGTTACAACATAGTTGCTTCCGTCTTTCTTAATTGCTTTTTCCGGTGATGTCGCTTTCAGTTCAATAAAGCTTCCCAATTCTTCATAGGAGTCAAGCCATGAAGTAAAAGCGCTCTTAGAAAAATCATCAATATTTGGATTTTCTTCTAAAACCTGTTCCAGCTCATCCGGATTGCTCTGTGTCAATGTCTCAATAACATTTACACTGCTGTCATAGAGATTTTGAGCTACTGTTGCGTTGATTTCGTCCTTTGTAGAACCGCAGGCAGTTAAGGACACTGCCAGAATTCCCACTGAAACTAAACTACCTAATTTTTTCCATGTCTGCTTCATATTAATTCACCTCGCTTAAACCGTGCCATGTTTTTTGCTAGGACGATTTTCTCTCTTTGTGAATAACATTTCAAAAGCACCAATCACATATTTTCTTGTATCTTCTGCCTGAATAATTGTGTCTACATATCCTCTCTTAGCTGCGGAAAGTGCGCTGGACTGTAACATTGCATATTCTGCTGCTTTTTCATTGATTGTAGCAGCGTCTGCATCTGCATACATAATTTTTGCAGCCAGTTTTGCATCCATCATACCAATCTGTGCGTTCGGCCATGCGAATACCATATCCGCACCGGTAGATTTGCTGTTCATTGTAAGGTAAGCGCTTCCGAAAGCTTCTCCTACCACTACGTTTACTTTTGGAACTGTTGCACTGATATAAGCGTTTGTAAGCTCTGCTGCACTTCTTGCCATATTTGACTCAGAGCATTTTGTAGCCTTATAGCCTTTTACGTTTGTCAAAGTTAAAACAGGAATATCAAAAGCATCACAGAATTTTACGAATTCAGCAGCTTTTTTACATCCTCTTGCTGATAAAACTTTTTCAAAGGTTTCTGTTTTTTCGCCTTCTTCATTGTAAAGCTCGCTTCTGTTTGCAACGCATCCAACGGTTGCTCCGTTTAAACGGATAAATCCTGTAACCATGTCTTTTGCATATTCTGCTTTTACTTCGAAGAATTCCTGATTGTCCGCAATCTGAGAAAGTGCAATAGAAGTATCTCCTGCACAGTTTTCCAGTTCAGGGCAAACACGGTTTAAGTCATCTGTACATTCGATGTAAGAAGAATTGTCTTCAAAGTTAGATGGCAGCATAGAAACTAATTCTCTCATCTGAGCCAGAATATCTTCTTCGCTTCCCATTACATCTACAAGACCTGCATGCTCGCTCTGATAAGCTGCGCTGGAAGTATCGCATTTGGAAATTTCATTTCCTTCCAAAGCATTTGGTGCATTTACAAAGAGTCTTCCTTTGTTTGCTTCCATAAATGTGAAATCTGTCAAAGCAGGAACAACTGCCAAGCCACCGCCACATGTACCAAAGATACCTGTAATCTGTGGAATTACTCCTGACGCCATAACCTGTTTTGTGTAAATTTCACCAAAAGCATTTAATGCGTCTGTTGCTTCCTGCAGTCTTAAGCCTGCACAATCAAGCAGTCCGATAATCGGTGCGCCTGTTTTCATTGCCAAGTCATACAGATTTGTGATTTTTTTTGCGTGCATTTCGCCGATAGAACCGTTTAACACGGAAACATCCTGGCTGTAAACATATACCAGGCTGCCGTCAATCACACCATATCCGGTGATAACACCGTCTGCCGGTGTTTCTTTTTCAGATAAGTTGAAATCTGTGTTTCTGGCTGTTACATAGCCGCCAATTTCAACAAAACTGTTCTCATCAAGCAAAGAAGCAATTCTTTTACCTGCTAAGGTTTGTGCTGTACTACTCATTAATCAGCCCTCCATTTAATTTTTATTTTAACAGCAAAAATCCATTGCAAAATCAATAAATTCCATGCTGTTCACCGGGATTTCTGCACTGCTTCTGTGAGTTTTTTCCGGTTTTTTGCAGAAATCACCTTGTGTTACTGCATCGCAATAGATTGTTAAAACCAATTTCTGCCGATTTTAATTGTACTCTGTTTCGTACTTTTTTTCAATACTTTTTGACAAAGTTTTAACTCGAATTTACAGGCTTTCTTTCCTTCCCCAGATTTTTCCTCCCTCTTTCAGACAGGGATATAAAAAATCGTAAGTTCCGTTTTTCTGTATCTCAATATTTTGTCCTTCTGCCCAGAAAAATGCTGCACAAATATAGGCAGACGGAAGAAGGGGAATACCCCTGTATTTTTCTGCTACACCGCATATTTTTTCAAAAGGAACAGACTTCTCTTTTACCAGAAATCCATATTCCCTCCCAATGCTTTTCTGAAACAGATAAACAAAGGCAATCCATGCTTTTTCTCCTCTGGGTGTGGGAGAGTTTCTGATTTCTTCCAATAACCCCAGAAGAATTTGAGCATTTTCTCTTTCCTCTTTCTCTAAATATTCCCAAAATGCTCCCTTTTGATAAGTACTTTTTTCTGCTGCTGATAAAATATATTCTTTCCAGTCCCTCTCCATTGTCCTCAGCATTTCTCCTGCCTTTGGATTTTTACAAAGAGCATACAAAAGAAAATACGTCACATCTATATAATGCCCCTTTTCTCTTTGTAATTCCTCGCAATATGAACCTTCTTCTCTCAGAAAAGATACCTCCGCTTTTGTAGAAAAATATAGGCCTTGAAATAAAATCCCCTGCGTTCTCATATAACCTCTTTTCTGCCTGTATTAAATTTTGAAATGGATAATTCGGATAAGATGAAAATTCAGATATGATTTAGAAATTGAATACAGACTTGTGTTTTCTCTATTTTACTACAAAATAAGCTTTCTCTCAACTGCTAATTTTTCTGTGCGGAGCATTTTTGTTCCATAGGACGCAATTTCCTATGAAATAAAAAAGGTCATAAACCACTTTCTTTTTCCCAAGTGATTTATGACCTGACTTTCTTATAATGTTACTTTTCTGAAGTTTTTCTTTCCTTTTTTCAGCACAATTCCATCGCCCTGTAATTTTTCTCCTGCAACCAGATGTTTAATATCTGTAACCTTCTCTCCGTCAATAGACACACCGCCCTGTTCAATGGCACGTCTTGCCTCGGAACGTGTATTTGCCAGTCCGCTTTTGTGTAACAGAGAAATCAAATCAATATTTCCGTCTACAAGATCAGCCTCTTCGATTTTTGCTGACGGCATGTTTGCTGCATTTCCGCTGCTGAACAACGCTCTTGCAGCTTCCTGCGCTTTTTCCGCTTCTTCTTTTCCGTGTACTAAGGCAGTTAATTCGTAAGCTAAAATTTCTTTTGCTTTATTTAACTGGCTTCCTTCCCATTTATCCATTTCGTCAATCTGTTCCAGCGGAAGGAAGGTAAGCATACGGATACATTTTAATACGTCTGCATCTGCCACATTTCTCCAATACTGGTAAAAATCAAACGGAGATGTTTTATTCGGGTCTAACCAAACTGCTCCTGACTGTGTTTTACCCATTTTTTTGCCTTCGGAATTTAAAAGCAGAGTAATGGTCATTGCACAGGCATTTTTGCCTAATTTTCTACGGATTAACTCTGTTCCGCCCAGCATGTTGCTCCACTGGTCATCTCCGCCGAACTGCATATTACAGCCATATTTCTGGTACAGCATATAGAAGTCGTAGCTCTGCATAATCATGTAGTTAAATTCCAAAAAGCTCAGACCTTTTTCCATACGCTGTTTGTAACATTCTGCTGTCAGCATACGGTTTACGGAGAAATGCGGTCCGACTTCTCTTAACAGCTCTACATAATTCAAATCTAAAAGCCAGTCCGCATTGTTTACCATCATTGCTTTTCCTTCAGAAAAGTCAATAAAACGTTCCATCTGCTTTTTGAAGCAGTCGCAGTTGTGCTGGATAATCTCCGGTGTCATCATGGAACGCATATCGCTTCTTCCTGACGGGTCTCCGATATATCCTGTTCCTCCGCCAATCAACGCAATCGGTTTATTTCCTGCCATCTGCAAACGTTTCATCAGACATAATGCCATAAAATGACCTACATGAAGGCTGTCAGCCGTAGGGTCAAAGCCAATGTAGAAAGTAGCCTTCCCATTGTTAATCAGTTCACGGATTTCTTCTTCATCTGTCACCTGAGCAATCAAACCTCTGGCAACCAGTTCGTCATAAATTTTCATTTCGTTTTCTCCCTTCTGTTTCTCTGAGGACAGAATTCTTATAAAATAAAAACACTCCCGTCCTCTTTATAATTATAAAAAGGACGAGAGCGATAAGCTTTCTCGTGTTACCACCTTTATTCACAGACAACTCGCATTGCCTGCCTCTGCAAGTACAGCCGAAGCGATACTCAAAATGCTATAACGTGCACCTTTCCGTCACAGCCTACTCATTTCTTTTCGGTGTGAAGCTCCGAGATGTATTCATTCCCAGCTTCCTGCGCGCCTCTCATCAGCCGGCTGCTTTCTGTGCATTTCTCTGAAAATTACTTCTTCTCTTCTTTGCTTTTTCATTTACAGCAACAGTATACAAACTTCCGCTATGGTTGTCAAGACAAATTCCACTGGTATTCGCCGTTTTCCTTAATACCGTAGAAATCGCCAAAATTCAAATCTAAAATATTCTTCTGAATATTCTCTACGGAAATCTGATTTTTAATTAAATACTGCCAGATACCGCCATGAGAAATATCACCCTGAAGCAGTACACCCACGACTTTTCCGTCACGGATAATGACACGTTTATATTCCTTGGAGTCTTCTCTTGCCACTACGGTATCTGTTTCTTCCGGAACAATGACTCCGATACACATAGAAACAAGCCCGAAGAAATTAATGGTATTTTTGATAGCATAACGGTCTGTGTAAGCTGTCTTTTTCCCGCACATATTAAGCGCCGCTGTTTCTCCCTGTTTCTGAGCGTTTGGCCAGATACCGGACAATCCTGCCACATCGCCTGCTGCATAGACATCCTTTGCTCCTGTTTCCAGATATTCGTCTACTTTAATACCTCTGTCAATGACAATCCCTTCTCCGTCCATGCCTGTCACTGCGGAACGAACGCCGGCTGCCACTATCACTAAATCGCATGGAATTTCTTCTCCGTTGTCCAGCACGATACAAGAAATATTTCCCTTGTCATTCATCAATGTATCTGCTGCTTTTCTTCCCAGATAGAAAGAAGCTCCTGCTTTTTCAAAACGTTTCTGATATTCAAAAGCGCCTGTCTTATCCAACTGAATAGGAAGAATTTGTTCTGCCATCTCTACAATGGAAACCTTCTTTCCTGTTTCCATCAGTCCGTAAGCAGCATCCAGACCTACCAGACCGGAACCGATAATCACAATATTTTCTGCATTTTTTGCCATTTCATCGATTGCCTGAGCATCTCTTAAATGACGAAGCCCGAAAACATTGTTTGCCTCTCTTAATTTTCCCACAGGTGGGATAAAGCTTTCTGCACCTGTTGCAATCAAAAGTTTATCGTATCCGATTTCATCGCCGTCTTCCGTAAACACTTTTTTCTTTACGGTATCCAGCTTATTCACTGTTTTTCCTTTTAACCAGTTAATTTTATTTTTCTCAAAGAAATCCGCATCAATAAAACTAATGCTCTCTGCACTTCTTTCATGGCTGAGGAATTTATGCAGCATACAGCGTGAATGTACCTGTGTATCCGTAGATATCACTGTAATTTCACCTTGTGCATCTGTCTTTCGAATGGTCTTTGCAGCCATAATACCGGCTGCACCTGCTCCTAAAATCACATACTGCATCTGCCTACACCTCCTCTACCCAAATTGCCTGTTTCGGACAGGCTTTTACACAGCTTGGCTCTTCACCCTTCTCAATACAAAAGTCACATTTAATGACTTTTGTATGAGTTGTTTCATCCGGTTTTAAAACGCCGTAAGGGCAATTCATAACACACATAAAACAGGAACCGCATTTTTCGGCGTCATACTGTACATGTCCTGTTTTTTCGTCCTTTTTCAGAGCGCCGCTCATACAGGACATTACACATTCCGGCTGTTCGCAGTGTCTGCAAAATACAGGTGTATAGCTTCCGTCCGGATTTTTATATATAAAGTTTCTGGATTCATTTGTAATATCTGTCAAATCTAAGGTATAAACATTTCCGTCATCTTTTCTATGCGCCTGCATACATGCTACGGAGCAGCTTTTACAGCCATCACATTTGGCAGCGTCAATCATTATTCTTCTCATCAGATACCCCCGTTCTGTATCATTGAATTTATTTTAGATATTTAATCCTGCACGTCTTTCTTCAATAATCTTATCAAGAATATCTGCACTTTCTTTTGCATCCGGATTGATAATTACCTGTCCGCCTGTGAGGTTCTTCATATCTTCTGTCAACAGTTTTACTGCCAAATCGCTTCCTGTAACAAATGGAGGAAGTCCCAAGTGTAACGGAAGTCCCAGAGCCAGTCCGAAGCATCCGTCTGCAAGCGCCTGTTCCTCTAACCACTGTGCTGCGGAAAGAACTAACGGAAGCTGAGGAATATCCACACCGATTGCCTCTGCCAATTCTGTTGCCACAATCTCAAGACGTCCGATTGCAAGACATGGACCGAAGTTCAATACCGGAGGAATATTTAATTTTTCACATACGGCACGAAGCTTTGGACCTGCATATTTTGCAGCTTCCGGTGTCATAAGTCCGCAGTTTTCAATACCTCCTGAAGAACATCCTGCTGTCAATACCAGAATATCTTTTGCAATCAGTTCTTTTGTCAGTTCTACGGAGAGAACGTCATGTCCGCCTGCTGTCAGGTTGGAGCATCCAACTACGCCGGCAATACCTTTGATATCACCGGATACGATTAAATCAATTAACGGTTTCCAGTTACCGCCTAAAAATTCTTTCAAAGAACCTTCGGAAACACCTGTTAAGGTATGGTCATTTCCGTGTTCCGGCATTAAGTTCATCGGAACGTTGCCACGTCTTGCTTTGTATGCTTCAATAATCTCGTCAATGATTTCTTCACTCTGTTTTTCTCTTTCTTCAAAAACAAATGGTTTCAGCTCTGCATTTGCTTTCTTTGCAACACTGTCAAGACAAATCTGTTTAATCTTTAATTCGTCACAGATTGGCTCGATACCCGGAAGTGTACAGTTAAACTCAGAAAGGACAGCATCGATACCGCCAGTAGCAAGTACCGCTTCACTTGTATAGTTGTTTCCTGCGTGTCCGTCAAATACTTCTTCGTAATGAGCGCCTCTAAGCTGTAAATCCTGACCTACACAAGTACATCCAACCAGCTTAAAGCCTTTTGCACCTGCTGCTTTTGCTTTTTCCACTGCTTCTTTGGATGTAAGTCTTTCCTGTAAGTCTACAAAGATTGTATGCTGATGTCCTGTAATCATAATATTGATGTAATCCGGATCAATAACACGAAGTCCAACAGGAGCCATGCGAAGCTCAGGCTCTCCTAAAAGCACGTCATTTAACAGGTTTGTAAGAGTCAGTCCATATAAACCTGTGGAAATACCAAGCTTCAGACAGTCTGTATACATATCAACAGGATCGGAGTTTAAGTTTGTAGAACATTTTACAACTCCGTGGAAGACTTCACTTTTTGCACCGCCCGGTAAAATGCCTAATTCCTGCCATTTTTTGAAACGAGGTGCATAAGCCATTTTTTCAACTAATTCCATTTTTTCGTATTCCGGTTTATATAAATCATCCAGAACCTTCTGAGCTACCTGTTTTGCAGTATCCCATTTATCTGTTCCCTGAACACCGAAAATTTCAGCAAGTCTTGCAAGGGATTTTTCTCCTTTAATCTCGCCTTTGATTTCTGCTGTTTTCTTTACGTTTAACGCCGTATTTTCTACAATATGAATATAGCATCCAGAGCCACTTGCCACTGCACGAAGGAAGTTACGTGCAACAATAACATCTGCTGTCGCACCACAAATTCCTCTTGGAGCTTTTGGTGTAATACGACATGGACCGTTGGAGCAAAGACGGCAGCATACGCCCTGTAAACCAAAGCCGCACTTTGTACTCTGTCCTTCTACTCTGTGATGAGAAGTTTCCATAGGTAAATTACGGATAAATCCTTCTAAAGGCTTATCTGCACTGGCACATGTATTGCATCCAAAACACTGATTCATACTTAATATCCTCCTGATATGTACATTATTTTTTAATCTGTTAAGATTATAACAATTCTAAACTAAATTAGTCAAGTATAACTTGTATGATTTTCCATTTCTTTTTTAATTTGTCTGAAACGCCTGTATTTCCTCTTTTAAAGCAGCTTCTTTTTCCTGTAACAAAAGGGCTTTACTCTCCTTTAAATAGCTTTCACATCTATGCTCTGCGATAAATTCCGCAATCCTTTCATTTTGAGACAGCATAGACAGAAACAGAGGCAGCTCCTGCCCTGTTTTACTGCTGTTTTTCACATCTCCCAGCTCCTTATCAAGCAGTATCCGGATTTGTTCCTCCTGATGCTTTAATTTCAAGGTTTCTCTGTAAAAATCTTCCTTTACAGCCGCAAATCCTGCTTCTTTCAATTTCCATTTTCTCTCATCCAACCACTTTGTGATATTTTTGTCAGTCTTTTGTTTTTCTTTTGACAAAAGTCCCTGCTCTGCCAGAATTTTTTCCTGTCTTTTCCTTCGTTCTATTGTCTGACAAAAAAGCGTGTCTATATCCTGCTGTTCCTCTGCAACAGCCTTTTTCATCTTTTTTAGTTCTTCATACAAACCGTTTATATAAGCCTTTTCCTGTTGATATTCCTTTATTTTTCCTTCCAGCTCACCCTCTAAAAGCTGCATAAGCAAAACCTTTCCGTCAAAATCTGCATGAAAAAGCATGTCCTCTTTTTCTTCAAAAGAATACCTTTGATACTTTTCTTCATAGCTCTTAAACAGCTGATAAAAGCCATAAAAGTCTGCTGCCACTTCCTCATACTGTATGTATTCGCCTATCAGCTCCTCTGTTACAGGCACTTTCATTTCTTCGTAGCTTTGCAAAATTCGGGATAAATCCTCCCAGCCTCTTGCCGTTACAAAACAGCTTCCTTCCTGCCGTTCTTCTATGCGGTAAAAATTTTCTGCCCTTAACTGCAAATAGCTGCGTATTCCTAAATGAACACCCTGTCTTGCCGCATATCTGTCCCACACAGAATGATTTTCCTGAATTTCTATTTTCTTTACTCGGTCAAGGGTTACAATATCAAACTCCCGCACAGATTTATTATAACGCTCCGGATTTCCCGCAGCCACAATACACCAGCCTTTTGGAAGCCTATGCGCTCCAAAGGTCTTATTTTGTAAAAGCTGCAGCATGGTAGGCGCTAAGGTTTCAGAAACACAGTTAATCTCATCTAAAAATAAAATTCCTGTTTCTGCACCTTCTTTTTCTATACATTCATATACCGATGCAAGCATTTCGCTCATGGTATATTCTGTAACCGTATATTCTTCTCCCTGAAATCTTTTCTTCTCTAAAATCGGCAGTCCCACGGCGCTTTGCCGTGTATGGTGTGTCAGCGTATACTCCACAAGCCCGATTTTTTCTTCCTCTGCAATCTGCTTCATAATAGCAGTTTTCCCAATACCCGGAGGTCCCATAAGCAATACCGGCCTTTGGTATTGTATGGGGATTTTATAATTCCCCTCCTCATCCTTTGCCGTATATGCCCGCAATGTGTTTATAATTTCCTGTTTTGCTTCTGCAATATTCATTGTTCTCTCCTATTGTCTTTCATCCATATAGAGAAGGGTAGCCCAACTTGGCACATTAGCTTCCTTGGGCGGTTCTTTTGTCAGCAAAAAAACAGCCTCATAATCCGGTTTTTCTCTGGGATAAATCCCATCTCCATCGGTAAAATATAAAAGCGCCTTTAAATTTTTCAGTCTTCCGTCTGCAAGCATTTCATTTACATAGCGAAATACCGGACGGAAGTCTGTTCCTCCTCCGCCCTGTATCTTGATATGCCGCAAATATTCTTTCCATTCCTTTTCACAGGTGACTTTTACATCTTCCTGCACATAACAGTCACACTGTATAATATGTACCCGCAGCTTTTTAAAAAAATTTTCCTGCTGCCCCAAAACCGCATAAGTTTCCTGTAAAAACCGCTGTACCGTAGGTCTTTTACAAGATGCGGAGGTATCAATGGCAATGACCAGCTCCTCCAGCTTCTTTGCCTCTGTATATTCCAAAGGCTCTAAAAAAGGGAGATTTCCATAATGAGAAAGCCCGTACAAGTAGGGAATATAATCAAAAGCTTCCATATCTAACTGTAACTCTTCTCTTTCCACTGTAAACCGTCTTAAAAATTTATTATAATTTCGCTTCCTTTCTTCCTGAAGCTCATACCACTCCTGTTTATACCCTCTCTGCGTACCTCTTTTTCCAAATCCATTTCCGCTGCCGTCCTCTCCTGATGCTTTTAAGGAAAGCGCCCAGTCAAGCAGCTTTTCTGTCTGTTCTTCTTTTATCTCTTTCCAGAGAGTGTGATTGTCCTGCTCAAAACACTTTTGCCAAAATTCTAGTTCACTTGGAGAAAATTTTTTCCTTTCCAGTCTTTCCTCTACTGCTTCTGCTGACAGCCCTTCCCCGTTTTCCCAGATTTGACTGCAAAATTCTTGGGCTGCCTTTGACATTTTCCCTGTAAGCTCCTCCTGTTCCAGCGCATCAATGGTATACTCTGTCACCATATCACAAGCCAAATGCCAAAAAGGCGAAGATTCTGTATTCTCCCTTACCTGTCTGTACAACAGATGAAACAGTGTATGAAGAAAAAAACGGTTTATTCCCTGTGCTCCCTTTTCCATATAGAGGTTCAAGAAAAGCTTCGGCTCATAGAAAAAAGTTTCTCCATCCGTCCCTGTTAAAGTATTTCTTTGAAAGCCTGTAAACACCATTTGAAAAATCCGATAAAGCCTCGGACTTTCACAGCAAAATTTTGTCAGAGCAAGCTCTTTTACCTCTTCCCATAAATATTCTTCTTTTGTTTCCATTTTAAAGCTCCCAGCTCTTTTCCTGAAATCCTCCCAAAGCCTCTTTTTCCTGCAACAAAAAAATTTGTGCTTCCTGATTGCCATATTGAACCGCTGTTTTCAAAAAAGAGTTGAGAAGATTTTCATCTGCCTCCTGTTCTTTGATAAGCTCTGTCAGCTTTTTATTTTCTTTTTTCTTAATCAGCAGTTCCACTGCCGGTCGAAAACGCAGCTTTAAATATTCTCCGTACAGGCGCTTTCTTTTATCCTCTTTTTCCAAATCAAAATACCGCATAAGCGCAATAGATAATTTCTTATCTGCCTGTTTTGTTTCCAAAAATACCTTGTCCATCTGACGCTCTTCCTGCTCTGTAAGCTTTTTCTCCAACAGCTCCCAGATTTTTTTGTTGATTGCATTGTTGATTTCTATATCTTCTGAGTATGAAACAGATGTTGTATCCGGCGTATGTTCTCCGCACACATCCGCTCCCAATACAAAGCATTGGGAAAACAACTCATATATCCACTCTTTTATTTCCTCAAAACTTACATCTCCCTGGTCCCAGTTGGTTCTGGCAGCCTCTAAAGATAAAATGTCTTTATCAAGAGACAAATACACCGGAACATCTTGATTTCTCTCTAAAAATTCATGCCATTTGGCTTTTTCCTGCTTCATATCCTCCCTGCTAATTGGAGCAACCTTTTCTAAAATTTCCTTTTCACATTCCAAAAAAGCGGTTCTCGGCGGTCCGATTACGCAGACTTCTTTCATATATTTATTGGAAAGAATACACTCCCGCACCCAGCTTCCGCAGGAAAGCAGTCCCCAAAAGGAAGCCTCCTGCATATCTGTATGGTTATCAAATACCACAAGCGAAAACGGTCTGTCTATCTTTTCCAGCCAAAATTTACTTAAATAATGATAATTGCCGGAATCCAGAAAATGGATACCTGCAAAATCAAGATTTTTTATCCGTTCTTTGATTTCCTCCTCTGCTTCCTCTGTACAGTAGCAATTTACTCCTGTAAGCTTTGTAAAATCCATCCATGCGGCGTCTTTTCCTTCGTAAAAGCTTTCCTCTTTATAGACACCGGAAAAATCCATAATCACTGTCCTTGCGTTCATAAGCACCTCTTCATCCTGTCCCTGTATTTCTGCTTTCATTCTAACACGTTTCTAATTTTTTTCAACGTTTCCGTATCTTTTCACTACCTGTTCTAAGCACCACGGGAAATCAATTTTCTTCCTCCCCTCTGCTGTCAAAATGTCTTCCTTATACCAAACTTCTCCATCTACCTCGTAATGTAATTCTCCTATTTTTTCTCCCTTTTTTACAGGAGCAGTCAGCTTCTTTTTCCCATGATAGGTGACCTCTATCTGCTCTCCTTCTTTTAACAGGATTTTTTTCTCCTCGCCCTTTTCCCGAAAAAGAGAAATATTGGCATTTTTATCCAGCTTTTTGTTTCTGGCATTTTCCACGGGAATTTCTTTGGGACATTTTGGAAATTCAATTTCGTCAAAGGAATGAAGAGAATACTCCTGCAAACCGTATTCCATCAGCTTTCTGGTATCTGACCACTTATATCCTTTATTATTGGGCCAGCCACAGCCCAAAAGGGCTACAATTAAGGTTTTCCCGTCTCTTTGCAGCGCTCCCACATAGCAATACCCTGCCTGTGCCGTAAATCCTGTTTTTCCGCTGATTGCCCCTTCCATCATAGACAAAAAAGCATTGTGATTTTGGCAGCTAAACTCCCGCTTTCCGTCTGCATCGGAGAAGCGGTAAGATGGTGTCTGGGTAATTTTCAAAAACTCTTCCCTTGCAGGGGATAAACAAACACAGTACCGCATAATCTGCGCTAAATTTTCGGCAGTTGTTTCATGAACCTTTTCTTCTCCCTCTCGTTCTTCCTTTGCATCCAGCCCATTGGGAGTAATAAACCAAGTGTCTTCACAGCCGATTTCCCTTGCTTTTTCATTCATCTTTTCTGCAAAGCCTTCTACGCTTCCTCCCACATGCTCTGCCAAAATTACTGCAGAGTCATTATGGCTTTCCAGCATCAGAGAATACAACAAATCCTTCACATAAAACTTCTCTCCCACCGAAGCTCCTAAATGTACCTTTGGCATCCTCGCCGCTTTCTCTGAAGCTTCTGCAATCTCCTCCAAACAGCCGCTTTCTAAAGTTAAAATGCAGGTCATAATCTTTGTGGTGCTCGCCATAGGACGTTTTTCCTCTCCGTTTTTCTCATACAGCACACGTCCTGACTCTCCGTCAATCAAAGCCGCAGAAAGCGCATATAAATTCTCCGGCTCGTCCCCCTTTCCTGCTGCTAAAACGGGAAATGCAGACATACTTATGTAAAAAGCAAGAAAAAGAGACAAGATTTTTTTCCATTTATTTTTCTTCATTCTGATTTCTCCTTTTTACAATATATGTAGATATTAAAAAAAGATACCAGAAAGGTATCTCTATAAATTAAGCTGTAATTGAATTTCTTCTTCTGCCTCTGCTTTAAAATCTTCCATTTGAACAGGGTCAATCTCCGGCAGCTCATCCAGCCCCTGCACATCAAAATTGCGGAGAAATTCCTCCGTAGTGCCAAGTAAAATCGGTCTTCCCGGAGCATCCAAGCGCCCTACCTCCTGCACCAGTCCATATTCCATAAGCTTTGCTATGGCATGGTCACATTTTACACCCCTGATTTTTTCGATTTCCAGCTTTGTAACCGGCTGTTTATAAGCAATAATAGAAAGAGTTTCCAGCATAACGTCGGAAAGCACAGCCTTTTTCGGCTGCAAAGCCATCTTTACCAGATAATCATAATACTCTTCTTTTGTACACATCTGATACGCATTTTCCAGCTCGATAATTTTAATTCCACGGTCCTCTGCCTGATATTTCAGCATCATATTTCTGACAATTTTTCTTGTGGTCTCTATATCATGTCCAATGGTTTTTGCCAATGTACTTAATTCTACCGACTCTCCCATGGCAAACAACAGCGCTTCTATTGCGCCTTCTATTTTATTCAGTTCCATTTTTTTCTCTCTCCAAACAGGATTTAATCTCTATTTCTGCAAAAATATGCTCCTGATAAATGGAAATCTTTCCCATTTTCATCAACTCCAGAATTGCCAGAAACGATACGATAATCTGTACTTTACTTGCCTGTCTTTCCAGCAAATCACGAAAATTAAATCTGGAATGTGTTCTGGCATATTCCTCAATTTCTTCCATTTTTTCAGGCAGACTTACTTCTTCTTTCTCAATTTTACCGAATTTGCTTCGGATTGGGTCAACTTTATCCTCCTGACGGCGGATAACACTCTGAAAAATTTCATTGAGCTTTTCCAAGGTAAGTCCGTCCAATAACTGACCGGTATCTACCGGCTCACGATAGGACAACACTTCTTTTGGTATGGTAGGAAGCTTGTATACTTTTTTTGATGCGGCTGCCATACGGTCTCGAAGCTCATAAGACATATATTTATACATCTTATATTCCAACAGCTGGCGCACCAATTCTTCTCTGGGGTCTTCTTCCTCCCCTTCCTCATTCACTTCTCTTGGCAGAAGCATTCTGCATTTAATGGAAATCAAGGTTGCAGCCATAACCATGAACTCACTCATAATGTTTAAATCTTCTCTCTCCATTGCACGAATGTAGTCCATGTACTGCTCTGTAATCTCTACAATGGGAATATCATAAATATTTACTTTATTTTTCTCAATCAGATGCAGGAGCAAATCCAACGGACCTTCAAACACCTGAAGCTTTACAGGAATTCCCATGTCTTCTACCTCTTTCTGCCTTTCTTTCCTCAGTCATTCTACACTATTTTCACAAAAAAGTCTACTTTTCAGAATTTTTCTTTGGACTGCACTCTACCATAATCAGCTCTCTGGGATTGAAAATACGCAGGGGAATGGTATGCTCTCCCAAACCTCCGCTGACTATCAGATGTCTGTCTCCTTCTTGAAAATGTCCCTTACAATACTTGGGAAAAATCCGAAAATCAGGGCTGATAACACCGCCTAAAAACGGAAGCTGCACCATTCCTCCGTGGTAATGTCCGGAAAAAGTCACATCACTGCCCCATTCCAGATAGCTGTCTCCATATTTCGGTGTATGCGCCAGAAGTACCTGAAACTGATTTTTGGACGGTTTCCCTAAAAGTACTTCGATTTCCTCACTTTTCAGAAAATCTTTGCCTCCTTTTTTATAGTATTTATAAGGAGGCAAAAGACCGGAAATCAAAATTTTCTCTCCTCGCACTTCCAGCTCTCTTGTTTCATTTTCCAGAAATACAACGCCCAGCTTTCCCACTCTTTTTTCAAATCCCAGATAGCCCTCTCCATAAACCTCCGGTTTCCTTTTCATTCTCTGCTCATGATTGCCCAAAGCATAATAGACAGGAGCTATATGCACAGCTTCCTTTAAAAAAGCATAGGGTATCTGAAACGATGCCTTCTCTTTTCCCAGAACCAAATCACCGGCAATCAATATTGCATCCGGCGCCTGCTCCTTTAATTCTCCCAGAAGATTTTCATTCTCCTTCCCCAGCTCTACATTATGCAAATCACTGAGCACTGCCAAACGGATACTCTGTGTTTTTAATTTATCTGACTGTATTTTATAAAAAGTTGTTTTAAATGTTTTCAATGTTCCTCACCCGATATTTTCTCTGTAACTCGGCTTATTATAGTATAAACCATAAGCACTTTCAACCTATTTTCTTTAAAAAGCGCTCCCACACCTTCTTTACACAATCGCTGTACTGTGCCTGCTTTGTTCCTTTGACACAGAGGATTTTCACACTTCCGATTTCTTTTCCGTCCAGATAATAATTGACAGCTCCTACGGTGTCTCCTTTTTTCACCGGAGCTTTTAAGTCCTTTTTCAGCTTTATTTTCTTTTCTATATTTTCAAAAGAAGCGCCCTCTGTATCTAAATAGCGAAATTCTTTTTCGTAAGCACATGGGACTTTTTCCAAAACACCGCCCTCCACCGGAATTTGAGGAAGCTTTTCCTTTTGCTCATCTACATACAGCTTACAGCTTCCAAAGCCTAAATTCAGCATAGCTGCCGCATCTTTAAAGCGAACCTTATAATCCGGCGCTGTCATCACCACACTGATTAAAGTAATACCCTCTCGCTTTGCCACTGCGGATACACAATATTTTGCCACGCTGGTACTTCCTGTCTTTAAACCAACGCACCCGTCATAGCTTCGAATAAGCTTATTCGTATTAGTAAGACCAAATTCACTGCTGCCTTTTTGTGTCACATGAGTGATATTTTCCATCCACACAGAAGAATATTCCAAAATTTTCGGATAACGGGTAATCAGCTCTCTGGACATAATTGCCACATCATGAGCGCTGGTATAATGATTATCCGACTCTGTAAGACCACAGCAGTCTTCAAAATTCGTATTCTCCATGCCCAATCCTTTTGCCCTTTCGTTCATTCGCTTTACAAATTCTGCTTCACTTCCCGCAATGTGCTCTGCCATAGCTGCACTGGCATCATTACCGGAAGCAATGACAATACATTTAATCAGCGTTTCTACCGTCTGCTTTTCTCCTTCCTCCAAAAACACCTGCGAGCCGCCCATGGATTTGGCATAGGCACTGGTTACTACCTCGTCTTCCATATGTAGGTTTCCCTTTTCCAGCTCATCAAAAATTAAAATCAAGGTCATGATTTTCGTAATGCTGGCAGGCTTTACTCTGGTATCCATATCCTTTTCATAGATAATCTTCCCCGTGGACGCCTCCATCAACACACCATGAGGAGCTGTAATCAGCTCCTCATTTTCTGCTTTTACTGTAAGCGGCGTGAAAAATAAAGAACAAAAAAGCAGAATACCTACAATGATTTTTGCTGTTGCTCTGTAAATCATACACAAGCTCCCAAAATTCCTCTTATAGCATTGTAAGCAGGAAAAAAGGAAAATATGACAAAAAGGAACTGCCTAATACGACAGTTCCCTCTCTTTAAATATATTTCTGTATTTTCTCTTTTACAGCTGAAATGCTTTCCTTTTTTTGAAGATACATATTCCAAAGAAAATCAATTCCCAATAAAAACATCAAAATGCCTGCCAGCCATTTTCCCGTATGAACAGAATATCTGCTTACAATAAACTCCACTCCTTTGTGAAGGAACAGAAACAGCCCTACGGTATAAAAGCCCCATGCAATGGTACTTTCCAGACAGAGAATACCTTTATAATTAAAGGGCTTATTGGAATAATCCCACCAGACCTCTCCAAAGACCTTCATCATCAGCTTTGCAGTCAGGTATTCAAAAGCTGTGGGAACAAGACATCCGAAAAGATACAATAAATAAATATTGTCACAAACAGGTCTTAACAAGAAATATACAATCAATGCACCAAAACCGTAAATCGGACAGAAAGGTCCTCTTACAAAGCCTCTGTTTATCAGCTTCCTGTTACATATCGACATATAGACAGACTCTACCAGCCATCCCAGCATACTGTAAATCAAAAACCACTGAATAATATAATACAGTTCAATTCCGAAAAAATTCCTTGTCCACATAAAAACTCCTCCTCTCCTGTATTTTCACTCTAAAGCATAGGAGCAAACAAGCGCAGAATACTCTGTAAGCCTCTGCGAAATACATTCTGTTCTTTGCAGGTGTTTAGACTGACTTCCCTGCTGTTTCGGAAAGTGCTCAGCATATCTTCCTTCACCTGCCCTACTGCCTGACACTGATACATCCACGCAGCACATTCAAAATGCAGATACAGACTGCGGTAATCCAGATTTATTGTACCGACCACCGCAATTTCATCATCACAGACAAAGCTTTTCGCATGAATAAAGCCCGGCGTATATTCATAAATTCTCACACCTGCCTCCAAAAGCTGTCGGTAATAAGAGCGGGTTAATAAAAACACCAGCTTTTTGTCCGGTATTCCCGGTGTAATAATCCGTACATCAATTCCCTTTTTCGATGCCAGACAAAGGGCTGTTATCATTTCATTGTCAATAATCAAATACGGCGTAGTAATATAAATATATTTTTTTGCCTGATTGATTACATTCAAATAGACATTTTCCCCTACAACCTCTCCATCCAAAGGAGAGTCTCCGTAAGGCTGTACAAAACCGTCATTTTCAAATTCCTCCGGATGGTACACGTAAGGTCCGTAAGCAGGCAAATGAGTTTTTGTTCTGGTAATCACAGACCACATCTGCAAAAACATTACCGTTAAATTCCATACACCTTCGCCGCAAAGACGCACACCGGTATCCTTCCAATGACCGAAGCGCAACTGCTGGTTAATATATTCATCTGCCAGATTAACGCCTCCCGTATAGCCTGTATGTCCGTCAATCACCAGTATCTTCCGATGGTCTCGGTTATTTAATACAATGTTTAAAATCGGTCTTATGGGATTAAAGGCTGCGCATTTAATTCCTTTTGCCTGAAGCTTTTTATAATAGCGATACGGAAGTGTTGTCACACAACCCATATCGTCATAAATCAGCCTTACATCCACGCCCTGCTTTACTTTTTCCTCGAGAATTTCCAAAATTGCATTCCACATTTTTCCTTCGTGTATAATAAAATATTCCAAAAAGATAAAATGCTCTGCCTTTTTCAAATCTTCCAGCATATCCACAAACATCTCGTCTCCTACCGGATAATACTTGGTAGTAGTATTTCTATGAACCGGAAATCCGGCAAAATCTCTGATATACGCTGACTGGTTGGAAGCGCTCAGACTTTCCTTAGCCAAAGCCTTTCTCGTTCCCGCACTCTCTTTAAAATAGTTCTCAATCTCTTTTACTACTTCTTTTGACTCCTGTGTCATTTTCTTTGCCACACGGGATTGTCCAAAAAGAAGATAAATAATTACGCCGAAAACAGGAACTGCCAATATCAGGATTGTCCACGCCAGCTTATAGGAGGGATTGATATCTTTATTTACAATCCACAATACCATAAGAAGACTCAACAAACTAATCAAATTCATAATATGACCGGAAAATGCTCCCAGCCCCCAAAGCATTGCAAAAATCCAGATTAACTGCAAAAGAACCGCTACTACTGTAACAAAAATCCGATTGGATATTAAATCGATAATCTTTTTCATAAAATTCCTTTTTCCCGTCTGTAATATGGTAAAAAAGCCTCTGGTAATTGTCCAGAGGCTTTTAACTGCACATTAATTATATTTACGTTTTCTAGCTGCTTCAGATTTTTTCTTACGACGAACACTTGGTTTTTCGTAATGCTCTCTTTTACGGATTTCCTGCTGAATACCTGCTTTTGCACAGCTACGCTTGAAACGACGTAAAGCGCTATCTAAAGTCTCGTTTTCTTTTACGATTACATTTGACATAAGCTCACACCTAACCTCCCTCCAGCTGTAAATTGTGCATAATACAACTGTCTGGGTATTTTTATTGCACAACTGATATTATATCAGATTTTTACAGTTCGTCAACTGTTTTAAATAATTTTTCTTAAAAAGTTTCATTATTTTATCTGGTCTGCCAAAATATTTGCTGCGGCTTCCAATGCTTCCGGCACTTTATCCGGGTTTTTGCCCCCTGCCTGTGCCATATTCGGACGTCCACCGCCGCCACCGCCTACGATAGCAGCCATTCCCTTAATCAGGTTTCCTGCGTGTGCCCCGGCTTTCTGCGCCTGCTCTGTTACCATAGCAAGAAGACTTACCTTACCGCCTGCAACACTTGCAAGAACAACAACGCCTTCGCCCAGCTTTTCTTTTAACTGGTCACCTAAATCACGAAGACCGTTCATATCTACATCGGTAAGAGATACTGCCAAAAGCTTCACGCCTTTTACTTCCTGTACCTGATTTAATACATCTCCTACTGCTTCCTGTGCCATCTTCGCTTTTAAAGACTCATTTTCACTGTGAAGCGCTTTTACTTCTGCCTGAAGATGAGCAATCTTTTCTTCAATTTCTGACGGAGAAGTCTTTAACATTGCTGCGATTTCAGCCTGTTTCTTCTCGATTTCTTTATAATAAGCAAACACTCCGTCTCCTGTAAGAGCTTCAATACGGCGTACACCTGCTGCAATACCGCTTTCAGAAATGATTTTAAATGTAGTAATCACACCTGTATTGGAAACATGAGTACCTCCGCAAAGCTCTTTGGAGAAATCACCCATGGAAACCACACGAACTTCTTCGCCGTATTTCTCTCCGAATAAAGCCATTGCTCCGGCTTTCTTTGCTTCCTCAATGCTCATAACCTCTGTCACAACAGGAAGTGCTGCCTGAATTTCTTTGTTTACAATTTCTTCCACTTTTGCCAGCTCTTCTGCTGTCATGGACTGGAAGTGTGCAAAGTCAAAACGCAGTCTATCCGGTGTCACAAGAGAACCCTTCTGTTCTACATGAGAACCTAAAACAGTCTTTAATGCTTTCTGTAAAAGATGTGTTGCACTGTGGTTCTTACAGGAATTCATTCTGTATTTTTCACAAACCTGTAAAGTTACCACATCACCTGTTTTCAGCATACCTTTTGTGAGAACACCTACATGACCTACTTTTCCGCCTCTTAAATTAATGGTATCTTCTACCTTAAATTCTGCATCTCCCAGAGTAATCACACCTTTATCGCCCTGCTGTCCGCCCATAGTAGCGTAAAATGGTGTCTGCTCTACAAAAACAGTACCTCTCTGGTCTTCTGTGAGAGCTTCTGTAATTTCATCCTCTGTTGTGAGAACTGTGATTTTAGAAGTACAGGTTAAAGAGTCATAGCCCACAAATTCTGTTGTAACATTTACATCAATTTCATCATATACCGTTGCATCTGCACCCATATAGTTGGTTGTGCTTCTTGCAATACGGGCTTTTTCTCTCTGCTCATCCATCGCAGCTTTAAAGCCTGCTTCATCAATGGTACAGCCTTTTTCTTCTAAAATTTCCTTTGTCAGGTCAAGAGGAAATCCATAAGTATCATAAAGCTTAAACGCAGCTTCTCCGGAAAGCTCTGTTTTTCCTTCTGCTTTCATGGCAGCTTCCATTTCAGACAGAATATTTAATCCCTGGTCAATGGTTTTGTTAAACTGCTCTTCTTCTTTTGTCAGAACTTGGAAAATAAAATCTTTCTTTTCTTCCAGCTCCGGATATCCGTCTTTAGAGCCCTCAATTACAACAGCACTTAATGCGGCAAGGAATTTTCCTTCAATACCGAGAAGACGTCCGTGACGAGCCGCACGTCTGATTAAACGACGAAGCACATAGCCTCTGCCTTCATTCGTAGGCATAATACCATCGGAAATCATAAAAGTCGCAGAACGGATATGGTCTGTAATCAGACGAATGGAAACGTCCTTTGCTGCATCTTTCTTATATTCTGTGTGTGCCAGCTCACATACTTTTGTTCGAAGAGCACATAAAGTATCAACGTCAAAGATGGAGTCAACATCCTGTACAACAGATGCCAGACGCTCTAATCCCATACCTGTATCGATGTTTTTCTGAACTAATTCGGTATAATTTCCCTCTCCGTCACTTTCAAACTGTGTAAATACATTGTTCCAGATTTCCATATAGCGGTCACATTCACAGCCCACGGTACAGTCCGGACTGCCGCAGCCGTATTTTTCGCCTCTGTCATAATAAATTTCAGAACATGGTCCGCATGGTCCTGCACCATGCTCCCAGAAGTTGTCTGCTTTTCCAAAACGGAAGATACGCTCTGCCGGAATTCCAATTTCTTTATTCCAGATTTCAAAAGCTTCTTCATCTTCTTCATAAATAGATGGGTAAAGGCGCTGTGGATCCAGCCCAACTACTTCTGTGAGGAATTCCCAAGACCATGCAATGGCTTCATGCTTAAAATAATCTCCAAAAGAAAAGTTCCCAAGCATTTCAAAGAAAGTACCATGACGTGCAGTCTTTCCTACATTTTCAATATCTCCTGTACGAATACATTTCTGGCAGGTTGTCACTCTGCGTCTTGGCGGAATTTCCGCACCTGTAAAATATGGCTTTAAAGGCGCCATTCCTGAATTAATTAAAAGCAGGCTCTTATCATTTCTAGGAACCAGCGAAAAGCTTTTCATAGCTAAATGTTCTTTACTCTCAAAGAACTCTAAAAACATTCTTCTAAGTTCGTTTACTCCGTATTTTTGCACGTTTTTCCCTCCTAATGGTATATCTGATAAGATAATCATTGTTTTTTATGATAGCACAGTGTGAAATGTATTTCAAGAAAGAATTACTTGACTCTTTTGGATGACATTTTTCTTTTCCTGCTTTGGGGACTTACCGAACCTCTCTGTTTCTGCATCTTCTTTTTATTCATACAGTCTAAATCTATTTCATAGATGGTATTTCCATCTTCCACTACCCTTGTTTTTCCGTTTTCCATAAGCATCTCCTTTCTTTTTTATTTTATGCCCAGAGTATCTTTTTTGACATAAGTCCACACACCCGAACATATAATTTATGGATTTCATTCTAGGAGTATCAATCAATATGAGTTCCCAATCATTACTGGACGAAATGGTAAATGAAGACTCTGTGCGAATTTTAAAAGCATCCATTCCCTATCTCCCCTCAAAAGGACAGTCCTTTGCATGTATTTTTGCAAAATTTCTGGAATTACAAAACACCTTTAAACTTTTACATTCTTCTGAAAATGCTATGCAAATCTGCGCAAAACCACAGGAAAAAGCAGATCCCTTAGAAATGCTCTCTGCCTGCAGCAAGGTGTGCCGTGGACCATTAAAAGAAAAATTGGAAAATATCACAAATACTTTCCTTATGATGCAAATGTTAGATTTAGACAGTTTTCAAAAAGGAGGTCCTCCCTTTCATGAATAATTTTTATTCAAATTCAAATCAAGAAACCAAAAAAGAGGAAGCTGCCCAAAAAGCAACCTCCTCCTGGATGGATAATCCCAAACTTGCAGGAATGGATATGTCAAAACTTGCCATGCTCAATGCACTGGCAGAACAAGGCTCTGCGAAAAAAACGCCCCAGGAGCTGCTTCCTTTTCTCATGTCTGCCGCTTCTGCCAACAAATCTAAAGGAGTTCATTTCTCCCCACAGGAAATGGAAGCAATCATTCAGGTATTAAAAGCCGGCAAATCACCGGAAGAAGCTGCCCGTATGGAGAAAATCCTACAGATGTTCAAAATGCTGGGATAAATACTCGTAAAGCTGATGAAGAGCACAGGCAACTGCTTCTTCTCTTACCTCGCTTCGACTGCCATCCAGATGATATTCTCTCACCTGTATTTCTTTGGCAGAACCACAGCCGATAAAGACAGTTCCGACCGGTGCTTCCCAGCCACCGGAAGGACCTGCAAAGCCGGTAGCCGATACGGCTATATCCGCTTTTGCTTCCAAAAGCCCGCCTCTTACCATTTCTTCTGCACATTTCTCGCTGACTGCACCGTATTTTTCAAAAACTTCCTTCTGCACCTTCACGGCACGCATTTTTGCTTCATTGGAATAAGTCACAAAGCCCTGCTCAAACACCTCCGAAGCTCCCGGCACGTCTACAATCCGTGCTGCAATCGCCCCTGCCGTACAGGACTCTATGGTTGTCAGTTTTAACTGGTGCTTTTTCAAAAGCTCTACAACCTTTTCTTCCGGTTTCATTCTGTCACCCTCTTTTTAATCCTGCATACTTAATACATTTTTATTCTTCAGAATATAATCTACCAGTGAAATAACAGTAAGCGCTACGGCAATTACTACAAATACCGTAATTGCTCCCTGAAATATAGTATTCTGAATATTCATAATCATTAAAATAATCATAATCATCTGAGAAACTGTTTTAAATTTACCCCAGTAGCTTGCTGCAATGACAATTCCGTTGTCAGCTGCAATCAGGCGGAAGCCGCTGATAATAAATTCTCTTGCAATAATGATAATAGTAATCCATGCAGGAAGCTGTCCTGTGGAAGTAAAGCAAATCAACGCAGAACAAACAAGCAGTTTGTCAGCCAGTGGGTCCATAAATTTTCCGAAATTTGTTACAAGATGATATTTTCTTGCCAGATAGCCATCCAGTAAATCGGTAAGGCTGGCAATTACAAAAATAGCAAGAGCAATCCATTTATCTGCACTGCCTGTAATATCATACATTAAAAATGCAACAAAAAACGGTATCATAATAATTCTTGCAATGGTTAATTTATTCGGTGTATTCATTTTCCAACTCTCCTATCAAATCATATTCCAGCGCCCCTGTTACATGAACTCTGGCAAAATCTCCTGACATCAGCTCTGTGTCTGTGTTGATAAAAATATATCCGTCTACATTTGGAGCATCTCCATAGGTTCTGCCCACATAAGCATTTTCGTCTGCAACCTTGCCTTCAATCATTACCTCTACACAAGTGCCGATTTTATCATTTCCCTTATCAATGGAAATCTCCTGCTGAAGTTCCATAAGCTCTGCCTGTCTGTCTTCTTTCACTTCTTCTGCAATCTGATTTGGCATATTGGCAGCCGGTGTATCTTCCTCTGCTGAATAAGTAAAGACGCCTAATCGGTCGAACTCCATAGTGTCAATAAACTCCATCAGCTCCTCATGGTCTTCCTCTGTTTCACCAGGAAATCCTGTAATTAAAGTAGTTCGCAGTATAATATCAGGAATTTCCTTTCTCAGAAGCGCAACAATGTCAATCAGCTCCTGTTTTGTAGTTCTTCTGCCCATTTTCTTTAAAATTTTATCGCTGCAATGCTGAATAGGCAAATCCAGATAATGACAGATTTTCTTCTCCTCTTTCATAGTCTGGATAAGCTCCGGATAAATCTCCTCCGGATAGCAGTATAAAATTCGTATCCATTGAATACCCGGAATTTTACAAAGCTCTTTTAAAAGCTTGTGAAGACATTTTTCCCCGTAAATATCTTTTCCGTATACGGTAGTCTCCTGTGCTACTAAAATCAGTTCCCGAACTCCCTGCTCTGCCAAATATTCCGCCTGAGAAATCAGTTGTTCCATAGGAATACTGCGATAGTTTCCACGAAGCTTCGGAATAATACAGTATGTACATCTCTTATCGCAGCCCTCTGCAATTTTCAGATATCCATAATAGCCTCCCGTTGTCAAAACTCGTTTCTTACTAATTTCTGTTAGGGCGTTAATATCTTTAAATTCCAGATACCGCTCTCCTTCAAAAACCTTATCCAGCGCCTTAATAATATCTCCGAAGCTGGTAGTTCCAAGAACTGCGTCTACCTCAGGAATTTCTTCAATAATTTCTTCTTTATATCTCTGTGCAAGACAGCCTGTCACCAGCAATGCTTTTAACACACCCTCTGTTTTGTAACGTGCCATTTCCAGAATACTGTTGATACTTTCTTCCTTTGCATCATGAATAAAGGCACAAGTATTCACCACAATCACTTCTGCTTCTGTTTCGTCATTGGTAAGCGTATAACCGTTCTCCACCAGCATCCCCAGCATTTCTTCAGAGTCTGCCAGATTTTTGTCACATCCCAGAGAAATAAACAATACTTTTCTCATGTGTCCTCCTTAACTGCAACACGAGGCTGTTGCATTAAGTGCAATTCCTGTTTAATGCGACAGCCTCATTTTTTATTAGATTTCGTTTTCTTCGGTTGTTTCTTCTTCTACTTCCTCTTCTTCCGGTAAAATGTGAACCTTCCCTTTGTAGATTTCTTCTACTGCTGTGGAAAGCGGTTTTTTACCTGAGCTTGGAACCATTGCCTCTTTTCCTGCAATTAACTGTCTTGCTCTTTTGCTTGTAGCAAGTACAACGGAATAACGGCTGGTTACTAATGGTTCGTCATCAATTTCTGCTCCTTCGTTAATAACCTCCATAAGTTCTGTGTAAGATGGATGTATCATAGTTATTCTCCTTTCTTGAATACAGCAATTTCTTCTGTGATTTCTTTTATAAATTCCTGACGATTTTTGACTGCGTCATGCTGACTCTGGATAATGTTGTGCATATTGTCAACACAATCTTCAATCACATCGTTAATCAATATATAATCATACTCCAACATTCCCTCTGCTTCTTCTGAGGCTCTGCTGAGTCTTGATTCGATAACTTCCATACTTTCTGTTCCACGATTGACAAGACGGCGTTTTAATTCCTCTGCACTTGGCGGTGTTACAAAAAGCAACAGGGTATTCGGCATTTTTTTCTTAACCTTCAATGCTCCCTGTATTTCAATTTCCAAGATTACGTCTTTTCCCATATTTAACTGTTTTTCAACGTAAGCCTTTGGTGTTCCATAATAATTATCAACATACTGTGCATATTCAATCAGTGCGTCTTCTAAAATCAGCTCTTCAAATTCTTTCTTTGTATGGAAAAAATATTCTCTGCCGTGTTCTTCTCCCGGTCTTGGAGCTCTTGTTGTAGCAGAAACAGACAACGCATAATTATCGTACTTTTCCATCAGACGTTTCATCAGTGTTCCCTTTCCGGCGCCTGAAAAACCGGATACTACTACTAAAATTCCTCTATCAGCCATCGTATTCCCCTTTTGTTTCATTCTCTGAAAAAATCCCAAACCTCTTTGCTATTGTCTCCGGCTGCAAAGCGGACAGCACCAGCATTTCTCCGTCTGTAATGAGAACTGCCTTTGTCTTTCTTCCCTGTGTTGCATCGATTGCCCTTCCGGACTCCTTTGCCGCCTGCACCAGACGCTTAATCGGCGCTGCATCGGGACTTACCACCGCAACCACCTTATCCATGTTTACCACATTTCCAAATCCTATGTTCAACAGCTTTGCCATAGCACATCCTGCCTTTATTCAATATTTTGAATTTGTTCACGAATTTTCTCAATTTCTGTTTTCAAATCAATGGCAAGATTGGATGTTTCCAAATCGTTTGCCTTGGACAAAATGGTATTTGCCTCCCGGTTCATCTCCTGTGCAATAAAGTCCAGCTTTCTTCCAATTCCTTCCTTTTCGTCAAGCACAGACTTGGTATGCTTAATATGACTTTTCAGACGAACAGTTTCTTCATCGGTACAAATCTTATCTGCATACAGAATAACTTCTGCTGCAATACGGCTTTCTTCCATTTGTATATCTGCTAAAAGCTCTTTTACCTTTGTTTCCAGCTTTTCTCTATATTCCTTTATAATGGCAGGAGAACGTTTTTCAACCAGTTCTACTTTTTCTTCCATATTTTTAAGCTTTTCAAGAATATCTCTTTTCAGCTCTGTTCCTTCTTTTGTTCTGGCTTCTACGAACTGAACAGCCGCCTTTCTGATTACGCCTTCCAGTGCGCTCCACATTTCGTCTTCGTCCTCTGTCTGTTCTTCCATAGTCAGAACTTCCGGATAACGGGAAAGCAAGGCTGCATTTATCTCACCATCAATCTGAAAATCTCTGCTCATCTCCTGAAGATATCCCAGATACTGCTGTGCAAGCTCTCGATTGTATTTTACGGAAACCCTGCTCTGGGTGTAATCCTCACAGGTGATAAATACATCTACTTTTCCTCTCTGGATATACTCTTTTAATAAAGAGCGAATAGAAGCTTCAAAAACGCTGAATTTCTTTGGCATTCTCATATTGATATCCAGATAACGGTGATTTACGGATTTCATCTCCACCGTAATCTTCTTTTCTTCATCTATTAGCTCGGCTCTGCCAAAGCCAGTCATGCTTTTAATCATTTTTGAACTCTTTCTTATGTTTTTGATTTGCCGTAAGGCATAAACATACATGGTCATTATAAGCCAATAACGACTTCCCCGTCAAATATTTTTTTGCCTCTGAAGAAATTTTATGCTAAAATGAAATATACTTGACGAGTTTTTCTTTAAAGGAGATAGAAATTATGGCATTTGACGGAATTACTATTGCGAATATTGTAAAAGAATTAAACGAAACCATTGTAGGAGGGAAAATCAATAAAATTGCCCAGCCGGAAGCAGATGAGCTGTTATTAACCATAAAGAACAACAAAACACAATACCGCCTTCTGATTTCTGCCAGCGCCTCTCTCCCTCTGATTTATTTTACAGATAAAAACAAAGTCAGTCCTTTGACTGCGCCGAACTTCTGTATGCTTTTAAGAAAGCATATCGGCAACGGAAAAATCACTGCTGTAACACAGCCGGATATGGAACGTGTCATTGAAATGCGGATTGAACACTTAAACGAATTGGGAGATTTATGCTTCAAAACTCTTGTCATTGAAATCATGGGGAAACACAGCAACATTATTTTTCTCAATGAAAACAGAATGATTTTAGACAGTATTAAACATATTTCCTGTAACGTCAGCTCTGTACGTGAGGTTCTTCCGGGCAGAGATTATTTCCTCCCTCAGACACAGGAAAAACAAAATCCTCTGACTGTTACACAGGAATTTTTCTTTGAAACTATCTGTACAAAACCTGTTTCCATTGCCAAGGGGCTGTATACCTCCTTAACCGGCATCAGCCCATGTATTGCAGAAGAAATCTGCTATCGTGCCTCTTTAGACGGCGGAGACGCCATGCAGTCCCTTTCAGAGCCTGCCAAAGAGCACCTGTTTCACACCTTCTCCAGAGTGATGGAAGACGTACAGGAAGGACATTTTCTTCCTAACATTGTCTATAATGAAGAGGACGAGCCCTTAGAATATGCTTCCATTCCTCTCACCAAATACGGCGCTGCTCCTGTCAGAGAATTTTCTTCCATTTCTGAAGTCTTAGAAGCTTATTACGCACAGAAAGACAAGGTTACCCGCATCCGCCAAAAATCTTCTGATTTACGCCGCATCGTGCAGACTGCTCTTGAGCGAAACAGAAAAAAACTGGATTTACAGGAAAAACAGATGCGTGACACTCAGAAAATGGATAAGTACAAGGTTTACGGAGAACTGATTAACACTTACGGCTACAATTTAGAACCCGGCTGTAAATCCTTTTCAGCCTTAAACTACTATACCAATGAGGAAATCACCATTCCCTTAGACAGCACCATGACGCCGCAGGAAAATGCAAAGAAATACTTTGACAAATACAATAAATTAAAGCGAACTGCTCAGGCCTTGGAGGAACAAATCGAAGATACCAGAAACGAAATCCTTCACTTAGAGTCTGTCAGCACTGCCCTTGACATCGCTCTCGGAGAAAGTGATTTATCACAGATTAAGGAAGAGCTGACAGAGTGCGGCTATCTGAAAAAGCACTATTCCAAAAAGAAAAAAGCACTGGGAAAATCAAAGCCGCTTCACTACATTTCCAGCGACGGCTATCACATTTATGTAGGGAAAAACAACTACCAGAATGAAGAGCTGACCTTTAAGTTTGCCACAGGAAACGACTGGTGGTTTCATGCAAAAAAAATGGCAGGCTCTCACGTCATTGTAAAAAGCAACAACGAGGAACTGCCTGACTCTACCTTTGAAGAAGCAGGAAGGCTGGCAGCTTACTACTCCAGCGGACGTACCGCTCCTAAGGTGGAAATTGACTATATTCAGAAAAAACATGTAAAAAAACCAAACGGCTCAAAACCGGGATTTGTGGTATATTATACCAACTACTCTCTTATGATAGAGCCAGATATTTCAGGACTTACTTTGGTAGAAGACTAAATACGATATAGAAAAGCTGTTGCAGGAAAAGCAACCGAAGCATTCTCGGTGCAATCTCCATGCCACAGCTTTTCTATTATTTCCCATATATCTCATAGGCAACATATTCTCTTAAAAAATGATAACCCAACTTCTCTGCCAATGCTCTGGAGGCTAAATTGTGGGCATCCCAGCCGGGATAAATCTCCTGCTCTAAACAAGCTAAAATAAGCGCTGCACTGCATCCGTAAGCCAGTCCCATTCTTTGATATTTGCTTTTGGTATCCACTTCGATTTCAATTCCCTTGTCGTATCTTGCATAAGTAGACGCCCCTGCCAGAATTTCTCCGTTCTTTACTGCAACGACTCCTATTCCCAGCTTTTTAAAGCTCTCAAAATCTGAAAATTGCCCTGTTAAATCGTAGCTCCATTCCTCTTTTCTACATTCGTAAAAAAGCTTTTCATCAAGAAAAGAAAGCTGTATTTCTTTTTCTAAAACAGTTTGTATTGCCTGTTTTAACTGCTCTTTTTGAAAAACATCACGCTCTTTCTTCATGGCATATCGAGTGATTTTCCTTATCTTACCCTCATAACATTTTTCTAAAATTTCTTCCCATTCTTTACTGCAAGGAACGAAAATTCGATAATCCTTCTTCGCCTTTGGCGACCAAAAAAGTGCAAGTTCTTCGGAAGGCTCTCCGTCAAAATAAGTAAAATCCCCCAGCACTGCCATTGCAGAACGAGGATTTTCATGGTTGTCATAATAGATATTCCCCATTGTCCCCTGTTTGCAGCACCACACAAGGGCATCCTGACTGTTCTTAAAAAACTCTTTCATTTTCTCCTCCAATGTTCCCTTCTGTCTTTCTGCAAATTGCAAGTCCTACTAAAAGAAGAACAGGAAATACAACACTTGCCAATATTCCCAATTTCAGATTATCTCCTGCTAAATCTGACACAAACCCTACTAAAGTAGGTCCTGCAGAGCATCCAAAATCTCCTCCTAATGCCAGCAAGGCAAATAAGGCTGTTCCTGCTTTTGGCAAAGCTGCCGCAGCCTTGCTAAAGGTTCCCGGCCACATAATACCCACGGAAAAGCCACTGACTGCACAGGCAAATAAGCTTAAAATCGGATTAGGAAAAAGAGAAATTCCTAAATAAGAAATCACACAAAATATACAACTTCCCTTCATAAAATAATCCAACCGGATTTTTTCACCATACTTTCCGTAGAACATTCTGGATAGCCCCATACAAAGAGCAAATGCCATAGGTCCTGCCAAATCTCCTGCTGCTTTGGAAATTCCCAGTCCTTTTTCTGCAAAGGTGGAAACCCACTGACTTACTGCCTGTTCACTGGCTCCTGCACACACCATCATAACCAGCAAAATCCAAAACAGTTTCATGCGAAACAGTTCTTTAATGCTAAGTCCTTCTTCTCCTTCCTCCAGCAAAAATACCATAGGAACTTTCGTAAACACCAGCGCATTTACAACAGGAACAACCGCCCATAAAAGCGCCATGATTTTCCAATTCCCAATACCTGCTACGGAAAAGAAAACAGTTGAAATCAAAACAACACCGACCTGTCCCCAACAGTAAAAGGAATGAAGCATACTCATTGCTTTCTCCTTATTATCGGAAGGACACGCCTCTACTACCGGACTTACCAGCACCTCCAATAAGCCTCCGCCCACTGCATAAATCATAACAGAAATCAGAATTCCGGCAAAAGCAGAAGGCAGTATCTCCGGTAAAAATGTCAGCGAAATCAAACCACAGGCAGATAAAATGTGAGCTAAAATCATACAGAAACGATAACCTAATTTATCTACAAATCCAATGGCTGCCATATCCACCAAAAGCTGCACGCCAAAGTTAAAGGTAATCAGCATAGTGATTTGGGAAAGGGGTAAATGATACTGTCTTTGAAAGGTTAAAAATAACAGCGGTACAAAATTAACGATAATCGCCTGCACAATATAACCCACAAAACATGCTATCATAGTTTTATTATATTGATTTTTCATATTCCCGTTTCCATTCCATGCAGTATTCTTTTTCTCCTGTGTTTTCATCGATGCCTTCCCTCTCAAGTCTGAAATTCTCTCTTTTATAAAAGCAGATTGCTCTGCTGTTTTTCTCATATACATGTAAATACAAATGGCTCTTTAAGATCTTTACAAAATCCAGTAATTCTTTCCCAATCCCTTTTGAACGAGCATCACTTTTTACAAAAAGCCCTTCTATGTAATCCTCATTTACACCAATAAATCCTGCAATTTCTTTGCTTTCTTCATCTTCATATACATAGACTTCTGCCTTCGGAAGCATTTCCTTTACAAACGGAAGATTTTCTTTCCAGTAGGCAGCCGGAACAAAATTATGTACCTGAAGATTTGCTAAAAGCCAAATTTCCGTAACCTCATTTATACCCTTCTCTGATAATTCTCTAATCATAGTTCCTCCTTTTCTCAGCAGTAAAGATATATCACAGAATTGTACCTTTTTCAACCAAAATCATGGGATTTTTATTATTCCAGTAAATGTTTTATCAAGACTTCTCGATTGTTTATAAACATTTCCGTGACGGCATAACTTTCCGTATCTTCATAAGAGATTTTTTCAATCTTATTTCCGTCAAAAGATAAAATTTCAGCCTCCGGAAGTCCCAATAAAATAGGCGAATGTGAGGCAATCAAAAACTGAGAACCCTCTTTTGCTTTCTGTGCTATCTGCATAAATAAAGTTAGCTGACGCTGAGGTGACAACGCCGCTTCCGGTTCATCTAAAATATAAATCCCCTGCTTTTGAAACGTCTGAAAGAAGCTTAAAAAGCTCTCGCCATGAGACTGACAATGCAAGCTTTTTCCTCCGTAAGAAGGTCCGTTGGGATTAAGTGCATCATATTCTTCTGCCTTTGTTGCCACATTAAAGAAGCTTTCCGCACGAAAAAAATAACCGCTTTCCGGCTTTTTATAACCCTTGGAAATGTAAATTGCCTCGCTTAATTCTGATACATCATGGTAAGTTTCAAACAAGTAATTCTTTGTTCCACCCTCCGGATTAAATCCATAAGCCACTGCGATTGCCTCTAGTAAAGTCGATTTACCGCTTCCGTTTTCTCCTGCAAAAAAGGTAATGTTACTGTTAAATTCCAAATGTTTTAAGTTCCTCAGAACAGAAATATTCCTCAAATAAGAATGTTCCGGAACTCTATTCCAATCAAGTTCTATGGCTTGTATAAATTTATTTAATTTCATAATAGATACCTATATCCTAAAATAATTCTATGCTTATTTATCTTTTTTTAGCAAATTGATAACACACAGTATCGTCATACATGGCGCAAACATACAGAAAAATCGAAGAACTATTTCGTACGGTATATCGTTTGGTAAATGGGTTAATCCGATTACGGATGAAATGCAAACTGCAATAATTGTAGTAATTCCAAATACAATTTTTCCTTTTCTACCCATAGCTTTTCCTCCCTATATCTGTGTTAAGATATGATGGACTTATCCATGATAAACAATCATACAAGAACTCCTTTTTCTCTTACAAACTCTGTAATATCTTCTACTAAATACTCTTTCCCCTGTGTATGAAGCACATCATAACATCTAATAATATAATTATCCAAAATTCCTGTTGTATTTAATATTTTATATACAGAAGCCGGTGACATTTGCCACTTTTCTGCAAGCGCATACAAAATAAATATTGAAAATGTCAATTCTTTTTTCTCACACATAACAATCCTCCTTGCTATTTTCCTCTTTTTCCTATACTCATTTTATATATTTTCTAATTCACTACCATAATACGCTTCAATTCCTTTCTGCATTTTTACAAATGCAGGAATATATTCTTTTAAAATAATTCCGACTAATCTTTTTGCTTCCAATTCATCATAAATATACGTTAAATCATTTCTATTTTTTAACATTCCATACGCATTTCAAGGGTTCTTCCGTAATTTCCATCAATAATCCATTTATCCTTTAAAACAATTTCTTTTAATTTCTCGTCAAATATATTTCTGTCAACAGTTGTCCTGTCTGGCTTGTGCCATAACATATCAAGATAATACAAAGGCAAGTGCGTTTTATCACTCAGTTTTCTCGCAAATGTGCTTTTTCCTGCACCCGGACAGCCAATTATAATTGCTTTTTGAAACATAGAAAGTTACCTCCAAATAAAGTATCTGTTTTAGGCGTTTGCGAAACGCCAAAGCCCACATAAAATCGGGCTTTTTTCTTTGCTAAAATAGAACAACTCCTCACAGGTTTGTGGTAAAATTTAAGTGACCAAACAAAAATCAACCATATCCACCTGAAAGGAGTTGTACCTATATGATACCATACAATCAGCTTTCTTTGGCAGATATTTTTTCAGATTGCCAGAAAATTTATGAATCCGACAAACCTCAGTTTTTGTCTCTCTTACAACAGCACATTGACCTTGATGAAATTGTTCCCGTTTCCTTTCGAAAACATTTCTATGCATCAACGGGCAGAACCCGCAAATACCCTTTGAACGCTTTTTTATGGGCGCTTGTCATTCAGCGTATTTTTTCAATCCCTACCGATTCCCTGCTCCTTGTTTTCCTTCACTATTCCCGACATCTTCGTGAATTCTGTGGTTTTATCAAGGTCCCGGATGCTTCCAAAATCACCCGCTTCAAACAGGACTTTTTGAATGATCTGCAGCTCGTATTCCATCGTCTCGTTGATGTTACGGAACCTATCTGTCAGGCAATAAATCCTGCTAAGGCAGCTATGACCATCTTTGATTCTTCTGGCATAGAAGCTTGGGTTACTGAAAACAATCCCAAGTATGCCAACCGTATCATCAAACAGCTCAAAGCTTATGCAAAAGCCATGCGTTTTGATGGGAACTATGACCCTTACAAAGCTGCTTACAGCTCCATGCCTTCCCATGCCGCCGCAAATCCAGACATTAAACAGCTCTACATTGACGGGCATTTTTGTTATGCCTACAAATTCGGCATTGTCACAAATGGTTTGGGTATCGTCCGGCATATTGACTTCTACAACAAGGATTTTTTTGACAAGCATCCTGAAATTATTCTTGAAAAGAAGTCCGATTCCCCGGATGAAGATAAATCTGTCCATGATGCCAGGCTGCTTATCCCTACTTTACAGGATCTGTTTACTGCCCATCCACTCATCAATCCCCATACTTTTTTGGGAGATGCCGCTTTTGACTCTGCAAAGCTTTATAAAGAGCTCCTTTCAGGCGATACCTTTGGCAAGGATGCTGACGGCAATGGCATTCACTTTCAAAAGGCCTATATCCCATTAAATTCCCGTTCAGGCTTGGAAAGCACAGACTATTCGGTGAATGAAAACGGCATTCCCTGTTGTCCGAATGATCCTTCTCTTCCTATGAAACATGAAGGTACCAGCAAGCGGAAGAATGGTATTATACGCTATAAGTTTAGCTGTCCAAAAGTTAAGTGGGAAAAGGATCCTTCCACTGGAAAATATCGCCGTGTCTGTCACTGTGATACTCCCTGTACAACTTCACCATGTGGAAGAATGGTGTACCTTTACCCCGAAAAAGACTTACGTGCTTATCCCGGCACTGTGCGCGGGACTGAAGAATGGAATAATACATATAAGCTCAGAACCACTGTGGAACGTTCCATCAATCACTTGAAAGACAGCCTTGGGGTTGCTGGTCGCAAAACCCAAAATGCGAAAACACTTCATGCTGATCTGATTCTGGCTGGTATTACACAGCTTATCGGCGTGCTTCTCGCTGATAAAATAGAAGAACATCAGTATATTCGAAGTCTGAAACCCTTGATTGCATAGAACTTACTATTTTAAAAACAGGGGTTTTCATTTCCCTCTATAAGTGCGCCCATTTCCTGTCCAATTTCAGCTTATATCATTATCCACCATGTTTTTCAGTTCTTTGCGATTCCCAATATTCTAAAATCCCAAGTTTCAGCACTATTCTGGCTCATATCCTGAGCTTGTTTCGCAATTACCTAAAGTATCTGTTTGATAAATTGTAATTATTGCACCACAAATTGGAAATTATCTATGGATATACATTCTTGTCATATCAGACTCATTATCCCCTTGAACCATACACAAAAATTCCCAGCCATATTTTTCATAAAAATTTACATGGTCTGTAATCAAATAGACAGGAGTAATTCTCTTTGACTTCATATCCTTCACAACAATATCAAGTAATTGTCCGGCAATTCCTTGACAGCGGTATTCCTGTTCTGTATATACTGCGCATACATTTGGCGTAAGGTCTTTCCTGTTATGAAAATCATTTTCAATCACACCCAGACCACCTACAATGCGCCCACTTTCTAAGCAGAGATACCAACCATATTCTGTTTCATGATTGAGATATGCTTCCATACATTCAAGATACGCCTCTTGTGGCACTTCCCATTTATCATGAAACCATGCAGCAGCCGCTTCTTTTAATTCTGGTTTTTGTCTTAAAGTAACATAGGTAAATTCTTTCATATCTGCCTCCACAACTTTCAAATTTGCTAAATTCCCTTAATAAGAAACAGTTCCATTGGTTGCTCATATCCCAGAATATCTATAACAAAACCACCACAATCTTTATATCCTAATTTTCTATAAAAATGCTGTGCTTCTTCATCAACCTGCGTAGAAGTCAGAAGCATACCATATCCTTGTGATTTCATATCAGCTTCCCAATGCTCCATAAATTTTTTCCCATAACCTTTTCCTTGATAATTCCAATCAACAAATAACATTGTACAAAATGGCGTATTATCCCAAAAAAGATTATATCTCAACAAGCCTATCGGTTTATTATCATCTAATAAAACATATCCTCTTTCTTCTCTAACTTTACTGGCAAATTCCTGTTCTGGCAAATGCTTATCAAGATTATACCAAAACTCTTTATCTTCTAATTGAACATATCTAATTTCCAGCATTTCCTCGCCTCTTTAACTTCTAATTTTCCTTGATTTAATGTACTATGAGTATTCCAATGCAATA
>QFCE01001614.1_pt1:190000-255471 | contig 255471 bp, 241 predicted proteins | sample 5346091 | NCBI WGS metagenome assembly QFCE01 (sample SAMN09062252, study PRJNA434731) | Human gut metagenome, whole genome shotgun sequencing project. | isolation source: stool timepoint A chromium assembly | host: Homo sapiens | collected 2015 | reverse complement strand
TGCTGTTCTATGGCTCCACGATCTTGCCGTTTGTGGATCACTTCCCGAAGAATACCGAGCTTTACCGCATTATGACCACCAAACCCCAGGAACTGAAAAAGAAGGAGGATGAATGATGATGAACCCCAACATTTTGAATCAAAACCCGCTGATGTTTTTTGACAGGGCGGTAAATGCCCAGCGCAGCCAGCTGCTTACGGTCATGGCCGATGCGGTCAGCGAGTGCCGCACGGCGACGGATCAGGCAGCCGAACTGAATGAGACCGGTCAGGTGGGGCTTCTCCGTCTGGCAGAGATTTGGAGCGCCATCCGTGCCAAGGAAGGCATGGGCGGTCTGATTCTGGAAGGAACCGAAGCGAAGATCCTGTCTGATGTGGTGGCACAGTTTTATGCCTACCTGTCCGGCTGTATGTTTAACGATCCTGTGGGGATGGCCATTTATGCAGAGCTGCACTACATGATGTCCTCCCTCATGCTGGGAGAATGGTTTGAATAAGGAACCGCGCCTGCGCTTTACCGATGAGGAACGGGCTGACCCTGCACTGGAAAAGCCGATCCGTAAAGCGGAGAAAGCTGCGGCCAGAGCAGATAAGGCGCAGGCCAATATCCCAAAGAAAAAGGTCAGGCAGACAGTTATTGACCCGGATACCGGAAAAAAGACCTCGAAGCTGACCTTTGAGGACAAGAAAAAGCCACCCTCCAAAGTTTCTCAAGGGATCAAGGAAGCTCCTGTCCATCTGGTCGCGGGCAAGCTCCACAAAGAGATCCGGGAAACAGAACAGGACAATGTGGGCGTGGAAAGCGCCCACAAGTCCGAGGAGGCGGTGGAGACCGGCGCTTATCTGGTGCGGGAGGGCTATCGCAGCCACAAGCTGAAGCCGTACCGCAAAGCAGCCCAGGCTGAGCGCCAACTGGAAAAGGCAAATGTAAATGTCCTGTACCAGAAATCCTTGCAGGAAAATCCTCAGTTTTCCAGCAATCCTCTTTCCCGGTGGCAGCAAAAGCAGGCCATCAAAAAGCAGTATGCCGCTGCTAAGCGCACCGGTCAGACTGCCGGAAATACCGCCCAGGCTGCGTCCAAAACCGGAAAAGCCACAAGGACGGTAAAAGAAAAGGCACAGCAGGCAGGGGCATTCGTCATGCGCCACAAAAAGGGCTTCCTGATCGCAGGGGTTTTGTTCCTCATCGCCTGTATGCTGATGAATACCATGTCCTCTTGTTCCATGATGGCGCAGAGCATCGGTTCCGTTCTCTCCGGCACCACCTATCCGTCGGATGACCCGGAAATGCTGGCAGTGGAAGCAGATTATGCAGCCAGAGAAGCCCAGTTGCAGGAGGAAATCGACAACATCGAAAGCAGTCACCCAGGGTATGACGAATATCGCTATGACCTTGGCATGATCGGCCATGACCCTCATGAGCTGGCGGCATTTCTCTCTGCTGTCTTGCAGGGCTATACTCGGCAAAGCGCCCAGGCAGAGCTGGCGCGTGTGTTTGCAGCACAGTATCAGCTGACGCTTACCGAGGAAGTGGAGATCCGCTATCGCACGGAGACCTCCACCGACCCGGAGACCGGCGAGACCACCTCAGAAGAAGTCCCCTATGAGTATTACATTCTGAATGTGAAACTCGCCAGCAAGCCCATTTCAGCTGTGGCGTCGGAGCTATTGACCCCGGAGCAGATGGAAATGTATCAGGTCTACCGACAGACCATGGGCAATAAGCCGCTGTTGTTTGGCGGCGGTTCCCCTGATACCAGCGGCTCGGAAGATCTGTCCGGTGTGCAGTTCATTAACGGCACCCGCCCCGGCAATCCGCAGCTGGTGGAACTGGCGAAAAGTCAGGTGGGCAATGTGGGCGGTTATCCCTACTGGAGCTGGTACGGTTTTGACAGCCGCGTGGAATGGTGCGCCTGCTTCGTATCCTGGTGCTATAACCAGGCAGGAAAAAGTGAGCCGCGCTTTGCAGGCTGTGAGTGGCAGGGTGTTCCGTGGTTCCAGTCTCATGGACAATGGGGCGCAAGAGGATATGAAAACATCGCTCCCGGCGATGCCATTTTCTTCGATTGGGATCTGGACGGTACTGCTGACCATGTGGGAATCGTCATCGGCACCGATGGCAGCCGTGTTTATACCGTGGAGGGAAATTCCGGCGATGCCTGCAAGATCAAAAGTTATGACCTGAATTATCAAAGCATTAAGGGCTACGGTCTGATGAACTGGTAACAGAGATTTTTTAGAAGGAGTGATAGACGATGGCAAAGAACAAAATTGAACGCATTGACCAGGAGATTACCAAGGTCCGCGAGAAGATCGCAGAGTATCAGGAAAAGCTCAAGGTGCTGGAGGCACAGAAAACCGAGGCGGAAAATCTGGAGATCGTCCAGATGGTGCGCGCTTTGCGTATGACCCCTGCCCAGCTGAGCGCCATGCTGTCCGGCGGCACAGTTCCCGGCAGTATGGTGGATGACAACAACGAACAGGAGGAAAACAGCTATGAGGAATAAACGATTGCTCCGAACACTTTCTGCCCTTTGCCTGACGCTGGTTCTGGCATCGGGCTTTACCATTCCCGCTTTTGCCCAGGGCGCAGCGCCGCCCCCGGCAGAGGATACCACCAATGACAGCAATGTGGTGGTGGAAGAACCCGAAAAAGCACCTCCGCTGACCCCGGAGGGTAACGCCGCTCTGGTGGATGATTTTGGTGGCAACAAGCAGCTCATTACCGTTACAACCAAGGCAGGCAACTATTTTTATATCCTGATCGACAGGGCCAATGAGGATAAAAAGACTGCTGTTCACTTTCTGAACCAGGTGGATGAAGCGGACCTGATGGCACTGATGGAAGATGGAAATGCCCAAAGAGGAGCCGCCAGCTGTGTGCAGCTGCACGAAGAAATGTGAAGCAGGGGCAGTTAATACGGCCTGCCCGGTCTGTGTAACTGATAAGAGTAAATGTACGGGAAAAGCACCGGAACCTCCGGCAGAAACATCGGAGCCGGAAAAAGAGAAGCCTGCCGGACTGAACCCGGCTGCCCTGATCCTTCTGCTGGCTCTGCTGGGCGGCGGTGGCGTATTTGCCTACTTGAAAGCTCGTTAAGAACAAGGCTAAGACCAAGGGCAATGACAGTCTGGACGATTATGATTATGGCGAGGAAGATTCCGAGGAATGGGAAACCGAGGATGAGGAGTCGGACGAGTCTGACGCTGACAGGGGCAGCACAGAAGAAGATGACGAGGACAGCGTGAAATGACCCGTTTCACAGACAGTCCCTATGAACGCATGATGACACGCAGGCCGGAGGGCGGGAAGGAAACTTCCCGTCCTCCCTCTTTGCCCCAAAGCCACCCCTGTTATGGCTGCGGAAATTATGGAAGCCCCTGCGTAGGTGTCTGCCACCGTGAGATGGAACGATGGCTCAAAGAAAGGAAACGAAAAAAATGAGTGTTCTGATTATATTTATCAAGCTGATTGCTGTTTTTGACCTGCTGGTGATCGCCGTGTATTTTGGCGGCGACATTCTTTCTACCATGTTAAACAAACTTCGGAGAAAAGCAAAACAGGAAGATTCCTTTGACTTTTCTCAGGATGCCGTGATGGTTTCATTATCCATAGATTCTGTCCGTCAGCTTTATTCCGGTGACGCGGCAGATTTTGTGGAAGATAAGATTTTGCCAAATGCGGAGAAAACGATGGCTGTTTTGACGGACCAGGAACAGGCAGCAGCCCGTCTGCTCTTATCTGCCCTGATCGGTTTTCTTGCAGCAGAAGCTCCTATGGATGAACAGAGCTTTCCTATGGTAATGGAACTTCTGAACTGTATGGAGGGTGAAAAAGAGGATGGTTGTCAGGATGCAGTAGAAAGTTTGCTTGAAGATGCTGTCCGCAATACCCACCGCCATGAAGAATATTACAGCAATTATCAACGCTACCAGCTGATGCAGGTGGATAAAACTCGTGTCATTTTGGCTTGCCGCATCATCATCAATGACCTGCTGGGGAAACTGTACCGCTATGACTACCGGTTTGGTTATAACCTGCTTCTGGATGAGGAAAACAGCATTGAGAAAAAACTGCACACGCCTGTGCGGGAAGAATGGGAGGTTGAAGAATATGAAGCTGGTGATTGCTGAAAAACCATCAGTTGCCCAGAGTTTGGCGGCGGTGATCGGTGCAACTGCCCGTAAGGACGGGTATCTGGAGGGCAACGGCTGGCGTGTCAGCTGGTGTGTGGGCCATCTGGCCGGTCTTGCGGATGCAGACAGTTATGATCCCAAGTATGCCAAGTGGCGATATGATGACCTGCCTATTCTGCCGGAACATTGGCAGATGGTGGTGGGAAAAGATAAGAAAAAGCAGTTTGATATTCTCAAAAAGCTGATGAATGCCCCGGATGTGACGGAGGTGGTAAATGCCTGCGATGCCGGACGCGAGGGTGAGCTGATCTTCCGCAGCGTCTATGAGCTGGCAGACTGTCAAAAGCCTATGAAAAGGCTCTGGATTTCTTCGATGGAGGACTCCGCCATAAGGGAAGGCTTTGCAAACCTGCGCCCCGGTGCGGACTATGACGGACTTCGGGATGCTGCCCTCTGCCGTGCCAAGGCCGACTGGCTGGTGGGGATCAATGCGACAAGGCTTTTTTCCGTGCTGTACCACCGCACCCTCAACATCGGGCGCGTGATGTCTCCAACGCTGGCGCTCATTGTCCAGCGAGAGGCTGAGATCGACACCTTTAAGCCGGTTCCCTTTTATACCGTGGCGCTGGAGCTGCCCGGTCTTACCGTATCCGGGGAGCGCATAAGTGACCGAGCAAGCGCAGAACAGCTGAAAGAAGCCTGCCAGGGTGCAGCTGTCACAATCAAAAAGGTGGAGTGCAAGGAAAAGTCCGAAAAGCCGCCTGCCCTCTATGACCTGACTACTCTGCAAAGAGACGCCAACCGCCTGCTTGGATTTACAGCCCAGCAGACCTTGGACTATCTGCAAAGCCTGTATGAAAAGAAGCTCTGCACCTATCCCCGTACTGACAGCCGCTATCTGACTGGTGATATGGCAGACAGCCTGCCGGTGCTGGTCATGCTGGTTGCCAATGCTATGCCGTTTCGCAAAGGGATCGCCATTACCTGTGATCCGCAGACGGTCATCAACGATAAGAAAGTAACCGACCACCACGCAGTAATCCCTACCAGAAATCTCAAGGATGCAGACCTTTCTGCCCTTCCTGCGGGAGAAAAAGCGGTGCTGGAGCTGGTGGCCCTGCGTCTGCTGTGCGCCGTAGCCCAGCCCCATATCTATTCGGAAACCGTTGTGATTGCAGCGTGTGCCGGTGGGGAGTTTACCGCCAAAGGAAAAACGGTGAAGCATCCCGGATGGAAAGCACTGGAGGACGCTTACCGTGCCAAAATGAAGGATGCAGAGCCGAAAAAAGAGGGCGCAGAGAAAGCCCTGCCGGAGCTGACCGAAGGACAGACCCTTTCGGTTTCTGCGGCAATCGTCAAAGAAGGCAAAAGCAGTCCGCCCCAGCACTTTACGGAGGACACCCTATTGTCCGCGATGGAGACTGCCGGAAAAGAGGATATGCCGGAGGACGCCGAGCGAAAAGGTCTGGGGACACCGGCCACCCGTGCCGGTATTTTGGAAAAGCTGGTATCTGCCGGTTTTCTGGAACGAAAAAAGAGCAGGAAAACGGTGCAGCTTCTCCCTTCCCACGATGCAGTTTCCCTGATCACCGTTCTGCCGGAACAACTGCAATCGCCGCTTCTGACTGCCGAGTGGGAGTACCGCCTGGGAGAGATCGAGCGCGGGCAGCTTGCCCCGGAGGAGTTTCTGGACGGGATCAGCACCATGCTGAAAGATCTGGTGGGAACTTATCAGGTCATCAAGGGAACCGAGTACCTGTTCTCCCCGCCCCGTGATGTGGTAGGCAAATGCCCTCGCTGCGGCGGTGAAGTTGCAGAACTGCAAAAAGGCTTCTTCTGTCAGAATGATTCTTGCAAATTTGCAATCTGGAAAAATAACAAATGGTGGGCTGCCAAGAAAAAACAGCCGACCAAGGCTGTGGTGTCTGCACTGCTTAACGATGGCCGTGTCCGTGTAACGGGCCTATATTCTGAGAAAACTGGCAAGACCTACGATGCCGCTGTGGTTTTGGAGGACGATGGACAGTACGCCAACTTTAAGCTGGAATTTGATCAGCGGAAAGGAGGCAGCCGATGAAGCTATCTTTAGTGGAACGGGAAACCATTCTCCTTTATAACCAGGCAGAACCAATGGCTGAGGTCTACACCCACGATCCCCGTCTGATGGAGAAGCTGGAACTGCTGGCAAAAAAGCACCCCGACCAGATCACCCGAAAGGACGCCCATAACTTTACCGTCCCAAAGCGGTGTGTATCAGTCCGGGAGCCATATAGCGCAGAACGCCGCAAAGCCGCCAGTGAGCGTGCGAAAGCCGCCGGATACCAGCCTCCTATGCGAAAGTCCGGCAGTTAAAGGCACATGACAGAGAATGTATTTGAAGCAGTCAAGCAGTCGGTCAGCACCAGAGATGCGGCAGCGTTTTATGGGATCGAGGTCAAACGAAATGGCATGGCCTGCTGTCCCTTTCACGATGATAAGAACCCCAGCATGAAGGTAGACCAGCGGTTCCACTGCTTTGGCTGCGGTGCAGATGGGGATGTGATCGACTTTACCGCAAAGCTCTTTGACCTCTCCCCAAAAGAAGCGGCGGAGAAACTGGCACAGGACTTTGGCCTGATCTATGACAGTCAGGCCCCTCCCCGCAGGAGATATGTCCGGCAGAAAACCGAGGCACAAAAGTTTCGGGAGGATCGACAGCGCTGTTACCGTGTACTGTCCGATTACTACTATCTGCTGAAAAAATGGGAAGCCGACCGTTCTCCAAGGACACCGGAGGAAGAACCGCACCCCCGCTTTGTGGAAGCAATCCAGAAGAAAACCTATGTAGAGTACCTGCTGGACCTTTTTCTTTATGAAAGTGAAGAAGAACAAAAGGCATGGATTGCAGAACACACAGCAGAAATCACACACTTGGAAAGGAGATTGAAAATCATGGCTGAGAACAAACCCACCAACCGAGAGCGGCTAAGGGAAATCACAGATGGCATCGAGCAGGGCATCAAAGAACTGTTTGAGAGTGAAAAGTATATGCGTTATCTGTCCGTCATGTCCCGCTTCCACCGCTATTCGGTAAACAACACCATGCTCATCTATATGCAGAAGCCGGACGCCACTTTGGTAGCCGGATACAATAAGTGGAAAGACCAGTTTGAGCGTCATGTAAAAAAGGGCGAGCATGGCATTACCATCATCGCTCCCACACCGTATAAGAAGAAAATCGAGGAGCAGAAGCTGGACCCAGATACCAAGGCTCCGATTCTGGATAAAGACGGAAAGATCGTCACAGAGGAAAAAGAAATCGAGATTCCCATGTTTCGCCCTGTCAAGGTCTTTGATGTGAGTCAGACCGACGGGAAACCTTTGCCGGAGCTTGCTTCCTCCCTTTCCGGCAATGTGCCAAATTATGAGGCATTCATGGAGGCCCTGCGCCGCAGCGCACCGGTGCCGATTACTTTTGAAGCAATGGCCGCTGATACGGACGGCTATTTTTCTGCTGATCATCAGAAAATTGCCATTCGTCAGGGCATGAGTGAGGTTCAGACGGTTTCAGCCACAGTACACGAGATTGCCCACAGCAAGCTCCATGACCCTAAAAAATATGAAATGCTACCGTCATGGAAGGTTGTGCAGGAGAGTGAAGGTGGAACCAAACATGATTTCAAGTTGGATTTTGCCACAGAAAAAGAAGCCGAACAGTTTGCTTCTGATATGGATTGGCGTTATGTGGACGAAAATCAGTTTGAATGGCGTCTTGCAGTTGAGGAAGATGCAACCGCAGAAAAACAGGCAATCAAAAACCGTCACACGGAAGAAGTGGAGGCTGAAAGCATCTCCTATGCAGTCTGCAAGTATTTTGGCATCGAGACCGGAGAAAACAGCTTCGGCTATATTGCAAGCTGGAGCCAGGGCAAAGAGCTGAAAGAGCTGAGAGCCAGTTTGGAGACCATTAACAAAACCTCCGGCACTTTGATCTCCGACATTGAGCGCCACTATAAGGAAATTTGCAAAGAGCGCGGAATCGACCCTCATGCAAAGGTAGAGCCGGAAACCGCCCCGATAGAGCAGCCAGCAGATGCCATTAAGGTATCTGATAGGCTGCCGACCGGCGATCTGACCTACTATGTAGCAGAGTGCATGGAATTTCCAAACCTCGGAGAATACCACGATAACCTGTCTTTGGAGGATGCTGTCCGCATTTATCAGGAGATTCCAGCAGAGCGAATGAACGGGATCAAGGGCATTGGTTTTGAGCTGAAAGACGGAAGCGACTATGAAGGACCTTTTCCGATTTTGACCGGCCAGACCATTGACCTGGACACCATCCAGGCAATCGACTATTACCGTGATAATCCTCTGGTGCAAAAAGCGGTAAAGGAACTGGCTGCGGCAATGCCAGAAATGGAAGTGCTGGGGGCGGACGCCAACCAGCAGGAGGCTTTGTTTCTGATTGACGATGCCACCTATCTTCATATCCAATCCTGTGACAGCGGCTGGGACTATACCCTTTACGATGCCGCGTCCATGAAAGAGCTGGATGGTGGTCAGCTGGATATGCCGGAGATTTCCCGCATGAAGGCAGTTCTACAGATTTGTGATGACAACGATTTGGGCAGAGACTCGGTAAAATACGCACCGTTGTCCATGATTGAGACCTTGCAGGAAGCTGCCTACCAGCAGATGCAGGCAGAGGCCAGTCAGATGGCTGCTTCTTCTCAGCTGCCGGAAGCACAAGAGCAGGCGCTGGATGAATACCCCTATGCCTGATGAGCAGGTATCCACACCGGATATGCAGGAATACGGCTACTTCTATGATGGGATGCTCCCTGTCACCAGAGAACGGGCGCTGGAACTGGATGCCGCTGGTTTGACCGTCTATGTGCTGCATGAGGACAATACGGAGAGCATGGTGTTTGACCCGCAGGAAATCATGGATCATGGCGGTCTTTTTGGCGTGGACCGTGAGGAATGGGAGAAAAGCCCTCAGTTCCACGAAAAGGTCATGGAGCGTCAGGAACATCAGCAGGAACGCGAACAGGCATTTCTATCCCAGAACAGAGATTGCTTTGCTATCTATCAGGTGAGCCGTGACGATCCGCAGAATGTGCGCTTTATGAATCTGGATTGGTTAAAGTCCCATGACATTTCCATAGACCGCAGCAATTATGACCTCATTTACACAGCTCCGCTGAGGGAGTCTGGCACGGTACCGGAGCAGCTGGAAAAACTATATGAGCAGTTTAATCTGCAAAAGCCGGCGGATTTTCACAGTCCTTCTATGAGTGTCAGTGACATCGTTGCGATCAAGCAGGACGGTAAGGTATCCTGTCATTACTGTGACAGCGTTGGTTTTACCCAGATCCCCGGATTCCTGCCGGAAAATCCGCTGAAAAATGCGGAGATGGCCGTGGAGGACGATTACGGCATGATCGACGGTATCATCAACAATGGCGCAAAAGAGCCTACGGTGGCAGAGCTGGAACAGCAGGCCCGCAACGGTCAGCCCATTTCCCTCATGGATTTGGCTGCCGCTGCCCATCGGGAGGAACGGGAAAAGAAAAAGTCCGTCATGGAGCAGCTGAAAAGCCAGCCCAAGGCAGAACACAAAAAGATAGCGCCAAAAAAGAGTGCGGAAAGGGAGATTTGATATGGGAAACTTTACTTTTGAGGAAATGAACCTGATGTGCATTTACAATACCGGCAGCCGCACCGGACTGATCGACAGCCTGCGTGAGATGCGCGGCGAGCTGGCCCCGGAGGAAACCGAGCTGCGGGAGTTGACAGACAGCGCACTGGGCAAGCTCCAGGCCATGAGTGATGCCGAGTTTGCCCGAGCTGGAGTTGTATCCGGATTTTGACCAGTAAACACCATAATCGCAGGGATGGGGTGGCAATATGCCACCCCACCTTTTTACCCCAAAACTGAAAGGAGGACAGAACACCATGCCAACCAAAGCTGAACTATATGCACAGATGGCGGAGAAGGTGGCAACGCAGCTCACGGGGAGCTGGCAGGAATGGGCAGGGTTTCTCACCACTGCTTCCCGCCTTTACAAGTACCCGTTCCATGAGCAGCTGATGATCTACGCCCAGCGACCGGACGCCACCGCCTGTGCAGAGTACGATTTGTGGAATGAAAAGATGGGCCGGTATGTAAGGCGCGGCTCCAAGGGAATCGCTCTGGTGGACGATTCCGGGGACAGGCCCCGCCTGCGCTATGTCTTTGACATTTCCGACACCGGAACCCGTGAACATTCCCGCACTCCCTGGCTGTGGCAGCTGGAGGAGCGCCATTTGGATTCGGTGCAGGCCATGCTTGAGCGCACCTATGATGTTTCCGGTGATGACCTTGCCGGACAGCTCACCGAGGTAGCCGGAAAACAGGCTGAGGAATACTGGACGGAGCATCAGCAGGACTTCTTCTATATCGTTGACGGTTCCTTTTTGGAGGAATATGATGAGTTTAACATCGGAGTACAGTTCAAGGCAGCAGCCACCGTCAGTATCACTTACGCTTTGATGTCCCGCTGTGGACTGGAGCCGGAACGCTACTTCGACCACGAAGATTTCATGGCGATCTTTGATTTCAATACTCCGGCAACCATCGGAGCGCTGGGAACAGCGGTCAGCCAGATCAACCAGCAGGTGCTGCGGCAGATCGGCGTTACCGTCCGAAATGCAGAGCGCGAAGCCAACCAAGAAAGGAGCAAACAAGATGAACAATCCCATGACCTATATCCAGAACGGAGACTATCTGATTCCCGACCTGAAGCTGAGCCAGCAGCCGGAGAAATCCCTGGGCAAGTACGGCAGGATGAGGAAAACCTATCTGAAGGAACACCGTCCCATCCTCTACAACCAGATGCTACTGAGCGAGAAGCTGTACCCGCACCTTCTGGAGATCGACGAGACCGCCCAGAGCAGACTGGAGCAGATGATACCCCAACTGGCGAAGGAAGCGGGAGCCACCGAGGAACTGAAAGCCAGCGATCCCATGAAGTGGGTGGGGCTGATGAACACCTGCAAAGCCCAGGCCGAGGAGATTCTGATGGCGGAGCTTATCAACAGCTGACCCTAAACCTGTTCCTCTCCGAAGCGGAACAGATCCAATCCATAGATGAAGCAGAGAATGTAGCGCATACATCCTCTGCTTTTTCTTTTGCCCAAAATGACATCGACCATGTGCTGCGTTTGGGCGGCAATACAGACCGTCAAAGGGAGCGTGTGGTTGCAGCCTTTGAAAAGCAGAAAACCACCGCTGAGATTGCCGAGATACTGAAAACGCTGTACCACGGCGGCAACGGCCTTGGCAGCGTGAGCGCATGGTATGCCGAGGATGGTATCCATCTTTCCCATGGGAAGTCTGTCCGTTATGACAGGTCTGCCCAGGTCATTTCCTGGGAGAGCGCCGCAGAGCGTATCGGGGAGCTTTTGGAGAGCGGCCAGTTTGCCTCCAATGTGGAGCTTGCAGAAGCGGCAGGCTATGAACGCTCCCTCCTCTCGGAAAAGCTCTGGCATCTGTATCACGATCTCAGTGAGGACGCCAGAAAAGCCGGATATTTGTCCTGCCTGTCAGAGATCAAAGGCAATGGTTTCCCGGAGGAGACCCGCCGCCTGACGGAGCAGCTGAGTGACCCGGCTTTCCGCCAGACCCTCAAGGAAGAATACGCCGCCTTCTGGACTGCCTATCAGCAGGACCGTGACCTGTTGCGTTTTCACTATCATAGACCAAGGGAGATCTGGGAGAACCTGAAGGACCTTGACCTGCCACGCAGGACCTTTTCTTCAGACCTTTCCCAAGTGCCAACCGTTCAGCACTTCATTACCGAGGATGAGATCGACGCCGCTATGACCGGCGGCAGCAGTTTCGCCGGAGGAAAAGGCCGTATCTATGCGTTCTTCATGGCAAACCATACGGATAAGGAGAAAGTGAGATTCCTCAAAGACGAGTATGGCATTAGCGGACGCTCTCATGCCTTGTCCGGTGCAACACACAGCGGCGAAGATCACGATGGGAAAGGACTGCACTATAAAAAGCAGGACTGCCCGGATGTTCACTTGAACTGGGAAAAGGTTGCCAAACGCATTACATCTCTCGTCCAGAAAGACCGCTATCTTACAGAACAGGAACAGGCTCAGTATGACAAAATCCAGGCTGAAAAGGAACTGGTCGAAGAAGATGCCATTCAAGCCCAGCAGCCGGAGATGGAGGAAGAAACGCTAAAGCCTACCCTTGGGGAGCAGTTTGAGCAGTATAAGCCTGTGGTGACTGCCGCTATTTCCGAGGATGCCGCATACCGCAACGCCTGCGGTCACAGCGACCATGAAAATGCTGTCATCGAGGGCAATGCCGCTGTGCGCCGTGCGGTTCTTGGTTCTAAGGATATGGAGCTGATCCGACTCTATTCGGATGTGCCGGAGTTCCGTCAGCGTTTACACCGGGAAGTGATCGACGAGACCTATCCAAAGCTCCATGAGCTTCTGCGCCCTCTTTCTCAGGAAGATATTGATACTGCCCTTTGTGCATGGAACGGCAATATCGAGAGTAAACACGCTGTTGTCCGCTATATGAAAGACCATGCAAGAGAAAAAGATACCGCCGCATGGCTGGCTCAGGAATACGGCGGCAGTAACAGCAACAGCCTGTTCGTTGTCCGTGCCGGCAGCCCGGAGGAAACGCAGCTGCCCTGGCCGAAGGTACAGCGCAGGCTTGCCCAGCTCATTCAGGAGGAACGGTTCTATACCGAAGAAGAACAGAACCGTTTTGACAACATCGACCCCATCGCCATCCGGGAAGCCTTGGAAGAAAGAGGGATCGTCAACGGACAGGTGGCAGACCCGGAAAAACTGGACAATGACCCGTTTATCCAGCAGATGATGTCGGATGCAGATCAGATCGCAGCTGCCGAGACAGAGCAGACTTCCGAAGTTTCCATTTCCGATGAGGAATATGATGCAGTTCGCCGCCCCAACTCCGCAAAGAACCTCCTATGACCCTGCCGCCCCAGTTTATGCCGTGGGCGATACCGTGTATATCGAGGATGACGCCTATCAGATCACCGAGCTGCGGGAGGACACCGTACAGCTTCTGCCCACCGGGATGGTATATCCCATCTACCGGGCAGAGCGCAAAGAACAGTTCGAGCAGCTGCTTCGGGCAGACCGCCGCAATGCTTACTATACCGAGTTTCTTCCTATTGACCCGGACAAGGCAGATCAGGACCTGCGGGATGTATTGACCCATGGACTTATGGATGAAGCAGATAAAAAACAGGTTTCCACGCTGCTGCAATCCGGCAGGAGCAACAGCGAGATCGCCTACTGGCTGAGTAGAGCCTATCCCCATGAGATCGAGACTCTGAATCTGGAGACCGGCGATATTGCCGATTACCGTACCACGGCACAGGGCATGGAGCTGGAAGTCCTGGACGCAGAGGAAAAGCGTCTGGCTGTGCTGTATTTTCGCTGGGATGAAGTTGCGCCTTTGCTGCGCGGGATGTATGCCCGTAAGCTGGATGGCTTTGGACAGGAGCAGTCAGAACCAACTGCCGAATCCCCGACCTTCCATTCCGAGACCGTGGCCGTCTATCCGGGCGACAAGAACAATCTGCCTTATGATGTGGTGGTGGAACGGCTGCATATTGAGGAGCCGGAGCCGCCAGCCCCTGTGACAGAGCCGGAAAAAACCTTTGAGGAAGTGCTGGACGAACACCCGGTTTCCATTCAGGTCAATGGCCAGTGGCAGACCTTCCCCGAATGTCAAAGCTGCCGAGGAAGCCTCCTATGAGGAATACAAGGCTAACCTGCGCAGCAATGCACAAAACTTCCGTATTACCGATGAGCATTTGGGAGAAGGCGGTCCGAAAGCCAAGTTCCAGGCCAATATCGAGGCAATCAAGCTGCTGAAATACCTGGAGGAAACCACCGGACAGGCAACGCCGGAACAGCAGGAGGTTCTTTCCCGCTATGTGGGTTGGGGCGGTCTTTCTAATGCCTTTGACCCGGAGAAACCGGAATGGGCTTCAGAGTATGCCCAGCTGAAAGAGCTGCTGACCCCAGAGGAATATGCCGCCGCCAGAAGCTCCACCCTCAACGCCCATTACACCAGCCCTACGGTCATTCAGGCCATCTATGAAGCGGTGGGCCGTATGGGGTTTGAGACCGGAAATATTCTGGAGCCATCTATGGGTGTGGGCAATTTCTTCGGTATGCTGCCGGAGGAAATGCGAAACAGCCGTCTGTACGGCGTGGAGCTGGACCCGGTTTCCGGGCGCATCGCAAAGCAGCTCTATCCCAAGGCGGACATCACAGTAGGCGGCTTTGAGACCACTGACAGGCGAGATTTCTATGACCTTGCCATTGGTAATGTGCCTTTTGGCCAGTATCAGGTTCGAGATAAAGCCTATGACAAGCTGAATTTCAGCATCCACAACTACTTTTTTGCCAAAGCACTCGACCAGGTGCGTCCCGGCGGCGTGGTGGCCTTTGTCACCAGCCGCTATACGATGGACGCCAAGGATTCCACCGTGCGCCGGTATCTTGCTCAACGTGCCGAGCTGCTGGGAGTCATCCGTCTGCCTAATGACGCGTTCAAAAAGAATGCCGGTGCCGAGGTGGTATCCGACATCATCTTTCTCCAAAAGCGGGACCGTCCGCTGGACATTGCACCAGAGTGGACGCAGACCGGCATTATCAGGGTTCCCGCAAAGTCGCAAGACTTTGTGGGAGAAGGAGGAGCGACGGAGCAAGCGAGCTTTTCGCCGCAAGGCGGAAACGAGCAGGCGCAGTCCGCGACGACGCAGGATGGGTTTGCCATCAACCGGTATTTTATCGACCACCCGGAAATGGTGCTGGGCAGACAGGAGCCGGTAAGCACTGCTCATGGTATGGACTACACCGTGAACCCTATCGAGGGACTGGAGCTTTCCGACCAGCTGCATGATGCTGTGAAGTACATTCATGGCACTTATCAGGAGGCAGAGCTGCCGGAGCTGGGCGAGGGCGAAGCCATTGACACCTCCATTCCTGCCGACCCCAATGTGAAGAACTATTCCTATGCCATTGTAGACGGGCAGGTGTACTACCGGGAAAACAGCCGTATGGTGCGCCCTGACCTCAACGCCACCGCCGAAGCCCGCGTGAAAGGTCTTGTGGGACTGCGTGATTGTGTGCAGGAACTGATCGACCTTCAGATGGATGCAGCGGTTCCGGACAGCACCATTCGGGAGAAGCAGGCGGAACTGAACAGCCTCTATGACAGCTTTTCTGCCAAATACGGTCTCATCAATGACCGTGCAAACCGTCTGGCCTATGCAGACGATTCTTCCTATTACCTGCTCTGTGCGCTGGAAGTCATCGACGAGGACGGAAAGCTGGAGCGCAAGGCGGATATGTTCACCAAGCGCACCATCAAGCCCCATCAGGCGGTGGCTGTGGTGGATACGGCAAGTGAAGCGCTGGCGGTGTCCATCTCGGAAAAAGCCTGCGTAGATATGGGCTATATGAGCCAGCTTACCGGAAAAACAAAAGAAGAACTGGCCGGAGAACTGCAAGGCGTGATCTTCTGTGTACCGGGACAGTTGGAGAAAGACGGCACACCCCATTATGTGACTGCTGATGAATACCTTTCCGGCAATGTACGCCGCAAACTGCGTCAGGCGCAGCGGGCGGCACAGCAGGACCCTTCTTTTGCAGTCAATGTGGAAGCTCTTACCGCCGCCCAGCCCAAAGACCTGGATGCGTCGGAGATCGAGGTGCGCCTTGGTGCCACCTGGATCGACAAGGAATATATCCAGCAGTTTATGTACGAGACCTTCAACACCCCGTTTTATCTCCAGCGCAGCATAGAGGTCAACTATTCCTCCTTTACTGCTGAATGGCAGATCAAGGGGAAATCTTCTGTATCCTACAACGATGTGGCAGCTTATACCACCTATGGGACCAGCCGCGCCAATGCCTACAAGATTTTGGAGGACAGTCCTGAACCTGCGGGATGTCCGTATCTATGACACCATAGAGGACGCAGACGGAAAAGAGCGCCGCGTGCTGAACGCCAAGGAGACCACCCTGGCTGCTCAAAAACAGCAGGCGATCCGGGAAGCCTTTAAGGGACTGGATCTGGAGAGACCCGGAGCGCCGCCAGACTTTGGTGCGCCAGTACAACGAAGAAATGAACTCTACCCGTCCCCGTGAGTATGATGGCAGCCATATCACTTTTGGCGGCATGAACCCGGCCATTACCCTGCGGGAACACCAGAAAAGCGCCATCGCCCATGTGCTGTATGGCGGTAATACCCTGCTGGCACATGAGGTGGGCGCAGGTAAAACCTTTGAGATGGTGGCCGCTGCTATGGAAGCCAAACGCCTGGGCTTGTGTCAGAAATCTCTCTTTGTGGTTCCCAAACCACCTGACCGAGCAGTGGGCGTCGGAGTTTCTGCGCCTCTATCCTTCCGCCAACATCTTAGTCACAACCAAAAAGGACTTTGAGACCCATAACCGCAAAAAGTTCTGCGCCCGTATTGCGACCGGTGACTACGACGCCATCATCATGGGGACACAGCCAGTTTGAGCGTATCCCCATCAGCCGGGAGCGTCAGGAACGGCTTCTCTATGAACAGATCGACGAGATCACTGAGGGGATTGCAGAGGTACAGGCCAGTGGCGGCGAGCGTTTTACCGTCAAACAGCTGGAGCGTACCAGAAAGTCTCTGGAAGCCAGACTGGAAAAGCTGCAAGCCGAGGGGCGAAAAGACGATGTGGTAACCTTCGAGCAGCTGGGTGTGGACCGTTTGTTTGTGGACGAGGCCCACAACTACAAGAACCTGTTTCTATACACAAAAATGCGGAATGTGGCTGGTCTTTCCACATCGGACGCGCAGAAATCCTCCGATATGTTTGCCAAGTGCCGCTATATGGATGAGATCACCGGAAACCGTGGCGTGATTTTTGCCACCGGCACACCGGTCAGCAACTCCATGACCGAGCTTTACACCATGCAGCGTTACCTTCAGTATGAACGCCTGCAAGAACTGAACATGACCCACTTCGACTGCTGGGCTTCCCGATTTGGGGAGACCGTCACAGCATTGGAGCTGGCACCGGAAGGCACCGGCTACCGGGCAAGAACGAGATTCAGCAAGTTCTTTAATCTGCCGGAGCTGATGAACCTGTTCAAAGAAGTGGCGGACATTAAGACTGCCGACCAGCTGAAATCTGCCCTACCCCGGAAGTGGAATACCACAACATCGTGGCGCAGCCCTACCGAACATCAGCAGGAAATGGTCAAAGCTCTTTCGGAGCGTGCATCGCTGGTACACAGCGGAACTGTTGACCCGTCCCAGGATAACATGCTCAAGATTACCTCGGATGGCCGTAAGTTGGGGCTTGACCAGAGGATCGTCAACCAGATGCTGCCGGACGAACCTGGCACAAAGGTCAATCAGTGCGTGGACAACATCATGCAGATCTGGCGGGATGGCGAAGCTGACAAGCTGACCCAGCTGGTGTTCTGCGACATTTCTACACCGCAGGCAAAAGCTCCTGCAAGCAAGGCGGCGAAAACGCTGGATAATCCACTGCTTCACGCACTGGAAGGCGCCGTGCCTCTGCCGGAGCAGGAACCGGCCTTTACGGTATATGACGATATTCGTCAGAAACTCATTGCCCAGGGGATGCCTGCCGACCAGATCGCTTTTATCCATGAAGCCAATACCGAAGTGCGGAAAAAGGAGCTGTTCTCTAAAGTCCGTACCGGTCAGGTTCGTGTCCTTTTGGGCAGCACCGCCAAGATGGGCGCAGGCACCAATGTGCAGGACCGTCTGGTGGCACTTCATGATCTGGATTGTCCGTGGAGACCGGGAGACCTTGCCCAGCGCAAGGGTCGTATCGAGCGCCAGGGCAATCAGAATCCCCTTGTTCATGTGTACCGCTATGTGACAGAAGGAACCTTTGACGCATACCTCTGGCAGACGGTGGAGAACAAGCAGAAATTCATTTCCCAGATCATGACTTCTAAATCGCCGGTGCGTTCCTGCGATGATGTGGATGAAACAGCCCTCAGTTTTGCCGAAATCAAGGCTCTGTGTGCCGGAGATCCCCGCATCAAGGAGCGTATGGATTTGGATGTGGAGGTATCCCGCCTGAAGCTGATGAAAGCCGACCACCAGAGCAAGCAATATCGTCTGGAGGACCAGCTGCTCAAATACTTCCCGGAGGAGATTGAAAAGCACAAAGGCTTTATCAAGGGCTTTGAATCCGATCTGGAGGTTTTGGCAGCGCACCCGCACCCGGAGGACGGCTTTGCCGGTATGGAGATTCGTGGAGACCTGCTGACCGATAAGGAGAACGCCGGTGCAGCCCTTTTGGATGCCTGCAAGGAGGTCAAAACCTCCGATCCGGTGCAGATCGGCAGCTACCGGGGTTATGCCATGTCCGTGGAATTTTCCGCTTGGAAACAGGAATATACGCTCCTGCTGAAAGGACAGATGACCCACCGGGCAACCCTTGGTACAGACCCTCGCGGAAATCTTACCCGTATCGACAATGCCCTCGCCCAGATGCCACAGCGTCTGGAGGCGGCAAAGGCCCAGCTGGATAACCTCTATCAGCAGCAGACTGCCGCAAAGGAGGAAGTCGGAAAGCCATTCCTTTATGAAGAAGAACTGAGAAGCAAAAACGCCCGTCTGGTGGAGTTGGATACCCTGCTCAACATCGACGGAAAGGGGCAGGCACACACCGAGTCTGTTGTTGCCAAAAGCACACGGCCTTCGGTGCTGGATACCCTAAAACGCCCGGTGCAACCCCGTAGTACAGACAAGAAACCAAAACAGCATGAGGAGGTGCGATAACATGAATACTAACGATCTGAATACAGCCCTTTATGAAAAGATGGCTGCCGAACAGGACAAGTTCCGGGACTGGCTGAAAAGCCAGCCCCCGGAAGAAGTCTTAAACCATGCCTATGAGTACACCATCCGCGAGGACATCGTGATGGCAATGGAGGAACTGGAGTTGACCGACACCCAGGCTCAGGCACTTTTGGAATCTCCCTCTCCGCTGGCGGATGTGTACCGCTATTTTGAAAAGCTGGAGACCGGCTATATGGATGTGATCCGGGACAGCATTGAAAGCCGTGCCGACGATGTGTGCAGAGCCAAAGAGGAACTGCGAACAACACCGGTCTATCCCCATTCTGCTGCCTATGCGTCCGAGCATGGGGAAATGGCACAGTACAACCTCTCATATCAGGCGAACAGCGCCTGCAAAGAAGCCATTGAGCAGACCATCAGCGCCCACTATGCAGAGAATCGGCTGGATACGGAGGCGGCGGTCAAAGATGTGCTGGAAAAGTTCGGGACGGAACGGGTACAGTTTATTCTTGCCAACACCATCCAGCGCAAGAACTATGACGGGCGTATCTCTCAGGACAATAAAGCATGGGCAAAAAACATTCCTACGCTGGAGGACAGCGGCGCTTCCCGCCACTGTGCCTATCTGGTGGTAGATCAGGTCAATCCCGGTTTGACCGACCTGTTCACCAGACAGTTCCGAAAAGTCGCTCAAGAACAGCAGAAAAGTTCTGTCCTGCAAAAGCTCAAACAGGAGTTGCCCGCCCATAAGTCTGCCGCCCCGAAAAAACGGGAGCCGGAGCGATAACCATGGCAAAGCGCAAGCGGGATGTTCCGGTTTTGTTTTGGGTGTCCGCAGAAGAACTGGAGCTGATCCATCAAAAGATGCAGCAATACGGGACAGAGAATTTGAGTGCTTATCTGCGGAAAATGGCGCTGGATGGTTATGTGGTCAAGCTGGAACTGCCGGAGCTGAAGGAGTTGGTCTCTCTGATGCGTCGAAGCAGCAACAACTTGAATCAGCTGACCCGCAAAGTGCATGAGACCGGGCGGGTTTATAATGCTGACTTGGAGGATATATCCCAGCGGCAGGAACAACTGTGGGAGGGTATGAAGGAAATCCTTACCCAACTCTCCAAACTTTCATAACAGGGATAGATACTCCATTTGCGGAGGGAGGAACGGCGTTTCTTCGCCGCACCTTCCTCCGCTTTTTCTTTTTGTCTGTATCCTTGTCTTTTGCCTGTCCGTACCGGATAATATGAGTAGAATAAGAAGCGTAGCAAAGGAGTGAAAACAGATGCTGACCTTTGAAAGGGTGCTGGAGATTTTTGCGGATTACCTGACCGCAGACGAGACCATAGAAGTTTATATCAGCCGCCATGGATGTGTAAGAGTTGAATTTGACCAAGATTTTCACTATTGCTCTGGCGAGGTGTGCCATACTCCCAAGGAACTGTTCGACCTCTTAGCCGATGATTACCGGACTTATCTGGAGATTGAACTGACCAAAGGAAAACGGGAAGTGACGGAAGATGATGAGAGAGAAGCGGATGCCCTGTGCAAACGGCATCTGGAGCGTTGGAAGGAGGAACAGGAATGAAGATTTTGAAATGTCTGCTGATGATCGTAACTGCACCGGTCGTTTTGGTGTTGACGCTTTTTGTCTGGCTCTGCACGGGGCTGATCTACATATCCGGTCTGGTGCTTGGTCTACTAAGCACGGTAATTGCTCTGCTTGGCGTGGCTGTGCTGATTACCTATTCCCCGCAGAATGGTGTGATTTTGCTGGTTATGGCATTTTTGATTAGCCCGATGGGGCTGCCGCTGGCTGCAATCTGGCTGCTGGGAAAGGTGCAGAGTTTGAAATTTGCGATACAGGATTGGGTGTATGGGTAAATGATGTGAATATAATTTGGAATGAAAAAGAAGCGGGACAATGGGAGATGAGACCCAATGCCCTGCTTCTCTGTTTATTCGGAACGAACTGTAATATATTTTTGTTTTCGACTGTTTGGCTTATCTGGAATAGTCATTTTAAGCTGGCCACTTGCCAGTAGAGGATTCAAATATTTTCTTGTAAAATAAGTGAGATTTCGATAACCAATAAACGAGCAAATTTCTTGTTTGCTTTTTTCTGTTATACAAAAATCCAAGACTGCGTGTAGGATGTCCTGTGATTTATCTTGATCACTAACTTGGTCACAATCTTGGTCACTGACTAAGTCTTTCTGACTAAGATGGTAATTCACATTTTTCAAAATAACTCTGAAATCTGTCGCTGTTGAGGAAAATTCAGGCTTATATGCCGCTGTGTATCCAGGCAGCTTTTCGGTTTCACTGACGATTTTGCGCAGGCCACTTCCACGGCGTTCCATGTACTTCATGCGGTGGAACAGGTCAGCAATCACAGGGTTTCGTCGCATGGAACGGATACTGTAAATATCGTATTCCTGAATTGAGCCGCCGCCAAACATACCGCCCGGAGATGTGATTTCCACCCGATCATCAAACATATCAATATGGATTTCGCTGCCAAGCACAATATAATCACGATGGATAAGCGCATTGACAAGAGCCTCTGTCACAGCTCGTTCAGCATAATCCGGCTTGTCTACACGATACTGTGCCTCTTTGACAAAACGGACTTTGGAATTATTGCGAATAAATTCACTGCCGCTTTTCAGTAGATAAATCAGATTCCCTTCGTATTCTTTATCGTCCAATGCATCATCAAAGATAGAGCCTTTTTCCAAGCCATTCCACCGGGTACAGAACATACGGGAGTTATAGACTGTGTGCTGATCAGTCATGAGTTTTCCGGCATTGGTCAGGAGTCCCATTTTTATCAGTCAAACCAAAGGAAACATAATCGGATGGCTCAAAGCGGAGACCGGTCCGTTCCAGATAGGTTGCTTCCAGAAGTGTAAAGCTGTAATCCTTTTTTACCGCGTCTGTTGTTAGGGTATCAAAGGACTGATTGGTTCCCTTTAAGATCAATTCATTCACAATGTAATCAGGGGCAATTACGCTTTCATTTCCAACACGGATATATGCTTCCATTACGCCGTCTGCCTTGTAATAATATGGGGTGCTACGGCCGGGAGAAACATCCAGAGCTAATAGATTTTTACCATCTTCCTGTAATGGTTTTAAGATAAACTGAGGTAATGGTGTGATACGTTCTTTAATTAAGCGGCTGATCGCCTCAGCATCCTTTTGAACATCGGACAAGCCGATAGGTTTCCCGGTCATCAGAGATTCCGAAAAACAGAGTGCCGCCGATTCCATTGGAAAAGGCACTGACACTTTTTAACCAGCTTTTTGGCTTTTTTATTTCGAGAGCAACTTTGAAATCACATTCTGTTGCTTCAGCAATGAGCTGTTCTATCATAGAAATCCCTCCTTTGAGGTTGTAGAAAGTTCTTTTTTATTATACCCAGCGGAGAAAGTTATTGCAACGATAGAAGCAAAGAGTTCAGCGAAAACAAAATATTTATGAGAGGAGGGCCTTCTATTATGGCAACTACAAGAATCATGCCGCTTCATGTCGGCAAAGGCCGCACAGAGAGTCGGGCGATCAGTGACATCATCGACTATGTGGCCAATCCAAAGAAAACAGATAACGGCAGGCTCATTACCGGCTATGCGTGTGACAGCCGGACTGCGGATGCAGAGTTTCTTCTGGCAAAGCGGCAGTACATTGCCGCTACCGGACGAGTGCGTGGCGCAGATGATGTGATTGCCTATCATGTGCGCCAGTCCTTCCGCCCTGGTGAGATTACCCCGGAAGAAGCAAACCGGCTGGGCGTAGAATTTGCAAAGCGTTTTACTAAAGGCAATCATGCCTTTGTGGTCTGCACTCACATAGACAAGTCGCACATTCATAATCACATTATCTGGTCATCGGTCAGCTTAGAATATGACCGGAAATTCCGAAACTTTTGGGGCAGCACCAAGGCGGTTCGTCGGCTAAGTGACACCATCTGTATTGAGAATGGACTGTCCATTGTAGAGAATCCGAAACTTCACGGAAAGAGCTATAACAAATGGCTGGGCAATCAGGCCAAGCCCTCCCATCGGGAACAGCTGCGTGTGATGATTGACAACGCATTATCACAAAGTCCTGCTGACTTTGAAGAACTGCTGAAGCTGTTGCAAGAGTATGGTTGTGAAGTCTCAAAGCGCGGAAAATCGTATCGACTGAAGCTCTCTGGTTGGGAGAAAGCCGCCCGCATGGACAGTCTGGGCGAAGGATATGGATTGGAAGATTTGCGGGCAGTTCTCTTAGGGAAGAAAGCACATACCCCGCGAAAGAAAACCGTCACACAGGCAGAGCCGCCGAAGGTCAATCTGCTGGTGGACATTCAGGCAAAATTGCAGGCTGGAAAAGGTGCCGGTTATGCTCGATGGGCTAAGGTGTTCAACCTCAAGCAGATGGCGCAGACCATGAATTACCTGTCAGAGCATAACCTGTTGGAGTATGAGATTTTAGAAGAAAAGGCTGCGGCTGCCACGGCACATCACAATGAGCTTTCGGCGCAGATCAAAGCGGCTGAAAAGCGCATGGCAGAGATTGCTGTTCTGCGTACTCACATCGTAAATTATGCCAAGACCCGTGAGGTCTATGTGGCATACCGCAAGGCGGGTTACTCTAAGAAATTCCGGGGAGGAACATGAGGAAGAAATTTTGCTCCACCAGGCTGCTAAGAATGCCTTTGATGAGATGGGCGTCAAGAAGCTGCCTAAGGTCAAAGAGTTGCAGACAGAGTACGCAAAATTGCTGGAAGAAAAGAAAAAGACCTATGTCAAGTATCGGCGTTCCCGTGAGGAAATGCGGGAGCTTTTAACGGCAAAGGCAAATGTAGATCGAGTGCTGAAAATGGAGGTAGAACAGGATGTTGAAAAAGAAAAAGACCACGGCCAGCGGTAAGCTGGTCCTGGTCAAAAGCGTTCGCAGAACGCGCAGCCACAGAATGAAATTCTGTGTTCAAAGGGGATTGGGGGCGCTGCCCTCAACAAGCAAGCGGAGAGGAAAATCACGGAGGGATTTTCTTCTCTGCGGGCCTGTGTGTATTAACACAGGCATTGCTTGCCTCTTTTCTCTGGAAATAAAAAGAACCAGTGAGAAAATCGTTAAATTTCACTCACTGGCTCAATTCATTTCAAATTTCTCGGACAATTCTGTTAGCTCTTTCACCGTTTCCTGTGTGTGATGCAACAGGGTGTCGCGCATTTCTGGCGGACAGCTGGAATAAAGCATTTTCATCTGATTGACACCCTCATCCTCCAGAGAAATATCTGGATTTATAAGCGTATCTAAAGAGATGTGCAGGACCTTTGCCAATGCTCTCAAAATCAAATAGGACGGGTTCATTTTCCCTTTTTCGATATTGGCAATTTGCTTTACAGAAACATGGCTTAGATCGGAAAGTTCCTGTTGTGTCAGTTCTTTATTCTTTCTGGCCTCTCTCATTTTCTGCCCTAAAGCAGTTAAATCATCAATCGGCATAATCGTTCACCTCAAATACATTTTATCGTTCCGATTTGCACAAAGGAATAACCTTATTGTGCTTGATAATAGGACTGATTATGCCGATTCCTTTTTGATAACATGGTTGCTCCATGATTATGGCGTTTCCGGCTGCTAATTGAACTATGAGGATGAATTGCAGATTTCAGCTTTTAGTTCATTGCCAAACGAGAATGATATAGAATGCGGTAGGGAGGCTATCAGTTTTATCCGCTCATCTATGAGCCGTTTTTTATTCTCTGTGACATAAAAATTCATCTGGATATTCCGTTTTCGGTTCGCCATGCGCTGCCTCCATTCTTCATAAGAGTTTGAGATTATCCCAACAAACATTTTTCATTTTCGGGCCAGGGACCTGAAAATCCGAAAAATCGCAAGCGGGTACTCGCTTGCTGTGCTTGCTATCGAAACCCTACCTTCTATTTCTCCCTCTACTAATACTACAATTTGGAGCGGAGATTTTGGCTGTTTTCATTTCAAATTATGCAAGAACCGCCTCTGTTCAATGTTGAATAGTTCTATGTTCACGCACACACGCAGGCAATCACTCCCCGTAAAGATAGCAAAAGCAAAGTAATTGTCTATTTGGAGCGAAAACGCCTTTTTGGAGAAGAAACATACAGACATATCTGCTATACTGAAATACGGTTAGTTCGTGCTAACACAAAAGCAAACAGGAGGACCAAATAATGAATAAACTACAAGGAAAAGACCTTATCAATGTTGGAATCTTCACTGCGATCTATTTTGTGGTGATGATGGCGATTGCCATGCTGGGATTTATCCCTATTTTTCTTCCGCTTCTGATCGTGCTGGTTCCGCTGATTGGCGGAATCGTAATGATGCTGTATTATTCTAAAGTCCAGAAGTTTGGAATGGTATCGCTGACAGGACTGATCTGCGGTATTTTAATGTTGCTGACCGGCATGGGGTATTGGAGCATTATTACCGGTGCCGTGTTCGGTGTCCTGGCTGATCTTGTTTTGAAATCCGGCGATTATAAGAGTGCAAAAAAAGGAATCATATCGCATGGTGTTTTTTCTATGTGGATCATCGGAAACTACATCCCCATTGTTGCAACACGGGACAGCTACTATCAGCAGCTAATCAGCGGTTATGGACAAGAGTATGCAGATTCCATTATGAGCTATATCTCGGCATATACGCTCCCCCTTCTTTTGATTGCCGGGTTCGTTTGCGGCGTGATCGGCGGGGTGATCGGCCAGAAAATTTTCAAAAAGCACTTTAAGCGTGCGGGTATTGCATAATGCGCCGTGAATTGTTAGCAAGCAAAAAAAAGGAAACCAGCCTGTCGTTAGACCCTCGGACAAAGTTGGCATTGCTTGTTACGATTGCCCTCTTTGTCTTGAGCGGCGGAGGTGGGGCTGCTTCTAAACAGTTTGCTCCTATTTTGGCTGCTGTTCCATTGATCCTGCTGCTCACGGAAAAATCGTGGAAGGGATCGGTTATCTATTTTGTTTTATATGGCGGCAGCTATATATTGCAACTATGGGCGCTCCCCCACCTGTCCGGCCTTCCTAACTTTCTTGTTGTTGCAATCTGCGGTTTCTTTATGCGGTTTGTGCCGGGGATTATGATGGGATACATCACGGTCAGGACAACGACGGTCAGCGAGTTTGTTGCCTCCATGAAGAAGCTGCATTTACCGGAGCAGATCATCATTCCTATGTCCGTGATATTCCGATTTTTCCCTACTGTTGTAGAAGAATATAATGCCATAGGGGACGCTATGAAAATGAGAGGAATCCGTTTTGGCGGGGGCAAAGCCAGTGCAATGCTGGAATACAGGCTTGTCCCTGTTATCATGTGTTCCGTCAAGATCGGGGAAGAATTAAATGCGGCAGCCCTGACAAGAGGATTGGGCGGTCCGGTCAAGAGGACAAACATCTGCGAGATCGGCTTTCATGTGCAGGATGTTTTTTTCCTGCTGCTATGTGTGGTGGCTTTTGCAATTCCTATTGTCACGATGATTACAGGGAGGTAGGCCTATGATCGAATGTAAAAAAGTTTCTTTTTCCTACCCTCCAAATGAAACTGACATTGGGGACAGGGAAGGACACGGAACATTAAGAAATATTGACCTGTCTATTAACGACGGGGATTTTGTACTGCTCTGCGGAACATCGGGCTGCGGTAAAACCACACTGACACGGCTGTTTAACGGACTGATTCCTCATTATTACGATGGAAAGCTGGAAGGCACTGTCATGCTTGATGGAGAAGATATGAGAGGGCTTTCCCTGTTTGACATATCAAAAAAAGTGGGTTCTGTTTTTCAGAATCCACGTTCCCAATTTTTTAATGTGGATACGACCAGCGAAATTGCCTTTGGATGTGAAAACCATGGATTGGAAGAAGCAGAAATCCGAAAGCGGGTAAAGCTGGTCTCAGAGCAGTTGAACCTTACAAATCTGCTGGACAGAAGTGTTTTCTCCCTTTCCGGTGGGGAAAAGCAAAAAATCGCCTGTGGATCTGCCGCCGCTGTGGAACCGGATGTATTTGTTTTGGACGAGCCATCTTCCAACCTTGACGCCTATTCCATCGCTGATTTTCGGAAACTGTTAAAAATATTGAAGTCACAGGGCAAAACAATTATTATTGCGGAGCACCGGCTCTACTATCTTTATGATCTGGCAGACAGGATCATATATTTAAGCGACGGGGAAATACAAGGGGATTATACTTTGCCGGAATTTCAGTTGATTCCGGCGGCGGAAAAAGCTAAAATGGGATTACGGCCTCTTGGCCTGAGTGAGTTTGCAGACATTGAGCCTGCCAGTCTACATTCAGGGCAGGGGATATGGAAACTGAACCACTTCCATTTCGCATACAAGAAACAGCCGGAAACGCTTTCTCTGGAAAATATAGAGCTTCCTGCCGGAAATGTAACGGCGGTCATCGGGCACAATGGAGCCGGAAAAACGACACTATCCCGTTGCTTATGCGGATTGGAAAAAAGATGTAAAGGTATCCTCCAAAAAGATGGTACTTCCTATTCAAGCAAACAGCGACTGAAGCTATGCTATATGGTCATGCAGGATGTAAACCATCAGCTTTTTACAGAGAGCGTTTTAGAGGAAGTCCTGTTAAGTATGCCGGGAAAAGATTCCGATGAATCGCCTGAAAATGTGGCGAAGGCAGAGGCTATCTTGACAGAAATGGATTTGCTTCCGTACAAAGCCTGCCATCCCATGGGGCTTTCGGGAGGGCAAAAACAACGTGTGGCGATTGCTTCTGCGCTTGCCTCTGAACGTCCGGTTATACTATTTGACGAACCTACCAGCGGCCTTGATCTTTTTCACATGAGGCAGGTAGCCGATTCAGTCAAAGAACTTGCCGATTCAGGAAAAACCATTGTGATTGTGACCCATGATCCTGAATTTATACTCAGGTGCTGCAATTATGTGATCCATCTGGAAAACGGCAGATTGGAGGAAAGCTATTTCCTCCAGGATACGGAAGGACGGGAACGGTTATTTAATTTCTTTATGATGGAAGGAGGCGGCGGAAATCAAACTGTTTGATGGTAAAATAAACTGCGGCTCAAATGTTAAAAATGTCATTGAAACTGAGGATTGCGTTGTCCTGCAGCTTTTTGACGAGAGCGGCGAGGGAACCATGACAGCCCACAAAATTTTTGATGGCGCTTTTGTGATGTATAGCGATATGCACCTGAAAGAATGTACCTCCTACTTTCAGAGTAGTACGGACAGTTCGCTTCTCTATATAGACCATTGCAGGGAGGGACGGATCGAAAGCGAGATTGGCAATAATGCGTATAGCTATTTGCAAGAGCATGAGATGCGTGTGGATGACCGGCGTTCCCATTCGGGACGGTTCTGCTTTCCACTCTGCCACTATCATGGGGTGACCCTGGGATTTGATTTGGACATTGCTGTGCCGGCGCTGAAAGACTTTTTTGGCGGATTTTCTGTTGATTTGTACGAGCTTCAAAAAAAGTATTGCAATGACAAGAAACCGTTTGTGATTCATAATGAGCCAGGAATTGAACATATTTTTTCAGAGCTTTACTTTGTCCCGCAGCAGATCAAAGGTGACTACTATAAAGTAAAAGCCCTGGAGCTGCTTTTATATCTGGACGCTTTGCAGTTTTCTGATTCCAAAGAAGATCGCCCTTATTTCTATAAAGGGCAGGTAGAAAAAATCAAAGCGATCCATGATCTTATTACGGCAAATTTGCAGGAGCATTACACGATGGATGAATTAGCTGAACGATTCCAGATTTCATTGACGGGGATGAAAACCTGCTTTAAGGAAATATTCGGAGATTCCATGTATTCCTATCTTCGCCGTTATCGGATGAACGTTGCTGCCACAATGCTCCGGCAGGATTCCCAAAAAGGGATTGCGGAAATTGCCGGAGCTGTGGGATATGAAAGCCCCAGTAAATTTGCAACAGCTTTCCGGCAGGTGATAGGGCAGACGCCGATGGAATACCGAAAATCTTTTTTCTAAACGGTGCATAAATGCCGTTTTGGAGAGGAAAGAAGAATTGAATACTGCTACAATGAGGATGGTTAGCAAAGACTACCCATCCTTTTTTCTTTGCTGACTAAAAAGAAGGAAGGTGATTGTAATGAAGCAGCAAAAAGATAATTGGGTGAAAATTCTGTTTTCCTTCGCCGCACCATGCAAGGGGAAAATGGCTCTTTCGGTATTCTGCGCCATTCTGAGCGTTGCAGGAGGGTTTATTCCTTTTTGGGCTGTATATGAAATCCTGCTGGCATTTATCAATCAGAATGTGACCCTGAATGGCATTCTGATTTGGTGTCTGGTTGGAGCAGCGGGCTACCTGCTGCGGGTTGCCTGCCATGGAATCTCTACGATCCTGGCGCATATTTCAGCCTATACCATTTTGGAAGGAATCCGGCTTAAAATTGCGGACCGGCTGATGAAAGCGCCTCTCGGCGAAGTGATGGGGCGGCGAATCGGCTATCTGAAAAATATCATCATGGATAAGGTGGAGGATTTAGAGCCACCTTTGGCACACATGATCCCGGAATTGACTTCTAACCTCCTACTCCCTGTTGCAATTTTTACCTGGATGATGGTCATTGACTGGCGCATGGGATTGGCGGTTCTGATTGCTCCGGTGCTGGCCATGATTCCTATGTTTTTCCTTATGAGGAATTATAACAGTCAGTACGCCGCTTATATGGAGGCAAATAACCATGTCAACAGTATTATTATTGAGTATGTGGAAGGCATCGAGGTTGTAAAGGCTTTTAATCAAAGCACAAGCTCCTATGAAAAATTTGTTAATGCTGTCCAGTCGTTCAAAGAGTTTACCCTGGCATGGTTTAAGAGCACATGGAAAACGATGAATCTGATGATGGCGATTATGCCCACAACGCTACTGGGGGTTCTTCCTGTCGGCCTTCTGCTGGTACAGAATGGAAGTATTTCCCCCGCAGAGCTTGCAATGGGGATTATTCTTTCCCTCAGCATTGTTGGGCCGTTGATGAAAGCAACCACTTTCATTAACGAAGCAAAGTCTATGGAATATGCAGTAGAGGCGGCAAATGAACTTTTGAACCTGCCTGTACTGCCGGATTCAGGGAAAATCGTATCTATTCCTCACAATGATATTGCGTTGAAGCATGTAACCTTTTCCTATGACGGTTCCGAGCAAAATGAAGTGTTGCATGATGTGAACCTGGAATTGCCAGAGGGAAGTTTTACGGCACTTGTAGGACCATCTGGCGGCGGTAAATCGACGATTGCCCGTCTGATTGCAAGATTTTGGGACGTGACAGGCGGCAACATTACCATTGGGGGGAAGAATATCAAAGAGTTGTCTATACGCCAGCTTTCCGAACTGGTCAGTTTTGTGACGCAGGATAACTTTCTATTTAATTGCTCCCTGAAAGAAAACATCCGTCTTGGAAATCCAAACGCCACAGATGAAGAAGTATATGCGGCGGCGAAAGCGGCCTGCTGTGATGAATTTATTGTGCGTTTGGACAAAGGATATGATACCCCTGCCGGTGATGCCGGAAAGAGGCTGTCCGGCGGCGAAAAACAGCGAATTGCGATTGCGAGGGCGATCCTAAAAAATGCCCCGATTGTTATTTTGGATGAAGCGACAGCATTTACTGACCCGCAGAACGAAGATAAAATTCAGAAATCTATCATGGCGTTATCAAAGGGTAAAACTCTTCTTGTGATCGCCCACCGCCTTTCCACCATTCAGAACGCAGATCAGATTGTCGTGTTGAAAAAAGGCCGGATTGTGGATTGCGGAAAGCAGGAAGAATTGTTGAAGCGGTGTCCGCTTTATGCGGATATGTGGAAAGCCCACATCGGGGCGAAGAATTGGTCTGTGAGTGAAAAGAAGGAGGTGGCCGCTCATGTTTAAGTCTATGAAACGGATCATTAAATGGGCGGGGAAATATAAGGGACGCCTCTATCTTGGCTCTGTTTTTTCCTTTTTCAGCAGCCTGTCTACGGCGATCCCTACAATGGCTGCCGCTTATGCCCTTGATAAAGCAATCGCAGCTTATTGGGCAGGCAACACAATAGAATCCTCCCTGATCTGGCAGACGCTTTGGATTATTGTTGGCTCGATTGCGCTTAACTTTCTACTCTCTTATTTGCGGGCGGTGTTGCAGGAAAGCATTGGTTATGAAGTGGCCGCAGGGCAGCGAATCCATTTAGGTGATGTGCTGAAAAGGGTTCCTATGGGATATTTTTCCAAAAACAGCGTGGGCGATATTCTGACAGGTGTTACCACGGAGCTATCCACACTTGAATTGCAGGGAATGAAGATGGTCGACATCATCATCAACGGATATGCAAAGTTTATTGCAATTCTCCTGTGTTTCCTTTTCCTGAGTCCAGCCGCAGCAGTGATTTCTGTTGTCGGCGTTGCCTTTTCCTCATTGGCCTTACATGGTATCAGCAGGCATAGTGAAAAGACCGCTGCTATCACGCACCAGGCCATGGAGGATATGTCTGGCTCTGCGATTGAATATATCCGCGGGCTGTCCATCGTTAAATCGTTCGGACAGGAAGGGGCTTCTATCGAAAGTTTCCGCAAGGCAAATACGGATTTGAAAAATATTCATATCAAAGTAGAAAAAGGCTATACGCCATTTAACTGCTTGCATCTGTTCTCTTTAAAACTGGCATCTATGGGGATTGTGTTTATCTGTGCATGGCAGACACTTAACGGGCAAATGAGTCTTGCTTATTTCCTGATGTTTGTTCTGTTTTCTTTCGTAATCTTTGGAAGTGTGGAAAACATTAACGACGCGGCTCACATGCTGGGTCTTATAGATTCTGCTATGAATAAGCTGGAAGCTCTGGAAAATGCAGAATATATCGACCAAGACGGAAAAGATATTACACCGACCTCGTATGACATTACTTTTCAGGATGTATCCTTTGGTTACGATAAACGGACTGTATTGCATGATGTGAATTTCACGATTCCGCAGAATACCACAACAGCGATTGTAGGTCCCTCCGGGAGCGGCAAGTCTACCCTGTGTAGCCTGATTGCACGCTTTTATGATGTTGACGCCGGAAAAATCACTTTAGGAGAAACAGATATTCGAGAATTTACCTGTGACAGCTTACTAAAAAATATCAGTATGGTGTTCCAGAATGTATATCTGTTCCGGGATACAATCCGTAACAATATCAAATTCGGCAGCCCGGACGCTTCGGAGGAACAGATGATTGCCGCTGCAAAAGAAGCGCGTTGCCATGACTTTATTATGGCCTTGCCAGATGGATATGATACCGTCATTGGGGAGGGCGGTTCTTCTCTTTCCGGCGGTGAAAAGCAGCGGATTTCGATTGCCAGAGCCATGCTGAAAGATGCGCCGATTGTCATTTTGGACGAGGCCACGGCCAGCATTGACCCAGAGAATGAGCATTTGATTCAAGAGGCTATTTCCGCACTGACACATGGTAAAACAATCATAACGATTGCCCATAGACTGGCGACGATTGAAAATGCGGATCAAATTCTTGTCATTGATGGTGGAACCGTCGTGCAGAAAGGAACCCATAAGGAATTGCTGGCTCAAAGGGGAACCTATCAGGAATTTATTAAGATTCGGGAACAGGCTGAGGGCTGGAGGATTCAACAATAAGCATAAAGGAGGAACTGATGAAGATTCATGCGTCTGGGGAGGATTATCTGGAGGCTATCCTTGTTCTACAAAAGAAAATGGGCATGGTCCGCTCCATTGACCTTGCCCGGCACATGGGCTTTAGCAAACCGAGTATCAGCCATGCGGTAGGCGTTTTGAAAAATGGAGGTTTTCTGACCGTGGATGATGATGGGTTCCTTCATCTGACCGTCATAGGTCGGGAGATTGCCGAGAAAATCTATGAACGCCATTTGTTTTTTATGGAGCAGTTTATCGCTGCTGGCGTCGATCAGGAAACAGCGGAACAAGACGCCTGCCGGATTGAACACGCCATCAGTGATACATCTTTCCGAAAGCTGAAGGAGAAAGTACAAGGAACCGATTAGCGCACATCGGCTCCGCTCTGCATAATAAGTTATCTGCCCCGTCCGGGGAAAGAAAAAAACCGTTGACTGGGGCAGATAATTTCGTGCGCTATTTTAAGGTTTGAACTCAATCGGCGGTTTTGAAGGACAATTTCAGAGCCGCCGTTTCTTTGCGTTTACACAAACTAATGACGACTTGCAGGGACACGGTAGCCGCTTGGAGGTTAATTTGCCGTGTCTCTTTTGCTTTTTCAAAGCTCCCATGATCTACATCAATTAAAAAAAGCATTGCCCCTCCTCCGGGCAAGTATAGCATTGCATCGGCATTATCGTTCCATGTGATTCAGCATAATAATGACTGTTCTTGGTGCGCCAGTTTCCCATTGCGGGAATCTGGCGTTTTTTGTTGCCTTTTTTTCGGAGATAATCCGGCTGTATACCGGTGTCGTTCCCCACCTCCATTCGATTCACCCGTCAATCACCCGTGAATCGAAATGGAGGTACATAATGAAGAAAATTAACCTTCGGGAACTTTATCCTGATGTTTATACAACAGACTTTTTTGTAGATGTGACAGAGGAAGTAATGGAGACTATTCGAGCAGCTGAACGTGCGGAGGCTGCGTATGAGCGAAAGATGTATCGTTATAAAGCACAGTATTCTCTGGATTGCGAGAATGGCATTGAAAATGCGGTGCTGTTGAAGCCGAAAACACCGGAGATGCTTCTGGAGGAAAAACAGCTTCAGGAGCAGGTCTATTCTGCTGTGATGAATTTACCGGAAAAACAGGCAAAGAGGATTTATGCCCGATATTACCTGGGAATGACGGTAAATGAAATTGCCGGGGTAGAAGGCGTAGATCCAAGCCGTGTTCGAGACAGTATCCGCCGTGGCTTAAAGCAGCTCGGAAAATATTTTTGATAAAGTTTCATTTGATGCGCCTGTTTTTTGCCTTTTTTGTCAGTGTTAATAAGAAGGACAAGTTTTCCTCCTTCATCAGTACATTGACAATCGAATAGACAGCACAACAGGTACATAACCCATGTACGAGCGAATATGAAACGCCGCGAGGATGGAGCAGTCAGGGAGGTGATGAAAGCACTGCTTCGGAGCGATCTACGATTTCATAAAAGAATGGTGGCAGATTTGGCGCGATGACTACATGGGGGCTTAAAGATACTTCCTCACGGCCCGCCAAAGACTTGGGGGGAACCCTGCGGCACACGATACGAACGATGCTGCGGAGTTATGACATCCGCGCCAGCGGAGACCTGTTGTGTTCCCATCGTCAGGGGGCGTGGCAAATGTGACGAAAGCTGAGAAATATAAATAGGAAGCGTTTGCCGCTTTCTGTTCAAAATCAGATACCATGCGCTGGTGGTTTCGGCTGCCAGCGTATTCATGTGATTTTGAACAAACACGATGACAAACTTGACGGATTGGAGGAAATATGCTTTATGGAAAAACTTATTACGCGAAAAGAAGCAGCAGAAATTTTGGGTATCAGCATTGCAACGCTGGACGCGGCCCGTAACAATGGTCTTATTTCTTATGTGCAATATGTGCAGAATGGCTGTGTGTACTTTACCTCAGCGGGCCTTCAGGAGTATATCGCAAAATGCACCCACAGAGCAAAGCCAGCAGAAAAGAACGCAACTTATCGTAAACCTCGCAGAGCTGGAGTGTGAGCCGGTCCGTATCCTTGTCGAAATCATAATGGTCTGATAAAACATAGATACAGCGCTGGAGTATATTCTTAGGAGGTGGAGGAATTGGCAAATAGGAAAATAATGCTTCCTCAATATGGCACAGTTATGAAAAGAGGTGTCCTATATTATAGGACCAGAATCAAAGACGCGAATGGTAAGCTCGTAGCTATCTACGCAAAAACACCTGAAGAACTATACAACAAAGAAACGCTTGCGTTGGAACAGATTGAGAATGCCACTTTTCATCGGAAAACGCCCACAGTTGCAGAGTATTGTGAAAAGTGGCTGCTGATGCAGTCGGTTCATGTACGAGCTACTACTTTGACGGATTACACCTCAAAGGTCAGGCGGCATATTATAGCGGAATTGGGAGATAAACGGATGGGTGAGGTTAGCCTGGATGATATTCAGCTTGCCCTTGTTCCGGTTTCCAAAAAATCTGCATCGGTTTATAAATCTGTGGTAATCCTTTACAAATCTATCTTTCGCGCAGCGATGGAAAGCAGGATCATTGACCACAACCCGACGATTTATCTGACGACAAAAGGTGGCGGTGTTCCACAAGAGGATCGTCAGGCTTTGACAGATGAACAGGCAGAGCGCCTTTTGGATGCTATCCGAGATTTGCCGCCTTATGTCTTTGTCATGATTGGTTTATATGCAGGGCTACGCCGGGAAGAAATTCTTGCTCTGCAATGGGATTCAGTATATCTGGATACAGATACTCCATATCTGACGGTAAGACGGGCATGGCACACCGAACATAACAGGCCGGTGATTTCGGATGAATTGAAAACCAAGGCTGCGGAGAGAAATATCCCCCTTCCTGTTTGCTTGGCTGAGTGTTTGAAAGCAGCAAAGGAAACTTCGACTTCGGAGTATGTGGTTTCAAACCGGGATGGCGAACCGCTGTCCTACACGCAGTTTAAGCGACTTTGGCAGTATATTGTTACGAGGACGGTCAAGGAGCGGAGCTATTATCGGTATGAAGATGGAAAAAGAGTAAAGCATACTGTCACACCTGTCTTGGGAGAAAAGGCTGCTCATAACGGAAAAGTGGTTTACAGTCTGGACTTTGAAGTAACACCCCATCAGCTGCGGCATACTTACATTACCAATCTCATTCATGCATCGGTAGATCCCAAAACGGTTCAATACCTGGCAGGCCATGAAAGCAGCAAGATTACCATGGACATTTATGCAAAGGTTAAGTACAACAGACCAAATGAGTTGGTCAGATCAATGAACTGTGCGTTTGCAAGCTGGGATGCAGCACAGTAATAACAAATAGGAAATGAAGCAGGAGCGAGGCAAGGATGTCTCGCTCTTTGTTTTACCTCAGCCGTATCTTTGATTAAATCGAGGCTTTCTGATAAAAAGAGAGTGTAGATACGGAGACTACACATTATCAAGAAAGGACGATCAAAGATGGCAAAAAAGAAAACACAGATCCCGAAGTACGGGACCATTACATTGAAAGGAATCCAGTATTACAGAACCAGGATTACGGATGCAGATGGCAAAGAGTTGAGTTTGTATGCCGCAACTTGTGAAGAATTGTATGAGAAGCAGTTAGAGGCCCGGAAGCAGGTGGAAGAAATTATCTTTCACCGGCAGCACCCGACAGTAGCCGAGTATGGAGAGAAGTGGCTGCTGATGCAGTCGGCAAAGGTGTCTGCGTCTACACTCAGAGGTTATACGAGGGATATGACAAACTATATCATAAAACCTCTGGGAGAGATGTATATGGAAGAAGTGACCGCTGACGATATTCGGCTGGCGCTTGTTCCATTGTCAAAGAAATCGGAAGGCTTATACAATAAGGTCAATATGCTACTCAAGTGCATTTTTTATGCGGCAGAGAGAAACCAAATTCTTGAACACAATCCCTGTGTGGGAATATCGGGCAAGGGCGGAAAACCATCAAAAAAGAGAGAGGCATTGACAGATCAGCAGGTAGCTGTGCTTCTGGATACAGTCAAGGGGCTTCCTCCATATTTGTTTATTATGCTCGGTTTATATTCCGGTCTGCGTCGGGAAGAAATTCTTGCACTGCAATGGGATTGTGTATTTCTGGACGAGGATACACCTTATCTATCGGTGAGGCGGGCATGGCGTACAGAGCATAACAGACCCGTGATTTCTACGGTGCTAAAGACTCCGGCGGCAAAAAGGGATATTCCGATACCGAAGTGTTTGGTGGATTGTCTGAGAGAAACGAAAGAAAATTCCATATCAGATTATGTGATTGCTGACAGTAAAGGGGAGCCGCTGGCTGCTTCGCAGTTTCAAAGAGTGTGGCAGTATGTCGTTGTCCGCTCCACTAAGCCCCGGAACTATTATAAGTATGTGAATGGGCAGAGCATCAAATACGCGGTTACCCCAACGCTGGGCATGACCCAGAAAAATCAACCCAAAATCAGATATACGCTGGACTTTGATGTAACCCCGCATCAGCTACGGCACACTTACATTACCAATCTTCTCTATGCTGGTGTTGATCCAAAGACCGTCCAATACCTTGCCGGACACGAAAACAGCAAAACAACTATGGACATCTATGCAAAAGTGAAGTACAATAAACCAGAGGAGCTGTTTGGGGTAGTAAATGGTGCGTTTCATCAGGCTATTGCTGAATGAAAAAAGGCCGTTTTTTATGGTCCGCACACCGGATAACTGAGAGGCAGAAAGCCGGAAAAGCCCGGAGTATCAAGGGAAAACAGCTCAAAAACTCGCGCAGTACGGTCTGAAGGCTGCACGTCGTGCACCGCAGTTCAGCAAGCGCTAATCATATATTCGTGCTTTCAAAGTGCAGAAAACGCAAGTTTTCTGCACTTTTTCTTTGTTTTCGGACAAAACAATATATATGCAGAATTGCAATGCAAAACATGAGAAACATGTGCTTTTCTCATCAATAAAACCGTGCTGCAATAGAAGCAGAAAAAAACGAAACGGAGAATGCACATGGCAAAAACAGAACGCTCATTCGATATGCTGCACGGCAAACTCCCGGCGAGATTGTCGGCCGGCTGATCAGCCTGTCGCTTGGTCTGTTCATGGTGCTCGGTACCTGCACGCTGCTGTAACCGATCAAAACCTGTATCCCGTCAAAAACCGGCTGTTTCACAGGTCGTTTTTTGTACGCCGCGACTAACCCTCCCACTGGACGAATGCACAAAAATATGCTACAATTCAATATAGATATTTATACGGAGGTGTCGTGCGATGCACAGTACCAGAAAGGTCACGGATGATCTCATTTATGTTGGCGGCAGCGACCGCCGCCTGAGCCGCTTTGAAAATTTGTTCCCGATCCCCAAGGGGGTATCCTATAACAGCTATGTGCTGCTGGATGAGAAAACCGTGCTGTTTGACACGGCGGACGAGTCCATCAGCCGTCAGTATATCGAAAACGTCGTTCACGCGTTGAACGGCCGTCCGCTGGACTACATGGTTGTTCAGCATATGGAGCCGGATCACTGTGCGATGATCGATGACATGCTGCGCCGCTATCCGGAGGCGAAGATGGTATGCAGTGCCAAGGCGGTCGGCATGTTTGCCCAGTTCTACGGAACGGACGTTGCCGCGCGTGCGCTGGTCGTCAAGGAAGGCGACAAGCTGTCCACGGGCGAGCATACCCTGCATTTTGTCATGGCACCGATGGTGCACTGGCCGGAGGTCATGGTCACCTACGACGAGAAGGACAAGATCCTGTTCTCTGCTGATGCGTTCGGCACGTTCGGCGCACTGGCCGGCAACATTTTTAATGACGAGATCACGTTTGACACCACATGGATGAACGATGCCCGCCGTTACTACACCAACATTGTCGGCAAGTACGGCGTACAGGTGCAGGCGCTGCTCAAGAAGGCAGCATCGCTCGATATTGAGATGATCTGCCCGCTGCATGGTCCGATTTGGCGCAAGGATCTCGGTCTGCTGCTGGAGAAGTACCAGAAGTGGAGCACCTATGAGCCGGAGGACAAAACGGTCATGATCGCTTACGCGACCATGTACGGCAACACCGAGAACGCCGCAAACGTGCTCGCAGGTATGCTGGCTGACAAGGGTGTGAAGAATATCGCGATGTACGACGTGTCCGAGACCGATGTTTCCGAGCTGGTAGCCGAGAGCTTCCGCTGCAGCCATCTGGTGCTCGCCGCGCCGACCTACAACAGCGGCATTCAGCCGAAGATGGAGGCATATCTGTCCGATATCAAGGCGCTTAACCTGCAGAACCGCACGGTTGCCGTCATTGACAACGGAACCTGGGCCGCTACTGCGGGCAAGCAGATGATCGGCACGCTCGAGGGCATGAAGAACATGACCATCCTCGAGAACACGATCTCCATCAAGTCTGCACTGGCAGAGAACCAGCTCGGCGCACTCGAAGCACTGGCTGACGAGCTGGCAAAGCAGGTAAACGGTTAATAATCAAATACCGGCGGCTGTCGCAATGCGGCAGCCGTTTTGCTGTATATGCAGGGGAGAGCGGCGAGGGGAAATGCCCGCCCTCTCTTTATGAAATGTATACGAAATTGATGATGTTATAAAGAAAACCCGGCTTTGTCCAGGCAAACAGCAGGGAAAAGTGAAAGAGCGTCAGCGGTGCGGAACGAATGCGTCTCCCGGTTTACTGTTTTTTACGAAAAGACAGGGCAAAGTGGCATGAAAAAAACGCATGAAAGCACAAAAATTTTGTGCGAACAGTGAAAAATTAAAAATTTTGTGAAATCCGGTTAAAAATATGTTGCATAATGCGTTAATAGTGCTATTATAGTACAAGGGTTGAAACAACCGCCACAATATCTAAAGTATAGAGAAATACATCAGGAGAAGAAACGAGGAATTTTTATGCTTCGGTTTTTGGAGAGCATGCAGTGGGTGCTGTTCATTTTCTTTACTGCGGCGTATGCGTACCAGATCTTTTACCTTCTGGTTGGCTTGTGGGGCAAGCAGCGCGGCGGCGTAGAAAATGCAGAGCTGCACCGTTACGCGGCGATCATTTCGGCACGCAATGAGTCCGCCGTTATCGGTAGACTGATCCGCACCTTGAAGGAGCAGGATTATCCGTCAGAGCTGCTCGATGTCATTGTTGTTGCAGATAACTGCACGGACAATACCGCTGAGGTAGCGCGCAGCGCGGGTGCGATCGTGTACGAGCGATTTAACAAGGTGCAGGTCGGCAAGGGCTACGCGCTGGATTATCTGTTCAAGCATATTTTTGAGGAGCAGGGTGAGGATGCGTACGATGCATTTTTCGTATTCGATGCGGACAACATCGTAGATCCGCAGTTCGTCCGTGAGATGAACAAGATGTACGATACCGGCGAGTATTCCGCATTGACCAGCTACCGCAATTCGCAGAACTTCTGCGCGAACTGGATCTCCGCAGGCTATGCACTGTGGTTCCTGCGTGAGTCGCGCTTCCTGAACCGCCCGAGAACCCGTCTGGGCGTCAACTGTGCGGTTTCCGGCACCGGTTTTCTGATTTCGGCTGATGTGCTCCGCGAGGAAGGCGGATGGAATTATCATCTGCTGACCGAGGATATCGAGTTCTCCATCGCCAGTGCGGTTCGCGGCCGTAAGATCGGCTACTGCGGCAATGCCATCATCTACGATGAGCAGCCGGAGCATTTCCGTCAGTCGTGGGATCAGCGTCTGCGCTGGAGCAAGGGCTTCTATCAGGTGGACGCAAAGTATACCGGCGCACTGCTGCGCGGCTGTACGCGCGGCGGCAAGGCGGGCATGTCCTGCTATGATATGCTGATGACGGTTGCACCGTGCAACCTTGTTACCATCGGCTCGCTGCTGCTGGCCGTACTCCTGTGCGTGACCAGCTTCGCACAGCCGGCATACATTACATACCGCGTTATGCGCATGCTCGGCCGTATTCTGATGCTGACCGTGTGCGGCATTACGTTCAGCCTGTTTGCTTTCGGCGCGGTGACGATGATCGCCGAGTGGAAGCACATCGCAGGTCCGGCGTGGAAAAAGGTGCTGTATACCTTTACCTTCCCGTTCTTCATGCTCACCTATGTTCCGATCTCGGTCGCCGCTCTGGTCGGCAAGGTCGAGTGGAAGCCGATCCAGCATGGCATCGCCAAGGTGCAGGAGGAGCGCGAGAGCGCGTAATTGAATCAAAACAGCCGCAGGTGTCTGCGGCTGTTTTCTTTTGCTTTTTCGGGGATTTATCATGTGAACCATAATATCATGTTATATTGTAGAGCGGCATGACCTCATGCCACCGTTATTACTATTTGCAGATGTGTAATCACAGGGGAGCACAGTGTGCTCCCGCAGTGCGAATGAAACCTGTGCATAGAAGAATGACCGCATCCATTTAACGATACCGTGGGCGCACAATGTGCGCCCCTACGGTTACAATGGTGCAAATAATTGACAGACGGCGAGGTGAGGGTACCCCGCCCTACGGATATTATATAAAATGGTGTCCGTGGTAGTTTGCGATATGGTTTTCGTCAGAAGCGGTGCGCCGAGGTCGTACCCCGGGGTACCTTCTCTTGCCTTGCGGGCAATTCACCTTGTACCCCAGGGCACCTTCTCTTGCCTTGCGGCAATTCACCTTGCGCCCCTGCCGGGGAGGCAGGATTCTTTCGCTTCACAAGCGAAAACCCTAATTTCTGGAATGATAACGAAAACCCGCTCAAACGCCGCACAATCGCTCCTGCAAATTCGACGTGTAGTTTTGAACAGACTCGCCAAAACCATCGTACACGCGATTCTGACGCGAAATAGAAAACGAAAACCGAGGACGTACCTGTCCTCGGTCTCCAAACTGTTCAAACCGGCAGAAAAAAAGAGCCGTGCTTTCGCACAGCTCCTCAAAAATTTACTTCAGCAGATATACATTTGCGTACTGCACGCCAAGCTCGTTTGCACGCTCGTGGGTGTTTACTGCAATGTCGATCTTGTTGCCCTTGATCGCTCCGCCGGTGTCCTCAGCGATGAACACGCCGTAGCCCTCGATGAATACGCGGCTGCCGAGCGGAATGACGGACGGGTCAACTGCGATCGTGCGGCCTTCGGTCAGTGTGGTGCCGGTAGCGGTCAGTGCCAGATTGTTGCCGTTGCATTCAACGCACGGATCGTAGAAGGTCAGTTTATAATTGCCAAGCGCAGTGGCATTTGCCTTGATGGCATCGCTTGCCAGATACGTTGTGGAGTAAGCTACCGGACGGGCGGTGGCTGCACTTGCGACCAGCTGGTTGTAAGCGGTCTGGGTTGCAGCGGCCTTGATCTCGGCTTCCTTCTTAGCTGCTTCTTCAGCGGCCTTTTTGGCAGCCTCAGCCTTCTTAGCAGCTTCCTCCTGCGCCTTCTTGGCAGCATCCTGCTGTGCCTTGAGTGCGGAAGCCTTTGCCTTCGCCATAGCCTGCTGTGCATTGGAGATCTCGGCAGAGGTGAGCACCGTGCCGACAGAATGGTTCAGAGTGGAAGAGAGTACCGCAGTCGGCTGATCCAGTGCAGCAGCGCCGAAGGTTGCCATCGAGCCTACCGTGAAGGTTGCCGCGAGGAACATGGCAGCATGCTTACGCAGAGAAATAGACATTTGTGTTACGCTCCTAAAAGTCAGGTGAAAACGCAGCGGGAACACTTCCCGCGCCACCGGAAAAACCGATGTTGTTTTCTGGGTTGTTACTGTTTTGTTTACGTTCTGTTTCCGAACTGTAACCAATCATACTGCATCCTCTCCGATTTGTCAAACGGTTTCATAGAATTTTGTGCACATTTCACAGAGTTTATCGCTGGATTTCGTTAATCTGTATGGCAAAATTGGGCGAAAATACGGTTTTTTACGGTTAGCCGTGTAAAACGCACATCGGCGGCTTTGTTACAAACCGCAGGGACCGAAAGGGAAGTCTGCCCGGTTTGACCGGTCATTATGCAGGACACGCAGAATGGGTAAAACAGAGGGACACTGTGCATAAATAGTATATAGGTAGATTGGCTGTTTCGACGAAGCCGTGCAGAGCGCTTTGGTGACTGACTCTTTACAATTCTGCTGAGCTGTGGTATATTAAAAATAAGTGTTTGCAGTCCGTGTGGGAATGCGCTGTGCCATTTGCAGCGAAAACGGACCGCATCCTTCACATGTGGATAAAGACAGACGGGATCGCATGGTCTGCCTTTTCAGAAAAGCGGAAACGACATCCGCGTACATATAATAAACAACAATCAGATAAAGGAAAGTGATAATACTATTATGAAGGAAAAACTGAAGATCATACCGCTCGGCGGTCTGAACGAGATCGGTAAGAACATGACGGTGATCGAGTACGGCAATGACATCGTAGTTATCGACTGCGGCGTTGCCTTTCCGGATGACGACATGCTGGGCGTTGACCTGGTCATTCCGGATACAACGTACCTCAAGCGCAACCTGAACAAGCTGCGCGGCTATGTGATCACCCACGGACATGAGGACCATATCGGCGCTATTCCGTATGTTCTGCGCGAGTGCAACGCACCGATCTATGCGACCCGACTGACCTGCGGCATCATCGAGACCAAGCTGTCCGAGCACAAGATGCCCCAGAAGGTCAAGATGAACCGCGTGCGCGCTGGTGATACGATTAAGCTCGGCTGCTTCAAGATTGAGTTTATCCACACCAACCACTCCATTGCGGATTCGGTTGCGCTGGCGATCACCACGCCGCTGGGCACCATCCTGCACACGGGCGACTTCAAGATCGACCTGACGCCGGTTTCCGGTGAGATGATTGACCTTGTCCGCATCGGTGAGCTGGGCAAGAAGGGACTGCTTGCGCTGATGAGCGACTCGACCAACGTCGAGCGTCCGGGCTACACGCCGAGTGAGAAAATCGTCGGCAAATCGCTCGAGAAATTTATCATGGAGAGCGACCAGCGCATCATCATTGCAACGTTCGCGTCCAATGTATCGCGTCTGCAGCAGATTCTTGACATTGCCGCCAAGGCAGGACGCAAGGTAGCTGTCTGCGGCCGAAGCATGGAGAAGATCTCCAAGGTTTCGATGGAGCTGGGTTATCTGAAGGATTCCGGCAAGGTCATGATCGACATTTCCGAGATCAAGCGCTACGCGCGCAGCCAGCTGATCATCGTATCCACCGGCTCTCAGGGTGAGACCATGTCCGCGCTGTACCGTATGGCGTACGGCAGCCACAAGCAGGTAGAGGTCAATTCCGGCGACCGTATCCTGATTGCAGCGTCTGCTATCCCGGGCAACGAGAAGTCGATCAACAATATGGTCAACGAGCTGTACAAGCAGGGCGCTGAGGTCATTTACGACCGTTCGGCAGCCATCCATGTTTCCGGCCATGCCTGCCAGGAGGATCTTAAGCTGATGCTCGGTCTGTGCAAGCCGAAGTACTTCATTCCCGTACACGGCGAGTACCGCATGCTCGTGCAGCATGCCGGTCTGGCACGCGAGATGGGTGTCAACCCGAAGAACATTCTCGTCAGTGAGATCGGCCGCCCGATCGAGATCAGCGAAAATTCGGCTCGTCTGGGCAATTCCGTGCCGGCCGGCCGTCTGCTGGTAGACGGTCTGGGCATCGGTGATGTCGGCACTGCCGTTCTGCGTGACCGCAAGCATCTGTCCGAGGACGGTCTGCTGGTTATCGTTGTCACGGTTGACGCAACGACCGGCGTTGTCATTGCGGGTCCGGATATCGTATCGCGCGGTTTCGTTTACGTCAAGGAAGCCGAGGCGCTCATGGAGGAGCTGCGTACCATTTCGCAGATGGCGCTCGACCGCTGCTCGGTAGAGAATCTGCGTGACTGGAACAGCCTGAAATCCGCCATCAAGGGCGATGTCAGTGATTACCTGTTCAAGAAGACCAAGCGCAGTCCGATGGTCCTGCCGATCATTATGGAAATCTAAATGTAAGCCAGATAAGAAAAGACACCGATTTTTTCGGTGTCTTTTTATTCCTTAACGGGAGAATAATGGAGAATTGAGAATGGAAAATGAACGTGCGGGTTAATTTATACGCATTATTGTTTCACATAACGCAATTTGAAATAAAAATGGAGAATGGAAAACTGTATCGTAATTCTCCATTCTCCATTTTCAATTCTCAATTACCCTTTATACATGCCGATCTTGCACAGCTCTTTAATCATATCCGGCACGGTCTGACCGGCGATCTCGAGACGCTCTGCGGCGCCGGGCTTTTCTTCGGAGAACGTATCCCATGCGGTGACAAGATGTCCGGTCGGCTCCATGCCGTATTTTTTCAGCAGGGGAACGAAACGCTTTGCAGTCTCGCTGTAAATGGACAGAACCTTATACTTCTGTACGAAAAGCTCCTCCTCGGTGGTCAGAGAGCCAATGGCGAAAGCCGAAAGACCGTCCTGATACAGCAGCTCGCCGTAGCCGTCTAAAATCATGGTCAGCTGCTTTTTCGTCATGCCGTCCAGATACCAGACCTCATCGCTTTCCGCATCCGGATGGATGGCGAGGAACAGCGGCTCGTCCAGCTCGGCGTAGAACGAATGCACAAAGTCGCTCAGCTTCTCGAAGCTGAGGTTTGCGGTGATGGTGTTGCCGTCCAGCTCGTACTGCTCGGACAGCTTTTCGGGGAACGGAACGGTCACGCCTGCAGCGGTTTGAAACATAGAAATATCTCCTTATATATAATGTATAAAATGCGGTTTACAGTCGGATGCTGATCTCGCCCGAGGACAGGGCATTTACCTGTCCGTCCGCGGTTTTCACCAGCAGATGTGCATTCTCGTCCAGTCCGACACAATCGGCTTCGTAGCGGCCTGCCGGACTGATGACCGTCACCGGACGGCCGATGCAGCAAAGCCGTTCGCGGTACTGCTCGAGCAGCTCGGGTTCCTTGCCCTCATCGAGCAACGCGTACACGTCCTCGAAGTGGTTGAGGACAGCGGCTGCCAGTTCGGCTCTGCGGGGCGGCTTGCCGAAGTCGCTGATGGCACCCGCGACCGCCTGTACCTCCTCGGGCCACGCCGGATTGGGATGCAGATTGATGCCGATGCCGACCACAAGCGAGCTTACCGTGCCAGTTTCGCCCTCGATGGTCGCTTCCGTGAGGATGCCGCACAGCTTGCGTCCGTTCATCAGCACGTCGTTCACCCATTTGATCTGCGGCGTGAAGCCTGCGGTCTGCTCAATGGCGCGCACGACTGCGATCGCCGCCGAAATGGTGACGAACGACAGATGCGACAGCGGCAGTGTCGGATGCAGCAGAATGGTCATGTACACGCCGGTGTCGGCAGGGGAGACGAACGTGCGGCCGAGCCGTCCGCGTCCGCCGGTCTGCTCCTCGGCAAACAGCGTGAAGCCGTGTCTGCGGCCGAGATACTGCTCCTTCATCGTCGTGTTGGACGAGGTAAGCGACGGCTCGACCAGGATTTCGCGTCCGATGACCGCGGTATCGAGCAGCGCGTTAATGCCTGCGGCGGTCAGGCTGTCATCATCCGAGGCCAGGCGATAGCCTTCTCCGGTCACGGCGTCAATGGCAAGGCCGCTCTCGCGCAGTGCGGCGATCGCCTTGTGCACCGCCGCACGGGATACGCCAAGCTGCTCGGCCAGCCGTCCGCCGGAAAGGCGGGTGCCTCGTGCCTGTTCGAGTGCCTGCAAAACGGCGTCCTTCACGGTCAATTCGATCATCTCCATCATTAAAATGCTAATCTCTATTGTAAACGAAAAAAGAAGATAGTACAATACTATCATGCAAAACAATAGGCGGCATAACGGAAAATCTATGCCGCAATGGAGGAAAATACCTTGAAGACCAAGCAAGAGATCCTGACCGCGCTTGCACACAGCGGCGACGATAAGCTGCTGCTGGCAGGACTGCTCGACAAGGAGCAGACGTGTGAGCAGCGCGGTTATCTAACCCATACCAAGTTCCTCGACCTCAAGCAGCGGGCGCTGTGCACGGATGCGGTGCACCTTGCCGGAGCGACCGGTCATGCGCTGTTCTGGGGCGGCTATGAGGACGCGGAACGCGGGATCTATCTGTTTTATCCGGATTACATGGATGCCGAGAGCGCAAAGCTGTCCGCGCCGTTGGCGCTGCTGCGCGCCCGCAAGCGCAGGGAGGACACGCTCACGCACCGCGACTACCTCGGTTCGCTGATGGGCCTGCAGATCGACCGTTCGGTGGTCGGTGACATTCTCGTGCACGAGGAAGGCGCAGACATCATCGTGCTTGAGGATATGGCGGAGTTCATCCTCATGCACTTCGCCAAAGCGGGCCGCAAGCAGCTTTCGCTGACACGCGAGGACCTCAGCGACCTGAAGCACGCGGCAGTCGAGGAAAAACGGGGGACCGGTTCGGTGGCGTCGCCCAGACTGGACAGCGTAGCCGCTCTGATTTTTGGTCTGCCGCGCAAGGACGCACAGGCGCGGATCGAGAAAGGACTGGTGTTCGTCAACAACACACCCTGCATGAAGCCGGAGCACCAGATTACGGAAGGCGACCGCCTGACCGTGCGCGGCGTCGGCCGTGCGCGCGTGGAAGCGTTCGGCGGCACAAGCCGTAAAGGACGAATTTTCCTCGAATATGTCCGAAATGCGTAAACATTGGCAGAATGTGTCCGGCAAAGCCTGTTGTCAAGCGGGTTTGTCTATGTTATACTTTAGGCAATACCAAACGATTAAAGCTGCGGCGCTTTACGGAAATTTTGTGTCCTGATGTCGTTGTGATTTTTTGCAATACCTCGTATTGCTGCAAAACCACGCCTAATCAGTACGCAAAATTTGCTCGTAAATCGCTCTTGTTCAATCATTTGGTATTGCCTGTAACCCACATACGAGGTGTATCTTATGAAAAAACGCTTACTATCTGCTTTCCTGTGTGCAGCGATGCTGGCAACGATGATACCGGCAGCGTTTGCCTCCGATCTGGACGGACACTGGAGCAAAAACTTTATCGAATATCTGGATGATGAGGGCATCATCAATCCGAGTGCGACCACCGGCAAGTACGAGCCGGAGCGCAAGGTCACTCGTGCGGAGTTCATGCGCTATGTCAATCGTGCGTTTCACTTCACGGAGAAGGCAAGCATTTCGTACAGCGATGTGCAGTCCAACTCGTGGTACTACGATACGGTGCGCATTGCCGAGAAGTACGGCTACATTAACGGCACCGGCAACGGCAGAATGAATCCGGAGGGTTATGTCACTCGTGAGCAGGCGGCGGTTATCCTCGGACGGCTGTACAAGGCGGATCCGGGCAATGTAAAACCGGCAAACCTGTCGTTTAAGGATAAGGCGAAGGTTGCAACGTGGTCGGCAGGCTACGTCAAGGCGGCTGTGGACAAGGGCATCATCACCGGCTACAAGGATAACACCTTCAAGCCGACCAAGGTCATCACCCGCGCAGAGCTGGCGAAGATCCTGTATTATTACCTTGGAACCTCGCTTTCGACGGCCGGCAAAGCCTATACCGGCTCCGACCTCAAGAGCGATACCGCGAACGTCACCATTTCGGAAAGCTGCACGCTGTCCGATGCGACGATCGACGGCGATCTGTACTTGACCGAAGGTCTGGCCTCGGATGCGGTACAGCTGAATGACGTGTACGTCAAGGGTACGATCGTCGTAGCCGGCGGCACGGTAACAATGACGAATACAATGAGCGACCACATCGTTGTGTCCTCGCCTATGGGTCGCCTGCTGCAGGTTACTGCGGCAGGCGCCGCTCGTTTTCCGAGCACAGAGGTTCGCAGCACAGCGGTGCTCTACGAGAAAAAGCTGACCACCCCAGGCTATGAAGGCTTCGCGGATGTAAAAATAAACGGCGATAAGAAGGTTTCGCTGACGCTGGATGCGGATATTAATCATCTGGAGCTGGATACCGAATCCACGGTTTCCACCACTGCGAATGCGTCGGTCTACCGCATGACCGCCAGCAAGCCTGCGTCTGTCACCGGCTACGGCACGATTTATCAGGCGGAGATCAAGAGCAGCGGCGTGAGTTTTGCCAGCAGCGTGCGGGTCTCCGGCTACACGATCGCAAACGGCGTGACCGCCACCGCAGGCGGACAGACGCTCACGGGCAGTGTGACGGCGGCTGTTTCGCCGGAAAGCATAGCGGTCGATCTGAATAACCTCTCTGCACTGGGCAAAAATGTTGCGGTCACCGTGCCGAACGGTCTGAAAATTGAGAAAATCGAGAGTAACGGTGCAGTCCTCGCCGCAGGCACAGACTATACGCAGACCTCGACCGGAGCCGCCATCAGCGCGGACTGGCTGGGCAGGCTGCCGCGCGGAAGCTACAAGCTGACGCTGACGCTCTCGGACGGCAAAACGACGGCAATCGCCATTGCAGTTACCGATTCTTCGGTGAGCGAAAATGTGCAGAATGCGTCTTTTGACCGCTATTATAAGTCGGAAAAGTACGCGGATGTGCACACACGTCTGAGCGGCGCCAATACCTCGGAGGATATCCGGGATGTGGTGCTCGGTCTGTCGAGCATCGACTACACGTTCGATTCCTCGACGCGTTCGCTCATCCTGCCGCGCGGTGTGCTGGCGCAGCTTCGAGCGGGCAGCTACACCATCAGCGTTGAGCTGAAAAACGGCAAGACCGAGGCATTCACCCTGACCGTGAGCGATTCCGCACCGACCGGCGAAAGCTGGGCGGTCGAGGAGTATAACACGTTCTCGCCGAGCGAACCGAAGTTCACGCTGCCGCTGACGCGCACAAGCGTGCGTACGGTGACCGTGCAGAACAACGGCGTGACCGAAGCACTCAACGCAGGCAGCGATTACACGATCAGCGGTCAGACGCTGACGCTGAAAAAGTCTGCGCTCGAGCGTTACCGCAAGGACGGTACGGCTGTCGTATTCAGCGCCGATCTGGCAGACGGCACGGCGTATGCCCTCGTTATCGACTATGTAAAGCGCAAATAAGATGAAAAAAGACCTTGAAACCTGAGTTTCAAGGTCTTTTTTGTTTGCTTTATCGCTCACACTTCCAGAAGTAAGCCGAGTACGGAGGCAATTCACTGCCGCCGCCGAAGTCGTGCATTTCTCCGGTAATGAGGTCCACAGCACGGCCGCAGCGCGCGTCAAAGTGTGCGTGGTACGGCTGCTCGTCGATATTTACGGCAACGAGCACGCGTTCGCCGTCTGTCTCGCGCTCCCAGATGCACTGCTTGTTGGTGAGCACAAGCTGCTTGAAACCGCCGTAGCAGAGCGCGCGGCTTTCGCGGTGCGCCTTCGCCATTGCGGTGATACGGGCGGTCAGGTCGTTTTTCATCGGCTGCTCGAACGAGGGGCGCAGAGCGTCATCGCTGTCCTGCTTTTTGCCCTCGGCGCCCCATTCGCTGCCGTAGTAGATGCACGGAATGCCGGGCATGCCGAACAGCAGCGCATAGATCAGCGGCAGATGCGCTGGATTCTGCAGGATGGACGCAACGCGCGTCACATCGTGGTTATCCACAAACGAAAGCAGGTGCTTGCCTTTATACAGCGTCCAGTTTTCCGGACCGAACTGGCGCAGCAGCGAATGCGTGATCTCGAACAGGTTGCAGCTGTTCATCGAGGAATACAGACCCTTGTAGCACTCGTAATTCGTGCAGGAGTGCAGCATGCCGTCTCCGATAAACTGATTGTAATCGCCGTGGAGCAGCTCGCCGACGAGGAAAAAGTCGGGCGAGAGCGAGTCACAGAAGCCGCGCAGCGCACGGATGAAATCCTTGTCGAGACAGTACGCCACGTCCAGCCGCAGACCGTCAATGCCGAATTCGTCCTTCCACTGACGGATACACTCGAAAATGTGGTGCTGCACATCCGGATGGCGCAGATTGAGCTTTACCAGCTCAAAATGACCTTCCCAGCCCTCGTACCAGAAGCCGTCATTGTAGTTTGAATTGCCGTCAAAGGAGATGTGGAACCAGTCCTTGTAGGGGGAATCCCATTTTTTCTCCTGCACATCCTTGAACGCCCAGAAACCTCGTCCGACATGATTGAATACGCCATCCAGCACAACTTTGATGCCGTGCTCGTGCAGCGTTTTGCAGACGGCGGCGAAATCCTCGTTGGTGCCGAGACGGCAGTCCACCTTGCGGAAATCGCGGGTGTCGTAGCCGTGGCTGTCGGATTCAAAAATCGGGGAGAAGTACACGGCATTGCAGCCGAGCGACGCGATATGCTCCGCCCAGTCGCTGATCTTGCGGATGCGCGGAACGGTCACGCCGTCGTTTACGCGCGGCGCACCGCAGAAGCCGATGGGATAGATCTGATAAAATACGCTTTCGTATGCCCACATGAAAAACACTCCTTTACAGCGGGTGGCATTTTCAGTATAATAAAAGTGAATAAGAAATGCAAGCAGTTTGTGATAAAAATTATGCAAGGTGGCGATAAAATGCGAAAAATTTCTTATGCTGCGGGATTGGGGATTTGTCTGCTTTTGTGCGCCTGCAGTCAGCAAAAGCCGATCAGATTGCTTGCTGACGCAGAAATTGTGTCCGCAGACAGCCAAAATCAAACAATCACTGTGCGGGATGCGGGAGAGACGACTGTATTCGGCGAGCATGGCACGGCAGACTGCTCGAAAGCAGCGCTTTCTGCTTACAATTCCGACTCCGGCAAAACGCAGGAAATCGGCTTTGAGGACCTGCAGGTGGGAGATTACGTTGTCATCGGCCTTTATGAAAACGAGAAGGCGCAGGCACAGACCGAGACCGTGCACGCCGAGTCTGTCGAGCGAATGAGACAAAAATCTGCGCAGGATTGAAAAAACACTTGCAATCTGCCGCATGATATGATATTATAGTCGAGTAACAATGAACACGGGCATTCCTCTGCTCATTTATGGGTTTACGATGCGGCAAGAATGTCTAAGACGAAAGGAAGACTAAAAAATGGATCTCGTTAAAGTCCTGTCCGAGCAGCAGCTCAAGAGCGATCTGCCCACTCTGAAGATCGGCGACACCGTTAAGGTACACGCAAAGATCAAGGAGGGCAACCGCGAGCGTATTCAGGTATTCGAAGGCATCATCATTGCTAAGAAGCACGCTGGCGTAAACCAGACCGTAACCGTTCGCCGCATTTCTTACGGCGTAGGCGTAGAGAAGACCTTCCCGGTACATTCCCCGAACGTTGCTAAGTTCGAGGTTGTTCGCAGCGGTAAGGTTCGCCGTGCTAAGCTGTACTACCTGCGCGGCCGCGTAGGCAAGGCTGCCAAGATCGCAGAGAAGATCTGATTCTCAACCGAACACAGAAACGGGGAGTAGCGATACTCTCCGTTTTTTGTATTCTCCTGCGTATACAGCTTTGGGTTTTTCTTGCGTATACAGCCCGCAGCCGCTATAATATATAGTGTATGCTTATATGCTATCTTTGGATGGAGGAAATCATAATGCAGCAAACCGAAAATAAAAAGAGTGAGGGACGCTTCTCGAGCGAGCTGTTCGGCTGGGGCGAATCCCTGATGGCGGTTCTGGTGTTCTTCGTGGTCGTATTCACGTTTTTTGTGCGCCTGATCGGCGTGGACGGCATGAGCATGTACCCGACCCTCGAGGATCACAGCATCATGCTGGTAAGCAACCTGAACTATACGCCTGAGCGCGGAGACGTTGTCGTGCTGCGCAAGGAGGGTTTTTACAACAATCAGCCGATCGTCAAGCGCATCATTGCGACCGGCGGCGATACGGTGGACATTGATCCCGTGACCGGCGACGTGAGCGTCAACGGCGAGGTTCTCGATGAGCCGTATATCAACGAAACGATCGATGTACTCGAGCATATGGGCGATCTGACCTATCCGCAGATCGTGCCGGAGGGTTGCGTGTTCGTCATGGGCGACAACCGCAACGCCTCTACCGACAGCCGCGACAGCCGTCTCGGCATGGTGGATGAGCGCTACATCCTCGGTCATGTGCAGAGCGTGGTTTTCCCAATCAGCGATTTTGGAACGGTGAAGTAATATGAACATTCAATGGTATCCCGGACATATGACAAAGACCCGCCGGCAGATGGCGGAGTATATCAAGCAGGTGGATGCGGTCTGTGAGGTCGTGGACGCACGCATTCCGCAGGTGTCCCGCAACCCGGATATGGATGAGATCGCAGCAGGCAAGCCGCGCATGATGATCCTTAACCGCATCGACCTGGCTGACCCGAACATGACGGCTGTCTGGGCGAAGCATTTCCGTGAGCAGGGCATGGCGGTCATCCAGACCGACAGCCGCAGCGGCAATGGCACGCAGGCGTTCTCCGGTGCGGTTCGCACGCTGCTGGCGGACAAGATCGCCCAGTGGAACGAGAAGGGTCTGGTCGGCAAGTCCGTCCGCGTGATGGTCGTCGGCATCCCGAATGTGGGCAAATCCACGTTCATCAACCGCATTCTCGGCAGAAAATCCGCCAAGGCGGCGGATCGTCCGGGCGTGACGCGCGGCAGCCAGTGGTTCCGCGTGGAGAGCGGCATTGACCTGCTCGACACCCCGGGAATCCTGTGGCCCAAGTTCGACGATGAGCGCGTCGGTATTCTGCTGGCGTGCACGGGTGCGATCAAGGACGATATTCTGGACGTTGAGACGCTCGGCTGCAAGCTGATGGAGCTGCTCGCAGAACAGGCGCCGCAGACCATCATCGACCGCTACAGCATCGCCATCCCGGAGGAGGAGTGCGATTTCCTGGGTTATGAGCTGCTGCAGCAGGCGGGCAGGCGCCGCGGTTTCCTGCTGCGCGGCGGTGAGATCGACACCGAGCGCATGGCGCGCATCCTGCTCGATGAGTTCCGCGGCGGTGTTCTCGGCCGCATTACGCTCGAGAAGCCGGAATAAACCAACATTTCGAGGGCGAACCGCAGTGTTCGCCCTTGGTTTTAGGAGAGACAAACATGACTTGGGAATACGAAGAAAAAGCATGGGCGAACGGCTACGGCTCGGTGTGCGGCGTGGATGAGGCCGGACGCGGTCCGGTCGCCGGACCGGTGTGCGCTGCTGCGGTCATCCTGCCCGCCGGAATCGTCATCGAGGGACTGAACGACTCGAAAAAGCTCAGCGAAAAGAAGCGTGAGAAGCTGTTCGACGAAATCACGGCAAACGCGCTTGCGTGGTCGGTTTCGCTCGTGGACGAGCGGGTGATCGACGAGATCAACATCCTGCAGGCGACTTACCGCGCGATGAAGCAGGCGGTGGACGGGCTGACACGCCCGGCGGATTTTGTCTATGTGGACGGCAATCGCTCGCAGGGACTCGAGCAGCCGCACGAGTGCGTGGTCTCCGGCGATGCAAAAATCCCGTCTGTTGCGGCAGCGTCCATCATCGCCAAGGTAACGCGAGACCGCCTGATGCGCCGGTTCGCCGAGCAGTACCCGCAGTACGGCTTTGAAAAGCACAAGGGCTACGAGACTAAGGCGCACGATGAGGCACTGCTCGAACACGGTCCATGCCCGATCCACCGGATGACCTTCCTCAAGAAATTTTACGAAAAGCATCCGGATGCACCGCGATGAAGGGCGCGTGGGGAGAAAAAGCGGCTCGGCTGTACCTCGAAAAGCGCGGCTGGCACACGGCAGCGACGAATTTCCGCACCCGGTTCGGTGAGATTGACATTATCGCGGAGAACGCGCAGTATGTTATCTTTGCGGAGGTCAAGACGCGCAAAAACGCCCGCTACGGTCCGGCGTGCGAAGCCGTCACACCGGCCAAGCAGGCGAAGATCATTGCCGCTGCACAGGCGTGGCTGCAGGAGCACCCGACCGAAAAGCAGCCGCGGTTTGACGTGATCGAGGTTTACGGCGAGGAAAACGCATCGGTTCCGCCGCGCATCAACCATCTGGAAAACGCCTTTGGAGGGTGAGTATGAAGCTGTTTGATCTGCACTGTGACACCATTTACGAGTGCTGCGAGACAGGAAAACACCTGCGGGAGAACGATTTACATATCAATTATGCAGCAGCGCACAGGTATCAGCCGTATGTGCAGTTTTTCGCGCTGTTCTGCGGCGCGAGACAGCCGTATTCGCCGGAAACGCGCGACTGTCTGCTCGATACGCCCGCCGATGAGCGGTTCGACCGCATGCTGATGACTGCCAGACGCGAGTTTGCCGCCAACGCCGACTGGCTGACGTTCTGCCGCTCGGCGGCGGACATCCGCGCGGCGGTGGAGGCCGGAAAGGCGGCGGCGCTGCTCTCTATCGAGGGCGCGGAGCTGCTGCCCGACCGGCCGGACGCGCTCGACTATGTTTACGACGCCGGTGTGCGTCTTATCACGCTGACGTGGAATTACCGCAGCCGCTACGGCTGCTCATCCGCCGTGGATCAGAACGAGGGTCTGACCGAGCTGGGAAAGCAGCTGGTCTGTGACTGCGGCGAGAAGGGGATACTCGTTGATGTATCGCACCTGTCCGACCGCGGGTTCTGGGACGTGTGCGAGGCAACCGACCGTCCGTTTGTTGCGACGCACAGCGATTCGCGGGTTCTGTGCCGCAACTCGCGCAACCTGACCGACGAGCAGTTCGCTGAGATTGCAAACCGCAGGGGACTGGTCGGCGTCAACCTGTACACGCCGTTCCTCGTGCGGCAGAGCGATTCGGTGATTGATGACGCCATCGACCACATCGAGCGTTTCATCGGCATGTACGGCGAGAAGGTGGTCGCGCTCGGCTGTGACTTTGACGGCTGCGATACCCTGCCGATCGGCATTGACGGTCTGGCGGATATGTATCGTCTGGCAGACCGCATGTTGACGCTTGGCTACAAGCAGGAAACGGTCGATGGGCTGTTTTACGACAACGCATTCAACTTTATGCAGAAAATGTTGTGACAGGACGGCGGAATTTCCACGGAATTGCCTATTGCCCAAACATACATATTTGCTATACAATAGAAGAAGCAATCAAAACCACTGCGGAGGTTGTAAAAATATGGATTATGTAAGCACAAGAAATAAGGAGCGCAAGGTTTCCGCGGCATACGCCATCGCCAACGGTATCGCACCGGACGGCGGCCTGTACTGCCCGACCGCGTTTCCCGCGCTTACCGACGCGGATTGGAAAACGCTTGCGGAGAGCGATTACAAGGGCCGCTCGGCGCTCATTCTCGGCAAGTTCCTGACCGACTTCACGGCGGAGGAGCTGGCGGACTTTGCGTCCAAGGCCTACGCCGATGAGAAGTTCGGCGGCGCAGATACTGCACCGGTGGTAAAGCTGGGCGAGGGCAAGAACCTGCTCGAGCTGTGGCACGGCCCGACCTGCGCGTTCAAGGATATGGCGCTGCAGATGCTGCCGCACCTGCTCACCGCGTCCCTGCGCAAGACCGGCGAGACCCGTACCGCCTGCATTCTGGTCGCTACCTCGGGTGATACCGGCAAGGCAGCGCTCGACGGCTTCCACGATGTACCGGGCACCAAGATCATGGTGTACTATCCGGTGGACGGCGTATCACCCATGCAGAAGCTGCAGATGGTAACGCAGGAAGGCAGGAACGTCGAGGTTGTAGCCATCCGCGGCAACTTTGACGATGCACAGAGTGCGGTAAAGCGCATCTTCACCGATGAGGATACCCGCGCAGCGCTCGACAAGGACGGCATGATGCTGTCCTCGGCAAACTCCATCAACTGGGGCCGTCTGGCGCCGCAGATCGCGTATTACGTTTCCGCGTACTGCGATATGGTTGCCGCAGGCACCATTGCACAGGGCGACAAGATCAACGTCTGCGTACCGACGGGCAACTTCGGCAACATCCTTGCGGCGTATATCGCCAAGAAGATGGGTCTGCCGGTCAACAAGTTCATCTGCGCGTCCAACCGCAACAACGTGCTGACCGATTTCTTCAAGAAGGGCGGCGAGTACAACCGCAACCGCGATTTCTTCACCACCACGTCGCCGTCGATGGACATCCTGATTTCGTCCAACCTCGAGCGTCTGCTGTTCTTCGCTTCCGACTTCAACGACAAGCTGGTCGCAGAGCTGATGGGCAAGCTGAATACCGAGGGCAGCTACAAGGTAGCCGAGGATGTATTTGCCAAGATCGAGGCTGAGTTCGACGCAGGCTGCTGCGATGACAGCCATGCGGCTGATACCATCAACAAGCTGTGGAAGGACGAGAACTACCTGTGCGATACGCACACCGCAGTTGCCGTTCGTGTATACGAGGACTACCGCGCACGCACCGGCGACGAAACGCCGACCGTGATCGCGTCCACCGCGTCTCCGTTCAAGTTCTGCCGCTCGGTTATCGAGGCGCTCGGCGGCACGCTCGAGAACGACGACGTTACCCAGCTGGAGGTGCTCTCTCAGCTGACGGGTGTACCGGCACCCGCTCCGCTTGCCGCTCTGGCAGGCAAGACGCCGCGCTTTGACCGCGTGGTAGACAAGGCCGACATTCTGTCCACCGTCGGTCTGCTCAAGGATCTGTAATGGCGCTTTATACGCTTGCCGATCTGCACCTCGCCGCCGATGTAGCCAAGCCGATGGATATTTTCGGCGGCCGGTGGCAGGGGCACACGGAAAAGATCATCAAAAACTGGCGTGCGCTTGTTGCGCCGGAGGACACCATTGTTTTGGGCGGGGATATTTCGTGGGGCATCAACCTTGCGGAAGCGAAAGGCGATTTTGCGCTGATCGACTCGCTGCCGGGCAAAAAAATCATTTTGAAAGGCAACCACGATCTGTGGTGGGAAACCGCCTCCAAAATGCACCGTTTCTTAGATGAAAACGGATTTACTACCATTGATTTTCTGCATAACAACTGTTTTTTCTATGAAAAGACCGCGCTGTGCGGCACACGCGGCTGGCCCTTTGAGGAGGACTTCGCCGACCCGCACAACGAGAAAATCTTCAAGCGCGAGCTGCTGCGGCTCGAGGCATCGCTGAAGCTCGGCGCTGCCGCAGACCCGGAGGAGATTCTCTGTTTCCTGCATTATCCGCCGCTTTATGCGTCCTACCGCTGCGGTGAGATCATCGAACTGCTGCATAAGTACGGTGTAAAGCGCTGTATTTACGGACATTTGCACGGGAAAAGCCTGAGTCATGCCGTAACAGGTGAGCAGGAAGGAATTGAATGGAAGCTCGTCTCCGGAGATTTTGTGGATTTTATCCCGATTTTTCTGAAAAAATAGAAAAAACTATGGAAATTCTCAAAATAATCTGGTAGAATGATTTAGATACAATCGAAAGTAAGTAAGGAGATTGGCAACATGGAACTGAAAAACACTGAAAAGCAGGAGCACAGCGTCGTTGCTCTGACTATCGAGATCACCAAGGCTGAGTTTGAAGCAGCTAAGGACAAGGCATTCAAGAAGACCGGCAAGAACATCACCGTTCCGGGCTTCCGCAAGGGCAAGGCACCGCGCAAGATGATCGAGAAGCTGTACGGCGAAGGCGTGTTCTTTGAAGAAGCTTTCAATATCATTTACCCGGACGCTATGGAAATGGCTGTTGAGAAGTCCGGCATCAAGCCGGTCGGCCGTGCAGACGTTGACCTGGGCGACCCGGCAGAAGAGGGCGGCCTGACCATCATCGCCAAGGTACCGGTTGAGCCGGAAGTTGAGCTCGGCGAGTACAAGGGCATTGAGGTTGAGAAGGAGACCGTTAAGGTTCTGCAGGCTGACGTTAAGGCAGAGCTGAACCGCATGGCTCAGCGCAACGCCCGCACCGAGACCGTAGAGCGCAAGGCTAAGAAGAACGATACCGTTGATATCGACTTCGAGGGCTTCGTAGACGGCGTTCCGTTCGAGGGCGGCAAGGCAGAGCATCACGAGCTGACTCTGGGCTCCGGCGCATTCATCCCGGGCTTCGAGGATCAGCTGATCGGCTGCAAGGCCGGCGACGAGAAGGACGTAGTTGTTACCTTCCCGGAGGAGTACCACGCTAAGGAGCTGGCAGGCAAGGAAGCTACCTTCAAGTGCAAGGTGCACAAGGTTGAGGAGACCATCCTGCCGGAGATCGACGACGAGTTTGCAAAGGACGTTTCCGACACCTGCGAGACCCTCGACGATCTGAAGAAGGAGATCACCGAGCGCCTGAAGGCAGAGCGTCAGGAAGCTGCTGACAACGCTTTCGAGGAGAAGGTTCTGGACGCTGTGATCGACGGCATGAAGGCTGACATTCCGGCTGCAATGATCGACGCTCAGGTTGACACCATTGTACAGGACTTCGGCTACCGTCTGCAGATGCAGGGCATGGGCCTCGAGCAGTACCTCAAGATGACCGGCACCGAGATGGGCGCATTCCGCGCAATGTTCAAGGATCAGGCTGAGCGTCAGGTTAAGACCCGTCTGGCACTGCAGAAGGTTGTTGAACTGGAAGGCATTACTGTTTCCGATAAGGAGCTTGAGGAAGAGTATGCTAAGATGGCAGAGCAGTACAAGATGGAAGTTGAGAAGGTTAAGGCCATCGTTTCCAAGGAAGCTCTGGAGGGCGATCTGAAGATCTCGAACGCGCTCGAGTTCATCAAGAAGAACGCCAAGGTTAAGAAGGCAGCAAAGAAGAAGGCTGCTGAGGAGACCGCAGAGTAATTTCTGCTGATTCCCCAAAGCGCGCAAACAACAGCAAACCAAACGCTTAGCGTTGGTTCATAAGAAAAGCGCGAGCGACGCTCGCGCTTTTTCACCTATATTCAAGGAGGACAAAATCTGCGCTTTTTCGCAGCTTATCCGCCTTGCTGAAAGGAGTTTTCCCAAGTGAGTTTAGTCCCTATGGTCGTAGAGCAGACCGGCCGCGGCGAGCGTTCGTTTGATATTTACTCCCGTCTGCTGAATGACCGCATTATCATGCTGTGCGATGAAGTAAACGACACGACCGCTTCTCTGGTCGTGGCTCAGCTGCTTTATCTGGAAGCACAGGACCCGGATAAGGATATTTCGCTGTATATCAACAGCCCCGGCGGCTCCGTAACCGCAGGCATGGCGATTTACGACACCATGAACTATATCAAGTGCGATGTTTCGACCATCTGCATCGGCATGGCGGCTTCTATGGGCGCGTTTCTGCTGTCCTCGGGCGCCAAGGGCAAGCGCTACGCGCTGCCGAATGCCGAGATCATGATCCATCAGCCGTCCGCCGGCACGCAGGGTCAGATCACTGATATGGCGATCCACCTGAAGCGCCTTGAGATCATCAAGAAGCGCATGAACAAGATCCTGTCCGAAAATACCGGCAAGTCGGTTGAGACCGTGACGGCTGACTGCGAGCGCGATAACTTCATGACCGCGGACGAGGCTGTTGCATATGGCCTGATCGACAAGGTGTTCGATAAGCACTAAGGCAATTCTGCATTGTCGTAATTGTAATTTTTTTCGTAGTATAGAGGTGGCATATGCCGAATTATGATGATGGAAAAGAACTGAAATGCTCGTTCTGCGGCAAGCCGCAGAGCCGCGTGCGCAAGCTGATCGCAGGACCGAACGTGTATATCTGCGATGAGTGTATCGGCGTATGCACCAGCATTCTGGATGACGAGCTGGACCTCATGCCGGAGTACGAGCCGCAGAGCCATGCACTCGAAAAGCCCGAGCACCTGCCGACGCCGCAGGAGCTGAAAAAGGTGCTCGATGAGTACGTTATCGGTCAGGATCGTGCGAAGATTGCCCTTTCGGTTGCGGTTTACAACCACTACAAGCGCATCTACCATCCGGAGACCGAGGTAGAGCTGCAGAAGTCCAACATCCTGATGCTGGGTCCGTCCGGCTCGGGCAAGACGCTGCTGGCGCAGACGCTGGCCAAGACTCTGCAGGTTCCGTTCGCGATCGCGGATGCGACCACGCTGACCGAGGCCGGTTACGTCGGTGAGGATGTCGAGAACATCCTGCTGCGTCTGATTCAGGCGGCGGACTTTGATGTGGAGCTGGCAGAGCACGGCATTATCTACGTCGATGAGATCGACAAGATTGCCCGCAAGAGCGAAAACCCGTCCATCACCCGCGATGTTTCGGGTGAGGGCGTACAGCAGGCACTGCTGAAAATGCTCGAGGGCACAGTTGCCAACGTACCGCCGCAGGGCGGACGCAAGCATCCGCACCAGGAGTTCATTCAGATCGACACGACCAATATTCTGTTTATCTGCGGCGGTGCATTCGACGGTATCGAGGGTATCATCCAGAAGCGCACCGGTAAGCAGGGTATGGGCTTCGGTTCTGAGGTAAAGGGAAAGGAAGACGAGCAGACCGACCGTCTGCTGGCCAAGATCGAGCCGCATGACCTGATGAAGTTCGGTCTGATCCCCGAGCTGATCGGTCGTCTGCCGGCTATCGTTTCGCTTGATACGCTGGATAAGGACGCACTCGTCCGCATCCTGCAGGAGCCGAAGAACGCACTGGTCAAGCAGTACGAAACGCTGTTCGCAATGGACGGCGTAGAACTGAAGTTCCAGCCGGAGGCGTTGGAGCGTGTGGCTGAAGTCGCACTCGAGCGCAAAACGGGTGCCCGCGGTCTGCGCGGCGTGCTGGAGAACGTGATGACCGACATCATGTTCCGCATTCCGTCCGACGAGACCGTCTGCCGCGTGGAGATCACGCCGGGCGTTGTGGACGGTACCGGTGAGCCGGTTGTCGAGCACGGCGAACGCACGGCTGTTCCAGCGGAAAAGAAGCCGCCGAAAAAGGCTTCGCGCAGAAAGCCGACCAAGAGCGCATAATCAATCAAAACCAATACGGGCGGGGAACGAGATTCCCGCCCGTATTTTTAACGTTCAACGCCTTTACAAACCCCGGAAGATATACTATACTGAAACTAATAGACAATTTTCCGTGCAAGGAGAAACGAATATATGACAGAGCTTAACGGAATCGTCCTCAGCCGCCTGCCGGTGCTGCCGCTGCGCGGACTGACGGCGTTCCCTAATATGATCGTCCACTTTGATGTGGGCAGAATGATGTCGATTCGCGCACTGGAAGCGGCAATGAAGAACGGACAGACCATCTTCCTGACCGCGCAGCGCGAACTCAAAACCGATACGCCGACGCCGAGCGACCTGTACCAGATCGGCACGATCTGCCAGATTCGCCAGATTCTGCGTCTGCCGGGCGACAATATCCGCGTGCTGGTCGAGGGCAAGACCCGTGCGCTCGCGCACAACTTTATCGCCGCCGAAAAGGACGAGGACTGCATGTATGCCGAGGTTGAGGAGCTCGAGGACTACGTTTACGGCGTGACCGAACGCCGCGCGCAGGCACTCGTGCGCACCGCGCAGGAGCGCTTCAGCGAGTACGCACAGTATGCGTCCCGCCTGTCGCCTGATGTGGAGCTGACCGTAGCCGAGGGCGGCGATCCGGGCTATCTGGCAGACTATATCGCCCAGAATATTCCGGTCGATGTGGCAGCCAAGCAGGAGATTCTCGAAGAGCTTGGCATTACCCGCCGCCTGGTGATGGTGATCCGCATGCTCGGTGAGGAGACCGAGGTCCTCAAGATCGAAAACGAGATTCAGGACGAACTCAAGACCCAGATCGACAAAAACCAGAAGGAATACTACCTGCGCGAGCAGATCAAGGTCATTCAGACTGAGCTTGGCGAGCAGGACGTAGCCGCAGAAGCGGAAAGCTACCGCGCGCGCGTGCTCGACCTCAAGCTGCCGAAGGAGTGCGAGGACAAGCTCATCCGTGAGGTGGACCGCTTTGCCAAGCTGAGCGGCTCGACGGCTGAGCAGGGTGTCGTGCGTACTTATCTGGATACCGTGCTCGACCTGCCGTGGAATAAGAAGAGCGAGGAACGTCATGATCTGGCGGAAGCGCAGGCGATCCTCGACCGCGACCACTATGGCATGGAGAAGGTCAAGGAACGCATTATGGAGTTCCTTGCTGTCAAGAGTCTGGCGCCCGACCTCAAGGGACAGGTGCTGTGTCTGGTCGGCCCTCCGGGTGTCGGCAAGACCTCGATTGCCAAGTCCGTTGCAGAGGCCATGGGCCGCAACTACACGCGCATGAGCCTCGGCGGTGTGCGTGACGAGGCGGATATCCGCGGTCACCGCAAGACCTACATCGGCGCAATGCCGGGCCGTATTATGGATGCGCTGCGCCGTGCCGGTACGTCCAACCCGCTCATCCTGCTCGACGAGATCGACAAGATGGGCAACGACTTCCGCGGCGATCCGGCATCGGCGATGCTCGAAGTGCTGGACACCGAGCAGAATGTTGCCTTCCGCGACCACTACATCGAACTGCCGTTTGATCTGTCCGACGTGGTGTTCCTGACGACTGCGAACGATCTTTCGACTGTTCCGCGTCCGCTGCTCGACCGTATGGAGGTTATCGAGCTGCCGTCCTACACGGCAGAGGAAAAGCGCCTGATCGCACGCCGTCACCTGCTGTCCAAGCAGATGAAGAAGCACGGCCTGAGCGAAAATCAGCTGATCGTGGACGATGAAACGCTTGATGCGATCATCAGCGGCTACACCCGCGAAGCAGGCGTGCGCCGACTTGAGCAGGTGCTCGCCAAGCTGTGCCGCAAGGCGGCCAAGCATATCGCGGACGGTGACGAAAGCCTGACCGCAACCAAGGAGAACCTCGAGGAGCTGCTCGGCACGGCGACCTTCAAGGACGATCTGGTCAGCAGGAAGGACGAGGTCGGCATTGTAAACGGTCTCGCGTGGACGAGTGTCGGCGGTGAAATGCTTGAGGTTGAGGTGGCAGTCGTGCCGGGCACCGGCAAGATCGAAATCACCGGCAATCTCGGCACGGTCATGCAGGAGAGCGCAAAGGCGGCTGTGACGTTCGTGCGCTCCAAGGCAGAGGCACTGAACATCGACCCGATGTTCTACAAGGACAACGATCTGCATATTCACTTCCCGGAGGCAGCGATTCCGAAGGACGGCCCGTCCGCAGGCGTGACGATCACCACGGCGCTGATTTCGGCATTGACCGGCGCGCCGGTTCGTCACGAGGTTGCCATGACCGGCGAGGTAACGCTGCGCGGCCGCGTGCTGCCAATCGGCGGTCTGCGCGAGAAAACCATGGCGGCGTACCGTGCGGGCATCAAGACCGTGTGCATTCCGAAGGACAATGAGAGCGATTTGAAGGACATCGTGCCGGTCGTTCGGGAAAATATCAACTTTGTCATTGCGGAGCACATGGACACGGTGGTGGAGACCGCGATCGACTTTTCGCGCCGTCCCAAGCAGAAAAAACGCAAGTCCGCACCGGTAAAGCGTGCAGCGGACACGGCATCGACAACGGTGGTACAATAATATGGAAATGAAGAAACCGAATTTGCATAACGCGGAATTTCTGCGCTCGGCGGTCAAGGAAAGCGATTTTCCGCACGACCCGCTGCCGCAGATTGTGTTTGCGGGCAAATCCAACGTGGGCAAAAGCTCGGTTATCAACAAGCTGCTGAACCGCAAGAACTTTGCGCGTGTCAGCGCACAGCCGGGCAAGACCATTCACATCAACTATTTCACGATCGACAAGGCAATGTATCTGGTCGATCTTCCGGGCTACGGCTACGCGCGCGTTTCCAAGGCTGAGCAGCAGCGGTGGGGTGCTCTGATGGAGACCTACTTTGCAATGGATCTGCTGACGCTGGGCATCCAGATCGTGGACATTCGTCACAAGCCGACGCGCGACGATATGACGATGGCGGAGTGGTTCCGCGCATCCGGTAAGCCGTGGGTGATTATCGCCAACAAGCTGGATAAGATCAAGAAGAGCCAGCTTGAGGGCAATATCGCGGAGATCCGTCAGACGCTGCTGCTGCCGGAGGAAGTGCCGGTCATTCCGTTCTCGGCAGAGAAGGGATTCGGCCGTGATGAGGTGCTCGACCTGATTTTCGAGCACGTTTGCGGAAAGGAAGAGGCATAAATGGATTTTTTCCGCCGTTTTATGGCAGGCCGCTACGGCAGCGACCCGCTCAATAACGCACTGCTCATTCTCGGCATTGCACTTATTATCGTAGCGCGCATTCTCGGCTGGGCGTGGATGAACGTATTTATTCTCGCACTGCTGTGCCTGTGCTATTTCCGCATGTTCTCGCGCAATATTCAGGCGCGGTATGCGGAAAATGAAAAGTTTATGAGATGGTGGCGTCCGGTATCGAACAGGATTCGCGGCGCACAGGGCCGTTTCGCCGACCGTAAGACACACTGCTATTTCAAGTGCCCGGAGTGCGGTCAGCGCCTGCGCGTGCCAAAGGGCAAGGGAAAAATTATGATTACCTGCCCGCATTGTCACACCAAATTCGACCGAAAGACCTGAAATTAACTGTTGATTACTGTTCAATTTACAAAACGGCTGTGCATTAAAAATTGCACAGCCGTTTTATTACGGTTTCACGGCTAAATCACCAAAAATATCCTTGCTTTTTCTTGCATGTGTTGTATAATAAAGATAGAAAATAGAGCAGGGGTGAGTCCGATGGATATTGATCAGATGATTGGAAAGTTTTACAACAGATTAAAGAAGGCCGATATTGCCGGCACGGAAGGCAAGGTTGCGGTGCAGTTTAATCTTACGGGCAAGATTACGGGTGTATTCTACATCGAAATCCTGAACGGCAATGTGTCCGTTATGCCGTATGAGTATATTGACCACGATGCAATCGTTTCCGGTTCGATGACGAATCTGGAGAAGATGCTTACCGGCAAGCTGGTTCCGCAGGTTGCTATCGCTGAGGGCAAGATTAAGGTGGAAGGCAACGTGGATAAGGTTATGCTGCTGGCAGAACTGATGAAGTAATGATGCAAAGCTGCATAGAGGAAGACCCGCCGTACTTTCAGGCGGGTCTTTTATGTAAAAGCAGTCGAAGCGGTACATGCTGTAGTTATACAAGGAGAAATGCTCAAAAATGAATAAAAAACAGAAAAAAGCCAAAC